>Ga0079218_10000836_pt1 | contig 10201 bp, 10 predicted proteins | sample NCCompost_FD_77181 | JGI IMG/M metagenome (GOLD analysis project Ga0079218, IMG submission 77181) | Agricultural soil microbial communities from Utah to study Nitrogen management - NC Compost | ecosystem: Environmental > Terrestrial > Soil > Agricultural land | place: USA: Utah | collected... | reverse complement strand
CGCGGGCGCCGCTAACAACCAACTGCTGGAGGAACGGCATGGAGCGATGCTCCGAGAAAGAAATATTTTGTACGCTCCTGACTACGTCGCGAATGCAGGTGGCGTGTTGAATGGCTGCACCGAACTTCTCGGCTGGGAACCAGAATATGCGTTAAGAAAAGTAGACGAGATTTACGATACGACTTTGCGAATTTTCGAAAGCGCACAAGCGCAAGGACTCACAACAAATGAGGCCGCCGATCTGCTCGCAGAAGAGCGGTTAAAAACCGCCGTACCTTGAACCCATCGGTTGTAGAATACAAGGTAAGACAAAGTGACTACCGAAACCGATCTCCTGATCATCGGCGCGGGGCCGTTTGGATTAGCAATTGCCGCGCAAGCCGCGTACGCCGGAATCCACCATTTAATCGTCGGAAAGCCGATGGAGTTTTGGCGGCAGCACATGCCCAAAGGTATGTACCTGCGCTCCGCTTGCGACTGGCATCTCGATCCGCAGAACAAACATACGATCGATAAGTTTCTGGAGTGGCAAGGCAAGACGAATCATGATGTCGAGCCGCTCTCGCTCGACTTCTATCTCTCTTACGTTGAGTGGTTCCAGCAGCAAAAGGGCATTTACCCGCTGCCAGTCTACATCCAACAGTTAGATCTTTTGTCCACAAATAACGGCTTCCTTGCCACAACTGTTAACGGCGACACGATCCGCTCCCGGTGCGTGGCCGTCGCTCCAGGTTTCAAACACTTCGCCAACGTTCCTAACGATTTAAAGAACCGTTTGCCTGCCGGTCGTTTTCAGCACACGTGCGATTTCACGGATTTCAGCAACTGCGCCGGTAAGCGTTATCTGATTATCGGCGGCCGGCAAAGCGCCTTCGAATGGGCGGCATTACTGCTTGAAGCCGGCGCTTCGGCGGTTCATCTCTCGCACCGGCACGACAGCCCGTCTTTCAAAAGGGCAGACTGGTCGTGGGTGAACCCACTGGTTGACAACATGTTCGAGAACCCAAACTGGTTCCGCAACTTGTCACAAACGGAGAAGGACGAAATCGCACACCGTCTGTGGGCCGAGGGACGGCTTAAGGTTGAGCCGTGGCTAGAAGCGCGGGTGCGTGACGCTCGCGTGCACGTTTGGGCACGAACAGAAGTGTTGACTTGCCTGGAGCAAGACAGCGGCGAGTTGCGAGTGAATTTGAGCAATGGAAAAACTGTCCCGGTGGACCAGATCATCCTGGCGACGGGATACAAAGTTAACATTACTCAGTTGCCGCTTCTCGCATCCGGCAATGTTCTCGACCGGCTCGCTACGCGCAACGGCTTTCCCGAGCTGGACGATCACTTTGAGACTTCAGTGCCCGGTTTATTCATCACCAGCATGCCGGCGACACAAGACTTCGGCCCCTTCTTCGGTTTCACCATTGCCGTGCGTGCAGCAGCACAACTGATCTGCGAGAGGTTGCGCCTCACTGCCTGCTCCGAAGCGAGTTAGCTGAAGAGTCGACGTTCGAAAGCATGGTAATGGCTGTACCGTAGAAGTACACGCGTCACACAAATTATTCCGACAAAGCTGCCTTCAACCCGCGTTTGCTCCGTGGCAACGAAATTGCACCTTATGCGCCTGCACTTCGCTGGCAGTCGGAGAAACTCTGATGAATCTCAAACTCAAAAAACTCTCGGATCAGACGATCGTCATCACCGGCGCGTCCTCCGGCATTGGTTTAATAACCGCTCGAATGGCGGCAAAGCGTGGCGCGCGGGTCGTGCTAAACGCCCGAAATGAAGAAGTACTCAGCGTCGTGGTGAAGGAAATCAATGATGCAGGTGGCGAAGCTATTCATGTCACCGGCGACGTCGCACAGTTTGATGAAGTGCAGAACATCGCCGATAAGGCCGTTCAGCATTTTGGAGGAATCGACACATGGGTCAATAACGCAGCTGTGTCGATCTACGGCCCAGTCCTGGACCAGTCGCTGGAAGACCACCGCCGCTTGTTCGAGACGAATTATTGGGGCCTCGTCCATGGCTGCATGGTCGCTTGTGCACACCTGCGCGAGCATGGTGGCGCGCTGATCAACATCGGCAGTGTTTTGTCAGAGGTCGCGATCCCCATTCAAGGCACATACTGCGCATCGAAGCACGCTATCAAAGGTTACACCGACGCTCTTCGGATGGAACTCGAGGAAGAAGGCGCGCCCATCTCGGTGACTTTAGTCAAACCGAGCACGATCGACACTCCTTATATTAAACACGCAAAGAACCTCTTGCCGGTCGAGCCGCTGAATCCGCCGCCGGTCTATGCCCCTGACACTGTTGCCGAAGCAATACTCCACTGTGCCGAACACCCCAAACGCGAGGTGTATGTCGGCGGTGGCGGCAAGGTGCTTGTCGAGGCCGGGCACCATGCGCCATGGCTCACGGACAAGTTGATGGAAGCGACGTTCTTCGATCTCCAGAAATCTGATCGGCCAACGCCAAGTCATAGACGCGACAATTTGTATGCTCCTTCAGAAGGTGGAAAAGAACGCGGCGAATATCCGGGGCATGTCGCGGAATCGAGTATCTATACGAAAGCGTCGTTGCACCCGTTGATCGCAGGGTCGTTGCTCGCGGGAGTTGGTTGGGCAGCATGGGCCGGTTGGCGTTCGCTCAATCGCAATGGGCAGAAAACACGTTGAAAGGACTTACGATATGCACAATGGACATGAAAACCCAAGCATCCTTAAGGGCCTGGTGATCGGACTCGCGAGCGGGCTGCTTGCTTCCTGGACCATGAACCAGTTTCAGGCTGCGTGGAGTCGCCTCGCAGCAGGTTCGGAAAAGCCGCACGGAGCACAGTCAATGCAGCCTAGCCACGGCTCTGAAGGCAATCAGGCAGACGACACGAAAGAGCAGGACGACGCCACGGTTGAAACGGCAAAAGTGATTTCGCAAAAAGTGTTTGGACACGAACTGAAAGAGAGTGAAAAGAAACCTGCCGGAGCTGTGGTCCATTACGCTTTTGGCACGGCGATGGGCGGACTGTATGGAGTGGCAGCCGAGATTTCTCCGCAAGTCACAACTGCGGCGGGTCTTCCATTCGGCGCGGCGTTTTGGCTTGTCGCCGACGAAGTCAGTGTACCGCTGCTGGGACTGTCAAAGGGACCATCTGAGTACCCGGTTTCGACTCACGCTTACGCGCTGGCGTCGCATCTTGTCTATGGAGCGACCGCAGAATTCAGCCGCAGCACATTGCGCAGGCTTTTGTGAAAGCAGTTTAGGACTTTGTTTCCTCACTCCTCCCAAACAGCGTTCTAAAAAACCGCGCCACAATCGCCCATAGTGCCCGGAACGCTAGTGGCGCGGCCGCAACCGCTTCCTTTTCCGTAGTCACTGTCGCGTCCGGTGTTTGAGCATCTTCAACCGGAAGTTCCAGGTGTTGCCGCACGCACACCGAGAACTGCCGAAACATCTGCCGCGAGACTTCTTCGATCATTCCTCGGCCGAATTGCACGATCTTTCCCACCAGATCAACCTCGGCAATAACCGAAACCTCCGAGCCGCCGTTTGGAAGCGGCGCGACTGTACTCAACATGGTCACCTTCGTCGAACCGGACCCGCCGACCTCGCGGGCGTCGCCGACCATGCGTACCTGGTGCGTCTCCTCATTCACGTCGGTGAACTTAGCGTGGCCTTTGTAAGACATCGCCAGTGGCCCAACTTTTACTTTAATCGCGCCGAGAAAGTTGCGCTCGTCCTGCATCTCGAGCAACTCCGCGCCGGGTAGACACTGCACCACCTTCTGCGGATCGATCAGGTATTTCCAAACTCGCTCCACCGGCGCCTGCACTTCGAACTTCTCTTCTATCTTGAACGCCATCGATCACCTCCACTTGGGGACTTTGCGACTTCGCGCGAACTCTCGTATGATCAAGCCCTTCCCGATTTGAAACGCTCAGATTGTACGCAAGTAATCGAATCCGATGTAGGTAGGTGAACGCCATGATACCTCGGAGCTTTGAGTACTTCTCTCCGCGCACCCTTGACGAGGCAGTCGCCCTACTCCAAAAACTTGGCCCAGAAGCCAAGTTGCTGTCCGGCGGCCAAAGTCTCATTCCGATGATGAAGCTGAGACTCGTTTCTCCAGAATACATCGTCGATCTCAACCGTATACCCGGACTCGACTACGTCTCGGAAAGCGACGGCCATCTGAAAATCGGCGCACTGGTACGAGAACACCAACTCGAGTCTTCAGAAATCGTACAAACAAAATTTCCCGTACTCGCCGACACTGCAAAGGTGATCGCCGATCCCCTCGTGAGAAGCCAGGCAACAGTCTGCGGGAATCTCGCTCACGGAGATCCTGCTAACGATCACCCGGCGACGATGCTCGCACTCGGCGCAACCGTCGTTGCCACTGGACCAAAGGGCCGGCGAGAGATTGCCATCGAAGACTTCTTTCCCGGCCTGTTCACGACTTCACTCGAACCGGAGGAGATACTTACGGAAATTAAGATTCCTTTACCTCCGCCGCGAAGTGGAGGCGCATACCTGAAGATTGAACGCAAAGTCGGCGACTACGCGACGGCGGGAGTTGCGGTGCAACTCACGCTTGATGGTTCCGGCGTTTGTCAGCGTGCCGGAGTGGGCTTGACCAACGTCGGTATGACGCCGATCAAAGCAAAGCAAGCTGAAACATTCCTTACCGGCAAGCAGCTTGACGAAGCGACCATTCAACAAGCGGCCGAATTAGCGGCTTCGGAGTCTGCGCCGATGGACGACATCAGAGGTTCTGCCGATTACAAACGTGATCTCGTTCGCGTCCTCACCGGGCGCGCTCTCAATCGTGCGTTGGACCGCGCGAACGGAGGAGCTTAACGATGGATAAAGTTCCGATCAAACTAAGCGTCAACGGTGTCGAACATAGCGCCGAGATCGAACCGCGTCTACTGCTGGTCCATTTCCTGCGCGAAAACCTGGGCCTGACCGGCACGCACATCGGGTGCGACACGAGTCACTGTGGCGCTTGCACAGTTGTCGTCGATGGACGCGCAATCAAATCGTGCACGGCGTTCGCCGTTCAAGCCGACGGACGATCGATCACTACCGTCGAAGGTCTCGAACAAGACGGCAAACTACATCCATTGCAGGACGGTTTCTTTCAGGAGCACGGTCTGCAATGCGGTTACTGCACTCCCGGAATGTTGATGACCGGATTGGCTTTTCTGAAAACGAACAACAGTCCAACTGATGATGAGATTCGCCACGCGATTTCCGGAAACCTGTGTCGTTGCACCGGCTACGTAAACATCGTCAAGGCCTATCAGTACGCCGCTCAAAAAATGCGGGACGGAGGTGAGTAAACATGGCGCCAAAGACTTCGCCCGAGATCGGTGGCATGGGCCATTCAGTCAAACGCAAAGAAGATCCGCGCTTCCTTCGCGGTCAGGGTAACTATGTCGACGACGTAGTGCTGCCCGGCATGCTCTACCTCGACATCGTGCGCAGCCCGTACGCGCACGCGACGATCAAGAGCATCGACACCTCGAAAGCACTGGCAATCCCCGGCGTACTCGCAGTGATTACGGGAAAGGACCTCGAAAAATACAACCTGCACTGGATGCCGACGCTGATGTCGGATACGCAGATGGTCCTGCCAGTTGAAAAAGTGATGTATCAGGCGCAGGAAGTTGCTGCCGTGCTGGCGACGGATCGTTACATCGCTGCCGATGGAGTCGAGGCGGTGGAGGTTGATTACGATCCCTTGCCGGTAGTCGTCGATCCTAAAAAAGCGCTGCTGCCGGATGCGCCCGTATTACGCACCGACAAGAAGGACAAGAAGGACAATCACATCTGGCACTGGGAATGGGGCAATCGCGAAGCGACCGATCAGTTGTTCCGTGATGCCGAAGTTACCGTCAAACAGGACATCTATATTCCACGCATTCACGTTTCCTCCATCGAAACGTGCGGTTGCGTGGCCCACTTCGACAAGGTCACCGGAAAGTTGAAAGTCTGGATGACGACGCAAGCGCCTCATGCCATCCGGACGGTGTTTGCCCTCGTCGCCGGACACGTTGGTCTTTCGGAAGAGAAGATTCAGATCATCTCTCCCGACATTGGCGGTGGTTTTGGCGGCAAGGTGCCGGTCTATCCCGGCTACGTTATCGCTGTCGCGGCTTCGGTGTTGACTGGTAAGCCGGTCAAGTGGATCGAGGATCGAATGGAGAACCTGCAAGCAGATTCATTCGCACGCGATTATCACATCACTGCCGAACTGGCCGGCAACAAGGATGGCAAGCTCACGGCGCTGCGCATTAAGACGATTGCTGATCATGGTTACACAGATGCAGCGGCAAATCCGTCGAAGTTTCCCGCGGGACTGTTTCACGTTTGTACCGGTTCTTACGATCTAAAGGCGGCGCACGTTGAAGTCGACGGCGTTTACACCAACAAGCCACCCGGCGGCATTGCCTATCGCTGCTCCTTCCGCGTCACTGAAGCGGTACACACAATCGAACGCATGGCCGATCTGATGGCCCATGAGTTGAACATGGACGCCGCCGAGTTACGAATGAAGAACTTCATCAAACCGGAGCAGTTTCCTTACAAGTCGGCGCTCGATTGGGAGTATGACAGCGGCAACTACGGAGCGGCGCTTCAGTTGGCGATGGATAAGGTTGGCTACGCGGAACTGCGGAAAGAACAGGCGGAGAAACGTGCGCGCGGCGAGTTGATGGGCATTGGCATCAGCAGTTTCACCGAGATTGTCGGCGCTGGGCCATCCAAACACTTCGATATTCTCGGCTTGAAGATGTTTGACAGCGCGGAAATTCGTGTTCACCCGACCGGCAAGGTGATCGCTCGTTTTGGCACTAAGTCACAAGGCCAAGGTCACGAAACAACTTACGCACAGATCATTGCCGAAGAGCTCGGCTTTCCCGTTGCTAATATTTTGGTAGAAGAGGGCGACACTGATACTGCGCCTTACGGCCTGGGAACGTACGCGAGTCGCAGTACTCCGGTGGCCGGCGCTGCATGCGCCATCGCATGTCGAAAGATCAAGGACAAGGCGCGCAAGATTGCCGCCTACCTGCTCGAGGCGCACGAAGAGGATCTCGAATGGGAACCCGGCAAGTTCTTCGTTAAAGGCTCGCCCGATCGCGCAAAGACAATTCAGGAGATCTCGCTGGCCGCTTACACGAATCATCCGCCCGGAACGGAAGCGGGACTCGAAGCAGTCAATTACTACGACCCACCCAATCTTACTTATCCGTTCGGTAGTTACATCTGTGTCGTGGATATCGACAAAGGTACGGGTGAAGTCAAAGTTCGACGTTTTGTCGCGATCGATGATTGCGGCAACATCATCAACCCGATGATCGTCGAAGGACAGATTCACGGCGGTTTGACGATGGGACTCGGCCCGGCGCTTTACGAGGAGATCCAGTACGACGAGAGCGGAAACTGTCTGCAAGGCAGTTTTATGAACTACCTCGTGCCGACAGCCGTCGAGACGCCGAACTGGGAGACGGGAAATACAGTCACGCCGTCGCCGCATCACCCACTTGGCGCCAAAGGTGTCGGCGAGTCGGCCACGGTGGGCGCGCCGGCGGCAATAGTGAATGCGGTAGTGGATGCGCTTTGGCACCTCGGTGTGCGGCACATCGATATTCCGATAACGTCGGCGAAGGTTTGGAAGTTATTGCGCGAAGCAGGCGTGCGCGGATAGTCACGAAGAAGTGAACATACTCGATCAGTGTAATGAATTGCGCGCCCGGGAAGAGCCGTTCGTTCTTGCCACAGTCGTCGCGTATAAAAGTCCGCAGTCTGCCAAACCCGGTTCGAAAGCGATAATAAAATCCGACGGCTCTACGATCGGATGGGTCGGGGGCGGTTGTGTTCAACCGATCGTACTGCGCGAAGCGAAGACGACGCTGCAAACGGGTAAGCCAAAACTATTGTCGATCAGTCCCGAGGGTGAGCGCGTTGACTGGAAAGGAGTCGAGTCGTATCGCATGACCTGTGAAGGCGGCGGTTCGCTCGAGATTTACCTGGAACCTGTGTTGCCGAAACCGCAGCTAGTCATTGTAGGAAGCTCTCCGGTCGCGGAGGCACTCGTACAACTAGGCGAGTTGCTTGATTTCAAAGTCGTCACCGCCGAACCGAGCGGCGCTAGCGATCACATCAACGAAGGTAGCTTTGTTGTCGTCGCAACGATGGGCAACGGCGACGAGGAAGGACTGCTCTCCGTGCTTGGCACAAGGCCCAGGTATCTCGGCCTCGTGGCGAGTGAGAAGAAGGCGAAGGCGCTGTTTGCCTACGCGCGTGAGAAAGGCGTCACGGATGAAGACATTGCTGTAGTCAAATGTCCGGCCGGCATCGAAATTGGGAGCGAGACATTGCCGGAGATCGCGCTGAGCATCATGGCGGAGATTACTCGCGTGCGCAGAACCAGTGCAGAGCCGATTCAAGCATCATCAACTGAAAAGCCAATCATTAGCGAAGCTACAGATCCGATTTGCGGAATGACAGTCGCCGTGGAAAACGCTAAGTACACTTCGATGGTCAACGGTGAGACGTTCTATTTCTGCTGCCTGCGCTGCAAGGAAACGTTCGATCGGCCGCAGCTAGTTAGTATTTCATGAGGAAGTTCATTTCGGGATTGATTCTGGGCGCGGGCGCCTCGCAGCGGCTTGGACCACCTAAGCAACTCTTGCCCTGGCGCGGCAGCACCATGCTCGGCTGGGTTGTCAATCAAGCCGGACGTTCGACGGGACTCGATGAAGTGGTTGTCGTACTCGGACGCGCTGCGGATCAGGTACGTGAGCAAGTGGATTTTGGCGCCGCGCGAGTAGTCGAGAATCCGGTTTTCACTGAGGGTTGTGCGTCATCGTATCGCGCCGGTATCGCTGCACTCGACTCTCAGTCAGCCGCAATCATGATCATACTCGGCGACCAACCCGGCATCACACCGGAGATAATCGACCGCGCGGCTGAAGAGTGGCGCCAACGCGAATCTCCGATTGCGCTCTGCTCGTATCAGGGCCGGAAAGGTCATCCGATGATCTTCGCGCGCTCAATGTTTGACCAACTCGAGAAACTCCACGGCGACAAAGCTGCGTGGAAGCTGGTCGATGCAAATCCAAACTGGGTTCACGAGCTTTATTTAGATCTTCCCTTCCCTGACGACGTCAATACGGCGCAGGATTACGAACAACTACTAAGCGCAAAAACAGAGTGAGAGAAGAAGTGCAACAGATCCAGCGATTGCTGGAGGAACAGATCTACATCACGGACGCCGCCATCGCGACCGCGTTGTATTTGTCTATGGCACTGGGCAAACCGCTGCTCGTCGAGGGACCGGCAGGCGTCGGTAAGACCGAGATTGCGAAGGCCCTGGCAAATGCGCTCAACACGAAGCTCATTCGCTTGCAGTGCTACGAAGGTCTCGACTCCACGACAGCGCTCTACGAATGGAACTATCCCAAACAGTTGTTGCACGTCAAACTCGAAGAAGCATCGCCGATTTCCGAGGCTGAGAAGGAAGCCGCCATCTTCAGCGACGCCTTCCTGCTCAAACGGCCGCTACTGCAAGCAATCACCGAACAAGAGCGCGCGCCGGTCTTATTGATCGATGAAATCGATCGCAGCGATGAAGAGTTTGAAGCGTTTCTGCTCGAAGTGCTTTCTGATTTCCAGGTGACGATTCCGGAGATCGGCACCATTAAGGCCACTCACCGGCCGCACGTTGTGTTGACTTCGAACCGCTCGCGCGATCTCTCGGATGCTCTCCGGCGGCGTTGTCTTTATCACTGGATCGACTATCCCTCGCTCGAAAAAGAACTCGAGATCGTGCGCGCCAAGGTTCCGGCGCTGGCGGCGTCACTCGCGGCGCAGGTCGCAAGAGTGATGCAGGCTACGCGCACGATGAACCTGTCGAAGATTCCGGGCGTTGCCGAAACACTCGACTGGGCCAACGCACTCGTTGCTTTGCAGGCGACAGAGTTGGATAACACGATTATGACTGAGACCATCGGTTGTTTTCTAAAGGATGAAACTGACATCGCTTCGTTCAAGATGGAGCTTGAAGTCGGGCGTTTCGAAGCCGCAGATTAACGCGGATGACACTTACAGTTGACGACGTTGTGTTGTTTTGCCGTGCTTTAAGAGAGCACGGCGTTTTGGTTACACCGGCGGAAGTGATCACGGCGGTTGCGGGGCTGCG
>Ga0079218_10000834_pt1 | contig 10206 bp, 4 predicted proteins | sample NCCompost_FD_77181 | JGI IMG/M metagenome (GOLD analysis project Ga0079218, IMG submission 77181) | Agricultural soil microbial communities from Utah to study Nitrogen management - NC Compost | ecosystem: Environmental > Terrestrial > Soil > Agricultural land | place: USA: Utah | collected... | reverse complement strand
GTCCGGCGGAACGCGAGCTTCGAGCCCGGACCAACCTCCTACGGCCCCGAGGCCGATGACGGTAAGCACCACCGCACCCACGATCAGTACGAGTGTCTGCATCACCTCTGTGTAGATCACGGCCCGGAGCCCGCCGAAAATGACGTACAGACCCGTAATGACGACGAGAATTGCCGCGCTCGTCCAGAAATCGAGGCCGGTCACCGCACGCATCACGATGCCGCCCGCGAACAACGTCACACTGATCTTCGTGAGCACGTATCCCACTATCGACACCCAGGTGAAATACGCGCGCGAAGCGGCGTTGTATCGAAGCTCCAGGAATTCGGGCATCGTGTAGACGCCGCTCCGCAGGTAGAACGGAACGAACAGCCAGCCGAGGAGCAGCAGGATGAAGCTTGCGAGCAGCTCGAAGTGACCTACTGCAAGCCCGCTTGCCGCTCCGGTCCCGGCCAATCCCACGAGATGCTCGCTCCCGATGTTGGAGGCGAAGAGGCTGGCCCCTACTGCGAGCCAGCCCACATCGCGGCCCGCGAGGAAGTAATCGGAGCTGACATTCTTCTCGCGCCGCGCGGCCCATAATGCGATCCCTGCCAGCACGAGGAAGTACGCCGCGATCACCAGCAGGTCCACGATGTGCAGATTCGTCATGGCGTTTGTTTGGTGGGAAGTTGTTTGCGCCCTGCGCCGCTCGAGCGCAGAGGATGCAGCAGCTGAAGTTTGTCGTTGTTGCGCGCAGCAACGATCAGCCGGTCGCCCTGCGCGCGCCGCAGCGACGCCAGCCCGCGAGCCTGTCCCTCGATCGCAACTCCGCTTTTTTGCATTTCGACGGACAGAAAACGACCGCGTCCGTCGCCGCGAAGCAAGAGGCCGTAGCCGGCGTCGTAGCGCCCCCGGACCGGCATGACGCCATAGAAGTTCCCCGCGAGGAGCAAATCGACGTGGCGGTCGCCGTCGATGTCCTCTGCAAGGACGGCCTCGACAGGAGCGAGCTGAGCCTCCATGGGCAGGGGCTCGAGCCTGAAAACGCCCTTCCCGTCGTTCAGCGCAATGGAGCTTGCAAACATCTCCGCTTCGCGCACCTGTGCCCGTTTCAGCTCCTGCGCGGGCACGATCTGCTCGACGCGGCTCGCGCCGAAGCTCGCATACGATGGGTACCTGGTGCGAAGCTGCGGCATCACTCGCACGAGCTCGTCGCGCCCCGCAAGCGGATAGCTCACGCCATTCCTGAAAAACGTCACGATCTGCTCGAGCGAGCCGTCGTTGAAGAAATCGTGGACATACATCCGTGCCGGCTTGTCGTGGGTGGCTCGTATGTAGGAGTTCAGTCCCAGGTTGCCGAGCACCAGATCGTCTCGGCCGTCACCATTGAGATCGGCGGCGGCGACCGTATTCCACCACCCGCTCGTTCCTGAAAGACCCGCTTCCCTTGTCCGGTCGACGAACCTCCCATTCTCCTGCCGAAAAACCCGAACGGGCATCCATTCGCCGGCGACGATGAGATCGAGCCGGCCATCGCCATCGTAGTCCGTCCAGACGGCGGAGGTGACCATGCCCGCCTCGGACAGCGGCACCGCCTTTTGCAGCGTTACATCGGTAAAGCGCCCGGCGCCGTCGTTTTGAAGAAGATGGCTCCGCGGGGTGACACCGTAGCGGCGCGAAACCACTCGGCTTCCCACGAAGAGATCGATTTTCCCGTCGCCGTTGAAGTCTGCGGGAGCGACGCACGAGCCGTTCTCGAAGAAATCCGGCAAGGCGGTCGAGGCGCGCTGAAAGTTTCCGCGTCCGTCGTTGATGTAGAGCCGGCTCCGCAACGCCTCGTCCCTGCCAGAGAACTCATTGCCTCCGCTGACGACGAACAGATCCTGATGACTGTCGCCATTGGCATCGAAGAAAGCAGCGTCGACGTCTTCGTACAGACTGTCCGCATTGAACGCAGCTGCATTTCCCAAACGGAACTGACCGTTAGCCAGCTGGATGAAAAGCCGCCCGGGTTGCCACTTTGCGCCGCCGACGTACATGTCATCGAGGCCATCGCCGTTCACGTCACCAGCGGCCAGAGCCGGCCCTTCCGTCGAGAGCAGGTGCGGCATGAGCGGCTCGCGATTGAAGTCGAAAAACACATTCTCGCGATGCTGGAAATCGATTGGAATCGCGTCGGTCACATCCTCGACGATTCTTCCGGTGGCGGAATCCCTGGCGTAGACGTACTTCCCTCCAGCGTCACTCTGAGAGAGAGTGAGAGTCCGATCTGCAGCGACGTTCGTTATCACCTGAAAGCGGCGATCGGGCCAGATGACTGTCAGACTGTCAACGCTGGCGGACCTCCCAAGCCCGAAATGCAGTCGCGGATCCACCGACGATTGAAATCCTCGCGTGGGCATCTGTTCGAGCATCTGGGTGATGCCCGCTGTTTTGACAATCACCTTGGCCCCGATGCCGGCAGTATTTGCCCCCGCACCGCGCATCATAATTGTGATGTAATGATTTCCACCCGACTCTCGAGCTCGATTCCGGTATATCGAGGCCGGCGCGTTCACGTTGTTCACGACAAGGTCGAGCGCGCCACTGTTGTTGAGGTCGACGTACACGGCGCCATTCGAGAAACCCGGCTGCGCCAGTCCCCATGACTCCGCCATGTTGGTGAACGTGAGGTTCCCGTTGTTCCGGTAGGCGTATTTCGAGAGGGCCGTCTGCGGCATTTTTTCGATGATCGACAGATTCTCGCTGCTCACTCCCCTCGCGAGCGAAGCCTGGATCGCTTCGTTGCCGACATAGTCGATGTAGTCGAGATCGTTCGGCCTTCGATACATGCCGTTGGTGACGAACAGGTCCTTGTAGCCATCGTTGTCGAGGTCCGCAAAGAGCGCTGACCAGCTCCAGTCGGTCGCCGACACTCCTGCGAGGTAACCAATGTCGCTGAAGCGGCCTCCGCCGCGGTTGAGCTGCAGCGTGTTGCGCGCGTACTGCGGGTGATAGCCCGCCTTCACCTTCAGGTCGAATACGTTGAAGCTCTCTGCGTTTGCCGACGTCTTCAGAATCTCTTCGCGCTCGGGAAGCATGTCGAGCACGACGATGTCCGGTCTGCCGTCGTTGTTGAAATCCGCGGCGTCGACTCCCATCGAGAAACGGCTTGTATGGCCCATTGCCCTGCCGATCGATTCCGTGAATGTCCCGTCACAGTTGTTGATGTACAGGAAATCATTCTCCTGAAAATCGTTCGCGACGAACACGTCGGGACATCCATCGAGATTGACATCGCTCGCGACCACCCCGAGTCCGTAGCCCTCGACGCCTCCGTAGATGCCTGCCTGCTCGCTTACGTCGACGAAGCGGTTGCCGTCGTTCCGGAAAAAGCGATCTCCTGCTCTCGGGTGCCGTATCTGGCGTTGAGGGCTCGAGCTGGCACCGCGCTCGGTGTGAGTCGAATGGTTGAGCAGATACATGTCCAGGTCGCCGTCCCCGTCGTAATCGAAGAAGGCCGCCTGGGTAGAATAGCCTGCGTGCCCGAGCCCATACTCCTCGGTCCTGTCGGTGAAGGTGCGGTCCCCGTTGTTGATGTAGAGGACGTTGCGCCCTTTCATGGTCAGATAACTCACCGCCGAGACGTAGATGTCGGTGCGACCATCTCCATTCACGTCTGCCATCGTGACGCCGCTCGTCCAGCCGGGCGGACCTGCCACACCGGCGCGGTCCGTGATATCCTCGAACCGGTAGTTTCCCTTGTTCAGGTAGAGGCGGTCGGATCCCAGGTTGGATGTGAAGTAGAGATCCGGAAGCCCGTCGCCATCGATGTCACCGGCTGCGACTCCGCCACCATTGTAGTAGTAGAGGTAGTTCAGGAGGTTGAACTCGGCTTTTTCCGGAAGGTCGTTCCTGAACGTCACTCCCGTTGCGGCAGGCGAGAGAAGCTCGAAGAGGGTGGGCGCTTTCTCGCCACGCTCGCAGCCCGACAGCGATAGCACGCCCGCGGCGACGAGGATCGCGGGCGTGCGCGCCATTACTTACCTCGCGGGGCGAATCCGAATGGCCTGCCCACCTCCGGGAGCCAGCACAACGCGAAGAGTCGATCCGGCCGTGACGGTGCGCTTAGAGATCGCGACCGGCAATGGATTGGTCAACCAGTGCGCTCCCGGGCCGTCCGCGTACACTTCCGCCACGTAGCTTCGCCCCCTTGGCAGGAACGACAGGGGGACGCTGAATGTGCGGCCTTCCTCATCCGTGATCGCTCCAATGAACCATTCCGGCCCGTTGCGCTCCTTCCGCGCGACCACGACATAATCTCCAATCTTTCCCTCGAGAACGCGGCTCTCCTCCCAGTCCACTGCCACATCGCGGATGAACTGAAACGCCGGCTTCTTCTCGTAATTCTCCGGAAGGTCCGCGGCCATCTGTAGCGGCGAATAGAGCACGATATACAACGCGAGCTGCTTTGCCAGTGTCGTGCGTATTCGCGACTCATCGGGGCGGCGGGGTCTCCCTGTGCCGCGCTCGATGAGAATGTCAAAAACGCCTGGAGTGAAATCCATCGGACCAGCGAGCATGCGCGTGAAGAAAAGGATGGTCTCGTGCTCGGGTGGATTCCCTCCTTCTCCGCTCCACGCGTTGTATTCCTGTCCGCGTGCTCCTTCGCGGGTCATCATGTTCGGATAGGTGCGGCGCTCCCCGGTGTCGTGAATCGGCTCGTGAACATCCAGCATGATCCTGTGTTGCGCTGCCTTCTCGATCACCTTGCGGTAATGGCGCACCATGAACTGCGAATGATGCGAGTGACCTTCGGGCGTCGTATCGGTTACATAGCCCGACTTGATAGCGTTAATCCCAAGCCGCTGGTAAAGAGCGAAAGCGGAGTCTATCTGCCGCTCGTAATTCACGGTTCCGCCCGAGGTCTCGTTGTGCGCAATGAGGCTCACGCCCTTTTGCTTCGCGTATGCCGCGAGCCCGGTGAGGTCGTAATCCGGATAGGGCTTCGTGAACGAGAATGCATTTGCGTTCTTGATCCAGTCCCCGTCCCATCCGACGTTCCACCCTTCGACGAGAACTCCGCCGAGCCCATTGGCTGCCGCGAAATCGATGTAGCGCTTCGTATTTGCTGTGGTCGCGCCATGTTTAGGCCCGGAGCTCCACGTCATCGTGTTGATGTGCATGCCCCACCAGATTCCAACGTACTTCATCGGCTTGATCCAGCTCACGTCGCCGAGAACGTTGGGTGGGTTCAGGTTCAGGCCGAGCACCGAAGGCGCAAGGTCCTCCGCCCGGTCCGCCAGCTGCAAAGTTCGCCATGGCGTAACGAAAGGAGTACGGCCGTATACCTTTTCCCCGTTTTTGTGTGGAGCGAGAGCCACGCGCAGGGTGCGGTTGTCCATGTACGGGCCCTTGATGTTCATTCGCGCATAATCCACGAGATTTGCTTCGTGCAGGACGATGAACGTGCGCGAATCGAGCGTCTCCATCGTGAGCGGTGTCTGGACGCTGTCCATGACACTCACGGGCGACGATGAGTACAGCATTTCCGACCGGTCGAGTCGCGAGCGGTCGGAGGGAATCCACCATGAGCGCGCGTTGTCTGCCAGCGAGAACTCGGTCAGCTCCTCCATGATCACGAAGTCCCGCAGCGCGGCCTGCTCGGGAAACTCGTAGCGAAATCCCACGCCGTCGTTGAAAGCGCGGAACACGACGTCGAACCTTCGCAAAGGGGCCCGCCGCTCGGCAACGGAAACTCGAAGCTCGTTGTGGTGATCGCGGACTCGCGCGACCTCTCCCCACGGCTGCGTCCATGTCTGGTCGACTGTTCTTCGCGTGCTGCCAGTGATGATCAGGCTGTCACGCAGCGGCGTCTGGGCGCGAAACTCCATCCCGAGCCGCGATGGCAGCAGAATTGGCCGGCCCTGCCTCTGAATACTGTAGGCAAGATTGCCTTCGCGTATCTCCACGAGTACGGCGTTCCTTCCGTCGGGCGATGTCACGCGCAAAGCTCGACCTTGCGCTCCCGCGTACCCCGTCAGCATTGTAATAGAGACGGCGCCCGCGATCAGGGAGCGACTTATGCAGCGAGTCCATCTGTCCATTTTCCGTTCTCCAATGTTGAGAGCACATTCCAGGGTAGCCCTGGCCGTTCTTGTCGGATTTGTCGCCGGATGCGCGTCTTCAGGCGCCACGTCAGGTGAGCCGCCGAAAGTAGTTCCTCGTGATGCTCCCGCAGCGACTGCCGTGACCGGAGAAGATATCGAGCGGACGCCATCCGTGCCCGTCGAAGAGCTGATGACGAACAAGTTCCCCGGCGTCTGGATTTTGCGGACCGCTGACGGCTCGCTCGCCATTCGAATTCGCGGCGCGACGTCCATGCAGGGAAGCAACGAGCCACTGTACATCATCGACGGCACTCCGACTCAGCCTGGGCCGCACGGGGGTCTCTCAGGGCTCTCACCGGGCGATATCGCATCCATTCAGGTACTGAAGGATGCCGCGGCCACCACAATGTATGGCGTACGCGGCGCAAACGGAGTGATCATCGTCAAAACGAAGGTCGGATCTCACTGAACCGTCCTATCGGCTGAGTTTCGCCGAGGCTCGACTGGCCGCAAACCCCGAATGTCACGCGCAACCCCCTCGCGCGTCGCACCACGGAATACAAGAGGCCGGTCGTTGTTGCGCGTAACTACGTACACTTCGCCCCGCGCAGTTCGAAGACGCTGAATGTCACGCGCCTGGCCGGGCACGAAAAATCCGCTGTCGCGCGTTCGCACGGAAGTGAACTCTCCTTTCCCGTCGCCTTTCAGCAGCACGCCATACGCGCCGCTCATACGGCCGACCTCCGGTTTCACGCCGTCCAGATTTCCAGCCAGCATCAAGTCCACCCTGCCGTCGCGGTCCACATCGCTCGCGAGAATGGCGTAGACGGGCGAGAGCTGGGCCTCGTGCGGTAATGGCACGAGCGTGAATGATCCGTCCCCATTGTTCTTTGCCAGGACCGTAGCAAACGTGTAGGCGTTCTTGACGACGGCATCTGCCAGATCCTTTGCTGGAAAGACGTCGGTCAATGTCTGGCTGGCGTACTTCTCGTAATTCGCGTATCGGGACTTCAGGAACGGCAGTGACTTCGTCAAATCGTCGCGGAGCGCGAGCGGATATCTCCGGCCGCCGTTGTAGTGGGCGATGATCTGCTCCACAAAGCCATTCCCGTCGAAATCCTTGACGTACATCGTCAGCGGCTCGGTCTCGCTCGCGCGGAACTGTGTGTTCAGTCCGAGGTTTCCAACAACCAGATCCGCCCGGCCATCGCCCGTGAAATCACCCGCGACAACTCTGTTCCACCAGCCGTTGCTCTTCTCGAGACCCCGGATGTTGATTCGCTCGAGCCTGCCGTTGCCGCGATTTCGAAAGATCGTAATCGGCATCCATTCTCCGACCAGAACGAGATCGACCCGACCATCGCCGTCTATGTCGTGCCAGAGCGCGTCCGTCACCATCCCGACGCGCTCGAGGCCCGGCGCAGCTCGAGCAGCGACGTCGGTGAAGTGCCCGCGACCGTCGTTCTCCAGCAGCAGGCTCGGTGGATCGATCCCATACCGGCCGGGAACGACACGTCCTCCGACGAAGACGTCGATGTCGCCGTCGCCGTCGAAATCCGCCGCCGCCGCGCGTGAGCCGCTGATGCTCGCCGCAGGAACCCTTCCGTTCGACTTCCGGAAGTTGCCGCGTCCGTCGTTCAGGTAGAGGCGGTCCTCCAGCGCCGGAGCCATTTCGGAGAACTCGCTCCCACCACTGACCACGTAGAGATCGATCGATTGGTCGCCGTTCGCGTCGAAGAAGACGGCTCCAAGATCCTCCGAGATTGCGTCCGCGGCGAAAACAGCCTCGCTGCTCGATGTGAATCCGCCGCCCCGTCTTTGCAGGAGGAGCCGGTCAGCCTGGTCCTTGGCGCCGTCGATGAATACGTCCATCAGACCGTCGCCATTAACGTCGCCGGTTGCCATGTAGGGACCCTCGGTGGAGACCATCCTGGGAATGAGGGGCTCCCGCTCGAAGTCGACGTAACGATTCTCCCGATGCACGAATCCCAGATCTATCTGGTCCGTTACCTCGGAAAGCATCGGCCGCCGAGACGGCGTCACAGCGGGCCTTTTCGCGGCCGATCCAGCCTGATCCACGACGATGCGCTGATCGGCGGCTACGTTGGCACGGGTACTCACGCGTCCGTCGGGCCACACCACGGTCAGCGAGTCGACGCTGCGGTGCTGGCCGAGGCCAAAGGTGAGGACATAATCGACGCTGGATTGAAATCCGCGCGACGGCATCATCTCCTGGAGCTGAGACGATGAGCCGGTCCATACCGAGACCTTTGCCCCGATGCCAAACCGATTGGCGCCTTCGCCAGCCAGCTTCAGCTGGAGATAATGGTTTTTCAATTGAGTTCGGGCGTTGTTGCGATAAATGAACGCCTCCTCGTCAATGTTGTTCACCACGAGATCCAGCGCTCCGTCGCCGTTCAAGTCACCGTAAGCCGCCCCATTCGAGAATCCCTTTGTATCCAGTCCCCACTGGGTACTCGCATTCGAGAAGGTCAGGTCACCTTCGTTCCGAAATGCGTAATTCGGGAGCTTGGTAGAGCTCATCGCCTTGATCAGCCCTTTGAAGTCGACGCGCTTACCACCCTTCATCGCCGACCGCATCGTCTCGTTGCTCGCGAGAAACGCGATGTAATCCTGCGACGTAACATCGCGCGCCATGCCGTTCGTGACGTGGATGTCCTTGTTGCCGTCGAGATCGAAATCCGCGATCAGCGCGCTCCAGCTCCAGTCCGTTCGCGATACTCCGGCGAGCTGGCCGATCTCGCTGAACGTCCCGTTGCCGTTGTTGAGATGGAGCATGTTGCGCGCGAACTGATGGTGGAAGCCGTTCTTCAGCTTCGCCTGATAGATGTCCCAGGTCTCGAAGGCGCTCGTCATCTTGTAGCGGAATTCATCCTCCGGCAGCATGTCGGTCACGAAGACGTCGAGCAAAGCGTCGTTGTTCACGTCGGCCATGTCGAGTCCCATCGACGAGTAGCTGATCGACGGCATTTCGCGCTCGATATCGTCGGTGAACGTGCCGTCTCTGTTGTTGATATAGAGGTAGTCGCGCTCGAAAAAGTCGTTCGACACGTAGATGTCCGGCCACCCGTCGCCATTCAGGTCCCCCACGGCGACGCCCAGGCCGAACGCAATCTCACTGCCGTGAATTCCCGCTTTCGCGCTTACGTCCGCGAAGCGACCGCCGTCGTTCCGATACAGTTTGTGGCCGCCGAACTCGTTTCGGACGTGGCGGGTGTTCTGCAGTCCCAGGCTGCTGACGGGCCGGGATGAGTTGTTGAGCACGTAAAGGTCGAGATCGCCGTCGCGGTCGTAGTCGAAGAACGAGGCGTGAGTCGAAAACCCCTCGTCGGCGATTCCGTAGGCAGCACCTTCCTCCGCGAACTGCGGCTCGCGCTTGGCGTTCAGTCCCTTGTTGATGTACAGCTCGTTTGCCCTGCTCCGGCCCGCGACATTCCCGGCGTAGCAGATGTAGATGTCGAGCCGGCCATCGCCGTTCACGTCAGCAAACGTCGCTCCGGTCACCCACGATTTCTTCCCTTCGACGCCGGCCACGCGCGTAACATCGCGAAAACGGTATCGGCCTTCGTTGAGGTACAAGCGGCTGCCGCCCATGTTGGAGGTCAGCAGCATCTCAGGAAGGTCATCGCCATTTAGATCGCCTAGCGCCACACCGCCACCGTTGTAATAGTTGCGGTAAGTGAAGATGTTCATCTCCTGCGTGTCGGTGAGGCGATTCTGGAACCGCACTCCGGTGTAGCTCGACGGCAGCATCGTGAAGAGACGGCCGTCGCTTCCAGGTGGCTCGCCAGTACCCTGACGCGGGGCATCACCCGAGCAGGATGCCAGGAAAAACAAACCCGCAACGCCGAGACAAAGTCTCAGCCGCTGCGGGCTTTTTATGGAAAGGATCGGCTTACTGCGCCATAGCCTGCCCTCGCGAGGAGAGCAGGCTATGGTGAGCATCTACAACTTTAACCACCTGCGACGCTTAGTACCCCGCGTTCTGGACGAGCAATGGGTTCGTGTCGATCTGCGTCTGCGGGATCGGCATCAGAATCCGGAACGGCGCTGTGACACCCTTGTTGAACCAGGCGCGCTGCGTGTACTGATTGTGCCGGATCAGATCCTGGCG
>Ga0079218_10000832_pt1 | contig 10220 bp, 11 predicted proteins | sample NCCompost_FD_77181 | JGI IMG/M metagenome (GOLD analysis project Ga0079218, IMG submission 77181) | Agricultural soil microbial communities from Utah to study Nitrogen management - NC Compost | ecosystem: Environmental > Terrestrial > Soil > Agricultural land | place: USA: Utah | collected... | reverse complement strand
CGCGAATTTACATCCGATGGTCAAGCGCGAGACGCTCGAGCTCGTGCGCGCCTACTATCGCATCCAGGATCCGGTTGTGCGGAAGCGGCTGGCGGAGCTGACGAAGGTGATCGCCAAATCATCTGAATAGCGGCAGGAAAGCACCGGCGATTGTTCTGGCGTGCGGGGCCCGCCCTGCGGCACTCTGCTGCGCCGGCCGCCCCATACGTGTGGTCGCATGGAGCTGCGCGTGAGCAAGCCTGCGTCAGAGACAAACCTGCGCAATGTCGTCGCCGCGTGCGCCGCGGTCTGCGTCTTCACCATCTCGTTGGGGGAAGCGTCTCCGCTGCTCTCCCTGACAATGGAATCCTGGGGCACCGAGTCCGAAATCATCGGCCTCAATGCTGCAACCTCGCCAGTGGGCATCCTCCTGGCCGGTGTCGTCGTTCCTAGGCTCGCGCACACTTTCGGTGCCAAGCGAGTCGCGATCTTCATGGCGATCGCGACCGAACTTATCTTCCTCGCCTACCTGCGTCACCACTCCTGACGCTGTCGACGACAAAACCACGCGGGACCAGTGCCAAGGTTCGAAACGCTCGCTGCATGACGGTGATTCCCCGCTGTTGAAACCACCGCAAGCCTGAGCCCGAATTGCATCAAAAGTGAGTCAGAGCCACGATTGGATGCGAAAAGGGGGTCGCGGTTGGAAGCGAATCGACAGCCTGACATCGCGCATCTGCGCCGTGTTGCGGAGATCACGCCGCCGCCGGCATCCGTGCCGCTATGGCCTGCCTTTGCCGAGCTCATCTCCCACGTCGCGATCAACAGCATCGGCTGACCGTTTCCGATCTGATTGCAAAACTGCACTGCTATCCTGGGGACGTTCGTGTGACGCTGCTAGATCCCAACAAGCGTTGGCTCCTACCGATTGAGATCACGTATTTTGCCTGCAGAGGGGTCTGCCCGGGAAGTTGATTTCATTGCCATCACCGCGGACCGCGGAAGCGATGAGATCGAGGGCATAGCTGCGTGACACTTGGATCGTGGCAAAAACAAAACCCGCCAGCTCGCGCCAGCGGGTTCCAATCTGAGCTTTAGTATATTTCGTCTACGCCACGCGGGGTTTGCGCGAGACCAGCGTCAGTTCGTCGTATGCAGCCGCATGCACAGTCCTCGCGCTCCCAACAAGGCTTCATATGCTTGGCGCAGTCTCAGCATTTCATCGTCGTCCGGCTTCTCGCCCGCCATGTAGACGGTTTTCAGCCCGTCACCAATGTTTACGAGCTGCTGATGTGCGCGGGCCTCGGCTTCGAGTGCCGAGATCAACTTCGCTCCCTGTCTCACCATGATAGCTCCTCGCTGAATGGTGCTCATCGCGTCAGCGATATTCGGGCATTTTGTAGCGACGACCCAGCATCCGGATCAGGGCAGCAGCCGGCAGGCTGACAGCCAGATACAGAATTCCGACCAGGGTCATGATCTCCAGATACCGATATGTCTCGTTGCTGATGGCGCGCGCGACCGCCATTAGGTCAACGACTGAGATCGCATAGAGGATTGCCGTATCCTTGAACAGTGCGATCAGATAGTTGCCGAGAGCCGGAATCATGGGCGGAATTGCTTGTGGCAGGATCACGCGGCTCCAGATCTGAAATCGCGAATAGTTCAGGGCAATAGCTGCCTCGCTTTGCCCGGCCTCAACAGCTCCTATCCCCGCTCGGTAGACCTCGGCAGTATAGCAGGCGTAATGCAACCCCAGCCCCACGATCCCCGCTACATAAGACGGAAGCAGCACACCGATGTCGGGCAGCACGAAGAACAGGAAGTAGAGCTGCAGCAGCACCGGCGTTCTTCGAATGACTTCGGTAAGAGCGTAAAGGGCGCGCCGTAGCAGGCCCGGCAGGGACATTTGAAGAATGGCGATGCCAAGGCCGACTGTCATTGCCAGCGCAAACGCCGCACCGGTGTAGACAAGTGTGCCTCCTAAGCCCTGCAACAGCGTCGACAGAGACTCCAGAAAAAACTGCCCGTCAATGCTGGTGGTCATCCCGGCAGGCCCTTCTCAATCTTCCTGAAGATCACTGCGATCAGCGAAGCCATTGCAAAATAGGCAACGAACGCAGTCAGGAACGGGATCAGCGTCGAACCGGTAAAGTTCCGGAGGAGCTGTGTGTAAAATGTGAGGTCGCCGACTGTGACAAGAGAGGCAAGCGCGCTCGCTTTGAGGATATCGATAGAGAGATTTCCGAGCGGGGGGATCGCATAACGCAGGGCCTGGGGCAGCACGACATGCCGCAGCTGCTGCCATTTGCCATAGTTAAGGGCAAGGGCGGCTTCTATCTGATCCTTCGGGACTGCGCCCAAGGCACCACGAACAATCTCGCTGCCATAGGCCCCGCCATTCAGACCCAGCACGATGATTGCCGTAGCGATTGGGGACAGCCTGATACCGATGACGGGCAACGCATAGTAGCACCAGACCAGTTGTACGACCGCCGACGTGCCACGGAAGATTTCGGTGTAGAAGACCATGATCAAGCGGACAAGCGCGGACTTTGAGCCCGCGCCAATGCCAACGACGAGAGATGCAAGCATAGCCAGCGGGATGGCTGCACCCACAATGAGCGATGTGTTTGCCATTCCCTTGAGAACAAAGCTGAAATAGCCAAACCATTCAGGCATACGTCCACCGCTGGCTATCTGCACTCTCGTTCGATTCTCGTGCTAATTATCGTTCTTGCAGAGCTCCTTCCGGCCGACACCCTCGACAACGGCCTTCGAGAAGCCATACCGGCTCAGGATCGCCTCGTACTCGGGGCTTGCCTTGAACTCCTTCAGTGCGACGTCGTAGGCGTCCCTCAGCGAACGATCATCTGCCGGAATCCGACGGCCATGCAGCCAAGCGGCGCATCGGCAACTCGACCGGAGACTTCCAGGCCCTGCTCAGATTTCAGAAGGTTTGCCAATGACGACAGAGGCAGCCCAACCGCATCCACGCGTCCATCGGCCAGCATCTTTATTCCGCCTGGCCCATCTGGAATTGTGACGATGTTCTCTCGCTTTACTCCGGCCGCTTCGGCATACTTTTCCTCGGCGCATCCGCTGCAGAGTCCGATCTTGGCTCCCGACTTGGCGATATCTCCGTAGGTGTAGAGCTTCCGGGGGTTGCCCTGCGGCACAGCAAATCCTTCTGCATCGCAAACGTCTGGCTCCGAGAACAGGATCGCCTCGCATCTCTGCGGTGTAATAAACAGAGTTCCAGAAGACACAAGGTCGACGCGGCTGGCCTGCAGGCTTGGAATCATGGCGCCATACTCGACCACCTCGCCTTTCACTTGCGGAATGCCAAGCCTGTCCAGCACGGCCCGCACCAGATCAGGGCCAACGCCTGTGGTCTGCCCGTCAGGCGTGATCTGCGTATAGGGTGGCTCATTGCCAATGGCAATCAGCGCCTCCCCTTTGCTTATCATGTCCGCCAAGGTATCGGCTATCGCTGGCTGGCTCATGCCAGCGGCCAATACAGAGCAGCTCAAGAACTTCAGAGCCACGTTGCGGCTTCGCCTCTTTGACATTTGCTCCCTCCCGTTGCAATGGATACTTCGATCGGCGTATCGCTTCCTAGAGACGCTGCCCAGCAGCAACGATCTTTCTAAGGAAGCTTTTGGTTCGTTCCTCACGCGGATGGACGAAGATGTGATCGGGCGATCCCTCTTCCACGATTCGTCCGCGATCAAAGAACATGACGCGGTCGGCGATCTCGTGCGCAAAGCTCATTTCGTGTGTGACCAGCAGCATCGTGATATCGGTTTCCCGGGCAAGGGTCCGCAGCACGACCAGCACTTCGTCAACCAGCTCTGGATCCAGTGCGGACGTCACCTCATCGAACAGCATAATCCGCGGCTTGAGCGCCAGAGCCCTCGCAATCGCGACCCGTTGCTTCTGCCCACCGGAGAGCTGCGATGGATAGCAATCGACCTTGTCCTCCAGCCCGACCTGCGTGAGATATTGTGTCGCCGTCTCTTCCGCAGATCGGCGATCCGTGTCCTTAACGAGCATCAGTGGTTCCGCCACGTTGCGAAGCGCCGTCATATGCGGGAAGAGATTGAAGTGCTGAAATACCATGCCGACGCTGCTCCGCATCTTTCGGAGGTGCCGTTCATCCGCCGGATGAAGTCGCCCGTCGCGCTCCACATGCCACAGGTGCTCCCCGCTCAGTCGAATGGTTCCGTTGTCAACGGAAGTAAGGGTCATGAGAATCCTTAAGATCGTTGTCTTACCAGAGCCGCTTGGCCCGATCAGCGCTACCTTTTCGCCGCGCCTGATGGTGAAACTCAGGTCATCGAGCACGCGCAAGGCGCCGAAACTCTTGGTAACATGAGAGAATTCGATGCAGGGGCAATCCTCTCTCTGAGATCCGCTCTCGTCAGCCAAGCTGGCCGCCTGGGTGTCCGTCCTTGGAACCTCAACTGGCCCTGAGCTTGCCAGCCAGAGTGGCGGGTGCAGCATATTGTCAACGCTCCCAAGATCAGTTCACATCGACTGACATCGTTTCTGAATACGGCGACGGTGAGCATCGATCTATCGAATGGTTCCGGAGTGCATTCCGGATCGGGACATGGTCGCTTCTTCGCCGCGGGCCTAACCGGGAAGGAATGGCTCTCCCTAAAGGGCCTTCTGGGGCAAAGCTGCGTTATGTTTCCTAGGGTGAAGCTGGCGTCGACTCTGATGAGTAAATCCAGATACCATTTACCATCAGGACTCGTTGAACCGCGACCCATCACCGTGTTTTTTATAGAGGCAAACGATGTCCAAAGGACCTTTGATTTCACTTCAGTCGGTGGATATCAAACTGCTTCGCATCTTTGCGGCGGTGGTGCGCAATGGCGGCTTCGCTGCAGCGCAGGCTGAGCTCAACATTGCATCGTCGTCCATCAGCGACAGCATTTCGCAGCTGGAGACCCGGTTGGGACTGCGGCTGTGTGAGCGCGGGCGAAGTGGGTTCCTCCTGACAGAGGACGGTCGCAAGGCGCACGAGGCTGCAGTGCGAGTACTGGAGGCACTCGACCGATTCCGGTCTGATGTCGGCGACATCAAGGGAGAAATGGTGGGCGCCCTGCGGCTGGGGACAGTGGACGCGATCGCATCCGCGACAAGCTGGATTCTCCACGAGACGATTCGACGTTTCTCTGAACTTGCGCCCGGCGTTCAGATTCGCGTGGAGCTTGACTCCACGCAGGCGCTGGTCGCGGGCCTCCTGCAGGATCGATACGATGCCGCTGTCGTGCCCATATACCGCCGCATCGGAGATCTTGATCTTGTTCATGTCGGCAAGTCGCGGCAGACACTCTTCTGCGGCAGAGAGCACCCGTTGTTCACCGTACCGGACGACCGCCTCGACATGGACACGATTGCCAAGGCGCCGTTCGTGGCGCTGACCCATATGCAAGGCTGGTCACACCCGGCCAACATCCAGTTCAACGAGCAGGCTTCCACGAGCTACATGGAGGGCGTGGCCACGTTGGTTCTCAGCAATGCGTATGTCGGGTTCCTGGCCGAGCACTATGCCCAGTCATGGGTGGACATGGGTGCCATGCGCCCATTACTTCCGGATAAGCTGTCATACGGCTCTGATTGCTACCTGGCCGCGGCCAAGAGGATGAGCACATCGAGAATCATCAATGCGTTCATGACCGTGGCACGAAAAATCCAGAATGAGCTAGGGTATGTCGGCCAGGAGGCCGAATAGATCTTTGCTATTCGTTGTCTCCGGAACAAGATCCAGCTCACTATAGATCCCCAATTGTTCCGAGACTTCGTAGAGCACCCGCAATGTCGCGTGATCCTCGACAGCAAATCCGACTGAATCGAATAACGTGATCGTGTCCACTGCCTCGCGGCCACGATCAGCACCCACCAGGACCTTCCAAAGCTCCACCGCCGGGTAGTCGCTTTCCATCAGTTGCAGCTCCCCTTCGACGCGTGTCTGTGGAAGATACTCAACGAAAATCTTGCTCCGTCTCAGAATCTCCCGGTGAAGCTCGGTTTTTCCAGGACAGTCGCCACCGATCGCGTTCAGGTGCATGCCGGGGACGACTGCCGCAGGCGGGATGACTGAGGCATGCCTCTTGGATCCTGTCGCTGTCGTCACGATCTGGGCGCCACTAAGGGCATGTTCGACTGACGAGCACAGCTGAACGTCGAGATCCAGTCGTGCCGCATTGCTGAGAAACTTCCCAGCAGCAGCGACGTCAATGTCGTACACCCTGAGGTTGCGAATGCCGACCAGGCTTCCGAATGCAATTGCCTGAAACTCCGCTTGAGCGCCGAGACCTATCAGCGCCATCGTGTCTGCATCCGGATTGGCAAGAACCTGCGCCGCGAGTGCGGATGTCGCCGCCGTCCGCAGCGCCGTGCAGATCGTCATCTCGCTCAGAAGGATGGGATAGCCGGTCTCCGCACGCGCCAGGACGCCAAATGCGGTCACCGATAGCTTTCCGCGCGCGGTGTTCTCTGGATGCCCGTTGACGTATTTGAAGGAGTAGAGGCTGTCATCGTGCGTCGGCATCAGCTCAACGACGCCGGCTGGAAAGTATGCTGCCACCCGCGCCGACCGCTTGAACGTCTCCCAGCGGCAGAAGTCCTCCTTGATCGCCAGGGAGATCCGTCTGATCATTTCGCCCAGTCCAACCACCTTCAAGATGCTTATCATCTCGTCGGTGCCGATATACCGGATCATATTTGTGCCCTCCGAAGGTGAGTCTGGGTCGCGGACAATTCTGTGGAACCCCGCCACCCTGCTTGCTAGTGGCACCTGAGCAGCATTCCGACGCCATCCAGCTTGTCGTGAACTCCCGCGAGTCGGAGGCAATCCCACGCCATCGCCTGAATCGAGGTGACAACCGGCCTGCCGGTGACCGCCTCCACCTGATCAATGATGGCTTCCGTCCGGAGTCCGGCGCACGAGACAAAGATCGCATCGCAGTGCGGCAGAGCGACTTGCGCGCAGACCTCTGCAATCTGAGTGGGATCAATGCGGTTCATCTCCAGGTCTCCAGGCTGCTCAAACGTGGCCTGTGAGGTAAGCTCAAAACCACGCTCCTGCAGGAAGCTCGCCATCAGCGCGTTCACGTCGGGCAGATACGGCGTAACAAGGGCGATCCTTCTCGCGCCGAACGCCGACAAGGCCTTCAGAGCGGCGGTCATCGGCGTGGTCGCCCTTGCCCCAGGCCTGGCCGACTCGATCAGCGAAACAACCTCCTCGCATCCCATTGCGACCGCGCCCGCAGTACATCCCAGCGCGATAACATCCGGCGTGCGACCGGGGAGCAACAGGTCCATGGCGCTTCGTATGTTGATACGCAGCTTATGAAGAGCAGCAACATCGACTCTCCAGTCGACAGCGACACGCGAAGAAAAAAAATGGACGCCCGGCATCGACAGATACGTTGGAAGCTCCGCCTCACAGGCCATGTCCGTCGCCAGCGCAAGCAGTCCGATCGAGCAACGCCAGGCCGCTCCGTTGTCGAATCGCGGATCAATCCTGCGCCATATCAACGGTGATCTGTTTGCCGCCACTGTCTCTCTCATGCCGCGTCTGATGGCCCGTCCAGCGCGTTCAGTCGCGCTACAGATGGCCAATTATCAATTGATGACAAACAGTTGACGAGGAAACTTCGTAATAGCTTCCGCACCGCTCTCGGTTATCCTGATGGTCTCGCTGAGGGAGTATCCCCAGTCATCGAAGAAAATACCCAGGATCATGTGCATCGTCATGTTGGGCTCCAGGATCGTCTGCTCGCCTTCCCTGATGCTCACTGTCTTTTCCTGCCAGACCGGCGGATAGCAGCACCCAACGGCATAGGCGATTCGGGAGTCCTTCTCTAACTGATGCCGATCATTGAAGCGCTTCCAGACCGCATGGGCTGCGTGACAGGTCATTCCTGGCCGCAGGGAGGCGAGGGTCTCATCAAATCCCTCGATGACGTGTTTGGATGTCGAGACGAGGCGCTCTGGGGGCTTCCGGCCGAGATACACGGTCCGTGCCATCGGCGTGTGGTATCGATGCCGGACCGCGCCAAGCTCCATGGTAAACGCCTGTTCGTACGCGAGTGGCGCATCCGTCCAGCTGAGGTGCGGATTGCCCGCCTTGTCACCCGTAGGGATCGATGCTTGGTATGCTGAGTACTCTCCCCCGAATTCCGGCGTTCCCCTAAACTGGGCACGATAGATTTCACCAGCGAGATCGCACTCGCGGATGCCTGGCCGAACCGAATCGATCGCCGTCTGCATGACCGCGGTCTGAATCTGTGCCGCCTGGCGCATGACATTGATTTCCTCGTCCGACTTCGTCGTTCTAGCCCAGTTTATGAGCAGGCGCGCATCGACGAATCGAATGGCATTCGGCAGATTGGCCTTGAGGACATCGCAGTCCCGCGGTGTGAACATCCAGGCATCGTACTCGATCCCGATCGAGCGCCTTTCCCAACCTTTCGACCTGATGACCTCTGCGGCGAAGGTCATCGGATTCTGGGTCATATGGTGGCACATCACTTCCGGCCATCCGAAGATCGCATCTTCCGACAGATAGGACGTGCGCCTCACGGCACGCGTATCCATCTTTCGTGTGATGATAATGGGTTCCTCTGCCTCGAGTGCGATGACCATCAGCTGCGGCACAAAGAACGACATCGCATCGAAGCCTGTCGCGTAGTAGATGTTAGCTGGATCTGCATCGCACAGGACCTCCATGCCAGCGCGTGCCATGCGGTCCTTGATGATGTTCAGGCGACGAGTGTACTCCTGAGCGCTGAAGTGAAGTTGGCGGCTGAGAGCCATGAGAGCCTCGTCAGTTGAATGTGGTGGGGGAGGTCGAGCGCGATTGCTTACTCCGTGAGCAGATATGTCTCTGCGGCCCGGGCCAGCACGGCAGCACCAATCGACAGGGCGTCTTCGTCGACGGAGAAAAGCGGATGATGAAGGGGATGGTCGCAGTTCTTGGCAGCATTCCGCACGCCGAGCCGAAAATAGACGCCGGGCCGGTCTGCGCTGAGGTAGGCGAAGTCATCGCTGGCGGTCCACATCGGGGCATCCTCGAGAGCGGCCTGGCCGCCGATCTCCCGTGCCGTCCGCTGGACGAGCTCTGCCATGCCGGCATCGTTGATCAGCACCGGCGCGTCTTCCATGATGGCGATTGTGCACGAAGCGCCGTGCATCAGCGCAACGCCATTGGCCAGTTCTGTAACGCGCTTGTGCGCTACCTTCCGTACCTCTTCGTCTCCAGCACGAATGGTGCCACGGATGAGTGCGCGGTCGGAGATGATGTTTGGCGCCGTTCCTCCGCTGACCATTCCAACCGTCACGACCAGTGGAACCAGCGGGCTCGTATTGTGCGACCGGATCTTGGTCAGCTCGCAGACCAGGCTGCAGGCCGCTCCGATGGCGTCGACACCTTGATGCGGCTTGCCGCCATGGCAGGATCGTCCAGCCACCGCGATATCAAAGTGATCCGAGGAGCAGGCGTAGGTGCCGGCCCGGACGGCGATCTTGCCGGCAGGCAGCTCGGGGTCAACGTGGATTCCAAGGACCGCGTCGCAGTCGTCCAGACGTCCGGCATCCAGGAACTGCTTGGCACCACTTGGCAGATCCTCCTCCGAATGCTGAAACAGAATTCTGACGAGACCGGAGAACGCTGCCCTGTTTCGGTTGAGATGCGCGGCAGCAGCAAAAGCCATGGCGGAGTGGGTGTCATGCCCGCAGGCGTGCATCACGCCATCGATCTCGGAGCGAAATGGGAGCCTTGTTTGCTCTTGGATCGGCAGAGCATCCATATCAGCCCGGATAGCGATGGATCGGCCGCCACAATTTCTCTCGCCGAGAATATCGACTGAAAAACCTGTTTCTGTGACGGGATGGAAGTTGGCGAGGCCCTCGCTGATCAGCGCCTCCTGAATGATGCCCCGGGTCGCGTTCTCCTTGTGGGACAGCTCGGGCAATCTGTGGATTTGCCGCCGTAACTCTATCATCTTGTCTAGAACGTCTGGTTCGATGGCTAGATAGCCGTGCATATGCCTGTCCCTTTTGTGCGTCACCACAGTTGGCATCCGCTACCTCTCGCATGCTTCGCGGCTGCGGGAAATCGCGAGTTCCCGAAATGAACATTGAAGGAATCCGATGCAACGGGAGCAAGAGCCGGCTGGCCTCGCATCAAGAGCCCTCTATCATGGATGTTGGGATGCGATCTT
>Ga0079218_10000830_pt1 | contig 10227 bp, 9 predicted proteins | sample NCCompost_FD_77181 | JGI IMG/M metagenome (GOLD analysis project Ga0079218, IMG submission 77181) | Agricultural soil microbial communities from Utah to study Nitrogen management - NC Compost | ecosystem: Environmental > Terrestrial > Soil > Agricultural land | place: USA: Utah | collected... | reverse complement strand
TGCCGGGCGTCTCGTGAACATGCTTCTTTCCGCCGCACCCAACGTCGATATTTTGCTGACCCTCTTTGTAATGATGGCGGCAGCGAAAGTCCTAGCCGAGATATTCGAACGACTGCGGCAACCGGCCATCGTCGGTGAAATCCTCGCTGGCGTCTTGATTGGCCCAAGTGTCTTGAATTGGGTAGCACCCTCAGAGATTACGAACGCACTCGCTGAAGTAGGCGTTATTTTTCTGCTCTTCACTGTCGGGCTGGAAACTAAGCCGGTTAACATTTTCCGAGTTGGGAAACTAGCCATTATTGTTGCGATCCTGGGCGTGGCGGCTCCGTTTGTTGCAGGCTACTTTCTATTGCTAGCGTGGGGCGGAACAGTGGTCGAGTCGCTCTTTCTCGGCACGGCGTTGGTTGCCACTTCCGTCGGAATTACCGCGCGGGTCCTGGCCGGGATGGGAGTCCTCGATGCGCGGGCAAGCCGGATCATTCTGGGCGCCGCAGTCATTGACGACATTCTGGGCCTCTTGATATTGGCTCTGGTAGCCAGCGCTGCTGCGGGACGAATCGACTATCTTGAAATTGGACTCACCGCCTCACTCGCCATCGCTTTTACAATCTTGGTCATGCTGGTTGGCGCGCCCGCGATTACTCGGCTAGCGCCGCGAATCGAAGCACTGCGCATTTCGCAATCACTGTTCGTGTTTGGCTTGCTGCTGTGCCTGGGATTATCAGTCGCCGCGACGTACATCGGCGTCGCGGCAATCATCGGCGCGTTTCTCGCTGGCATGGCACTGGCCGATGCGACCGAAGGCAACGAGACTCTGCGCAAGCAAATGAATGGCGTGACTGAATTTCTAGTACCGTTCTTTCTGGTCAATATTGGAATGCAGTTGCGTCTCGATGTGTTTCGCGAGCCAGCGGTGATTGCGCTGGTGTTAATGATTACTCTCGTGGCGGCTGTCACTAAGCTGCTGGGCTGCGGGCTGGGCGCGATTTCGCTCGGCTGGCGGCGCGCGGCCCAAGTGGGGGTCGGCATGATCCCGCGTGGTGAAGTGGGAATCGTCGTCGCTCAAATCGGATTGAGTCTGGCCGTCATCACTGACGCGCTTTTTGGAGTGGTGTTGTTCATGTCAGTTGCGACGACACTGATCGCCCCACCTTTCCTGAAGCTGCTGTTTGCCTCTGAGACGGCTGCGCAAGAGCGTGGCGCTGCGCCACATTAGTACAGCAGGGAGCGGCTCATTCAATGCTCCGTTTTTAATGTCTGAAAAGCGGGCGCTGATTGAGGAGCTCTGAGCAACTTGGCAGACAACAGATCTCTCCACCACTGAATCCTATACCTCGGATCAATTTTTAAATTGAAATGTGGAAAAAGTCGGACTCATAACAAGGAGTTGGTAATCGATGCACAAAATCAGACGAAATCTTCCCATCGGCGTGCTTGCGACCTTAGCTGTAATCCTCATGGTCGCCTCTGCTTCCCGCGGAAAAACTAACGAAAACTTCCCCAGCATTAAGATTAAGAATTTTGGACAGATGACCGAGCAGTTTTATCGAGGAGCGCAGCCGAAGGAAGACGATTATTCGTCGCTGGCAGCTTTAGGAATAAAGACAGTCATCGACTTGCGGGACAATCCCAAATCCTACGAGAAGGCGGCGGTCGAAGCCGCGGGCATGCGTTACGTAAACATTCCGATGGATGACAAGTCTTATCCCAAGCCGCAACAGATCGAAACGTTCCTGCAACTCGTGGACAACCCTGAAACAGGGAAGTTCTTCGTTCACTGCGCGGGTGGGCGTCATCGCACTGGTGTGATGGGTGCGGTCTATCGCTTCACGCACGATCGCTGGAACTATGATCAGGTGTACGCGGAGATGAAGCAGTACGATTTCTACAGTCGCTGGGGCCATGGCCCGATGAAAAAGTTCGTGCAGGATTACTGGAAGGGAATTCAACCTCAGCCGGCCACGTTAACAGTTGCAGGTTCGGAAGCAAGATAGTCTGCGTGTTCTCCCTGAACACGAGTAGACGACGTCCCTTTGACTGAACGTCCGCGCCTGTTCGAAGTTTTTAAAGCCGTCCAGACCTGGGCGGCTTTTTCGTGTTTGGTTCTATACCGAGGAGTTGGGTACTGATTTAGTTGATCAAACTTGCGAGATACCTTCAAGTCAGAACCGGGCGTGCGCCCTTTCACATACAGATTAGCTGACCGAAGCTTCGCCTAACCCGCTACCGATAATGGATCTTTCGATTGGATAGGAGTGGACCCGGTCATTAGCGCTCCCGGCTCCAATTGAGTGATGACTAGTGGGGCCAAACTGCCTCAGTCTCTCTCCTGGATCAAGTTGCATAAGTAACAACATGGCACTAGACTGCCGAAATCCAGTTTTCAATTCCTAATCTCCCGGAGGAAAAAATATGAAAGCGAAAGCGTTTGTAGCGGCCTTCGTGCTCTGCCTTGTCTCGGCCACGGTGTGCGTCGCCCAGAGTGCACAAATCGGTACTTGGAAGCTGAATGAAGCCAAGTCAAAAATTCCCGCTGGCGCGAACAAAAATCACACTGTGGTCTACGAGGCCGCTGGCGATAGCATCAAGGTCATTGTAGATGGCACCGATGCAGCAGGTAACGCCGTACACAACGAATGGACCGGAAAGTTTGACGGCACAGATTACGCAGTGACCGGTGATCCCACGTCCGACACGCGTGCTTACAGGAAGATTGGCGCCAGAACACTCGCAATGACCATCAAAAAAGATGGAAAGGTAACTATCACTGGTCGCATCATTGTCACCGCGAATGGCAAGACCCGCACTGTCACTACAAGCGGAACTGACGCCCAGGGAAAGAAGTTTAGGACGGTCGCCGTTTACGACAAGCATTCTATGTAGATGATCGTATTAAGGCGTGGACAGCAATGCCCTCCCGGTTTCCTGACGGGAGGGCATTTGCACGACATCTTCTGGAGTTAAGTGTAGTGGTGTAGAGCTGCTTCAAGCGGATTGTTTTTTACTACGCGAAATCCACTTCACGGCGTGCTCGGCGATATTAAAGATGTCATTAGGCTTGATCAGGTAATCATTGGCCCCGGCTTTCATGGCTTGTTCCTTCTCTGCAGGCATGGCGCGCGAAGAGTAAAACAGAATCGGTATTTCGGTGTCGTACTCGCGCACCCCCATGCACAATGCCACACCCGATGCATCGGGGAATGTATGATTCAATAAGAACAAGTCAAAGCGCTGACTCTTAGCCAAAGCTACAAATTCTGCCCCAGTGCTCACGCTTGTCACCTGAAACCCTGCTTGCTCCAATAGCAGGGTCATCACAACGCGCGTGTCGTCGTGATCCTCAATGTATAAGATGTGATGCTTTGCTTGCATGGTTCAAGCTTAGCAGATGGCTCAAGTTTTTGACTGTAACATCAGCGGAATTTAGTCAACAATTAGCAATTCAAGTCGTTACCTAAAGTAATAACCGAGCCGTACGCTAGGCTGCACCTTGCGTCCAGTCGGTCAGGAGCGCTAATTAGAGAAATGGCTTAGGCGTTCAAGCTTCTGCCTTTGATGAGCCGGTAGATGGCGAGCAATATGATGGCTCCTATCACCGCCAGGAACATACTCATTAAGAACCCGGGCTCACTCAACTCCCCTGTCGAATCAACCGTCCGCCCGTACCCAAGTCCGCGAGCGATAAATCCGCCGATGATGGCGCCGACGATGCCCAGTATCGTCGTGATAATCGCTCCGCCCGGGTCTTTCCCCGGCATTATGGCTTTCGCGATCAAGCCGGCAATCAACCCTAAAATTATCCAAGCTAAAATTCCGAGCATCTGAAAGACTCCTTTTGTCGATCGTTACGTTCCTTACACGCTCCCGTTTTTTACGTGACGACAAATCACGTTCTGTGGGAGCAGCAGCTATCCAACCAACGGGGGAATCTTTCAAGGCCAAAACTTCGCGAGATGTCACTCAGCAACAGCGGAGACTAGGCGTCGAGGAAGAAATCGTTTCCAGATGACTTCAGATCAGTCGTGTCGAATCGCTATCAGGAGCTCATAGCAAAATGCGCATCGAGTTAAGGGGGTTGGGAGGACAATAGTACAGCCACTCTACCGCGTCAATGAATCCTCATTCACAACTGTCTTAACCTAAGGGCAGGCAGGTTTTGATAAGTCGCCGAACAGACCCAGTTTTGCTTACAAGCAGTATCGGCAGGCGAGGCGTTCCCGGATGAGTGCCCGGGAACGCCCTTAGTTTCTGTTTAGTGGAAACCTGTGTTGCTCACACCCAATTCAGTCGGGTTGCACTTTCGCGCGAATGCGATTCTGGACCGCACGAAGAGTTGAGCGAAACAAGCTACTCGTTCCAAGAGACCACGAGTTGCTGAAGGCGGGAGAAGCGGGAGAAGCGCCGGCAACTTCCACAACGCGCCCGCCCAACTCAGTCACATAAAGCAACCCAGTCCTTTCGTCATACGTCATGGACGTTGGTCTCGTCAGGCAGTTAGTTACAACCGTTGGCGGACCTGCCGGGGTAGCGAAATCCAAGACAAGCCCAGGCGCGGTTATAAACGGCGGCAAGATGGTGGTGCCAGACGTGTGCTGCAGCACCAGATAATGACCCTCTAGTGGTAAAACGTCGATGGCGGTTCTGAGTCCGGTAATGAGGGGGCTATGGTTTCCTGTCAGCGGATCAATCTGCTCAACCACCGAGACACCTGGAGGAAATGGGAAGCCCCTGAAGAGGGTCACCAGCAAATGTCCATCGAAGTATCTGATGCCGGTAGGCACAGCTTCCAGAAATGGACCACCAATACCCGGAGGGGGTGGTGCAGGGTTAAAGAGCGGATTCGGAATTCTGGGGAAGGTTGCAAGCGGCGAGAATGTGCCCGTCGCAATGTCAACCTGCCAAACGAGATTCTGGCCGCCGTCCGTGACATAGGCCTGATTTTCGACAACGACCACGTCAAACGGGTTTACGTTGCGGAAGCCCGACGGGGTGGTTGGGTCAATCGTAAAATCAGGGAAATTAGCAATCAGCTCGATTTTGATTCTGCCGCTGCCATTGGAGAGCGTAACTTTTCCGCCGTCCGCGAGTGTGTGCTGATTGCCTGGAGTAAGCGTAAACCCGGTTGTTGTTTTCTCGACGGCGGCGCTGAAGTGAATAGCCAGAAGCGAGCTGAAAATTGGCGAAGCCGGATTGGGATTCGGGATTCCGCCGGGCAAAAAGGTATTGCCAACACTCATGACGAGGTAAAGGGTGCGTCCGCGCATAAAGACGCCGGACGGCCCAGCGGGGTCACCGACATCGCTGGTCGCGGAGGGCAGACCATTCACAAGCGTACGGCGACCGCCCTGCGGGTCAACAATGGAGATACGACCCGAATTCAATCCCCCAAGCGTTCCCGTCTCCGAGACGATCAGGTTATTTTGATTAGACTGCGTGATTCCGCTCGGTGTCCGGAGGCCGGAAACTAACTCCGAACACTGGGCCATAGTGGATGCAGCCGCAAGCAGAATGGTCGCGGCGACAAGCATTAGTGAGAATGCTACCGATGTGAAAAGATTCAATATCGAACGTTTCATGGGAGTAATTCCTTTCTGGGCAGATGGATCCCGCACCGCAGCGGGTTCTACAGGGGGCTCTCTATTCAAAGGAAGCCATTTTTCATTCACTGGGCTCGTGAACGTTTCTGAACCGAAGAGATGTTCTTTTGCTGCCGCTTGTATCTCACCATTAAGCGGATGTCAATGTAGTCAGCTAGCGAGCAAGGCACTGTTGAACATCAACTTCTTGCGAGGACTTGTTGGGGGTAGGGGCGAAGGGGCTTGTCTTGAGAGCGTGCCCGGAGTTGGAAAGTTAGTTCGGTTGCGGGACTGGAGTTTTGGTTGCTAATTGACAATATATCGCCTGGAATTGTTTGGGTCACGAATGAGATTAAACCCATTACGCCATGCGGTGCCGTCCGCGAAAATAATCATGGAAATTTGGAGGCTAACCTTGGTAACTCCGAAGGTTGGTCCATTGTCAGTGAGTATGCGTTTGATTCCACTACCCACCGCCATTTCCACTGTCTCATTCGGTCCCACAGGTCCCTGCTCCTTGAGGCCGGAATCCGCCAGACCCGGTATCTGTCCATAGGGAATTGGTAGAACAAATGCGGCGTTATTAAACGGAACTTCGGGAAATTGTAGTTCAAGTTCGACCCGGACGATTGGCTTGGCCGAAATGTTCCTTACCTTAAAAGATAAACCAGACACCCAGTCGTTATCGGCCATAAAGCCTTGTCCTAACCGAACACTCTTAGTCCCAACTTTAGCCTCCATTTCCACAGGTTCATTTTTGCGCGGAATCTTCTCTATCGTGCGTACCGTCTCCTGAGATTGAGCTGCAACTCCGAGCGACGCTAAAACCAAAAACGACAATCCCAACACGACAACCATTCCCATCCTCGAATTAACCGACATCAACTACCTCCGTGGTGGTTTATATAACTGATCGGATGGGCTGGGGTTAGAACCGAAGGCCCGGCTTGGAATAGGGCTTGTTGTTCGATGGGGGAGCCATGCAGACTCAGGATTTACTGGCCTCACCCAAGCAAATCAATGCCGATTAGCGCGCCATTCTAATCAAATTTTTTAATTCGTCAATCCAAGAGAACTGTCATTAAACGGCGACGCGCCCATGCCCTTCTAGAAAATCCTTCTTCAGCCCTCTGCCATGTGATATAAGGCCTCTGCGTCCTCGCTGACTGTCGAACCTTATCCTCGGAACTTTCCTTGATTGCCACCCTACCGGCACCTCAACCACTGAAAGGAACTTACTATGTCCGACGATATTAAAGAGAGGATAGACAAGGCTCACGCTCTTCTCACAGAGACGCAGACTTCTCTTGAAGTTGAATCAAATAGGTATGACCGCAGAGCGCAAAATACTTACTGGGCCTATGCTCGAAAAGGGGGCTTATTGCAGCTCTGGGTGTCGCCACGCCAGTTTTGGTTGCATACCAAACTCAAGCGTTCCGGTAAGCAGGTTAGTTATCTATGACATTGGCTACTGTTAAAGTTAGCGACTGTCGAGCATCCTCAAACGTTTCAACAAGGAGTAACAAAATGAACGCAAGAACTACTTTCTCAGTTCTGCTAATCCTGATCCTTACAACCGTCGTCGCCACAACTCAAACGTCTTTTGCAACTGCGGACAACGGCCCGGAAGCTTTTGGCGACGGACAATTCCGATTTAACAATGAACTGGTGCATTTCTCCTTCCACGCAAAAGCCAACAAGAACGGGCATGCGAGCGGACGAGCACAGTACGACAATTTGACTACTCAAACGACGGTGCTTGTTAGGATTAATTGTTTAAGCGCGTCCGTGTTCACCGCGTCGATGGGCGGGATTGTCCTGCACAGCGACGATCCGGACTTTCCCAAAGGCGCAAGGGTTCTCTTTGCTGCCAGCGACGATAGCGTGGTGCTGCCTGGTGGCGTAGACGACATCACACCGCTTTTTGTAAACCCATTCCTCGACCTCGATTGCAATGACACTCAACCGCTAACAATACTTCCGGTTGAAAATGGAGACGTCCGCATCGAGCTATGAGTTAAACCGAGCGGCCTATGATGAAGTAGCCTTAGAACGCTATCACCATTCCGAAGATGCGGAAACCTGTGATCTCTAACGTCACAACGCGAACCACAAACTCATTGGGCCGCGCATCGGTCTTATTCGACAAAACTAATTGAATGTGGGCGGCATGTGGCAGGCACCGTCGGAGCTTGTTGCAGCCGCCGTAGTGTATCAGCTGCTTGATCTACTCCACCGAACAAATTCCAGTGCTCCAGGTGCTGTACAAATTCCTCTGGAGCTATATTCCGCAATGGGCTTAAAGACTCAAGTTCCATAACTGAGCCCGCTGTATACACTTCTGTGTTGCAACCATAGTCAGGATAAGACGCACCTTGTTCGTAATCGAAATTCTTGACGAACAAAGTCGTCCCCCGATGATATGCAGCCCATCCCTGCTTGTTACCGATTCCCATTTTTTGCGGCGCTTCCATACGTGAGTCGGTTCTCAGGCGAATAAATTGATTGCTGAACGTCCAACGCGGATCGCTTAAGTCCGTATAATGCCAAAGCACCAGAGGACGGGCCGGAAGCAAATACTCATCCCAGGAAAGATATGGTTCCTGCGGCAAAATTGCTTCGCCACCACTGTTCATTATCGTAATTGCCCAAGCGGATACTTCAATGCTCGCTCGAGTCCGATTGCGCAAGTAGTGGCTGATCGTAACGCCACTTCCACGCTCATCCAGGGCGACAGTCATCTCCTTCTCTATGCCAGTCGCAACGTCCGCGGGTTGTACCAGTCGGATCTTGTTCTCATTGATAATCTCAAACTTAACGGGCAGGTCGTCCGGCGCGTAACTACGTGGATTGTCTTCGGGTGCCAGCCAAAGACGATGGCCCCCCCAGGGTTTCCAATCCCCAAGCTCTGTCGTAATTACGGCTCTTGGGATTTCACCCAGGATGTTCTCTTCCCCGAGAAATCCATAGCGAAGGATGCGGGGACCAATGTCAGTGGTGACGATTAGCTCGATAACATCGTTCGAGAGCTTGTAGCAGTTCGCCAGCCCGACATACGTCAGTTTCTCCAACACTTTCTCCTTAGGCCAAATTAACGAGACCTCAGTTGCAACTAAGGAGGATAAACTGAACAAGTGTTCAGTACTACTAGAGTAACTAGCTCTAAGAAAGATTCAGCGGAGCACAAAACAGAGATCCAAGCATTGGTGGAGCTCGAGTCAGAAGCCCGCAACAAACGGCAACAGCCGGAGCGATTGAATCTGCAGTTTTTGATTTGAAAGCGGTTAATCCTAACGGGAAGGATTCAAGGTTCGTCGGTGAACGCGCTCGCGCGCTGCACTTCCTCAACAGTCATTGGTGGCTTGGAGTTGAGCGCGTCGACCGATCCTATCCAGATGTTTGCGTCCCTATTTGTTCTCCAGGTGTCGACACCAGTTCTCCAATCTCTGTTAGCCGAACTTGGCGGTCCGATGCGTCTGATCTGAATGCCGGCTCGAATCAGCGCGTAAGCCACGAGCTTCACGTCGTCGAGTCTAATAACTCCGCTGTCAATAACTTCAGGGTTCACCCAGATGACGTTGGTCGGGCTAGCTATGCGGGAGTCCAAAGCTTTGACCTGAAATCCCAGCCCCGGCAGAACGCCTTCCATAACTAATCTTTCGGCATCCTTTCGATAGTAGGTGACAAGGATGGATTTCCTGCGATCCTCGTCCGGTTTTAACGATGTATCGTATATCTGCTGCAATCTGCCGTTGGCCTTGACGCTCTCCTTCACGATCACTTGATCCGGCTCGATGGTTGACAACTGAGTGACCTGCCATCCGTAAGCCCGGAACGCATCCTTTAACTGCTGCTTCGCGAGATCTCTTTCGGACTGGGCCTTTTGCCCCGCCACTACCGCCGCACGCCCCGCCACTTCGGCGTCACGCTGCGCTTTCCGGGCCGCGCGGTAACTCCGGATCGCGAAAAATGCAGCAGCAGAAGAAGCGAGGAACGCTATCATTAGCACGAGCACCATTTTTCTCTGAAAGCGGCTTTTCGCCTCGCGCCTCGCCTCCTCTAACTTCCTGGTCCGCTCGGCCTCGCTCTGAGCGGCGCTTGCCTCGATGAACTCTTTTTCGAGCGGCGTGAGTGTGGTGCCGCGGTCCTTTGTGTATTCCTCGGCCTGGATGAGACGGGCGCCGGTGTAAAGGAGGGTCGCGTCGGTGCGATTCTTCTCCTGCCACTCGTCGGCCGCGCCCTTGAGACGCCGCCTGATCTTCGTGAAGCGCGCCTCTTTTTCCGCCCACTCGCGGAGGCGATCCCACTGTCGGATGAGGCTTTCGTGCGAGATGTCGATGACGGTCTGCGGTTCGAGCAGCGTGCCTGCGGGAGGCATCAGGAATGAGCGTCCGGCCTCGCGGAATTTGTCTATGACGGACGTTACCTCTCCGATCGTAAGTCTCGATTCTTCCCCGGGAGTCGTATTATCTTCCCGGGCATGACGTACGATGTCATAGATTACGGAGAACTTTGTTGGGCGACGAACAGTCTGTTGGTCTTCAGTAGTTTCTGTAATCGTTCGGAATAGCAGTTCGGCGATTTCCTTCTGCGACTCCGTTAGCGTCTCATAGGTCTCCTCGGCGTGAGCCGAGAGCGATGCGCGCAGCTC
>Ga0079218_10000829_pt1 | contig 10229 bp, 6 predicted proteins | sample NCCompost_FD_77181 | JGI IMG/M metagenome (GOLD analysis project Ga0079218, IMG submission 77181) | Agricultural soil microbial communities from Utah to study Nitrogen management - NC Compost | ecosystem: Environmental > Terrestrial > Soil > Agricultural land | place: USA: Utah | collected... | reverse complement strand
TGGATTCTCCGCCACGACTTCGAAAGCCGGGCCGGCTTTGATTACCGTCGTCAGACCCTCCTCGTTGGTGATGTAGATCTTGCCATCGGCCAAAACAGGTGACGAACTATACGTTCCCGTCGCAATACGCTGCGGTCCGTAAATTTCTTTTCCGGTTTTAGCATCAAGGCACCACACAATCCCGCGATCGTTGATCATGTAAAAGTATTTTCCGTCGGTAACCGGTGTCGGCACATCTGGGCCATTCACGTTAGACCACAACAAGTGCGACGAGGTGATGTCTCCGCGTCCGCCTGCCCGCAAAGCCAGCAAAGGTTTAACTCGCGTGGGTGCATAAATGATGTCGCCGAAAATTACAGGGGAAGCCACGATCCGATAAGAGGGATTATTATCAGGATTAAGACCATTTGCACGCCATAACTCTTTTCCTGTCGCGAGATCATGTCCCGTCACAACGTCGGCGCCTGTTATTACGATCTCGGTCGATTTTCCGAAACGCAGCAGCGCCGGCGTGGTGTAAGAATCGGGAGACTCCCGTATCGCCTCAGTTGGACGTTCAACCTTCCAAACAGTTTTGCCGTCGGCCTTGTTAATGCGCAACACGTAAGACGCGTCGTCAGTTTTCATGCCATGCAACACCTGAACGTACAACGAATCTTCATGCAACAACGGTGACGAGGCGTAACCCCACTGCAAACCAAACTCGCCATAGTCCTTCGGTATGTCGCGCGTCCATAACTCCTTACCGGTGAAATCGAACCCCTTCAAAATACCGGTGCCGGTCATCACATAGACGTTCTTGCCGTCTGTAACAGGAGATGGCGACGACATGTTTTGCTTTCGCATCTTGACGTTGCCACTACCTAAGGGACGCTTCCAAAGCACTTCGCCTTTGGTCTTGTCTATGGCCCAGAGAAACAGGTTGTCTCCATCGGCCACGCTGACGAAAATGTGATTGCGCCAGACGATGGGTGTGGAACCACTCCAACCAGGCATTGCAACTTTCCACGCAACGTTCTCTTCAGTGGTCCATTTTGCGGGCAGGTTCTTTTCCGTGCTGACGCCGTTAAGGTTCGGCCCACGCCACTGCGGCCAGTTCTCGGCGCGCACTTGTGATGAGGCGAGAAGTAGGATTGATAGGGTTATAAGTCGTCTAGTCATGCCATTCTCCTTATTGATTACCCGTCACTCACCGCGCAGGGCCGGCAACAGAGGCGATCGCAGGGCCGCCCAGGTCGCCAGTAAGGACGCTATCAAGCCAGATATTAATACCGCCAGCAGCAGAACTCCCAGAGATATGTTGGGTAACCGACCGCCACGTTCAATGAAGACCGGTGTAATCGCCAGCAACGCGCACAAAGCGCCTGTCACCAGTCCCGCCAGCAACAGGAAAGCATTCTCTGCCACCACCATCAACGTGAAATGAGACGAGTTGTAACCAAACGCCCGTAGCAGCGCCAGCTCTCTTCGCCGTTCCAAAATATTTCTCAAAAGCACGGCCGCCATGCCGAGAGTGCCCAGCAGCAGCCCCAGCGCGCCTAACATCTGAAAAGTGGAAAGATATGTGTTCTCGACGCGATGAAAATTTGCCAGACGGTCGCTGGTCGTCACTGCGTCAAAACCAAAATCTGCTAAACGATCCTCGAGTAACTGTGCTACAGGTTCAGACTGCTCCGCATCAACGAGAAAGTATCGAAAACCTTCCTCGCCCGGAAACAAACGCAGGAAATTCTGTTCCGACATCAGCAACTCACTCTGAAAAATACTGTCGGCCAATGCACCCACGATTCGTAGCCGCACCGGTCCGGCGTTGGTATTCAAGACCAACTCTTCACCCAGCTTCAGGTGCAATACGTAGTTAATTGAATTCGCGTCAGCAATTACCGGTACCACTCCGGGTCCTAACTCGCGCTTAAGCAATAACCAGGGGTTCTGATTTTCTGCGCCGGAACTAGCTAATGAACTTTGGAATGCAAACCTGCCGCTGTTTACCAACTCATCAGAAACACCAAGCACGCGCGGATTGCGCGGCTGATACAAGTTCAAGCAGCTCGCGTCATCGCCCGGCTTCAGGCGCATTTGAACGAAGTTCACGTTCGTCAACACGTCCGAGCCAGTCAGGTTTAGCGCTTCCCTTCCTTCGCTGATGTTCAGATTGTGGACCACTGGCACAACGGACTCGGCAATCAGCTCAAATCCTCCACTGCCGGAGTGCTTGTCATGCGCTACTTGTTCGCCGCGTCTGAAGGCATCAACAGCAACAATGATGAAGGTCGCGGAAGCAATCAGGGCGATACACAGAACGCTGCGACCCGGCCGGTAGGTGGCGTTGCGAAATCCCAGGCGCAGAACGGGCCAAAGTCCACTGCCCTCGATCGGCTTACGTCGCGTCTGCCGCAGCCAAGCCGATTGGAAGCACAACAATGCGACGAGCAACAGGGTTCCCCCGCCGAAGAAGCCGGGCAGTTGTCCAATCACTTGAAATGCTGCCAGCACTAACAAAAGAAATCCGAGTATTGTCAGCACGATGGCAACGTAAAGGCGTGCCGGTTTCGACTTTGCGATCGTTTGAGTTTCCATCGTGCCCGCCAAGAGCCTTCGGGAGGACGCGCAGCCGACGCGTTTCAATGTCCACAGGATGCAAACGATAGCTGCGATCGTCCCGCCAAGTGCGCCGATAAATAGCGACTGCGGAGAAACATGCAGCCTCAGCATCGTGGTTCCGACGGCCCCCACCCACCAGGTTCGCAGACCCAGCATCAGCAAGTAGGCGTACCCGATTGCGCCGGCGAGACCTAAAACACTGCCAATGACAGCCAGTAACGCACCCTCGATCAAAAATAACTTCCGGATTTTACTGGCCGGAAAACCGATTGCCTGTAACAAACCAATTTCACGCAGCCTTTGTTCGACTCCGAGTTTGAAAAACAAGGCCGCCAGCAGTAGCGCGGAAACAACGAGAAAGAAACTAAAGTAGAGAAAGTACTCGCCAAAATCGGTAGCACCTTGCGACGCAGCCAAACCTTCAGCGCGCACCGGCAAAACCGACACTCCCATCGCTGCTGGTGTTAACGAGTTGCGCAGTTTTTGTTGAAACTGAATTGCCGCCTGGTCCACTGGCAGTTTACCTGGCATCACACGAATGGATGTGAGCTTGCCATAGCGCGACTGCCAGAGCTTTTGACCTGCCCTCAAAGGGACGAACGCTTTCGGTGTCGTTCGATACTGGTCCCAATAATCCTCGTCTTGTTGGCGTATCCGTTTCAGATCAACCGGAAAAGGAGGGTCCCAGTCCGACATACTAGGCGACTCGCTGATGCCGGGATACTCCGGCACCAGATCTCTGTCTGCTGCCAATCCTGAAATCGGCACGATGGCCACGAGTTGAAACTCGGCTTGTTTTGTTTCGAGCTTTCCGTCTTCGTGCCAAATGTAATATTCAAGCGAAACCGCGTCGCCCACGTTTGCATTCAAGTCGCGTGCGGCCCACTCGTTAAGGATGATAGGCGTCTTACCTGAAGCGTCCTGAATCGTGTTGGTTTTTAGAGATTCAAACGTCGAGTCGTCGATGGCGGTGATCAACGAGTACGGAATCGTTCTCTCTCTCGAGGTAATCCCATTAGCGACGTATGAAAGGATCGGGATTGTTTGAAAGTTTAGAGAGTTGGCTACATCAGTGGCGGTTTTCGCCAGATTGTCATCGAGCAGCGTGCTACCACGTTCAATCGTTATGCCTCGTTGCTGATCCAAAGCACGCCATCTGATGTTGTAGTCTTCCAACTGAACTCTACTTGCGAGCAGGTGCTTAAGATTGTCTGCTCGCTGCGCTTCCGAAAGGCTGGGCCGATCTGTAGCTCCCGAAAGCAGTATTGTGTTCACCTTGTCCGGCTGCTCGATCTCACGCTGGAGCAGTTTTAGATCCACAAAAACTGTTCGCACAGTAGATTGTTGAGGGCTAGTGGTAAATTCACCGAGCTGTTCGGGCGACAGCGTCTCCCGGATTGTTAAGCGCAGTGTCCGACCCAGTTCGTCCTTTTGGCCATAGAGTGATTCGATGGGAACGTCGGAAGGTCTCTCTATTTGGACCAGGAGCGAGTCGCCTGCTTTCGCGCCCAGTTCGCGAGCCAGACTCTCACCGATTAGCATTTCACGATCTTGTGGGGCGCGAACTTCAAGACCGTGAAACTTCCAAAACTGTTCGCCAACTCCATAAACGCGCACGCCTCCAGCGCGAGATTTATGAATTTCGTGACTCACACTTCCTTCGATAGCGATTAACGGCAACCCTGAGAAGGACCCGTCCTTCGACGGTAAGAGGTCGCTATGAAATTCTCGTGCAAGCTGTTCGCGAAAGAATCCAGGCGCCGAAATGACGTCCTGCGTATTTCCTAATCGCAACAGAAATAGGTCACGCAAGCTCCCGCGCACCGAATCTCCCACCAACAACGCGCCCGACAACACGGCAACCGCAGCGGCCACTCCGAGAATCACGGCGATATTCGTGCGCCAGTAATAAGCGAGATTGCGTTTTAGGAGTTGCGATGTGCGCATCAGAGGCGGCGGAGTTCGTGGTCTGTCAATTCGTAACGAAGGGGAAATTGCGCGGCGAGTTCGGCGTTGTGCGTGACGACCACCAGAATTGTTTTCTCCTGGCGGTGAAGATCTAACAACAGCGAAGCCACAACGTTTGCAGACTTGTGATCGAGGTTACCGGTAGGCTCGTCGCATAAAACCAGTTTGGGTCTCATGATTAACGCGCGGGCGAGCGCGACGCGCTGTTTCTCGCCTCCCGATAATTCTGCGGGCCGGTGTTCCAAACGCTGAGTTAATCCAACGGCGTCAATCAATGTCCGGGCGCTCTGGGTGCGAGCGCCGTCGTTGGCTGCGACGAGCGTGGGTGTTAAAACGTTTTCCAGAACTGAGCACTGCGGTAGCAGGCAATGGTCTTGAAAGATGAATCCGATCTGCTGATTGCGAAAAGCGGCGAGATCCTGTTCTCTAAGTGCAAATGGATTCTGTCCGTCGAGAGTAACGGTGCCGCTGGTGGGAGGTTCCAGTCCGCCCATCATATAGAGCAGCGTGCTCTTGCCGCTGCCGGACGGACCCATAATTGAGACAGCGTCTCCTGGAGACAGCGATAGCGAAACGTCAGAGACGATTCGAAGTGGGCCTCTTGGGGTCGGATACTCCTTCGAGACGTTCTCAACCTTCAGCAACTATCAACCTCCAGCAATGTTTAGCCGCGGATGAACACGGATAGACGCGGATCAGAAAAAGCCAAATCGGCTAGAGCAACAAAAGTATGTTTGCACGTCAAATAGATATCGTTCTCTCAACGCTGCTGATATTGTCAGTTTGAAATCCGCGTTTATCCGTGTTCATCCGCGGCTAATAACTTCTTCATAAACTTCAAGGGCGCGATCAGCCATCAGCGATACGTTGTAATGCTCACGAACTTTGTCGAAACCACTCTTCCCCAGCGCTTCACCTAGTTCAGGTGCTCTGAAAATTCTCGCGATTCCTTCAACCAAAGCTTCGACGCTGTCAGGTTCAACCAGCAAACCACCGCCAGTCTTCTCAACAACTTCGGTGAAACCACCGCGTCGAGGTTGGACTACGGGAACACCACACGCCATCGCTTCTAACAAAAAGATTCCTTTGGGTTCGTCATAGGTTGCCGGCACCGAAAGCACATCCAGCGAACGAAGAAAGCTAATCTTCTGTTCGCGGTCAACTGCTCCGTGATATCGAAACTCTTCCCCAAACCCCGCGGTTTTTAGATCCGCTTCTATTTCACTCAAGTAACTTGCGTGTTCGGGAGCTATGTATCCCGCAGCCTCGAGTCGCGCTTCGGGAATCAACCGCTTAGTGCGCAGCTCCTTATAAGCCTGGGCCAATACATGCAAGCCTTTCTCGGGCGCAATCCGGGCAAAGAATCCAATCGTAAACGGTTGCGGCGTATCACGCCGGCGCATTTCGTACCCCTGCAAGTTAATACCCAGCGGCACCACGTGAATCTTTTCGGGTGCGATCCCAAGATAGTCAGGCACGAAGCCGGCATAGAACTCACTTACGGAAATAAATGCGTCCACGTGCTTCACGTTCTCTTTGATCAATTCCAACGACTGTGAACGATACGGTTCCTGCAACCCGTCCAGAAACAAATCCTCTCCCTGCAGCGTGCAACAGATAGGACGGTCCAACGCAGCCTTAATTGGTTTTGCCAAAGAGATCAGCAGTGAATACGGCAGACTGACCACGTCGGGCGGAGTTTCATGCCTTGCCCAGTCGGTCAGTTTCGCGATCTCTTTTCGCTGAAATCCGTCCTCACCTTTCAGCATCGAGACAGTCATCTCACCAAGCATCTTCGGACTGGTAGAGATGGAACGTTTTGACGCCAGAGCCAGCATCGGTTTGGAATCCCAGAGCCGATCGAGCCAGGGAGGTGAGTTGCGGAACACCGGAACGTACTGCTCAAGATAGACGCTGATGCCGCCAAAAAATACTTTACCGTTACTGACGTTGGGCTCGTCGGTGCGTGTCGGAGTGTAGATGGGAAGAAGAATTACGTCGTGGCCCTTGCGCATCAGCTCACCGGCCAAAGCGTTGTCGCGCAGACAACTGCCGCAGTACATCTGGCCAGCTCCGCCGGTTAGGTAGAGAACTTTCACAACGAATTAGACGGCGATGGCGCGCTGGAACGCGCGACGCGCATAGAGGTGATCGAAAAGATTGCCTTCATGCGGTTGGTCCCAACTAATCTGGTTGGTCGAAACCGGTCCGATGTTGAGTCGATCAACATTCGACGCAGACACCAGGCGCGAGATCAACCTCGGATCGGACGTAATGGCCGTAACCACCAGACTCGGGCCAAGCGCCGCGGGTATCTCTTCGGGTTTCGCCTGGACCACGCTGGCAAACGGAAACATGAACTCTTTATTGGCCATCGGGTGTTCAGCGTTCTCAACCAGCACTACTGTGGGCAATAAATACGAACATCCATTCCACTTTGCCAGGCGCTCTCCCGAGCGATGCGAAGCAGTCACGTCGCGCACGCCCGGTTCCGCCAGTCCCTGATCAATCAAGCCCGAGATGCGTGCGGCTACATTCGAATCGACGAACGGGGCGAGTTGCGCGTCTTCGGCGTCGGCTGCCCGAGGCATAACCTGGGCGAGACGCGTAGCCAGGGCTTCCGCAATCTCTTCCGCGTGCCGGGTTACCCAGATGCCTGACGCGTTGACACATGAGCGGCCGCCGTTGTCCACGACTGAAGCAATCATGACGTCAAGATACTTCTCCCAGTCGTCGATGCAATCGTCGCCGATAACTACTTTGCTATGGCCCGGCCCATGGATTTCAATGCGCGTGTCAGTCTGCCAGGCGTTCGTGGTCGAAGCGTCGCCGAATACCATGCCGCGGCCCGTACTCCTTAAAATCTCCGCGCCGCCTACGTGATCCGCGGGGTAAAAACTAAAGGCTTCGCGTGGCACTCCCGTGCGAATCAACGCCTGGATAATGCGATAAGGTGTCCAGGGTTCGGCGCTACCTGGTTTCAACACCAGCGGCATCTTCAGTGGAACAGCCGGAATCCACAATGAATGTACGCCCGGCGAATTGTTTGGCAGAACAACTCCCAACGACTCACCTCGCGGGAAAAAGCTGAGCGAATGCCCATTGACTTCGCCAAATCCACGGTCAAGCACTTCCCAGTCGAGGTTACGCGTCAATCCGTTCAGAACATTCGCCATCTCGGCGAACATGGTGCGAATTTTCTGCAAGTTCCTGCGCGCGAGCACGTGAGGCAGTCCAGTCGTAGCGGATACCTGCGCGATGTAATCTTCGGTTGATTGTGATGAATCTCCGAGAGGAAGTTCGTCGTTCGCAAAGAACTCCGCAGCGCGCTCGCACATTGTGACTAACTCTGCGGTTGAAAATGCGGTCAGCTTTTCGCGTGCACTCTGCTGGTCTCGCAAGTCGCGCCGGATCAAACCAACATTAGCCTGGCTAATCTCAACAAACGGTTCACCCGTTTGATGATGGCTCACTCGAGCAACATCAAGACTCTTGTACGGCTCGCCTTTACGTAGAATAGGGATGTGCAACATAGCGATCTAGATGTCAGATGTCAGATGTCAGATGTCAGATGTTGGGAAGCTGATCTCTCATAAACCTCGCAGCAATCTCACATCCCACATCCCATATTCCCACATCTAATAAACTCCTTCGACTACGGAAGCATTCAATTTCGAGAACGGCCGGACGTTTCTTACGCCGTCCCACGGATACAAATCACATGGCGGCTCCCTTTCCGCTTCGTCGCGCTCGAGAAAGCGCGGCATGAAAAATTCTTTCGTTAAGGTCGTCAGTCGAACACGTCCCGTTTCACCGTAACCGACTAACTTGTCCGGTTGTTCAGGATCCACAACTTCAATCATCGCGCGCGGATGAGGCGGGTAGTAGATGATTGCGTAGTTGTCCTCCTCCACGCGCGGTTTGTGCACAGCCAAACCCATCAGTGTGTTGCCATAGGTCGGCGCAAAGTACGCGCCTTCCAACAACTCTTCCACCGCGAACCGGTGAAACTGCGGCGTCATTTCCGTTCCGCCGCAAAACACTCCGGTAACGCCCATTTTCTTCAACGACACCTTCTCGCAGAGCGCTTCAAGTAATTTCGGCGTGGTAAACAGACAGTGAATATTGTCGTGTGCACGTAATTGCGTGAGTCCCTGTTCGATTACGTGTTGCTTATACTCTTCGGCCATCTTCGGCTGGCCCATCTTCAGCAACTTGATCACCCAACGCGGATCGAGATCCACCATGAAGCAGATGCCTCGGCGGTATTGCGCGAGATGTTCTACAGCCAGGCGCAGTCGTCGTGGGCCAGTTGGTCCCAACGAAAGCCAATCGGCTCCCTTGGGAAAAAACTCGTCCGGCAACGTGTTGCTGAACGCTTCGTAGTCCAGACGGAAGTCTTCGATGTTTATGCGCGACTTCGGAACTCCGGTGCTGCCGCCAGTTTCGAAGGTGTAGACCGGACGATTCGCGTACCCTTTCGGTACCCAGCGACGCACGTCCCCTTCGCGCAGCCATTCGTCCTGAAAGTAACCAAAGCGTCCTAGATCTTCGTAAGTTTGGATCTCCACACGTGGATCCCAATCAAGTTTGGCGGCGAAATCCAGCCAAAAAGGAGACCCGGTGGCAGGATCAAAGTGCCACTGAATTACTTCGCGGACCCATGCATCAAGCGCTGCTTGCGATTTTGTGACGTTAGATTCGAGGGTAGTTTCTGTAGCAGCCATTGGTAGTTTTAATAACCGCGCGAATTAGAAAAGATTAAACGTAAAGATAGCAGAGGAAGTTCAAAATCGAGAACCGGCAGGAGGGATTAACCACGAATTTACGCGGATAAACGCGGATCCGGAAGGGAGGAAGAGAAACTCCTGGTAATTAATGACAAATGGTGAATTCAACTTGGAAGTGCAACCGGAAGGGCACTCGTGTGGGTCGACAAAAGCAGAACGGGAAGCGCAGCGACCTGGCCGTGTGAGTAAACATGACCTCAAAAGAATTGCGGCACTTTCTTAGGGATGCGACGCGTCACGGGCGTGTCAAGCAATAAACGGTTGAGTCTAGTACGCTTGACCCGGTCGCTGCGCTCACCGGTTCTGCTTTTGTGAACCCCTGGCTTCATAGCTATTTCGAATGTTGCACTTCCAAGTTGAATTCGCGAATGAGAAATGACCAATGACAAATGACAAATCTTCTTGCCATCCATCATTGGTCATTTGTAACGCGACTATCTCTTCTGAAGTGGCGTAACCGTGGTTGTGAACTGCAAGGCGCCGAGGCTCAGGTTGACGGTCTTGATTACGTATTGCCCTCCCTGCGTTATGGGCATTTCAATCGTCGCCATGCCGTTCGACGCATTCACGGTCTTCAGCGTCAGCCCTTGAGGACTAATCAGAACGAGCTGGTAGGGCAAGTTCACGCTCGATTCCGTAAAGATTGACATCGATTGCGCATTCGATGGCGCCTGATAGGTAGTGTTGCTGGAGTTGCCACTTCCGGCGCTACTCGACTGACTTGTCGTCTCGCCCGGTCCTGCAGCCGGCATCGCTGTTGAGCTGGATTCGGAACTTCCTCCCGCCGGCGTCGCCGTCGCTACAGTTCGCAGAACAAATCGATCGAGATAGACCACGCCATCGAGATTGTTTAATTCAATGGTGTGA
>Ga0079218_10000827_pt1 | contig 10233 bp, 7 predicted proteins | sample NCCompost_FD_77181 | JGI IMG/M metagenome (GOLD analysis project Ga0079218, IMG submission 77181) | Agricultural soil microbial communities from Utah to study Nitrogen management - NC Compost | ecosystem: Environmental > Terrestrial > Soil > Agricultural land | place: USA: Utah | collected... | reverse complement strand
GGTGACGCTGTTCTTCGTGCTGTGGAGCCTGCCGCTCGTCGCCATCGCACTCATCGCGACGCTGCGTCAGCGCGCGACCCCTCCTGAACGATCCTTCACCCTCGTCGCCTCGGCATTGATGATCGTCTGTGGCGCCGGTCTGCTGCGAGACTCGCTCGCCGAACGGATTCCCGACATCTATGGGTCGGCGCCCATCGTCCTCGCGTGCGTCATCGGCGCCGCCTGGCAGGCGCGGCCGCAGCAACGGTACGTCCGACTGGCGCTTCGAGCGGCGGTCATCGCGCTTGCCCTGGGCTTCATCGCCGGAACATTGCTGCTCGGGCACGTCCCGAGTCAGCTCAATCGAGCCAGGGTAGGCGGCGGACCTGGCGCGGTCTGGCAGCGCGTCCAGGACGTCTCTCACGACACGCGTGAGTGGCCATGGGCCAACGAGTGGCCGGCGGGAAGCGGCTGGAAGGTTGCGCGCTACGTGCACGACTGCACGCATCCGGGCGACCGGCTGCTGATGACGTGGTCGGCACCTGAAATGAACGTGTTCTCACGCCGCGTTTTTGCCGGGGGCGAAACCGCGCTGATGCCGGTGTTCCGTGATCCGTCTGGTTACGAGGGCACCGTGCTGGCCCGCCTCTCACGGCAGTCGGTGCCCATCGTCCTGGTCGATCCGGAAGTGCGCGGCGACTTTGATCGAGCGTACCCTGCGATCGGGAAATACGTCGACGAGCGTTTTCACAAAGTCGGAGAGTTCACCACCGACGCGCGTCAGATCCACATCTACGCTGAAATGGCGCGACCCACGGCCGGCACTGACGCGGAATTCGGCTGGCCCTGTTATACCAGCCGCTGATCCTCACACGACGTTCCCCCAGTCTGGCTCGAAGACAAGGCCATACCAGTACAGGCCGCTGATGACGTGCACGCAGAAGAGGAGATTCGAGTCGAGCGTGAACAGGAAGATGTGCGAGGCCAGCAGGATCGCCATCACGAGGACGATCGCGCGCAGCGGGCTCAGCGCGAGGCCCCGGCGATACATCTGTATCCGATCAGGGCGGCCATGCCGCCGTAACAGGCGCCGAGCAGCCAGACCGCCGCCGCGTGATAGCTGAACCCGGCGACGTAGTCGGCCTTGACGAGCAGTTCGAAGAGAAAATGCGGTGTCGTGACGTCGGACAGGAGCGGATGCGCTGCGCGTATGCGAGGTGCGAGGTCAGATCGGACGAGGCGTGCAGCCGCAGAAACCACGAGAACGCGTACGTGAACACCAGCGTCCCGAGAGCGAACAGCCCGACGCACCTGCCAAGGGTGCCGCGGTGGGCTTCGCCCGGCGCAACGACGGAGGCCGCCGTGGTCATCGCTGCCGTGCTTTGACCGCCGCGCGCGTTTCGCGATCGACTTCGCGTTTGCGGATCGTTTCGCGCTTGTCGTGCGCCTGCTTGCCCTTGGCCAGCGCCAGCGCCACCTTCACGCGGCCCTTCTTGAAGTACATCCGCAGCGGAACGAGCGTCAGGCCCTTTTCCGCGACGCGCCCGCTCATCTTCAGGATCTCGTGGCGGTGCAGCAGCAGCTTGCGTTGACGCCGTTCCTCGTGATGGTCGTACCCGGTGTGGCTGTACGGGCTGATGTGCACGTTGCTCAGCCAGACCTCACCTTTGTCGATCCGGGCGTAACTGTCGCGCAGGTTGACCCGGCCTTCGCGAATCGCCTTCACCTCGGTGCCGAGCAGCGCCACTCCCGCTTCCCATTCATCGAGGATGTGGTAGTCGTGGAGTGCCTTGCGGTTGTCCGCAATGACCTTCTGCGCCTTCTCGCGTTCGCTCTTGACCGTCATATCTCGTCGTCCGGCTGAAGCCGGACACTACGTACCTTACCTCGACACCAGACGCAGGCGTCCGCGCTCGTCGTAGTCGGCGACGCCGGCCGCCACCGCGCGCTCGACCGCAGCCGGCCATTCTCCCGCCACGCGCGGCCGCAGACTTTCGTCCACGCCGAGGACGGCGCGATCGAAGGCCTGACGATAGGCCTCGATGCGCGCGTCGCGCTGTGTGCCGGTCAGCGGCTTCATCACCGGCGGAGTTGCGGCGACCCGTGCCAGCGCCAGGTGATGCAGGTTGCGGCCCTTGATGAACACCGTCTCGAACCCGTTGCAGGCGAGTGCGCGGACGAACGACGACTGATCGAATGCCTGCATGTGCAGCGGGTTCAGCGTGGCGAACATCGACTGATTCCCCGCCAGGAACTCCGCATCGTCGGGTTCCATGTAGAAGTACACGTGCCCGCCCGGCTTCAGCTTGCGGCGCAGTTCGGCAAAGAAGGCACGCGGCCGCAGCGAGTGCGTGAACATGTGATTGCAGATGATGAGGTCGAACTCGCCCTCGAACGGGATCTGGAAGTGCTCGAAGTCGATGAGCGGCGACGTGGTGATATCGAACAGCTCGCGCAGCAGGAACTGCTGGCTCTCCCAGATCGGCATGGCGTAGACCGTCGCACCCCAGGCACGGCGGAGGCCGTCGAGAATCGTCCCGGCGCGCGATCGCACCTCGACGACCCGCGCACCGCGCGGTTCGATGAGCGAACCGATGATGTCGGTATGAACGCAGTTCTCAAAGCGATCGCGGAGGAGCGACGCGAGGTACTGCTTGCCGTTCAGCCCAAGGTGATCGGACACGAACACGCCGTGCGCCGCCAGGCGGCGGAGCTCGTCGCGATCGGCGTCGCTGAGGGGATAAGGATTGAGCAGCCGATTGGTGATCTCACCGGTGCCGCGCGAGCCGCGCTTGGCGACGACCTCGCCAAAATGCGCGAGCAGAAAATTGTAACGGCTGCCAACCGGGCGGCGCGTCGCGTACAGGACACCGCACGCGTGGCACACCGAGTAGTCGTAGCGTGCCGAGGTCTGATCGGGGGCTTTCGGGATCAGGATGAACTTGTTCCAGGGATTGACCAGGGTCCGCTCGGAACTGCCGCACACGGAACAGGCATCGAGCGTCAGCCACTCGCGGCCTTCCGGATCCGGAAACGGTTCCTCGTCGCCAATCGCCTCCCAGACCGCCGGCTCGTGATCGGGCGCGTCCACCGGAACCGATCGGCCGGAGAGCTTCCGCTCCGCCGATTCGTCCGCGCCCGCGACGCGCGCCATCCGACCGAGCTGGTGGTTGTACTGCAGCATGCGCGAGTGCATCTCGCGCCGCATCTCGCGCACCTCGTCCTGCAGCACACGCAGCTCGCTGTCGAGCGGCCGCCGCCATGCGCGCACCGCCGCGCGCAGACGCCCGAACACGCGATCGACCATTGAACCCTGCTCAGCCATGCTCTTCGATCAGATCAAACCACGAAAGGGGCGAAGAACACGAAAGACATGAAGAAAGCCTCACGCAGAGATCGCAGGGGGGCAGAGACCCGCAGAGACAGTGCCACGCGCCGCCCGCGCTTCGCGCGGCGTGGAACGAGGGACAGCGCAATCACAAACGCCCGTCGCGCCCATGTGGCGCTTGTGATTGTGCTGTCGCTCGTTCCAACGCTGCGGCCGCAGGCCGCTGGCGGCGCGTGGCAGCCTCAGCGTACCTCTGCTCCTCAGCGTGCTCTGCGTTTCGCCTTTCTCCGCGTCCTCCGCCAGACTCCGCGTTCCTCCCGGATCCGAAACAAGGCCATCCCAGAGGCTCATACGTGCCGGTCGGGGTGCGGTCCTTTTTCACGTAGAGCGTGAGACCGAAGCGGTCGTCGAACGTGTGCATGCCGGCCTGGCGATACTCCTGGTCGATGTATGCGGTCACGATCGGGAACGAACGGTAAAAGCTGCGCAGCGAGTCTTCCGTATCGAGCAGGAGGATGGGCACCGACCGGTCGCGCAGCCGTTCGACAGTCAGCCGCTGCGCCTCTTCGAACTCGAAGAAGCCGGGCCGCAGATCGGCGTGGCCGCCTGCGAACGCCCGCCGTGCCATGGCCAGGACCTGCGGCAGATAGGACTGCACCAGCACGCGATCGTCTGGCGTCGTACAGGCGTTGATGTAGAGCGACAGCGTGATGAGATCCGGGCGCTCGGGACGTGCGGCCCAGAGCCCGAGGTCCCAATCGACATGCAGCTGATTGGCGATCAAGCCGGCGCGCTCGAACGGCTTGCCCAGGCGATCGGTCATCGATGCCTTGTCGAGCCTCGTGTAGAGATCCCCCTTCACGAGCACGAGGAGCAACAGCGCAATCCCAGCACCGGCCAGTGCGACCGTGGCCCGCACTGGCCAGCGGACCGGCAGCCATGACGGCCGCAGTGAGACGTCGCTGCGCAGCATGCGTGGCACAGCCACGATCAGCCAGGCGATGAGAATGACCAGCGGCACCGACGGATCGGCCAGCCGCGCTTCGAGCGGGCTGCGGAGAAATCCGGCATCGAGCGCTGCGCCGAGCACGGCCACCATCGCCAGCTTCTCACGCGCGTGTGGCCATTCGGGCCTGAACCCGTCACGCGACGCCGCCAGGACCAACAGCGCAAGGAATGGCAGCAGGATCTCGGTGTAATACACCCACGCGGCACCGTTGTCCCGCACTCTCGCGACCAGCGAGCCCGCTTTCGCCTCGTCCGACTCGCCATCGGGATTGTCGAACACGCCCGGCCAGACGACCGGCTCGCGCGCACGATCGCGCTCGGCCCACGCCGACGCCTGCCGGAAGTACGAGACCAGCCCGCCATTCATCTGAATGAATACGAAGTACGGGGCCACGAGCACGAGGACGAGCAGGCCGTAGATGACGAAATGCCGTACTCGCTCGGCGAATCGAAGCTCGGGGATCGACAGCATCAGCACGGCCGCCGCGATTCCCACGAAGGCGCCATGGTCGTGCCGGAACAGAAATGCGATGACCGTCAGGACCGCGAGCCACACGCGAAGGTGAGCGCCCGGCCGATCCGCAAACCGCCAGAGCAGCGGAATCGCCACCGCGTAAATCAACACCTTCGGGTAGTTGTAAAACCGTGGACCGAGCCAGACGTGGAGGAGACACGCGACCAGACCAGCGATGATCGATCCCGAGGCGCGCGTGGCGAGCAGGAAGGTGATCACCGCGCTCAGCGACAGCATCGACGTCGAAAACGCCAGCTCCGACATCGTGCCGCGGCCGAAGAGGACCTGCACCGCAGCCGCGACGTAGTAGTAGAGCGGCGCGCCGTGGTCCACGAAGTCCCTGACCGGGATGTCGCCGAACAGGATCTGCCAGCCGCGGACGACGTAGAAGAAGTGATCGTCGGTGAGTCCCGCAAACGAGCCGCCCGGATCGTTGAAGCGGAACAGCCACGACGCGACGAAGAGGCCGACCGAGAGCGCCACGAGAATCGCGTTCCGGAAACGCGGCGCCATCGCAAGGGTCATCGGGTCGCGGCGGTGGCGCGCGGTGCTTTCGACAGCACGATGTGGGCGCGGCCGCGCGTCATCGGTGTGTGGCGGGTCACATACCACTTCTGCGTCGCGAGCCGTGCGGCGAGTGTCTCGCCGTCATCCGCGGCCAGCGTGAAGACGATCGTCTTCAGCTGATCCGAGGCGAGAAGCCCTGTGGCCCCGGCGATGATGCGCTCGACCGACTGCGCGTTGTTCAGATGCAGATGACGCGGTGCGGGCAGGCCGTAGCGCGACACCACGTGATCGAGCGGCATCACATAGGCCGGCTGCTTGATGCTGCCTTCGCCGCCACTCGATCGTTTCACCTTCCACGCCGCCGCACGGACCGAATGACCACGCCAGCCGCCCAGGCCGGCCGGGTACTTCAGCTCGGCCATGCCCTCGAAATCCGCCAGCGCCACGGAGATCGGCAGCACCGATCCGTCGCAGCCATTGAGGTGCAGGTTGTCGCACAGCGCCTTGAACGCCGCATACCCCGGCTCGAAGGCCACGACGACGGCGCCGTGATACTTGGCGGCGAGGATCCCGCACGCACCCACACCGCAGTCGATGTCGTAGACCACGTCGCCGATGGCGATGTCGCGCCACAGCCACTGCAGCGTGCCCTTGTCCAGACGATACGTGTCGCCACGGGAATGCGGCGAGGTGTGCACGCGCAGGTCGTAGTCGTACTTCGGATGCGTCAGCGGAACGATCGGCCCGCCGCTGCCGGTCTCCGGCCAGGGCGCCGGCGCGGCTTCAGCATCGTCGTCGACGACGGCGCGCGGGACCTCCGGCTGCGGTTGTGCATCGGCCCGGACAGCACGTTCGATCGCGTCCGCGAAGACGGGAGCGACCGGTTGGTCGATACCGTGCGGTCGAAGGAACTCGGCGGCAAAACGCCGGATGTCCGCGCTGTCACGCGGGCGATCGAGCTCGCCCTGGAGCTGCGTCACGTGCTCGGCCAGACCGTTCGCCCGCCGCACGCACCCGCCCTGCTCCTCGAGCAGATAGTGGAAGTGCAGGGTGCTGCTCTGGCCATCGGCGGCGTCATCGCCGGCAATCACCGTGTAGACCGGACGGCCGACGATTGCGGCCTCGAGCTCGGCACTCGTGTTCAATCCGACCACCGCCGCGCTGTGATAGAGACTCTCGAAGAGCCCCTGCCGTGCGCGATCGGATGTCTTCAGCACGATCGCGCGGGGATCCTCGAACGGCCGCGACACAAACCCCTTCGCGCCCCGAACGCTCGGCCACAGGATTTCGTCGGACGCGTGCTCCTCGCCGAGCAACTCGATGTCAGGATGCGGCCGCACCAGAATGTTGCAGTCCCGCAATGAGCCAGACGACTCGCGAATCGCCGAGAGCCACGCACGCACGAACGGCAACTCACTCGCCGACACGAGCACCGACGAACAGACGTACAGGAGCGTCGGCTTCGTGGGATCCAGCCCGAGCGGCGCATGAAACTCGTCGCGGTCCATTCGCGGCTTCAGCTCGAAGAACGAGTCGAACCGCGGCGCGCCGGTGATGATGACGCGGTCCCCGGAAAACTCGTGGAGCGCGCGGGCCTCGGCCCGCTGACGCTCGTTCCACACGAACATCCAGTCAGGCAGCCGATGCAGGCAGCCCTTGGTGCTGAGATTGTCCCAGCTGTAGAGCAGCATGCCGACCGGGATCCCGACTGCCCGTGCGGCAGCGACGAAGTCCGCCTGCGCCGATCCGAAGTGCACCAGCGGCGAGATGAGCATCACGTCCGGTGACTGCTCGCGCAGGAACGACTCGTACACGGGATCGACAGGCAGCTGGCGCTCGGCCAGCGCAAACACATCGTCCAGCCGGCCGACCTGGGCCGCAGGTAATCCACGGAGGGCTTTCGCGACGCTCTCGTTGTCGGCCTCGATGCGCAGCTCCTCGCGGAGCTTCTGCACGCTTCTCGCCTGCAGCTTGGTCGCGTTGCGCATCCCCGGCTGCTGATAGTGCACGCAGTCGCGCAGGCTGCGCAGCAGCCACGCGACGTCGGCCCAGCGATCGGTGCGATGCGCCGGACAGCGGACCACCGAGAAGAGCGGCGAGTCGATCCAGTCGCGATACTGATCGGCACGGGTGTCGCTATGCTCCTGCACGGCGAGGGCGACCGAATGCCCGCGCTCAGTCAACACCCGGATAGTGGCGGCGAAGGTCTCGACGTTCTTCTTCTGTTTGAGGACGAACAGAATCTTCACGTCAGGAACGCCTCTTCAGGGCGAGCCGCCGCTCGCGCCCCCGCGCCTCGCCTTCAGACATGCGGCTCATTCACGAGATCGTACCATGTCACCACGCGACGGAAGCGAGCGCCGAGCCGTTCTGCCAGGCGCGGCTGATCGCCTGGACGCACACCGGCCAGCACCTGCGCATCGCCGGTCACGGCATCAATCGGGATCACCGGCAGATCGCCGAAGCGGCCCTGCGCCTTGCCCTCGATCGCGCAGGTGCGCACTCGCGCCCAGGTGCGTGGCGCATATGCGCGCAGCAGGCCCGCAGCTTCGCCGGCCCCGAAGCACACGAGCGGGCCTTCGATTCTCGACTGCAGACGCTCGTCGAGCTGCCGCCACTGTTCGAGATAGCGTGTGACGTCCTCGACTCGCGGCGCCGCGGCAATCGCTTTCGGCTGGATCGCATCACGGCGCCGGCCGATGGCCATCTGAAAGGCGCCCACCGAACGGGGCGCCTGCGAGGCACCGAGACGCTGCAGCCCGGCGCGCGACAGCAGCGTGCCGAGGTGCTCGCGGCCGAACGAGAACACGTGATCGACGAACAGCAGTTCGAGGCCGGGCCTGGCGCCGTCCGGACACACGATGACGAGCATGCCGTCCGGCTGGAGCGCCGCGCGCAGCGCCGTCAGGAACGCGCTCGGGTCCGTGGTGTGCTCGATGACGTTGACGGCAATGACCAGATCGACGCTGACATCGCCGGGAAGATTGCTCACGGTTCCCGTCCACAATCGCAGATCGCCGCCATACCCCTGCGCGATGCTCTCGCGGGATGGATCGCAGCCCAGCAACTCCGCGGCAGGCCAGTAGGTGCGGAGGGCGCGCAACAACGAACCGTTCCCGCACCCGACGTCCAGCACCCGGCGAGGACGACGGCCGGTCGCCTGCGCGATCCATCGTGCATACTCGCCCTGCCGCGACTGCTCGCCCGCCTCGCCAGGGGGAGGTGCGGACACCGCCGACCCTGACGCATACGACGACGCGCTCGTGGTGGCCGTCGGCCTGCGGAGGATCAGTCCACAGTCGCGACACAACTGGCGCGCGAGCGGCTCGTCAACGATGCGCCAGTCGCTCGCCATCGAGCGCGGCGCGGGATCGGGAAGGGCCGTCCACTTCGTGGCTCCGCAGACGAGACATGGGGCCGCCGTCACCGGGACAGACCCCGAGAATCTGCGTGATACACTCGCCCGCTGACGCGTGAATGGCCCATAAGTGTGTCGCGATCGTGCAATCGAGCTACATCCCGTGGAAGGGCTACTTCGATCTCATTCGCGCCGCTGACGAGTTCATCCTGCTCGATGACGTGCAGTTCACCAAGCGGGACTGGCGCAGCCGCAATCGCATCAAAACGAAAGACGGACTCTGCTGGTTGACGATTCCCGTCCACTCCAGCGGCCGCTACCAGCAGCGCATCATGGACACGACGATCGCTGATCCGGGCTGGTCCGAGCGCCACTGGCAGACCATTCACAGCGCCTATGCACGCACGCCGTTCTTCGACGCCTGCGCGCCGCAGGTGCGTCAGGCCTACGAACGGGTCGCATCCGATCGCCTGAGCGACGTCAATCGCTCGTTGATCGAATGTGTGTGTCAGATGCTCGGGATAACGACCCCGATCAGATGGTCGTCAGAATACCATTCGCGCGAGGGGCGCAACGAGCGGCTGATCGATCTGTGCGTCCAGAGCGGGGCCACCGACTATCTGTCGGGACCGAGCGCCCGCGGCTACGTGGACGAGGCCGCGTTCTCCGACGCCGGCGTGACCGTGCATTTCGCCGACTACTCCGGCTATCGCGAGTACGCGCAGCCGTATCCTCCGTTCGAGCACGCGGTCTCGGCGCTCGATCTCCTCTTCTGCACCGGCCCGAGCGCCGCTGACTATCTGAAGGACCTGTCGCCCGCCCGGGTTGCCTCATGACGCCCCCGACTTCGCCCGGGACACACCATTCCGCGCCGCTGGCGCTGTCGATCGTCACATCGCTCTATCAGTCCGAGGAGTTCCTGACCGAGTTCCACGCCCGCTGCGCGGCCGCCGCGACGCGGCTGGCGGCGGCGTCGTACGAGATCATCCTCGTCAACGATGGATCGCCGGATCAGTCGCTGCAGAAGGCCATCGATCTGCACGCCGGTGATCCGCACGTGCGGGTGATCGACTTGTCGCGCAACTTCGGACACCACAAAGCACTGATGACGGGTCTGGCTCACGCGCGCGGCGAGCTGGTCTTCCTGATCGACTGTGACCTCGAAGAGGATCCGTCGTGGCTGCTGACGTTCCACGACGCCATGCGCGCCGACAACGTGGACGTCGTCTATGGCGTGCAGTCGAAGCGCAAGGGTGACTGGCTGGAGCGATCGGCCGGACGGGTGTTCTTCGGCCTCTTCAACCAGATGCTCACCCATCCGATCCCGGTCAACGTGGTGACGGCCCGGTTGATGACATCGCGCTACGTGAAGGCGCTGGTCAGTCACCAGGAACGCGAACTGTTCCTGGCCGGCCTCTGGGTCATCGCCGGCTTCGCGCAGCGGCCGATCGCGGTTCAGAAAGGAAGCCGGCCGACCTCCTCCTACACCACACGCAAGCGGATCTCGGTGTTCGCCAACGCGATCACCTCGTTCAGCGC
>Ga0079218_10000826_pt1 | contig 10239 bp, 3 predicted proteins | sample NCCompost_FD_77181 | JGI IMG/M metagenome (GOLD analysis project Ga0079218, IMG submission 77181) | Agricultural soil microbial communities from Utah to study Nitrogen management - NC Compost | ecosystem: Environmental > Terrestrial > Soil > Agricultural land | place: USA: Utah | collected... | reverse complement strand
TACACGGCGACGAGATCCCGCCATGGCAGCGGGATCCGCTCGCGCTCGAGCAGGCGGCGGAACACGACCCCGTAGCGGTCGAGCAGCCGGGCGGCGGCGAACGTGGCGAGCTCGTCCTTGGCCGAGCGCGCCTCGGGCCGGTTCGGATCGTCGGGGACGGACGACGGCCGCTCGCGGAAGCGCGACCATCGCCCCGCCGGGGCGAGCGCCTGCGCGGCCGTCGCGCCGCGGCGGCGCCCGGGCGAGACGAGCAGCCGGCGAAGCCCGCCGAACGAGTCGCAGGTGACGAGGCCGTGACCGATGAGCTGGGTGAGCCCCGCCTCGAAGTGCTCGGGCAGGAGCCCGCTCTCGCGGGCGAGCTCGGGCGCGAAGCACGCACCGCGTCGCTCGAGCACGTCGAGGACGAGCGTGGCGTAGGTCGAGAGCGCTCCGCCATCGGCCTCCACCGCGTCCGCGTCGAGCGATAGCGCCAGGGAGGGCGGCGACGGCTGGCCCCGGCCGACCAGCGGCGGGCGCAATCCGAGCGCGGCCAGCCTTCCCCACGCGGACAGGTCGGCGCGCGGCACCAGGCAGACCGGCGTCGAGCGGATGGGCGTGTTCCCCCGTCCCCACAGCCGTCCCCACGCCACCTCGCCGGTCAGGGTCAGCTCGTCGAGCCACTCGCGCCGATAGTTCCGGACGCGCAGCGGCAGGACGGTCGCCTCCCACGCGGCGGCCGGGATCTCGAAGCCGGCGAGCTGCGAGACGACGGCGGCGACGCCGCGCGGTCCGTCGAGGCGATGGGCCGGGTCGACATGCTGCCAGGCCGCGAGGAAGCGCCAGAACTCGGCGGCCGTGATCGGCTCGATCTCCCGGCGCAGCCGCTCGAGCGTCATGCGCTGGATGCGGGCGAGCAGGCGGCGCTCGCACCACTCGGTGCGACCGTCGATGCGGCAGCGCAGGACGGCCCCCGTCGCCTCGAGCTGGAGCAGGAGCGGCTCGAGCGACGGATCGGCCGCGATGGGGCCCAGCGCCTCCATGCGACCGCGCAGCGCGAGGAGCGGGTCCCGCGTCGCCTCGAGCGCGAACCAGCGGCCGCCGCCTTCCCTGTCCTCGCGCACGACCCTCCCCTGTCCGGCCAGCGCGTCGAGCCACGGCATCCAGGCCGAGCGCGCGGCCTCCTCGGCCGTGACGTAGCCCATCCACAGGAGCGCCTCGTGCAGCTCCTCGGCGTTCTCGGGGTCGGGCCACGCCTCGGCCCGCACGCGCTCGACCGCGTCGGCATCGAGAGCGCCCAGCGTGTCGGCGGTGCGCGCGTCGAGGTGGCGGCGGGCGATCACGGCCTGGGTGCGCCGCTCCTCGAGCGGGACGTCGTCGAGGAACCCGTAGGGCGCGACGTTGAGGATCCCGCGGGCGAACGCCGACGGCTCCGCCGTGTCGACGGCGACGCGGCGGATGCGGCCGTCGCCCAGGCGGGTGAGGACGTCGAGGAAGCCGTCGAGGTCCATCGCCTCGCTCAGGCAGTCTTCGATGGTCTGGCGGACGATCGGGTGCTCCCACGGAATCGGCACGTCGCCGCCCGGCATCGTCTCGGGACAGGCGAGAACCTGGGGGAAGGCGCCGGCCAGCAGGTCCTCGGCGCGCATGCGCAGGAGCGGCGTGGGCACGCGCTTGCCGCCGCCCTGGGTACGCGGCAACAGGAGCGAACGGGTCAGGTTCCAGCGCCAGCGCGCGCCGAACATGGGAGCCGCCAGCAGCGCCTGGACCAGCACGTCCTTCGCCGTCTCGGGCGCCAGGTAGTCGAGCACCTCGTCGAGCGGGAAGCTGTGCATGGGCCCGAGCGACAGGATGATCGCCTCCTCGTTGGCCGCCGCCTGGAGCTCGAAGCCGAAGCCGCGGCAGAAGCGCTTGCGCAGCGCCAGCCCCCAGGCGCGGTTGACCCGCCCGCCGAACGGCGCATGGAGCACGAGCTGCATCCCGCCCGCCTCGTCGAAGAAACGCTCGACCACGACGCACTCGGGCGTCGGAATCGCACCCAGCGTGCGCTCGCCCTCGCACAGGTACTCGGCGAGCTGTTCGGCCACGGCCGGCGACAGGCCCACGGTGTCGGTGGTCCACGCGGGATCGCGGCCGGCCAGGCGGACGCGGGCGACCGCCGCCGACAGCTCGCGGCTGCGCGCCGGCCCTTCCCCGAGCCAGAACGGCACGGTCGGCGGCTGGCCCTGCGCGTCGCCCACCCGCATGACGCCGGGCTCGACCTTGAGCACGCGCCACGACGCGTTCCCGAGCTGGAACACGTCGCCGACGTTCGACTCGATGGCGAAATCCTCGTCGAGCGAGCCGACGTGCGTGCCGCCCGGCTCGAGGACGACCCGGTACTGCCCGGTGTCGGGGATCGCCCCGCCCGAGGTGAGGGCGGTGATGCGCGCCCGCCGCGTCGCCCGCACCAGGCCGTGCACGGAGTCACGGTGGAGGAGCGCGGCACGGCCTTCGGCGTGGAGTGCCAACACGGCAGCGAAGTCCTCGCGCTGGAGCTCGCGGTAGGGCCACGAGCGGCGCACCAGCGCAAAGAGGGCGTCCTCGTCCCACGTCTCGGCCACGCACGCGGCGACGACCTGCTGGGCCAGGATGTCGAGCGGATGGACCGGCTTCGGGGTGACGTCGAGCTCGCCGCGGCGCACCGCGTCGACCAGCGCCACCGCGCACACGAGCTCGTCCTGGGTGAGCGGGAAGAGCTTGCCGCGGGGCGTGCGCGACAGCGCATGGCCGCTGCGCCCGACCCGCTGGAGGAAGGCGGCGATGGTCGGGGTCACGCCCGCCTGGAGCACGAGATCGACGTCGCCGATGTCGATGCCCAGCTCGAGCGACGCGGTGGCGACCAGCGCGCGGAGCCTGCCCTCCTTGAGCCGGTGCTCGGCCTCGAGACGGCGCTCGCGCGACAGGCTGCCGTGGTGGCTGGTCACCAGGTCGTCGCCGATCACCTTGGCCAGGCGCCCGGCGATCCGCTCGGCCAGCTTGCGGGTGTTGGTGAAGATGAGCGTGGTGCGGTGGGCCAGCACCAGGGTGGCCATCCGGGCGATGATCTCGTCCCACGTCTCGGTCGAGCACACGGTCTCGAGCGGCGACTCGGGAAGCTCGACGTCGAGCTCGAGAGCGCGGCGGTGGCCGACGTCGACGGTCTCGCAATCGCGACCGGCGCCGACCAAAAGGCGGGCCACGTCCTCGATCGGCTTCTGGGTCGCCGACAGGCCGATGCGCTGGGCCGGACGTCCGCTCCGCGCCTCGACCAGGGCGTCGAGCCGCTCGAGCGAGATGGCGAGGTGGGCGCCGCGCTTGTCGCCGGCGACGGCGTGGATCTCGTCGACGATCACCGAGCGCACCGTCGACAGGAGCGCGCGCCCGCCCGCGCTGGTGAGCAGGATGTAGAGCGATTCGGGAGTGGTCACCAGGACATGGGGCGGCCGCCGCGTCATCCCCGCGCGCTCCTTCGCCGGCGTGTCGCCGGTGCGCACCGAGACGCGAACCTCGGGGAACGACGGATCGAGCGCGCGGAGCTCGGCAAGCGGGCCCTCGAGGTTCTTCTGCACGTCGTTGCCCAGCGCCTTGAGCGGCGAGACGTAGAGGACCTCCGTCTCGTCGGCCAGCGAAGACCCCTGGCGCAGGAGTCCGTCGAGCGCCCAGAGAAACGCGGCGAGCGTCTTGCCCGTGCCGGTCGGCGCGGCGATGAGCGTGGGGTGGCCGGTGCGGATGCGCGGCCAGCCCGCGACCTGCGGGGCCGAGGGGGTGCCCACGCGGGTCGAGAACCAGCGGGCGACTGTGGGATGAAACGGGGCGAGAGCGGCGTCCATGGAGGGCATTCTACCCGAGCCCGGGGACCCCCCGGTTGTGCGCCGAAAATTGGGTTTGGGCCATTCGAAGCCCTGACCGGGTTGGAGGCGCGTTTCCAACTCGTGAAATCGCAACGATGGATCGCCGCCCCAGCGGGGCCGGACCGGTCAAACCCAATCTTCGGAGCACAAGGGGCGATTTCTGGAAAGGCACCGACCGTTCGACCCCGTTCGACTCGCGGACCGGCGCGCGGCCGCGCCCGGACGGGCGAAAACCCCTGAAAAAACCAGGAATCCTGGTCGCCTCCCCCGCTGGCATTGCTCCTGCTAGTCCAACCTTGTTCGCCTCCCCCCGGACCGCGCCTGGGCGCGGCGGTGGCGACATCCACTTTGATTCAGTCAGGAACGATATTCATGTCCCTTCCACCTCTGCTCGCCTACTCCCATCACCGGTGGGAGTCGGTCGAACCGCGCCCCCGGAACGTCCTGTCCCGGCTCGCCAGGTCGCGCCGCGTGCTGTTCATCGAGGAGCCGATCGGAGGCGCCGCGGCCGACGCGTGGGATCGCGTCGCCCGCGACCGGAACCTCACGATCTGTCGCCCGCGCCTCCGTGGCACCGTCCAGGGCTTCGCGCCGGAGGCTCACGAGCGCCTGGCCGGCCTGCTCGAAACCCTCGCCACGGTCGAGGGCATCGGCCGCCACACCGCGTGGCTGACGACGCCGCTGGCCTATCCGCCGGCCCGCACGCTCGCGCCCGACGTGCTCGTCTACGATTGCATGGAGAACCTGGCGGCCCGGCGCGACGCGCCCTCCGAGCTCGGCGAGCTCGAGGAACGCCTCCTGCGCCACGCCGACCTCGTGCTCACCGGCGGGTCGAGCCTTCACCGCGCGTGCCGGGAACGACATCCCAACGTCCACTGCGTTCCGAACAGCATCGACGTGACCCACTTCCGCCGGGGCCGGACCGGCCAGCCGATGGCCGACGAGTACGCCGACGTGCCGCGGCCGCGGCTCGGCTACTGCGGGGTGCTCGACGAGCGGATCGACTTCGAGCTCCTGTCGGCCGTCGCGGCGGAGCGGCCGACGTGGTCGATCTCGCTGGTCGGCCCGCTTCACGGAATCGACGCCGGGGATTTGCCTCAGGCCGCCAACCTGCGGTACGTCGGCGCCCGCCTCTTCGCCGAGCTGCCGCGCCACGTCGCCGCCTGGGACCTGAGTCTCCTGCCCTGGCGGCTCGGCGAGACGACCCGCGCGATGGGCGCGACCGCGGCGCTCGAGGCGATGGCGGCCGAGCACCCGATCGTGGCCACGCCGGTCCGGGACGTCGTCGAGGCCTACGAGGACATCGTCCACGTCGCCGAGGGGCCCGCGGCCTTCATCGGGGCCTGCGAGCGCGCGCTCGCGTCGACTGCGGCCGAACGCGCGACGAGGACGGCGCGCATGCGCACCGTCCTCGCCACCACCTCGTGGGATCACACGGCCCGGCGAATCGAGGACCACGTCCGCCACATCGAGGACCGTGTCTCCTCCTACGGCCGCTCGCTCGAGCAGACGCTGGGCACCCTGCTCCGGGCCCGCAGCGAGCCCTAGGCCGCTAGGCGCGCGTCGGGCTCGTCGCCGTCTCGGGTTGCATCTCGCTGCCGCAACAGCAGCGCGGGTTCATGTCCCCGCCGCTGTCCTCCTTGGCGCTGCGGGTGACCTGGATCTGGCAGTTGCAGTTCGGGTTCGGGCACGTGTAGGTGTCGCCCATCTTCATCGCCATGGCTCGTCCTCCCTGGGCGGATGGATTCGCTGTCGCCCGGGAAACGAAAAGCAAGATCGGGGCCACGCTCCGGAACACGCCACCCCGCGCGATCGGGCGACCGCGCGGGGTGGCGTTTGTACAAACCTGCCTCAGGGCCGGGGCGATTCGTCCAGTTTGACCGTCGCCTTGGCCCGCTCGAGCATGAGGAGCGTGACGTCGGGGTCGACGACGAGGCGCTCGGGCTTGGCGTCCCCGCGGATCTCGACCACGCGTTCCTCGCCCGCGCCGAGCGTGACCTCGGTGCGCGCATCCCAGTACGGAAGCTTCGACTCGCCGCCGCCGACCTGCACCTTCACGCGTACCGGGCCCGCCGCCTTCGCCTTCGTCGTGTCCTTCTCGGCGGCGAAGCGCTCGCCACGCGCGGCCGCGATCGTCACCGGGACTCTGCCCTCCCCCACGTTCTTCACCTTGGCGGTGGCGAGCCAGCCCTTGCCCTCGCGCACGAGCTTCGCGTCGCTGAGCTGGAACTGCGGCACGACGGTGCCGAACACCCACTGCGCGGTGAACGCGTCGAACGCCGACGGATCGGGCGCGTGGCGACGCATCACGTGGAGGAACTCCTCGATCAGCGGGTGGTCACGACTGTCGCGATACGTCTCGATGTACTCGCGCAGGCCGGCTCGCGCGGCCTCCGCCCCCATCAGGTTGTGCAGCATCCAGAACACCCAGCCTCCGCGAGCGTAGGTCACGGCGGTCTCGCCGGGCAGGGTGCCGTCCACCTGGACGAGCGGGCGCTCGCCGTCGCGGCGCCGGGTGTTCGCGTAGTTGTCCTCGATCTGCCGGCAGAACGCCATGCGCTGCTCGAGCCCGCGCGCCTGGTCGGTGAGCAGGATGGTCGAGAAGTGCGCCATGCCCTCGGACAGGACGTCCCCGCCCGGACCGTCGGCCGGCATGGCGATCAGCGGCCACCACTGGTGGGCCGCCTCGTGGGCGGCGATCCAGAACGCCGAGTTCGCCTTGGGCTCGCTCTTCGACAGGAAGCCGATGTTCTCCGAGAACGTGATGTTGGTCGGCGGCGCCTGGGCGTAGGTGGCGAGGCCCGGGAACTCGGAGAGCTTGAGCTCGGCGTAGGGGTAGGGCGCGAACCACTCGCCGTACCATCGCCGCGCGGCGACCAGCGCGTCGTGCATCTCGTCGACATTGTAGGGATGGCGCGGGTCGTAGTAGACGGCGGCGCCCCCGCCGCGCTTCACTTTCCAGCGCCCCATGATCACGTTGAAGGCACGGACGGGCGCGTCGCTCCGCCACTCGGTGACGCGCCTTCCGCCTTCCACCTTCTCGCTCAGCATCGTGCCGGTGGCGTTGTGGAGCAGGTCGTCCGGGCTGGTCAGGCGGATCCGGGTCGTGCTCCAGCCGTCGAACATGGGAAGGCCCGCGGGCAGCGTCCGCCTCCACCAGTCGGCCGGGTAGACGCGCGGATCGGCCTTGTTCTTGTCCTCCTCGACCCCGATCTCCTTCACGTAGCCGATGATCGGGACCATCGCCGTGCTGCCGAAGCCGGTGAGCTGGACGCCGCCGGGGAGCACGAACTCCATGAGCGGCCCGCCGTTCTTGGACACGCCGTCGGGATAGCGGCCCTCGAACGACCAGCCCACGGTGAGGCGGTCGCCGGGGGCGAGCGGACGCTTCGGGGTCACCACCCACAGGCCCGCCCGGTCCTCGGGTCGCGCGCTGTCGCCATCGACCGACCAGTGCACGTTCCTCCAGTGCAGACCGCCGGTGAGCGGCACCTGGGTGAGCGTGTCGTCGGTGCGGTTGATCATCACGTAGCTGCCCTTCGACACGATCCCGCTCCGCGGCGGGTCGACGGCGAGGTCGAGGTCGACCGCCTCGAGCACGGGGAGCTTCGCGTCCTGCCAAGTGGCGTTGTTCTTCTTCCAGTAGTCGCGCTCCTTCTTCTTGGTCGCCGCCCCGCCCCGCCCGGTGTGGACGAGCATGCCGAGCGCGATCCCGAGGACGATCGGGGCGGCCGCCCACGGCCCGATGCGCAAGGCGAAGCGCCGGAGGCGCCCCGGCCGGTCGAGGTCGAGCGCCTGGGCGAAGTCGCGCTCGCGCCGCGGGAACCACTGCACCGCGACGTAGGCGAGGAACACGGCGAGGGCGAGGGCGAACAGGCGGTTGAGGACGAGTGCCGCGCGGTCGAGCTCGAGCACGGACAGGTCGCTCCACACCGTCGTGCCCCACAGGTCCCAGTTGGTCAGCCAGGTCATCTTGCCGCGCGCCTGGTAGTAGCCGGAGATCCCCATCGCCGCCAGGCCGAGCGCGTAGGTGGCGTAGCGATTGCCGGTGAGGGTGAACGCGGCACAGACATACGCCGTCCACAGGAGGAACGTGGGAACCAGCAGGAGGCCCCAGACGAGCAGGAAGGGCCAGAGCGTGATCACCACCTTGCCCTGGAAGGCGAGGAGGATCAGCGAGCCGAGGAGTGCGGCGCCCATGACGAGAAGGGCGATCACGACGTTGGCCAGGGCCTTGCCGAGGAGGATCGCCCCCGAGGAGAGCGGCGCGGCGAGGAACACTGGCGCCAGGCCGGCCGAGCGCTCGCGCTGCAACGACTCGGTCGTGTAGAACAGGATGAGCATGCAGATCATGAGCGTGAGCGGGCCCAGCTGGCGCACCGCCATGCCGCCCGGCGTGGTCATCACGGTCGTGTCGAAGGCGGTCGTCTGGACGACCTCGCCGAGCGTCTGGAGAAGGATCATGGGAACGAACAGGTAGAGCCCGGGCGAGCTCTTGAGCTCCTGCAGCTCGACTTTGGCCAGGTCCCACGTCGAGGCGAGGAACGACGGGCGCCGGGCACTCATGCCGAGCCCCGACAGGCCCCCGCCGGGCCGCGCCTCAGGCGGGCTGGCCGACAGGACCGCTTCCGCCATCGCCTCGCGGAGCTGCGTCTTCTTGCGCCGGAACAGGCCGCCCTCGGTCGCCCGCTCGCGCGCCTCGTAGCGCGCATGGACGACGGCCACCGCACCCAGGCCGACGAGCAGGCAGGCCAGGCGCTGCACGATCACGAGCGTGTCGAGCCCAACCGGCCGCTGGTTGTAGTAGTGCACGCCGCGATCGACCTCGAGCCAGGTCTCGTTGATCCAGCGCAGTCCCGACAGGTCGGCGAACATGAGGAGCTGGTTGATCCATGGCGCGAGCCAGTTCGGTGACCACTCCCACAGGAAGAAGATTCCGGCCAGGAGCATGGCGAGCGGCACGAGGAAGACGAGGATCGCCCGCTGGGTCAGGGCCCCGACGGCGAAGGACGTGCCGGCGATGAAGACGATCATGGGCAGGGCGAAGACGAGCGCCGGCTTCACGTAGTTCCACAGGACGAAGGGGCCGATCGAGTCGGCGTTGTCGCCGTGCGGCAGCACGTGGTTGCACAGGATCATGAGGCCGAGATGGACGGCAAGCACGCCCAGGAAGCCCAGGAGGACGGCGAGGAACTTGCCCCACACGTACTCGCCGGAGGTGAGCCGCGTCGAGTGGAGGAGCGCGCCGACGTTCTGGTCGCGATCGCGGATCAGCGTCATGCCGGCCGCGATGGCGAGGAAGAACGAGTAGAGGATCGACACCAGCAGGATGAGGAGCTGGCTGATGGCGAACTCGGAGGTGAGCCACGCCTTGGTTCCGCCGACCCGCGCGTCGCCCGATCCGATCTGGGCATTGCCCCGCGACATCTCGAAGGTGAGGAAGGCGAGCAGGAGGAGGAGGATCCACACGATCGGCCGGCGCCGCATGTGGGAGAGGTCCAGGCCGAGGACCTCGAGCAACCGGCTCACCTGGGGGCTCCGATCTCGTCGACGGCCGACGGGGTCGTGGCCGGTGCCCCGCCGTTCTCCCCGGTGGCCCGCGACGCGCGGACGGCCGGGCCCGCCGCGCCGGCTGCGGCCGCCGCCCCGGCGCCCATGAGCAGGAGATAGGCGTCCTCGAGCGTGGGCGGCACGGGCTCGAAGCCGGCCGGCGGCCGGCCCTCGGGCTCGTGGATGCGCACGCGGTGGCGACCCTCGACCAGGATCGCCTGGGTGACCCGGCGCTGCGCGCGAAGCTCGGCGATTTCGTCCGGCCCGGCCGTGCCCTCGAAGATCTGTCCGCGCAACGCCTCGCGCGCCGCGCGCGGATTCGTCTCGGCGACCAGTCGGCCGCGGCGGATGACCGCGAAGCGCGGGCACAGCACGGCGACGTCCTCGACGATGTGGGTGGAGAGGAGCACGATCCGGTCCTGCGCGAGCTCGGTGAGCAGGTGATAGAAGCGAAGGCGCTCCTCGGGATCGAGGCCGGCCGTGGGCTCGTCGACGATGACGAGCCGCGGATTGGCCGCGATCGCCTGAGCCACGCCGAGGCGCTGGCGCATGCCGCCCGAGTACGACTTCACCGAGCGGCGCGCCGCCCAGCCCAGGTTCACGCGCTCGAGCAGGTCGCGGGCGAGCGCCTTGAGCCCGCCCGGCGCCGCAACACCCTTGAGGCGCAGCAGGTGGATGAGCATCTGCTCGCCGTTCAGGTGCGGGTAGAAGCCGAACTCCTGCGGCAGGTAACCCAGGCGCTCGCGCACCTTCTCCGGGTGGGCGACGACGTCGATCTCGTCGAGCGTGACCGATCCGGACGTGGGCTCGAGCAGGCCGGCGAGGATCTTCATGAGCGTCG
>Ga0079218_10000825_pt1 | contig 10245 bp, 8 predicted proteins | sample NCCompost_FD_77181 | JGI IMG/M metagenome (GOLD analysis project Ga0079218, IMG submission 77181) | Agricultural soil microbial communities from Utah to study Nitrogen management - NC Compost | ecosystem: Environmental > Terrestrial > Soil > Agricultural land | place: USA: Utah | collected... | reverse complement strand
CCTACTTCCGGGTCGAAGTCAGTCGTTTAAGGCGCCAGGTTCTCGGCGTCGAGCGTCACGCCGAGAAAGGCGATGCACATCTCGTCGGCCGTGCCCTCGCCCCAGCGCACGTCCTTCGGCGGGTCGTTCGGGTTGTGATCGTTCTCGCTCGAGTTGTCGTAATGCGCCGACAGGTCGATGCGCGTCCCGAACGGCAGCGCGACCGGCGTCTTGTACGTGTAGGTGCCCTGCCAGTGGAAATCCCAGTCGGGCACGTCGACGAGGCACACCTGCCGGCCGTCGGGAAGCGTCGCGGTGACCTTCATCGTCTTTCCGAGAAGGTGCATGTGCGGAGTCACGTTCAGGACGTGCACCCCGAACGGCAGAAACGGGATCGACGCCGTCACTTCGTGGTTCGACGCACCGGCGGGAATCGTGAAGGACTGGTTGATCACGGGCGCGAACAGGAGTCGCTTCCGGACGGCACTTTTCGCGAAGTACAGGCCGACCGAGCTGACGTCCGGCTCTTCCACGCCGCTCCGCTCGCTGTAGTGAACCTGCATGACGACGTCCGCGCCTTTCGGGAGAGGCATTCCCACACCATCCGGAAGCGGACGGGGTCGATTACCGGGAACCCAGCCGCCGAGGCTCGCCGAAGTCGCGGAGACGTCGAACCCCGGGCCGCCGAAACACGTGTACCCGGGACCGGCTTGCGCCGCGTCCAGCTGCCGCGCGCCTCCGGCCGTATCCACGAAGAGGATGACGTGATGCACCATCCGGCGGCTGCCCGGCGCAACCTCGACCGCGCTGACGAACCGGTCCTCCGGGAAGCTCGTCGGCAGCACGAAACACCGATACACGTCGCCGTCCTTGAAGTCGGGGGTCATCGGCTCTGGCATCGTGAGCACAGAGTCGGGCGGGCCGAGATCCCACCCGTCGGGAAACACGCGCGGCTCCGGCAGGTCGCGCGGGTCGCCCTGCGGCGCGCCGGCGGAAACCCAGCGCGCGAGCGCGTCGATCTCCGCCTGCGTGAGCGAGGGATCGTCCTCGTACGCGGCGCACGACGAGTCGACGTGCCACGGCGGCATGTGGCGCTGCGACGTCTGCAGGACGATGTTCACCCGGTTCACGAACGCGTCGCCATAGGAGGTGAGCGAGAAGGGCGCGATCCCGCCCGTCCGGTGACACGCCTGGCAACGCGCCTGGAGGATCCTCACGACCTGGTTGCTGAACGTGACCGGCGCTTCGCCGAGCAGGGGCCGCGGAGAGACGACTCGAGGAGACGGGCGGGACGGAACCGTCGGCGACTGCGCGAGGAGCACCACGGTCCAGAGTGCGAAAGCCGCGATCAGTCCCCCGAAAACGAGCCGCCGAACGACCTGGGGTGGAGTCACCGGGCGATTATGCGCCGCCAAAGAGGAGCAGGGTCAACGTGGGAAAAGGCAGGTGTAACAGAGAGTCAGGCCTGAACCCACGCAGAGATTCAGGCCTGACCCCGACAAAAAAGGGGGACGGACCCGAGGGCCCGTCCCCATGGGGGGAAGAAAGGAAGGTCGCTTACGGAACCGTCGTGAACTCGCCGCAGTAAACTTCCTCTTCGCGGCGGGATCCTACTTAGGTCGTATACGACCTGCAACCCTTTTGTCCTGACGCAGCAAGGTTTTACCGCCGGTGCGTGCTACCATCGCGGAATCCATCGATGAAATTCAACGATGTAGTTCCGGAGGGGTTCTCCACCGCCCAGGTCGCTCGACTTTCCGGGCTGACGCCCCGTCAGATCGACCACTGGGACCGGCAGGGATTCCTGAAGCCGTCTCTCCGGAGCGCGAAAGGTTATGGCTCCGCCCGGCGCTACTCCTTCGCGGACGTCGTGCGACTCCGTGTGGCGGCGCGACTCCGCGCGGCCGGGGTCGGCCTTTCGCGCATCCGGCGGTGCGCGGAAGCTCTCGAAAAGCTCGGCGGGGAGGCCGGCGACCTGGGCGGCGTGCGCCTTCTCGTCGCGGGCTCCCGAGTGCTCTGGGCCCGGTCGGACGAGGAGGTCGTCGACCTCCTCCGCGAGGGACAACTCGTCCTCGTCTTTTCGCTCGGCGATGCGGTCGCGGAGACCGCCGGCGCCGTCGCGCGGCTCGGTCGCGAAAACGCCTCCGAAGGTGAAACGCGCCCCGAGAAACGGGGAAAGCAGGTTTTCTGAAGGGCCGGCTCTCGGGGGCCGAGCGCAGGGGGTGGGTTTGAATCGGGAACGTGTGGCGCTCTCGATCACACGGCTCGCTCGGCTCGGACGTCAGCGTGACTTCTCCCCCTCGCGGTTCGAGAAGGCGTTCAGCGCTCTTCAGCCGGAAGAGAAGGAAGAGGTACTCGCCCGCCTCCTGACGGAGTGGACCGGTCTCCCGGTCGCGACGCGAAAGTACGAGGCGTGGTGGGACGAGGTCGGGGCAGTCGCGGCGAAGCTGCGGCGGTCTCTCGGGGCGCCGGTGAGTCTCCAGACCGCGATCCTCCACTACTTCCACAGCGTCGCCGGCCTCCTCCCGGAGCCCCGCATCGTCGCCGAGAAGGACCTTTCCGTGCTGCGGGTGAACGCGATCACCGATCCGCTCACGGGTCTCTACAACCGCCGTTTTCTGATGGACCACCTGAATCGGGAGATCGCGCGAGCGGAGCGCAACGACGGGATCGTGTCGATCGTGCTCCTCGACCTGAAGGGCTTCAAGGCGGTCAACGACCACTTCGGTCACCCCATGGGCGACACCGTCCTGGTCAAGACCGCCCGGATCATCCGCGAGCACCTCCGCGCCGTGGACGCGGGCTGCCGCTGGGGGGGCGACGAGTTCGTGCTCGTGCTGCCTTCCACGGACCTCTTCGCGGCGCTCACCGTCGCGGAGCGGATCCGCGCGAAGATCGCCGAGTCCGCTCTGCCCGCCGGCTCGGGCGTTCACGTGGGGCTTCACTACGGAGTCGCGTCCTTCCCCGCGGACGGGAAGACGGTGGACTTCCTTCTCAAGGTGGCGGACCTGCGCCTCTATCAGTGCCGGGAGCAGGCGAGCTTCGAGGGGACGGAGAAGCGACATCACCCCCGGTTCGAGGTGAGCGACACGAGCCTCCGGATGGGACCGGACCGGCAGTCCCGTCCCTGGACCGCGACGCTCGTGAACGTGTCCTACGGCGGCTTCGCGTTTCGCGCGCGCCGGGCCGAGAAGTGGCCCCCCCGCGGAAAGGGCGAGATCTTCCGGCTTCCGCTCGAGCGCCGTCCGGTCAAAATCCGCACTCTCCACACGATGCCGATGCCGGGCGGAGGGGTCCGCGTCGGCTGCACCTATGTCTGAAGCCGCGCTCTCGACCGGATGGCGATGAACGGCTCGGGCTATCCGGCCCACCGGATCGCCTCGTCCGGACTTTTTTCTCTGTTCTCTCTGCTCGCGCTCGCCCTCGGTATGGGCGAGGCCCGCCCACTCGCGCTCGCGACCGGAGGCTCCCTCTTCGCTCTCTTCGTTTTCACGCGCGCCGGTTTCCGTGCGGCGCTCGGTCCTTTTGCGCCGTCGCTCGCGACGCTCGCCGACCTCGCTCTCCTCTTCTGCGCGCTTTCTCTCACGGGGGGTTTCCGGAGCCCCTACGGCCTGCTCCTGCCCGCCGGGGTCGCGCTCGCCTGGCACCTCGAGGGCAAGAGCGCCGCGCGCTTCTACGCCGCGGTCGCGGTGCTCGGCGTTGCCGCCCTCGTCACCCTCGGAGGGGGCGAGCTGCCGCCGCCGGCCGAGCTCTTCCCGCTGCTCGCCGTCGGCCTCGCCGCTCCCGCGCTCCTCGCCGCGCTCGAATCCCTCGGGGGAGATCGCGCCGGTAAGGAGAGCGCCGGCGCGAGCGGGTCGGGCCCCGTCAGCCTCGCGTCTACGGCGACGGAGGCCGCGCGCGACCGGAACGAAGAGGTCCTTCACGACCTGAAGTCCCCGCTCTCCGTCATGCGCGTCTACGCCGATCTGATCTCCGAGGGAGCACGGCGAGGGGAGCTGCCGAACCCCGAGCACCTCGCGAACCTCTCGAGGGAAATCGAGCTCGCGGAGCGCCTGGCCGGCGGAACGACGCTTCCGGCCTCGCGCGCCGCGGCCCCGGCGGGCGAGATGCGCTTCGACCTGTCGCCTCCGGCCGCCCCCGTCGCCACCGCGGCTCCGGCCCCTCCCGCGAGCGCCGACCTCGTCGAGATCCTCGGCTCCCTCGCGACGGCCTACCGGCTCTCGTCCGGCGGCCGCCTGCGTATCGAGTTCATCGCCGAGCGCCCGGAGCTTCCCGTGACCGCGGACCCGGTCGCTCTCCAGCGCGCGTTCCGAAACGTACTCGAGAACGCCGTCAAGTACACGCCGCAGGGCGGCGAGGTTCGCATCCGGGCGGGCGCCGCCGGTCCGCACGCATTCGTGGTGGTGAAGGACACGGGCATGGGAATGAGCGACGAGGAGCGCGCGCGGGCTTTCGACTTCGCGTTCCGCGGGGCCGGCGCCGTCGCGGCCGGAACGCGGGGGAAGGGGCTCGGCCTCGCGCTGACGAAGGAGATCCTGGAGGCGAACGGCGGCAAGATCAGCCTCTCGAGCGAGGCGGGGTACGGCTCGGAGGTGACGATCCTCCTGCCGTTCTACAAGCGATGAAGCGCGTCATGGTCGTGGACGACGAGCCCGCCGTCGGCGAGGCCGTCCGGGATCTCCTGGCGGACGAGGGCTACGACGTCGAAACCCCGGGGGACGCCCAGAGCGCGCTCCCGGAAATTCTTCGCGCGGTGCCGGACCTCGTCATCCTCGACGTGAACATGCCCGGGATGAGCGGCTGGGAGTTCTGCGCGCTCTTGCGCCGCCAGTCCACGACCCGCACGGTGCCGGTGCTCTTCCTCACGGGTCGCCAGGACGTGCGCGACCGCATCACCGCGATGCAGGTTGGCGGCTCGGACTACCTCGCGAAGCCCTTCGGCGCGGACGACCTGCGCCAGAAAGTGCGCTCGCTCATGAAGAAGAAATCGAAGACGGAGGGACGATGAAGCCACGGCGACCGGCGGCGCCGATCCGCCTGATGCGATCGACGCCGCCCACCGAGTCGAGCTCGGCGAGCGACGAGATCTCGCGGCTGCGCCGCGACCGCGTCATCTACGACGGGGTCACGGGGCTGCCGATCCACCCTTTCGACGAGCCGCAGCGCGCTCACGAACGAGTCGCGCACATGGGGGTGATCTACCTCCAGATCGGAAAATTCTTCGGCTTCGAGGAGCTCTACGGGTGGGAGCTCTACGACCGCGTGCTCGTCGTCGTCGCCAACGGGTTGAAGGAAGACGTGGCCGCCTCGCGCCTGGCGCCGCAGGTCTTCTCGATCCGGTATTCCGGCGCGGATGGTTTCTACGTTCTCTACTCGCTCGCGCCGGCGGGCCGCGGCCGGCCGGGGGCGATCCTGGAAAACGAGGCGGCGCGGCTGCAGTCGAACGCGGAGAAGCGGCTTCGGACCGCATTCGCCGGCACCCCGGTGGACCTCATGACGGTGTACGCGTCGAGCCTCACGAGCTCCGACAACGCGCGGGTGCGCTCCTCCCGGCACCTCGTGCGGCAGATCGCGGAGGCGGTGAAGATCGCCAGCCAGCGCCAGACGCGGGAAAAGCTCGACCTCTCCGCCGCTTTGAAACGCGTGCTCGGACAGAAGCAACTGCGCGCCGCCTTCCAGCCCCTTCGCCACCTCTCCGACGACGTCGTCATCGGCTGGGAAGCCCTCATCCGCGGGCCGCAGGGGACGCCCTTCGAGGCGCCGAACGTCCTCTTCGCGGTCGCGCGCGAGAACGGCCTGGACGTCGAGCTCGAGACGTTGTGCCTCGAGACGATCTTCGCCTCGCTGCCGCGGGCGGTCGCCTCGCGGCGCCTCTTCGTGAACGCTTCGTCGAGCCTCCTCTGCCATCCGGTCTTTCTGGACGAACGGAACCTCGCCGGCATCAACCGCAGCCATGGCGACGTCGTCATCGAGATCTCTGAGAAGGAGATGGTCGATTACTCTTCGTTCGGCGGGATCCTCTCGACGGTCCGCGGCGCGGGGCTCAAGATCGCGATCGACGATGCGGGGTCGGGATACTCCGGGCTCGAGGCGATCCTTCAGCTGAAGCCGGACTACATCAAGGTCGCCGACTCGCTGGTGCGCCGTCTCGAGGACGACCCGATCAAGCGCGAGATCATCACGAGCCTCGCCTCGATCGGGCGGCGCATCGACGCGATGGTCGTCGCCGAAGGGATCGAGCGGACCGAGGAAAAAGACGCGCTTCTCTCGCTCGGCATCGAGTACGGGCAGGGATATCTCCTCGGGCGTCCGTCCTTCCAGGTGTCGGGTCGGGCGTGAAGAAGGCTACCGTCCTCCCCTGAGCGACGACCCGGCCATCGTCTTCGACCACGTCACCGCGGGCGACCGGACGATCCCGCCCTGCATCGACGTTTCCTTCGCGGTCGCGCGGGGCTCGACCTACGCGATCGCGGGACGCGAGGGCTCCGGGAAGCGCGCGATCCTGACGTGCCTGCGCGGCCGGCTCGAGCCGCAGGAGGGAAGTGTTCGCGTCCTCGGCCTCGACCCGCGGCGAAACCGGTGGAAGTTGAGGCGGCGCGTGCGTTACATCCCGGCGGACGAGGCCCACGACCCCGGCTCCGGTCCGCCGCCCGAGCTCGTCCTCCGAGACGGCGCGAATCCTCCACGCCTCCCGGCCGGCGTGACGGGCGTCCTCTTCACTTCGGACCCGCTTCTCGCGGCGGCCGCCGACCGCGTCGCGTTCCTGAAAGGGGGGCGCCTCGTGCGCGAGGAGGACGCGAACTCTCTCGCCGCCCGGTTCCGCCGCATCCGATACGTCAACGAGATGACCGAGTCGCGCACGGAGTACGGCAACGAGCTCGACGCGTTCGACGCTGTGCGCGTGAAGGTGCGCGGTTGGGGCATCGACGCGGTGGTCTCGAACTTCGACGCGGCCGCCTTCGATCGATTCCGCGCCATCGAGAGCGTGAAGGACGCGGTGGCTCTGTCGATTACGATCGAGGAGATCTTCGAGGCGGTGGTCGGGTAGGCCACGGCCCACTGTATAATGCGTTAAGTGGTTGAGAAGAAGGAAATTACAGTCCGGAAGACGGGGCTCGACGACGACGATTTTCTCCGGGACGTCGCTTTCTGGCAGCGACAGGGAGTCGAGGCGCGATTCGCCGAAACGTGGCGCCTCTCCTGTCTCGGGTACGGTCTGGATCCCGATGTCGAGCACCCGATGGACAAGTCGGTTGTCCGAATCCGGCGGCTGCGCGCCGGGCGAACGCGCCCGAAGGGGTACTCGTCCACTCCACGCCGAAGAAACTGAGTCAACTTCGGCTCGGCCAGTTATCGTCCGTCCCCGTGGTCGGCTTCTTCCGAAAAGACGGTGAGCTCACGTGCGACGGGGTCGCGCTCTCCGAGATCGCGCGCGCGGTGGGGACGCCCGTCTACGTCTACAGCGCGGCGCTCATCGAGGAGAACTTCCGCCGGTTCGACGCGGCGCTCGCCCCGGTTTCGCACCTCGTCTGTTACGCGGCGAAGGCCAACTCGAATCTCACGGTGCTGTCGCGGCTGGCCGACCTGGGGGCGGGAGCGGACGTCGTCTCGGGCGGAGAGCTGCGGGCGGTTCTCGAGTGCGGCTTCCCGGCGGACCGCGTCGTCTTCTCCGGCGTCGGCAAGACTCTCGCCGAGATCGGCGCGGGTATCGACGCCGGCGTCCTCGCGTTCAACGCCGAGTCGGAGCGCGAGATCGAGAAGATCGACGCGGAGGCGGCGCGGCGCGGGAAGAAGGCGCGCGTGGCGCTCCGGGTCAATCCCGACATCGACGCCGGCTCGCACCCGTACATTTCGACGGGCCGGAAGCACAACAAGTTCGGGATCGACATCGCGAAGGCCCGGAACCTCTTCCAGCGCGCCGGCCGGTTTCCGAATACGACTTTCGTCGGAGTCCAGGCGCACATCGGCAGCCAGATCCTCGACCCCGAGCCGCTCGCCCAGTCCGCGCGGGAGCTCGCGGCGCTCGCGACGTCGCTCGCAAACGAGGGTCACCCGATCGAGACGGTGGACGTCGGCGGGGGAATCGGGATCGGCGGCTCCGGTGAGACTCTCACTCCCGAGCGGTATGCAGCGGCGGTCCTCCCGCACCTGACCGGGCTCCCGTTCAGAATCCTGATCGAGCCGGGACGCGCGATCGTCGGGCCGGCCGGCGTTCTCCTGACGGAGGTGCTCTACCTCAAGGAGAGCTCGGGCAAGCTCTTCGTCGTCACGGACGCGGGAATGAACGATTTGTTAAGGCCCGCGCTCTACGGGGCGATCCATACGATTGAACCCGTTACGGACTTCCGGAGCGGCGCCCCGACGGTCACCGCGGACGTCGTCGGGCCCATCTGCGAGTCGAGCGATTTCTTCCTCCGCGACGCGGAGATCCCGCGGCCTGAGGAAGGAGACCTCCTCGCGATCGGGGACGTCGGGGCATACGGCTTCGCGATGGCGTCCAACTACAACTTCCGTGGGCGGCCTGCGGAGGTGTGGGTGGAGGACGGGGACTTCCGGGTCGTGAGGCGGCGGGAGACTTTCGAGGACCTCCTGCGCGCAGAGCGGGAGTAGAATCCCACCTCAGATTCCATGCCCCAAAAATGTCGTTCGGCCTTCGAACGCGAAGTCCCCTTCGCGCGGAAGTGCGCCCGCGCATCCTTTAAGGAGGAAAGTCCCATGCGTTTCCGCCGGCTACTCATCGCGCTCGCACTCGTTTCCCTCGTCACACCGATCGCCTTCGCTCAGACGACCGGATCGGTAAGCGGCGAGGTTCGCTCGCCGGACGGCGCGGCCCTGCCGGGAGCGGCGGTCACGATCTCCGGACCGCAGATGCCGCTCGGCCGGACGATGACGACTCTGGACGACGGCCGTTTCCAGTTCTCGGGGATCATCCCGGGCGAGTACACGCTGCGCGCCGAGCTCGGAGACCTGGGGTTCTACGAGCGGACCGTCATCGTCGCGCTCAACAAGGAAACGCAGGTCAACGCGACGCTGCAGCCGCGCGCGACCGCGGCCGTCGAGGTGAGCGCCGCGGCGCCGCTCGTCGACACGCGATCGACCGACGTCTCGAAGGTGACGACGAAGGAGCAGATCAACAAGCTTCCGCTCGCGCGGACCTTCACGGGGATGTTCCAGCTCGCGCCGGGCGTCGTCACGACCGGCATTGCAATCAACCCGACCAACGTCGGCGTCAACGCGGGGGGAGGACGGCAGGACAACACTTTCCTCTATGACGGCGTGAACGTGACGAACCCGTTCTTCGGCGACGCCTACCAGGACTTCGCGGAGCTCGACATCCAGGAGGTCAACATCACGCGCGGCGGCATCACCGCCGAGTTCGGGAGGACCGGGGGCTTCATGGTCAACGGCGTGACCCGCTCCGGGAGCAACAACTTCCACGGCGACCTGCGCCTCGAATACCAGCCGTCCGGTCTCCAGGCGGAGAGCGAGGACACGACTTTGACGAGTGAGTTCGAGAGGTTCCGGCCCGGCGTCGGCTTCGGCGGACGGATCATCGAAGACCACCTCTTCTTCTACGGGTCCGCCAACCTCTACCGTCAGACCGAATCGGCCAGAGTCAACCGAACCGGAGACCTTCCGGACTCCGTGTTCGAGCAGGACGAGTTCTTCGGAAAGCTGACGCTGACTCCGTTTTCCAGCGTCCTGGTCGACGGGTCCTATCGCTGGCGCGATTCCGAGATCAGCAACGACGGGATCTCGTCGCTCGAGTTCGGGACCGTCGCTTCGAACAGCAAAACGCGTGACCGCGTGGGCGTGATCTCCGGGCTCTGGACGGTGACGCCGCGATTCACCATCGAAGCGAAGTACAACCACAACGAGAACCGCAATACGGGCGAGCCTGTCGTCGGCATCGACTACCGGCCGCCGTTCAACACCGCCAATCCCGCGGCAGTCGGCCGTTACGACGACGGTGTCTTCGTCTCGGGCGCCGAGGCCGAAGTCGGTGTCCAGGACTTCTTCCGCGACGAGTACCGTCTGTCCGCCGGCTTTCTATTCAACGCGATGGGCGGCACGCACGACCTTCGGGGCGGCTTCTCTTTCTCCAACAACAAGGAGGAGCTCTCCCGTACGGCCAATGGCTGGGGAAACATCACCCGGCAGACGAGCGCCGCCGTGTGCGGCGCCGCCGGCGCGCCGTGCTTCCGGGCCGTCTACCGGCTGGCGGGGCCAGCGCAGGTCTCGGAAGGGGAGACCTGGGGGATCTTT
>Ga0079218_10000824_pt1 | contig 10247 bp, 7 predicted proteins | sample NCCompost_FD_77181 | JGI IMG/M metagenome (GOLD analysis project Ga0079218, IMG submission 77181) | Agricultural soil microbial communities from Utah to study Nitrogen management - NC Compost | ecosystem: Environmental > Terrestrial > Soil > Agricultural land | place: USA: Utah | collected... | reverse complement strand
GATAGCCCAGGCCATAACGAATCTGCGTGGATTCAGGATCCAGCTCCACGGCCTTCTCATAAGCAACAGTCGCTTCCGGAGTACGGGCGGATCCATCGAGAGCGTCTCCATACTGGGCCCATAACGTACTGGATGCGGGATCAATATCCAGGCGCCGGCGCAAGACCAATGAAGCCTCCTGAAATCGGCTCTGACGCATGAAGCTCTGTGCGGCCATTTCCAAAAGACCGGTATCGCGGGGTGAGTGAACCAGGAGTTGAGCAATTTCACGCGTCGCCTCGCGAAATCGCTCGCTACCGATCAATGCCAGGGCGAGCGCCCGGCGCGCTCCTTCATTTGTTGGCTCAAGGGCCAGCGCGCGACGAAGAGGTATAACGGCTTCTAAAAACTTGTTGTTTTTTACAAGTGTCAGGCCGATGTTGAAGTGCGCGCCAGCGAGCTTTGGATCGATTGTGATAGCCCGCTGCCAGGCGTCCAGAGCATCAGTGCTCTTGTTTTGACGATTAAGCGCCACTCCGAGGTTGGTCCAGGCGCGCGCATCATCCGGTGCAATTCTAAGCAGGGCCGACCACTCTTCGGTGGCCTTAACCCAGTCGCCTACTCGCTCAAATGCTTGAGCTGTTTCATAGTGCGCACGAACCAACTCGAGCTTGTTAGTGTCTCCACTTTGGGCAATGACTCCCGCACTCAAAAGAAGGATCAAAATTGAAGCTGCTGCCGGTGGGTTAGCGATCATTGGCACCTGAATCAAAATCTAAAAGGTAGAGCTAAACATTAGACTGAGACATCTCCCGTTACTGGAGCGAGACGGCAAAGAACAGGATTGGCCGGGGACGGCCAGCGACCTTGAGCGCGGCCGGTCCCATGTATAAGCGCGGCGCGACTTCTCGTACCTCATCCACGATTTGCCTGATTAGTGGTGGATTCGCTGGCTTGGAATAATCCAAAACAAAAGTTGGTTTACCGTCGAGGAAAGAAGCACCGAAGCGAGTGGCAAACGGGAACCAGCGTCTTTTGCCCAGCAAGTTTACGCGGTTAATTCCGCTACCTGAATCAGCGCCTTTGCTGTAGAACGATTTACCTTCCCAGGGAAAAGCGCTCGAATTACCAAACTTCCGCAGTAGAGAAGCGATTACACCACTGCGCGGCGAGCGCCAGGCCAGCATTGCTCCTTTTGCATCGCCATCAAGAGTCGCAATTGATGCCGGCCGCGGCGAGGCACGGTAGAGCCGATCCAATTCTTCAAAACTCATTTGTCGCAAAGTGTTCAGAGTCAGCTGTGTTTCAGAGACCGCTCGAGATGCTGCACTCATTTTGTTGTCTCCCTAATGGAGTGGGGTGTTCTCCAACTTCGGTGCGCGGCAAGTCTCCGACTTTGCCGATAACCGGCCCAGCCACTTCAGGTTCTTTGACCGGTAACGGTCGAAGATGGTGCCAGTCTCGGGCTTTGCCCTCAGGTGCGCGGTAAGTCTCTGACTTACCGGCAGTGACTTCTTTTTTGATCCGGGCGAGGGCTCAGCCCTCGGCTATTAAGTCGAAAGCAACTTCCGGAGGGCAAAGCCCAAAACCCCTCACTGATTAGACATGCCAACGGCGCAATCATTCCTGCTGTCTCGCTAGTCCGTAGCTACCGATGATCAAGAGCGTCAGGCCAATCACTACGTGCAAAATATCATCGACCCGGGTCCAAAGAAAATATTGCTTCGGCGGCAAGTCTGCGTAGCTCGCCAATGCTTGATAGAGATCAATAAGCCCGAACCCGGCGTTGAACAAGCTAATGAACCATTCTCTCGTTGACCAAAGCAGGGCCAGACCGAGCAAACCAAAGAAGATGTGAAAGACGTTGTAGGCTGGCGCACCGCTCGTAAGAGTGAGCTCTGGCGGAACTAGAAACCCGGCCACTCCCGCCACGATCAGTAGGGGAGCGAAGATGGCTAGCGTGATGAAGTTTATGCTTCGTTTCGGCATGGCCTAGGAATCTTTCGCGTAGAACCCGGCCCGGCGGTATGAGATGTCCAGCAGTTCAACTGGATGGCAGACTCGTAAGGCCATACCAGCTAACTGTGATCCGGCGCCGATCTGCATCTGACATCCGGGATTGCCGGTGGCCAGCACTTTCGCGCCCGTTGTGCGAATGTGGCCGAGCTTCTCCTCTAACACACCACCAGACATCTCGGGCTCGAGCAAGTTGTAAACGCCCGCGCCGCCGCAACAGCGCTCGGCACCTTCGAGCGGAACCAGATCAAGATCGGGGATTGCGCGCAAGACTTTCAAGGGCGCTTCAGTCGCGTGTTGGCCATTCAACAAGTGACACGAGGCGTCGTAGGTGACTGCTTCGTCTAAAGGCGCGCCGCTCACGATTGTCTTCGTTTCGAGTTGCTGACTGACATCAAGCACACGAGTTGAAAACCTCCGCGCGCGCTCAGCGAATGTGGCGTCGTCGGCGAGTAAATGAGCGTAGGAAACCAGCATTGCTCCACAGCCGCCGGCGTTGGTGATTACCGGGACGTCTTCGCTGCCGAAAGCCGCAATGTTTTGTCGCGCCAGCACGCGCGCCCCTTCGAGATCCCCGGCATGCGCGTGCAAGGCTCCGCAGCACACCTGGTTCGCAGCCGCTTTCGCATTTACACCGTTCACTTGTAAGACACGCTTTGCGGCTTCGTTTACACGCGCAAACAATCCTTCCGTGACGCAGCCGGTAAATAACAGGGCTGGTTTCATTTGATCGGGGTTGGGAACTGTGGAAGCGACGTGATCAGTTTGATTACTCAGTTGCGGCGCCGAGCTGACCAGCAAGCCTAAGCCAAATTGAAAGCGCTTTGAAAATAGTGCCACCAGCCGCGAACTTAACAGCAACTGAGCCACGCCGGAGTTACGAAGCACGCGAGCGAATGCAAAAGCGAATCGTAGCCGAGCCGGGTTTAGCCAGACGTGACGCAGCGCCAGACTCAGCAGGCGATAAGTAAAACCTCTTTTGATTTCGGAAGCATAAATTGTCGCACGGCTGGCTTCGAGTAACAGTCCGTACTCAACTCCGGCGGGACAGACGGGTTCGCAGGCGCGACATCCCAGACACCGATCAATGTGTGTCTTGAACGTCGCGGAGTCGGAGCGAAGTTTTTCTTCGACCACCGCCCGCATCAGGTAAATGCGGCCGCGAGGACTATCGTTCTCGTCGCCGCTAAGCGTGTAGGTGGGACAAGCTTCCAGACAGAGGCCGCAGTGAACGCAAGCGAGCAGCTTCTGTTCTTCTGCTTGGATGGTGGTGGCTAGGCTCTCTGTGTGTGGATTATCGTGCAAGAGGAATGATCTTTTAATAGTAGGGTTTCAGCTTCGGGTCAATCAGCTCGATCTTTCCCTTTTGGCTTTTGATCCTCATGCCTACTTGGGACTGGTGGTAGGTGTGAGCGTCGATGTTTACGGTAATTCTTTCCTGAGTGTCCCGCTCAACGAGCAGCCTGAAGTAAGGTCGGCCCTCGTCAGAGGCTGTATAGCCAGCCCAGCGGTCGACGATTAAGCCTTCGTAGTCACCAACCGGAGGCTTGATAAAACGAGTCCAAATCAGGCCGCCTAGAGCCGTCATCAGCAGCACGCACGTAAACAACGCGATCAATTTTTTGAACATGCTGCGGCTGAACATCTTCATTCACATTAGAAAAACTTTCAGAGATTCTACCTAGTAGCCAACGGCCAGGCCATCACTACGACGTGGATCAGTTGCGCCCAGACGCACTCCCGTCTTCTCTTCGATCATGATCCCTTGCGCGTCGCCCAGATACCTGGGCTTAGCGAACTTATGTCCGCGAGCGAGCAGCGCTTTCTGCGTGTCGCCAGACAACCCGTAAGGTTCGAAGACCAGCTCATCCGGCAACCATTGGTGATGAATGCGAGGCGCGTCGATGGCTTGCTGGATATTCATCTCGTAGTCGATAACGTTTGTAATCACTTGCAACACGGTATTGATAATTGTCGGTCCGCCGGGAGTACCCGTCGTAAACCACAAGGTCCCGTCCTTGCGCAGCACGAATGTCGGCGTCATCGCCGAGAGTGGACGCTTTCGCGCCGCGACCGCGTTACGCTCACCTTGAATCAATCCGTAGAGATTCGCCGTCCCCGGTTTAGCGGCGAAATCATCCATCTCGTTGTTCATGACGACGCCGGTGCCTTTCGCCACCACGCCCGATCCAAACCAATCGTTCAAGGTGTAAGTGTTGGCAACTGCATTTCCCTGGGCATCGACGACGGTGAAGTGCGTCGTCTCCTCAGACTCGTGACCGGTCGGCCGGCCCGCATGCACTTCTGTGCTTGATGAAGCGCGTTCGGGATTGATCGACCGGCGCAACTTGTCGGCATACGACTTATCAAGCAAGCCCGCGATCGGGACCTTCACAAAATCAGTGTCGCCCATGTACTCCGCTCGATCAGCAAACGCTCGCCGCATCGCTTCTGTCGAGAGGTGGTGGCGGTCAGAAGAGGCCCAGTCATATTTGGCGAGTTCAAACCCTTCGAGAATATTTAGTATCTCCAATAGAACCGCCCCGCCTGAAGAAGGCGGCGGCATAGAGATAACCTGATAGCCGCGATAGCTTCCCTGCAGCGGTTGCCGTTCCTTGGCAACATAGGCGCGCATGTCCTCCACGGTGATGAGGCCGTTGTTTCTTTTCATATCGGCGGCGATTAACCGAGCAGTCAGTCCTTCGTAAAACTCTCTGGGACCGAAACGTTGCAATCGCGTGAGCGTGGCGGCCAGCTCGGGTTGACGAAATGTCTCGCCATCGTTGTAGTAATTTCCATTGCGCAGAAAGATGCGTCGGGTTTCGGGATACGTCGACAAGTACTGATTAGCGTTAAGCGAACCCGCGAGCCCGTAGCCCATGGGAAAACCTTCGCTCGCGAGGCGACGCGCCGGTTCTACCAGTTGAGCCCAGCTTAACTTTCCGGAGCCATATCTTTTCAGGGCTAGTTCTAAACCGGCGACAGTTCCGGGCACTCCCGAAGCGCGATAACCAACTGTTGAAGAACCCTCGCCTTTAATTAGGTTGCCATTCTTATCGAGATAAACATTCCGATGCGCCGCCGCTGGCGCCATCTCTCGATAATCGATCGCAGTAGTCTTTCCGTTATGCAAACGGATCATCATGAAACCGCCGCCACCGAGATTCCCAGCAGCCGGATAGGTGACGGCGAGCGCGAGCGCCACAGCAACTGCTGCGTCGATGGCGTTGCCGCCGCGCTTCAACACATCAACCCCAACTTTTGATGCGACTTGATTGGTTGAAGCAACAATGCCGTGTTTGGCACGGACCGGTTGGCGCGCTGCTGGCGCCGCGACTCGGACATGTCCACTCGACGCGACAGGAGCGCTGAGAAAGCTGAAAACAATCAGCAGGCTGACGATTACACGTTTGTTATACAGTCTCATTCTTGTCTCCCAGAGGTGACCCCCTCATTAAGGCTCATGATTTTGGAGTGCGGCGACTGGTCGCCGCTTTAGTGCGCGTTACAAAGCGCTGACCAGTCAGCGCACTCCAAAGAGGCTAATGTCTAAAATCGGCCCGGCGACAATAAGCTCGCGGGATCTAGTTCTTTTTTGCTCCTCGTCATCAGGCTCGTCGCTGGTTGTGCTCCCCAGGCATCGACCTCACTTTTGAGTCCCCACGGCGCGTGCTCAATGATCAGCGAACCTCCTGACGCTTCCGCCGCAGTCCTTAAGCCAATAAGAGTTTGACTGTTGGCAGTTGCCCCGTCGGTTTGCATTACCCTGATGCGACCATCCGCGACGCCCGCTTGCCAGACTATCTCCTGCTTGGTGTGTTCGATCACGGTTTCAATCATGCGCTGAACCAGGGACGGTTTCACCAATATTCGATAACACAGGCCTAAGCTGGGTGCCATTGGAGCTAACTGCAGGTCGCGCCAAATCTGTTCGTCGTCATTGACGATCTCAACGTCTCTTAGGGCGGAGCGGTTAAGCAGTTCGGTTGCCTTCGCTATTTGATAGTCGACTGTCTTCTCGATGCCGGCAAATCTTATCAGTAGTTGCACTTCACCGGGAGAGGTAACAACTCCGCTGCGATCCAAAAGGCCACCTGTTAACAGTTCAATGGCGACTGGAAAAAGTCCCGCTCTATAAATAGACCAACCCGCTTCGGAGACTGATTGTAGAGATCCACGGGCCCTGATTGTTGTTTCCTTTGCCGGTCGCGGTCGTAATTTGAAAGTCACTTCGCAAATAACGCCAAGAGTTCCATAGCTTCCCGTGAATAACTTGCAGAGGTCGTAGCCGGCAACGTTCTTTACCACGCGTCCACCTGCCTTACAGGTTTTGCCGTCGGCAAGCACCACTTTCATCCCAATCACAAAGGTGCGAGGTGAACCATAGCCCGTTCGCTGAACGCCATTCATCCCTGTAGCGACAACCCCGCCCAGGGTCGCACGTCCATCGTCAGGAGGATCCAGCGGCAACCATTGTCCGCCGAAGTTAAGCGTTTTGTTAAAAGCGTCGAGTGCGATCCCGGCCGCGGCGCTCGCCACGAGATCGGCAGGTTCGTGCTCAAGGGCACCGTGCAAACGCGTCGTGTTCAGAATGAGATTTACGGGCCTCAATGGATTACCCACATCCAGCCATGTTCCCGCTCCGCCCGGCATCACAGTCCAACCTTCGCTCGCGGCGAGTTTCATGACCTCGCACGTCTCCTCGATGGAAGCCGGAGTGACGGTGAAGGGGGGAAGGGGAGACGAGGGGAGGGGGAGATGGGGAGAAGGGGAGATGGGGGAGACGTTTGCGGAGCCAACAATTTCAGCCAGGCGTTGGCAGGCAACATCCTCATTAAACGTCGGCGAGCTCCCCCTAGAAATCGGACCATCATTTTCTACGAGCCGCGCCTCGCTGCCTCCCCGCATCTCCCCATCATTGCGTCCCCTAATCTCACCATCCCCGCTCTGCGTCTCCCTATCTCCCCATCCCCGCATCTCCGCTTCCCCGCGTCCCGCCACCGCTCGGGCTTCACCACAGCCTTTCAGCATTGGAATAATCTTACCCGGGTTGCAAAGGCCGTCCGGATCGAAGGCGCGACGCACGCGCAACATCGTGTCCATGTCGTCGTCGGAAAAGATCAGTGACAGAAAGTCTCGCTTGTCCAGACCGACCCCGTGCTCACCGGTAATCGTGCCGCGGGCGCGCACGCAGGTCTCCATTAATTCGCGCCCAGCTTCCTTCACACGCCGCACTTGATCTGCCGAGCGTGAATCAAAACAGATAAATGGATGAAGATTGCCATCGCCTGCGTGAAAGACGTTTGCGAGTCGCAAGTCAAACTTTTTCGAGATGCGATAAGCGTCAGCCATCACCTCGGGCAGTCGCGATCGAGGCACGACTGCATCCTGGATCATGGAATCCGGCGCGATCCTTCCAATCGCTCCGAAGGCTCCTTTGCGCGCCGCCCATAAACGCTTGCGCTCGGTTTCATCACGAGCGAGGCGGCAATTGAGGGCGCCATATGACAGGCAGATGGCTCGCACGCGTTCCGCCTCTGCGTCAATACCGGCTTCGAGACCATCCAACTCGATTAACAATGCCGCGCCGATGTCCAACGACAGGCCGGCGGCAAACACACTCGCTTCAACGGCGCGAATGATCTCGCCATCCATCATCTCCAGGGCGGCCGGCATCACTCCGCCGGCAATGATTGCCGAGACTGCATGGCTAGCTTTATCGACGTCGTCAAATTCCGCGAGCAGCGTGCGCACCGCTGGCGGAACGGGAACCAAACGCAGCAGTGCCTCGGTCGCAATGCCGAACGTGCCTTCAGATCCGACGAACAAACCGAGCAAGTCGTAACCGGCTCGTGGCGTTTGGCCGCCAAGCTCGACAACTTCGCCATTACCAAGTACGACTCTTACTCCTAGCACATGATCCGTAGTTGTCCCGTACTTCAGGCAATGTATTCCACCCGCACTTTCGGCGATGTTGCCGCCGATGGTGCAAGTCCCCTGACTGCTAGGATCCGGAACATAGTGCAAACCCAGATGTGCAACGGCGCGCGACACCTGGGCGTTGACGACTCCTGTCTGCACGAGCGCTGTGCGATTGGCGGTATCGATGTTCAAGACCTTCCGCATCCTCGCCATCTCGATGACCACTCCGCGCTCCAATGCGAGCGCGCCACCAGACAAACCTGTGCCCGCGCCGCGCGGCGTGAAAGGGACTCCGGCGCGCTTTAGTACGCGCATCACTTCCGCGGTTTCTTCGGTTGAGGTGGGAAAGACGACAGCGCGTGGCAGGTATTTGTGTTGCGGCAAACCATCGCACTCGTAAACGAGCAGCTCACTGGCGTCTGCAAGCACAGCTTTACGCCCAACTATTCCCCGCAGGTTTTCGATCAATGTATCCAAAATTCGGCTCGTCTTTTCGTCTCTCTCATTCACACCGACTTCAGCCCGGTGAACCCACGCAACATTCTAACCGTTTCAACGGTTTCTCTTTGGCCAATGACACGGGAAACCGTTAAAACGGTTCCGTTGACATTGGAGCTTTGAGCCACCGGGCTGAAGCCCGGTGTGAATAAGAATCAAACCAACGGTGCGTCGAACGCGGCCGGGGTTCGAAGCTAGGACTTCGCAGCAATCGGTTTTCTAAATATGCGGTAAAGGAAATAGATTATTAATCCAGCGGCTACAGCTATCGCCGAATCGCGCGCCTCGGTAAAAGTACTATTTGATAAGAGCCAGATCGATAGCAGAATCGCAACTATGCTGATCACTATTCCTCCCGGCAGCACAAACATTGCCGGCGGCGCGTCTTTCTTGTTACGCAGTCTCGGTAGTGCTGCGCACGTCGCGGCATATGCCAGCAGCCTCGCAATCGTGCTCACCGTTAGCGCATAAATCAAACTACTTGAAAGCGTCAGAGCCAGCACTAAAGCAGCTGTTAATAAGATCGCGATGTGGGGCGTTCGGAAGCGTTTATGCACAGCGGCGAGTTTTTGCGGCAGTTCTCCCTGCAATGCCATTGCGAAGGGAATCCGCGGAGACGACAATAGATTTACATTAAGGTTCCCGATGATCGACGTAATCGCACCTGCCACTATTAACGAGGCCCCGATCGGACCGAGGAATGAGTTGGCCGCCTCAGCCAGCGGACGCTCAGTCTCGCCAAGGTTCACGAGGGTTCCAATACAGACCACTTGAATCAACAGGTAGAACGCCGTGACGATCCCTATGGCAGCAAGGATGGCGATGGGCAGACTGCGACGGGGGTTCTCGATTTCGCCGGCAGGCACGCTCGCGTTTTCGAAACCAGTGAACGCGTAGACAATTAAGAGGACCGTGGTCGAAAACGAGCCCAGAGATGGGGCAGTTCCCAATGTAAAATTTGCCGGAGCCAGGAAAAAGAGCCCAGTTGCGATGAAGATTAGAAGCGGAAGCAGTTTCGCGATCGTGAAGATGTTACTCGTAACGGTTGCATCACGAACACCTATATAGTTAATGGTTGCCAGGGTGGCCGTCAGTAATGTAATTACGAGGGCACGAAACAATCCTGAGGATGCTGGGGGCCAAAAGAAAGCTAAATAAACAACGAGAAGATTACAGTTGGTGGCATACGCACTGATGCGCGCAAGCCAATTCAGCCAGCCCACCTGGAAACCAACAGTGGGCCCAAAGGCGACTCGCGCGTAACGATACGGACCGCCGGTATCAGTGAAGCGACTGCTAACCTCAGCGAAACAAAGAACGATTAGAACAGACACCACCGCGCAGATCACAAAGGCAATTAGGCTGTAGGGGCCGATCAGACCAAAAGCCTTGGCCGGCAAGACGAAAATTCCGGCACCAATGACGCTGTTGATGGTGAGTCCGATGAGATCCCATTGACGAATACCGCGAACCAGTCCTTCATTCGATACTTTTTCCATAGCCTGCCTTATAATCCAGATTGTTTATTCGGACAACAACCGATAGTGCCATTGGCCAAGTGACTAGAGTGGCTGTTCCTTTTTACCTTAGCTTTTTAAACCCGGCCCGCAGCGCTCCCCTTTGTCACCGCGCCTCAGCGCGGTGACAAAGGGGAGCAATTGATGGAAACGTTTAAACGGTTCCCTTGTATTCATTAACTGCGAGTACCAGGCTCAACCCTGGTGAGGAAGAAGCGACTTACTAATGATTCGAGAGAAGTCTCCGCAATCCGGTGCACTGAACTTCCTAAAGATTATGAAAACAAAATACACCATAACTACCGTCGTCGTTTG
>Ga0079218_10000823_pt1 | contig 10248 bp, 8 predicted proteins | sample NCCompost_FD_77181 | JGI IMG/M metagenome (GOLD analysis project Ga0079218, IMG submission 77181) | Agricultural soil microbial communities from Utah to study Nitrogen management - NC Compost | ecosystem: Environmental > Terrestrial > Soil > Agricultural land | place: USA: Utah | collected... | reverse complement strand
TACCAGGGCGTGAAGGAAGTGAGCCCGGTCGTGCTCAACAACACGGTGATGCTGGGCGCGAATCGTCGCCAGTTGCTGCGCTACGTCTACCTTCCGTCGGCCACGTCGTGGGTCTTCTCGAGCCTGCACACGTCGGTCGGCATGGCGTTCGTGGGTTCCGTGGTCGGCGAATACCTCGGCTCGGCGCGCGGCGTCGGGTATCTCATCCAGCAGGCCGAGGGCGCGTTCGACATCAACACGGTCTTCGCGGGCATCCTCGTCCTCACGGTATTCGCGCTCGTCGTGGACTTCGTGGTGGGCCGCGTGGAGCGCAGGTTGCTCGTCTGGCGGCCGGGGCGAAGCGAGACCATCGAGCTCTGAAGCGGGAGAACCGGATGAGCGCAGATCATCATCACGACTGGAAACACCACGGCGTTCGCGTGGTCCACGCGCACGAGCTCGATCCCAACGTTCCCCAGACCCAGGGCATGTCGCGCGCGGCGGCCATCAACTTCGCGCGCGCCGGCGCCGAGAAGATCTGGGCCGGCACGGTGAAGATCCACCCGAACGCCAAGACCGGAGCGCATCACCACGGACCGGTCGAGAGCGTGATCTACGTGGTGAAGGGAAAGGCGCGCATGCGCTGGGGCGAGCGGCTCGAATACACCGCCGAGGCCGGGCCGGGCGACTTCATCTGGGTGCCGCCGTTCGTTCCGCACCAGGAGATCAACGCGAGCGAGAGCGAGCCGCTCGAATGCGTGCTGCTGCGAAGCGGCCAGGATCCGGTGGTCGTGAACCTCGACATCCCGGTTGTCGAGAAGCCCGAGGAGGTCTTCTGGGTGGACAACATCCACCCGCATCCCGAGAAGGGCTGCTGACCCTAGCCCCGCCGCGGCTTTCGCCCGCGCCCCGCGAGGAGCGCATCGAAGATCGGGTTGGGCAGCAACTTGAGCAGCCCCCCGACCACCGCCATTTGCCACGGAACGACCGCGAACGACTTGCCCGCGTCGATCACGCGAACGAACCGGCGCGCCGCATCGTCGGCCTCTAGGATGAAGGGCATCGGGTACGGGTTTCTGGCCGTCATGGGCGTGGCGATGAAGCCGGGGCAGATCGTCGTCACGCTCACGCCCGTGCCGCGCAATTCGACGCGCAGCGCCTCGAGGTAGCGGATCGCCGCGGCTTTCGATGCGCTGTACGCCGCGCCGCCGGGCAGGCCGCGGAAGCCCGCGACCGAGGCGATGCCGACGACAGTGCCGCTCCGCGCCGCGCGCATCGGATCGATGAAGGGATGGAACGTGTTGACGAGTCCCATCACGTTGGTCTCGAGCACGTCGCGGAAGACCGGCAGGTCCTCCTCGAGCTCCGTGAGGGCGCCGACCGAGATGCCGGCATTGCCGATGACCACGTCCGGAACGCCATGCGCGGAGATGAAGGACTGCGCAGCCGCCTTAAGTGCCCGGAAGTCGCGGACATCGGCTTCATAAACGCTCGCCGGGGACGGCAGCGTCGCGGCCAGATCGCGGAGCTTCCCGCCGCGGCGCGCGGTGAGCCCCAGAGTGGCCCCGCGCGCGGCATAAACCCGCGCCAGCGCCTCGCCGATGCCGCTCGAGGCGCCGGTGATGAAGACCTTCAGCGTTTAGCGACCTCCGGTGCGGGCGCCGCGGCCATGCCCTTCTCGCGGCGCACGGCCGCGATCGCCTGGTCCACGGCCTGGAAGACGCGCTCCTGGCCGCCGGCGCTGCCGGCAGTCACCACGTACTTGCCGTCGACGACGATCATCGGCACGTTTTCCACCTTGTAGCTCGCGCTCATCTGCTTGGCGCGTTGCACCTTGGTCATCACCGCGAAGGACTTTTCGACGTCCTTGTACTTCGCCACGTCGATGCCCTGCTTCGCGAGCCACTGCTCGCGCACGTCCGGCTTCGCGAGATTGATGTTCTGCCGATGGATCGCCTCGAAAACCTTGCCGTGGTACTGGTCGAGGATGCCCATTGCCTCGAGGGTGAAGTACACCGCCGCGAGCTTGTCCCAGCCCCCGCTCGCCGCCGGCACGCGCTTGAACACGACGTCCTTCGGCGCGTTCTTCGTCCAGCTCACGACGGCGGTTTCGAGCGTGTAGCAATGGGGGCACGCATACCAGAAGAACTCGATCACCTCGATCTTGCCGGGCTCGGTGGGTTGCGGGGGGCTCAGCGTCGTGAACGGCTGCGCGAACGCGGCTCCGGAGAGGGCAAGCCCGAAGGCGGTGGCGAGGCAGAGGAATGTGCGACGTAGCATGGCGTTTCCTTTTACGGGTTCCGGGGTTCGTCCGTGGTGCGGATGATCGCGACGCCCACGCCGTTCTGCGCGAGCGCCGCCTTGATGCGATTGGCGTCGTCGAGGCTCTGGTAAGGCCCCAGGCGGACGCGGAAGAGCGTGCCTCTGTCGGGGATCGTCACCGGCCGCACCGCCGCCTCCAGTCCTGTTAACGCAATCTTCGCCTTCAGGTTGTCAGCCTCCCTCTCCTCCGAGAAGGCGCCGGCCTGCAGCCAGTAGGTTTCGCCGCCGTGGGGCTTGGGCGAGGCGGGCGAGGAGCCGGGCTTTGGCGTCGCTTGCGGGGCGGCGGCGGCGGTTTTGGGCGCGGCCTTGGCTTCGCGTTCGGTCACTTCCTTGTCGCCCGGGAGGATCTGGTAGAACTCGAATCGCGGGCGCTCCGAAGTCTTCGCGCCCTTTTCCGGCGCGGCCTTGCCCTTGGCCGCCTGTTCCGCAGCCTTCGCGGCATCCGGCGGAGGTGGCGGCTGGGGCGATCCGATCTTGGGCAGCGGCTCCATCACCTTGCCCTTCTCGACGAAAGGATTGGCGAGACGGTTCAGCCACAGCGCGACCGCGAGCGAGATCACGATGCCCAGCAGCAATCCGATGATCATGCCAAGCAGCATCGGATGGTTCAGGCGGGATTCGGGATCGCGCGGCGGCGGGGAGTCCTTGTAGTCCCTGGGCATTACATTCTTTCCGGAGCGCTCACGCCGAGCACGGCGAGGCCGTTGGCGAGGACCTGTCGCGTCGCGGCGACAAGCGCGAGGCGGGCGAGCTTGAGGGACTCCTCTTCGACGAGAAAACGCTCGGCATTGTAGTAAGTATGCAGTCGCGCCGCCACGGCGTCATGCAGGTAATACGTGACGAGGTGCGGCGCGAACTCGCGCGCGGCGCGCTCGAGGATCGCGGGGAATTCCGCGAGGCTCTGCACCAGCGTCACCTCGTATGGCGACACCAGCATCGCGATGTCCGCATCGGCGAGCTCGCCCATTTCGCCGCCCCATTCGCGCAGCACGCTGCACACGCGCGCGTGCGCGTACTGCACGTAATACACGGGATTGTCCTCGCTGCGGCTCTTGGCGAGGTCGATGTCGAACACCAGCTCCGAATCGACCGTGCGCATGAGAAAGAAGTAGCGCACGGCGTCGCGGCCGACTTCGTCGATCAGCTCGCGCACGGTGACGTAGTCGCCCGCGCGCTTGGACATCTTCACGGGCTCGCCCGCGCGCACCACCTTCACCATCTTGTGCAGCACGTAATCCGGATATCCCGGCGGAACATCCAGCGCCAGGGCCTGCAGCCCCGCGCGAACGCGCGTCACCGTCGAGTGGTGGTCGGAACCCTGGATGTTCACGGCCGAGCCGAAGCCCCGCCGGAACTTGGTGAGGTGGTAGGCGACGTCGGGCACGAAATAGGTGTACGTGCCGTCGGACTTGCGCATCACGCGGTCCTTGTCGTCGCCGAAGTCGGTGGTGCGCAGCCACGTCGCGCCCTCGAACTCGTACGCGTGGCCCGCGCCCCGCAGCAGCCCCATGGTCTCGTCCACCTTGCCCTCGGAATAGAGGGAGCTTTCAAGGAAGTACGAGTCGAACCTCACGCCGAACGCGCGCAGGTCCATGTCCTGCTCACGGCGCAGGTAGTCCACGGCGAATTGGCGGATCGCCTCGAGGTCGTCGCCCGACGCGTCGCCGAGCCGGTCGGCGACATAGGCACGTGCGATCTCGCGGATGTACTCGCCGTGATAGCCGTCCTTGGGCATCTCGACGGCCGCGCCGCGTTCCTGCTTGATGCGCGCCTGCACCGAGAGCGCGAGGTTCGCGATCTGGTTGCCGGCGTCGTTGTAGTAGAACTCGCGCGTGACGTCCCAGCCCTGCCATTCGAGCAGCGTGGAGATGGCGTCGCCCAGGGCGGCCTGGCGGCCATGCCCGACGTGCAGCGGGCCCGTGGGATTGGCCGAGACGAACTCGACCATGATCTTGCGGCCCTCGGCGGCCGCTCCCCGCCCGAAGGTTGCCCCCTGCCGCAGGATCTCGCCCACGACCCCGAAGCGCAGCCCTCCCGAAAGCGTGAAGTTGATGAATCCCGGGCCGGCCACGTCCGCGCGCAGGATCGCGTCGCTCGCCGGAAGGGCGGCGACGATCGCCTCGGCCGCTTCCCGCGGTTTGCGTCCGACACGTTTGGCGAGCTGCAGCGCGACATTGGTGGCGTAGTCGCCGTGCTCGGCGTTGCGCGGGCGGTCGAGCTCGATGGGGCACTCGCCGGCGTCCGGAAAGGCGCGCTGCACGGCCTCGGCGAGGAGTCCGGCAAGGCGGGCTTTCAGGTCGGCGGTGGAAGGAGTCAAGGCGGCGTCCAAAACCCCTCATTATACGGGGCCGCCCCCCTCAAACCTCCTGGGGATCCACGTCGAGCGACCAGCGGACGCGCCGCTCCCCGCGGGCGACGAGCTCGGCCCGCCACTGGCCGAGAAAGGGTTGGAGCGCCGCGCGGGTCCGGGCGCGCACCAGGAGTTGCGAGCGCTCGAACCCGGCTCGCCGCTCCAGGGGCGGGGCGACCGGTTCGAAGATCTCCACGCGGGACGTCAGTCCGCGCCCGAGTTGGGCGGCCTCTTCCAGGAAGCGGCGGGCGAGCCCGGGAGCCTTGGCCTCCGCACGCAGCAGCGCGAGGTGGGCGAAGGGCGGAAAGCCGGCGATGCGGCGTTCCTCGAGCGCCTCGGCAGCGAAGCGCGCGTAGTCCTGGCGCGCCACGGCGCCATAGAGTGGATGGCCGGGGAAGTCGGTCTGGATCAGCACTTCACCGGGGCGGTCTCCGCGTCCCGCGCGCCCCGCGACCTGGACCAGGAGCGAGAACAGGCGCTCAGCCGACCGGAAGTCGGCGCTGAAGAGCACGTTGTCGGCTTCCACCACGCCGACCAGGGTGAGCCGCGGATAGTCGTGCCCCTTCGCCAGCATCTGCGTGCCCACCAGCACGTTGACGTGGCCTTCGCGCACTCGCCGGAACGTGTCGCTCAGCGCGCCGCGGCGCGCCGCCGTGTCGCGATCGACGCGCGCGATCTCGGCACCCGGCAGGCGCTCGCGCAGCGCATCCTCCAGGCGTTGCGTTCCGTGCCCGACCGGCGCGAGCTCGTCGGCGCCGCAGCCCGGGCATCGCACCGGGACGCGCTCGCGATGGCCGCAATGGTGGCAGCGCAGCTCGCCCTGCCGCGCGTGGAGCACGAGGTTTGCGCTGCAGCGCGTGCATGCGGAGTGCCACGAACAGGCGCGGCAGAAGAGGACCGGCGCGAAGCCTCGCCGGTTGATGAAAACAAGGCTCTGCTCGCCGCGCTCGATGCGGCTTCGAAGCGCGAGGACGAGCGCGTGCGTCAGCCCCTCTGAGGGCCGGTCGGCGCGCGTGTCGATGGTGCGCACCGCCGGCATTCCGGCGCCGGCCGCGGCGCGCCCCGCAAGCTCGCGCGCCGCATAGCGTTCCTGGATCGCATTCTCGTAGCTCTCGAGGGACGGAGTTGCCGAGCCGAGCACGACGGGAAGGCGCAGCTCCTGGGCACGCCTCACCGCGACGTCCCGGGCTGAGTAGCGCAAGCCTTCCTGTTGCTTGTAAGACGCGTCGTGCTCCTCGTCCACGACGATGAGACCGAGGTTCGCAAACGGCGTGAGCACGGCGAGCCGCGTCCCGAGAACGATGTGTGCGGCGCCTGATTGCGCCGCGAGCCAGGCGCGCGCCCGCTCGCCTTCGTTCAGGTGGCTGTGCGCGGCGACCACGGTCGCACCCGGGAAACGTGCGCGCACCTGTTCCTCGAGCTGGGGCGTGAGGCCGATCTCGGGGACGAGCAGCAATGCCTGCTCGCCCCGTGCGAGCACGGCGGCGATCGCATGCAGGTAAACCTCCGTCTTGCCGCTGCCGGTAACCCCGCGCAGCAGTACCGGATTGAATTCCCGCCCGCGAGCGAGGATCGCGTCGAGCGCCTCCCGCTGCTCCGCGTTCAGCGAATGGAGTGGAAGAAACGATCCCGCGCCGGGGCCTCGGTCTTGCGCGGGGATGGCGCGCCGGCGGACTTGCCGGAGCCGCGGCGGAAGGCTGGCGGCGATGACTTCCCCGAGGGCGCGGTGGTAGTAGCGGGCGCAGAACCGGTAGAGGGCGAGCTCGGCTGCGGCGATCGGTGGGACGTCGCCGACCACGCGTTCCACGTCCCGCAGCCGCTCCGCCGGCACTTCCGAGCGTGAGGTGCGGCCCACGACGACGCCGACCTTGCGGGTGCGCCCGAAAGGCACGACGACGAGGGCGCCCGTGGGCGCATCCAGCGCCTCCGGGACGCGGAAATCGAAGCTGTCCTCCAGCGGCACATCGAGGGCGACTCGGACGATCCTCACGCCGCCTTAAGAGCTGTGAATCGCGCCCCAAAAGGGCTGTGGATAAGTCTGTGCATACGTCGCGGGGCGCGGCGCGAGACCCGCTTCGGGGCCTTTGACGGCGCTGGCGTGCGGCACTGCAGCATACCGCAAGACATTGATATCACGTAACAATCAGGCCAAGCCGGAATGGCTGCGGCAAAGCGAGAAATTCGGGCGCGAGAACGAGAGGCATGTGAATAAGCAATCACTGCAGCACAAATATTTTTCTTGACACCGACTACGCTTGGTGGGCCCCGAGGGAACCTGCATGCACCGCTTCGACGAGCGCGTGCACGTGTTCCGGTGGCGTGAATTGGGAGACGCCGTGGCCGAGGTTGAACACGTGCCCGGACCCCTTCCCGAACCGGTCCAGAATGCGCCGCGCCTCGGCCTGGATCGCGTCGGGCTGCGCGAAGAGCGCCATGGGATCCATGTTCCCCTGCAGCGCGACCTTGTCGCCAACGCACCGGCGCGCCGCGCCGAGGTCGGTCTGCCAATCGATGCCCAGCGCGTCGGCGCCCGAGTCGGCCATCGACTCGAGCCAGAGTCCGCCGCCCTTGGTGAACAGGATGCGCGGCACGATGCGACCTTCGTGCTCGCGCGCGAGCGCCGCGAGGACGCGCCGTGAATACGCGAGGGAAAACTCCGCGTACGCGCTCTCGGAAAGCGTTCCGCCCCAGGTGTCGAAGATCATCACCGCCTGGGCGCCGGCGGCGATCTGCGCGTTGAGATAGGCCGCGACGGCATCCGCATTGATCCCGAGGATGCGGCGCAGCAGGTCGGGGCGCGAATACAGCATCGTCTTCACGAGCCGGAAGTCGGCGCTTGCGCCGCCTTCGATCATGTAGCAGGCGAGCGTGAAGGGGCTCCCCGCGAAGCCGATCAGCGGCACGCGCCCGCGCAGCGTCCGGCGGATGAGCGCCACCGCGTCGAAGACATAGCGCAGCTTGTCGAGATCCGGAACGGCGAGGCTTTGGATGGCGCCTTCGTCGCGCAGCGGCCGCGCGAAGCGCGGACCCTCGCCCTCGACGAAGTGCAGGCCGAGCCCCATAGCGTCGGGCACCGTCAGGATGTCGGAGAAGAGGATGGCCGCGTCGAGCGCGAAGCGCTCGAGCGGCTGGAGCGTCACCTCGCACGTAGCCTCGGGGTTCTGGGCGAGCGCGAGAAAGCTTCCCGCGCGGGCGCGCGTGGCGTTGTACTCGGGGAGATAGCGTCCGGCCTGGCGCATGATCCAGATCGGCGTGTAGGGCGTGGGCTGCCGCAGCAGCGCCCTCAACAGGGTGTCGTTCTGCATCGCGGCGATTCTCGCACGCTCGCCTCGCGTCCTAGAGGCATCGGCCGAGGAACTCCCGGATCGCCAAGCCGTAGCGCGGGTTGAGGTCGAGGTCGTTGTGCCCGAATCCCTTGAACGAGGCGCGCTCGACGGGTCCGCCCCAGAGCGCCGCGAGGCGGTCGGAATGCCGCTTCGGAATGATGTTGTCGGATTCGCCCGCGAGGATGAGGGCGCGCACGGGAATGCCGGGCGCGAGGCGGGCCGAGTCGAAGGGATGGCGCAGCATCCAGGAGACTGGAAGCCACGGATAGATCTCGGCCGCCACGTCGAGGGCGCTCGCGAATGGCGACGTCAGCACCACGCACTTCGCGGGCTTGGCGGCCGCGACCGGGACGGCTATCGCAGTCCCCAGGCTTCGGCCGTGCAGTGCGATGCGAGCCGGGTCGATGTCGGGGCGTGCCGCCGCCCAATCGAATATCTGCAGCGCATCGGAGATGAGCGCCTTCTCGCCCGGCGACCCTGCGCTTTCGCCGTATCCGCGGTAATTCATGAGGAGCAGCGCCGCGGGGCCGTACGAGGCGTTCGCCTGCGCGGCGTAGGCGGTGACTTCCTCCGCATTGCCCCCGTAGTAAATGACGAGGGGCGCGCGGGAAACCGGTGGCACGAGGAGAACCCCCGCGAGCCGCGTGCCGTCGTGCGCCGCGACCGAGACCTTCTCGAGCCGCCACCCCGGCGGCGCCTGCGGTGGCGCGCGCACCCCGACCGGCATGAAGATGAGGCGTTCCTGCGCGAACCAGACGAGTGCCGCGATCGCGATGTAGCCGATGGCCACAGCGAGCAGGACCGTTTTCAGGAGCGCCATCGCGGGCCGCTAGCGCGGCAGTTCCGAGCTTCCCATGAGGAACGCGTCCACCTCACGCGCGCACTGCCGGCCCTCGCGGATCGCCCACACGATGAGCGACTGGCCGCGGCGCAGGTCCCCTGCCGCAAACACCTTGGGGATCGAGGTTGCGTACGCGCCCGCGCCGTCTGTCGGAGCCTTCACGTTGCCGCGGGGATCCTTGGCGACACCCAGCGCGTCGATGAGGCCCGCGTGGACCGGATGCACGTATCCCATCGCAAGCAGCACGAGCTCGGCGGGTAGCCGGAACTCGGTTCCGGGGACCTCCTGCATCGCCATGGAGCCCTTCGCGTCCCTCACCCATTCGACGTGGCATGCCGTGAGGCTCTTCACGCGGCCGTTCTCGCCCTCGAAGCGCTTGGTGGCCACGGCGAAGTCGCGCTTCGCGCCCTCCTCGTGTGACGAGGATGTGCGCAACTTGAGCGGCCAGTACGGCCAGGTGAGGCCCTTGTCCTCCTGCTCGGGCGGCTGCGGCATGAGCTCGAAATTCACCACGGACGCGGCACCCTGGCGAAACGACGTGCCGATGCAGTCGCTGCCGGTATCGCCGCCGCCGATCACGATGACGTGCTTTCCCGTGGCGAGGATCTGCCCGGGTACCTCGTCGCCCGCGACGCGGCGGTTCTGCTGCGGCAGGAAGTCCATGGCGAAGTGCACGCCGTCGAGATCGCGTCCCGGAACGGGCAGGTCGCGTGGGTGCTCCGATCCGCCAGTGAGCACCACTGCGTCGAAGCCCCCCAGCAACTCCGCGGCGGCGAGGTCCACGCCGACGTGCACCTTTGCGCGGAAGGAGACGCCCTCGGCGGCCATCTGCTCGAGGCGACGGTCGATGAGGTGCTTCTCCATCTTGAAATCCGGAATGCCGTAGCGCAGGAGGCCGCCGATGCGATCGCTCTTCTCGAAGAGCGTCACGTCGTGGCCGGCGCGCGCGAGCTGCTGCGCGCATGCGAGGCCTGCGGGACCCGATCCGACCACCGCCACCTTCCTGCCGGTCTTGCGGGGCGGAGGCTGGGGGGCGATCCAGCCCTCGCTCCATCCCTTGTCGGCAATCGCCTGCTCGATCGACTTGATCGCGACCGGGTCGTCGTTGATGTTGAGCGTGCAGGCCGCCTCGCAGGGAGCGGGGCAGACGCGGCCGGTAAATTCAGGGAAGTTGTTCGTGGAGTGGAGCACTTCGAGCGCCTCGCGCCACCCACCGCGGTAAACGAGGTCGTTCCAGTCGGGGATGATGTTGTTCACCGGGCAGCCCGACATGCAGAAAGGGATGCCGCAGTCCATGCAGCGCGCCCCCTGGACGGCGGCGGCCTCGTCCGACAGGCGCAGGTAGAACTCGCGGTAATGCTTCTTGCGCGACTCGGCAGGCTCGTGCGGCTCCTCGAGCCGCTCGTGCTCGAGGAACCCGGTGATTTTCC
>Ga0079218_10000822_pt1 | contig 10248 bp, 9 predicted proteins | sample NCCompost_FD_77181 | JGI IMG/M metagenome (GOLD analysis project Ga0079218, IMG submission 77181) | Agricultural soil microbial communities from Utah to study Nitrogen management - NC Compost | ecosystem: Environmental > Terrestrial > Soil > Agricultural land | place: USA: Utah | collected... | reverse complement strand
CGGCGACGCTGCAGAGCGCGAAGTCCCAGACTTCCCTGACCATTTCCTTGACGTAGACGGCGGCCGAACCGGCGGGTGCGTCCGGCACGTCGATCGCGGTGACGATTTCGTCGGCCTGCAGGATGTTTTCGCGGGTCGGATCCTGGCGGGGCGTGACGAAAAACCGATCGATCGGGACCATCCGTTCCCGTCCTCGCGTGGCGATGCGCACGGTCGCGCCAAGCGCGACCAGCGCGGGCGCGGCGTCCGAGGGATGGACGATGAAGGAGGGACCGCCCTCGAGAATGGCGTGGTAGTCGTTCTCGCCGACTGCAGAAAAGCAGGTGTTGCCGCCGTGCTTGAAGCACGGATAGTTGTTCCGGTAGTACCAGCATCGCGGCCGCTGGCAGATGTTGCCGCCAATCGTGCCCATGTTTCGGATCTGCGGCGTCCCGACCTTGCCCGCGGCCATCGCCAGCAGCGGCGCCTGCTGACGCACCGCGGCGCTTTCGGCCACGTCGGCGAGCAGCGTCGCGGCGCCAATCGTCAGGCCGCCGCGCATCAGCCGGATACCCTGCAGTTCCTTCAGATGCCTGATGGTGACGAGCCGCGCTGGAGACGCAAGGTGATCCTTGAGTTCGCCAAGCAGATCGGTGCCGCCGGCGATCAGCGCAACCTTACCGCGTTCCCGGTCGAGCAGCGCCGCCGCTTCCTTCAGCGTGGCGGGCCGGTTGTAGTTGAAGTTGTCCATCGCCCCCTCGCCCGCTAGACCGTCGCGCTGTTTGCCGGCCGCGCGCCGGACAATGCACGCAGGATCACCGCGCGGGTGAACGGAACCTCGCGCAGCCGCACGCCGATGGCGTTGTAGATCGCGTTGGCGACGGCCGCCATGCCAGGGTGACACGGGTTCTCGCCGAGGCCCTTCGCGCCGTACGGGCCGACACTCCCTTCGTTCGGCACGATCACCGCCTCAATCAGCCGCGGATCAAAATCGAGCATCGTCGGCGGCTTGAGGTCGATGAAGCTGCCCGTGAGGCAGGCGCCGGTGCGGCCGTCGAAGCGCATCTCTTCACCCTGCGTCAGCGCCAGTCCCTGGATGGTGCCCCCCTCGATCTGGTTTTCCACGATCGTGACGTTGACCGGACGGCCGACGTCATGCGCCGCCACGTAGCGGAGAATCCGGACCTTGCCGGTTTCCCGGTCGACTTCCACTTCGACGAAGTGAGCCGCACTGGTACGTTCGACCTCGATGCCGGTCTGCGGCATCACGGTGTTGCCAATTCCCACCGCGCTCCGGCCCCGGCGCTGCATGACCTCCGCCAGCTTGACCGAGCGCGCCGGCTGGCTCTTGACCCGGATGACGCTGTCCTGCATTTCGAGATCGTCAGGAGCGGCGTTGTCGAGGAGCGGCCTCGCTGACTCGAGAATCTGCTTCAGGCATTCGCGCGCCGCCGCTTCCACGGCGCGGCCGGTACCCTGGAGCGTGCGGTTCCCCTGGCTCCCGCCGTCGTACGGCGCGATTTCGGTATCGCCCGATACCGACCGGAACATTGTGAGCGGCATGCCGAGCGTTTCAGCCGCGATCATCGCGAGTGTGGTGCGGCTCCCGGTGCCGATGTCGGTGGAGGAATAAAACACCATCGCGGAACCATCGAGATTGACCTTGACCGAGGCGCCGCCCAGCCCCCCGCCGCCGCCCCGTTCCGTGCAGGCGACGCCGATGCCGCGCGCCTTCGCGCCCGGCACGCTCCCCGCCACGGCGTTCCGCCGCGACCACTGGATTCTCGAGGCGCCGTCTTCGATGCAGCGATCGAGCACCTGCGTCACCAGCCGGCCATCCTCGGTTCCGGAGCCGCCGCGCGCGATCGGATCGCCGGTGCGCTTGATGTTCTTCAGCCGGAACGCGAGCGGGTCCCAGCCCATTTCGATCGCGATTTCGTCGATCGCCGATTCGATGCCGAATGTCTCCTGCGGATCGCCGACGCCGCGGGTGGGACCGGTATTCGGCACGTTGGTGTGGACGCGCAGCTGCTCCGTCCTGACGTGCGGCGTCCGGTACAGGTGGGTCGCCTGGTTGCCGAGTCCTCCCAGCCGCGTGTGATACGCGCCCTGGTTGATGTATGCCTTGACGTCGAGCGCGTGCAGCGACATGTCCTGCTTGACGCCGATCCGCACGTACATCCGGGTCTCGAATCGCGTGTTCGAATCGAGGATTTCCTCTTCCCGCGAGTACTGAAGCTTGACCGGCAGCCGCGCCCTCCGGGCCAGCAGCGCGGCCAGCGCTTCATCGGTATGAGGCGCGCTCTTGGTGCCGAAGCCGCCGCCGATGTAGCTGGCGATGATCCGGACGTTGCTGTCGGGGATGTTGAACATCGCCGCGAGGCTGCCGTGCACCCGGAACGGCGACTGGGTTGACGCCCACAGCGTCAGCCGATCGCCTTCCCACTGAGCCACCGACGCGCGCGGCTCCATCCCACCGCTCCACATCGTCGGGCAGTGGTAGACCCGCTCGATGACCTTGTCGGATTCCCTGAGCCCCTGTTCGACGTCGCCGCGGGTAAGCATCCGCGGCGGTCCTTCGAGATTTCCGTCCTCGAACAGCTGTGGCGCACCCGGCTTGAGCGCCTCCTCGGGATCGAGGACGAACGGCAGCGGCTCGTACTGCACGTCGATCAGCGTGACGGCACGCTCAGCCGTGTCCACGTCGACCGCCGCCACCGCCGCGACCGCCTCACCCTTGAAGCGGACACGATCGTTGAGTGCGTACTGGCGGTGGCCCCAGATCATGACCTTCGGGGCGTCCCGGTGGGTAATCACCGCGCGGACACCGGGCAATGCTTCCGCCCTGGCCGTGTCGATGCGCGCGATGCGCGCGTGCGCGTGGGGGCTCCGCATCACTTTCGCCACGAGCATCCCCGGCAGGTCGATGTCGCCGGTGTACTTGGCGCGGCCGGTGACCCGTTCAACCGCGTCGATGTTCGGCCCGCGCCTGCCGATCACGCGCATCGGGCCGCCGGCAATAGGTTGCTGGGCCATGTCTATCTCCGACGTTTATCTCCGACGCTCGCGCCTACGCGCGCGTCATCCGCGACGCCGCCATCACCGACTCGAGAATCTTCTTGTACGCCGAGCACCGGCACAGGTTGCCGCTCAGCGCCTGGCGCACCTCGTCTTCGGTGGGGCTCGGCATGCGATCGAGCAGCGCCTTGGTCGTCATGATCTGGCCGGAGGTGCAGAAACCGCACTGGAACCCGCTGTGCTCGACAAATGCCTGCTGAATCGGATGCAGGGCATCGTCATCCGCGAGACCCTCAATCGTCAGCACTTCCCCGGCCGATGCTTCGACGGCGAGCGTGGTGCAGGAATACACGTTCCGGCCATTCAGGATCACGGTGCAGGCGCCGCACTGGGCGCGATCACACCCCATCTTCGTGCCGGTCAACTTCAGGTCTTCGCGGAGGAACTCGAGCAGGGTGGTGCAGTTGGCGACGTCCTGCCGATAGCGGACGCCGTTGACCCGGAGATCGACGCTCGACCGCCGCGGGTCGCGGTCGATCGCATCCGGAAGCTGGGCCTCGGCGGGAACGGCCGGCAGGATTGATGCGGACAGCGCGCCGGTCGCGGCCGCACCGCCTTTCAGGAACGCCCGGCGCGATACCGCGGCCCGTTCTTTCGGATCTTCGTCATGAGCCACGGTGGCACCTACCCACTTGACCGTCGTATCGCAGCGAGGACGGCGGCTAGTCCCATTCCTTTTCGACGCCGTGGCCGCGCGCCTTGTCGCCGTGCAGCGGCGTCAGGAACCCGAGCAGGCAACCGTTGGTGTTGTCGCGCAGGCGATGGCAGCGCACCTTGGCGCGCTCACCGATCTTCAGCGTCTCCTTGGTGATGCCGTTGTTCTCGAGCCCGCGCGGGTTGGTGGCCTCGAGCGCCCAGAGCTCGGCTTCACCTTTGTCGTTCTTCACTTCCATGTATACCCACGAATGGGGGTTGAGGAGATGAATCTCCTTGACCGTCCCCTCGATGATGGTGAAGTCACTGGTGGCGTAGTTGTTGTGTGAGTGATGCGCCGAGGCAGGCAGCGCCAGGGCCGCCGCGCTGAGAGCCGCGAGAATCACAAACCTGAGTCGCATGTGCGTCCTCCTACCTGGCCGCCGGGGCCGCCGGGGCGGCCGCCGCAGCCGCGCCCTGGCCCACACGGGTCGGCTTCGGGTAACCGTTCATGTAGAGCCCGTTGTAGCGAATGGGCACGCCCTTCTCGTCGATGATGTGCAGGGATTGATGGAAGATCCCCGGCTCCGGATATCCCTTTGGCACCGTCGCGGTCATCCAGTACAGGCGATCGTCGTGCATGTGGAGCGCGTCGTAGGTGCGCGATCCATCGGCGTTGGTCGAATGGATCCAGCGTCCCATGATGTAGTCGACGAACGTCCACTGGAACTGCGTGATTTTCCCCCCGCGCTGAATGATCTTCCACGTCGCCCAGTCGAACGCGCCGGCTTTGTCGAGCTTCGAGTAGCCCGAGCCGCTGGGGCCATCCGGACCCGTGCCGCGGCACGTCATGTGCGCGTCGGGCGGGCACTTCTTGACCAGCTCCTGCTGAATCTCTTCAATGCGGGAGTAGTCGATCACCGTCATCATGAACTTGCTGTCGCCACTGGATGCCGAGTAGACCCGGCCCGGCAGCGGTGCTCCCTGCGCCGACACGTAGGTGATGGTCTCCACCTTCGGTTCGTGCGGGAAGTTGACAGAAAAGAAATCGGTCTTGTTGACGTACTCGATCCACTCCTGGGCCGCGGCCGGGGCCGGCATCAGCATGATCGTCGCTGCCAGCACGAAGGGAATCAGGCGCATGGGTCCTCCTGGCGGGTGCATCGGCGGATGCAGGGCAACTCTAACCGAAATCGCGGCTTCGCGTCATTTCAACAGCTGCGCAACATGGTCGATTCCAGCCTTGGCGCAGGCTTCGTCGAGCTCGAGGTTCGATCCGGCGCTGCCGACCGCCCCGATCGTCTCCTCCCCTACCTTGATCGGCATGCCGCCGGACAGCGCCAGGATGTCGGCCAGATCGCGCTGGGCAGCGTTTCCGGCCGTACCGTCGGCGGTGCGCTTCTGGAACTCGCTGGTGGGTACGCGGAACATACGTGCCGTATAGGCCTTCCGACGGGCCATCTCGCCCACCTGCGGGGTCGCCTGCTCGTCGCGCATCAGCACGATGACGTCACCGGCGCGGTCGACCACGGCAGCCGCCGTATTGAAGCCTTTCGCCTTGCAGGTCGCGAGCGTCGCTTCGGCGATCGCCTTCGCCATCGGCAGCGAGATATTGCGCTGCATCACGACGCCCTGCGCCTGCAGGGACGCCGCCAGGACCGCCAGAAGGGCACACCTCAGGAAGATGCTCATGATGCTGCTCCCTTAGAACGCCTCGACAATCGCCGTAACCACGGTTCGGGCGACGTCGTCGGCGATGCGATCGAACGAGTTGCGTTCCTGGCTCAGGAACGTGGCGCCCTCGAGCGCGGTGTTGCTGCGGGTCGTGAGTTCGTATTCTTCGCGGAAGGCCAGCGACTGATTGGCCCACAGCACCTTGGTCGTGCGGACGTCGGTGAACTCGACCCGCATCGTGAGGGTGAACAGGTAGCGCGAGGCCAGCTGCTGCTCGGTGAATCCGACCGGCTGAACGTTGATTGACGTGACTGCCCCGGTGACAACGGCATCGGCGCCTTCAGCGTTCGGCACCACGGTGTAACGGCCCCTGCCGATGAACTCGGTGCGGATCTTCTCGGTCAGGATCTGTTCGACCTGGAAGAACGTGCTGTTGTTGACCAGCGGCGGAATCCCGACGATCCGGATGTAGTCCGGAAGAAACGACCCGCGCCCCGCCAGGGAGTATCCGCATCCCGGCGCGGCCAGGACGGAGAGCGCCGCCAGCAGCACCGCGGCGCGTTTCACCGGACCACCAGCGAGACCAGCCGACCCTTCGCGACAACGACCTTCGTCACGGTCTTGTCTTTGATGTGCGCCTGCACAGCAGGGTCTGCCAATGCGAGCCGCTCGAGTTCCTGTTCCGAGGTGTCGGCCGCCACGGTCAGCCGGCTGCGAACCTTGCCGTTCACCTGAACCGGCACGACAATCTCTTCGGCCCTGGCGACAGCCGGATCGTAGGCTGGCCAGGATGCGGCCTCAAGCGGTGTCTCGTGACCGAGCCGCTCCCACATCTCTTCGGCCGTATGCGGTGCGAACGGCGACAGCAGGCGCACCAGCGCTTCGGTCGCCTCGCGAACCACGCAGATCGTTTCGCGGCGCTCCGCGACACCAACCCGGGCAACATCGTCATCCGCGCGCCGCCCTGGCGCGCCGGTCGCCGTCCCTTCGCTGAACGCGTACAGCTCGTTGACCAGCTCCATCATCGCGGAGACCGCGGTGTTCAGCTGCTGGCGCTCCTCGATGTCGGCGGTCACGCGCCTGATGGTGTCGTGGGTCTTTCGGCGCAGGGCCCGCTCCTCGCCGTTAAGCGACTCACACGTGGAAGCGTCGTCGATGCCTTCTCCGCCGATCGTCTCGCACCAGTGGTCGAGCATCCGCCACACCCGGGCGAGGAACCGGAAGCTCCCTTCCAGCCCGGTGTCGGTCCATTCGACCTCTTTCTCCGGCGGCGCGACGAACATCACGTACAGCCGGAGCGCGTCGGCACCGTATTTCTGCAGCATCGTGTCCGGGTCGACGACGTTGCCTTTCGATTTGGACATCACCGCGCCGTCTTTCAGCACCATGCCCTGGGTGAGCAGCTGCGAGAACGGTTCGCTGTGATCGACCAGGCCGAGGTCACGGAACACGCGGGCGAAGAACCTCGAATAAATCAGGTGCAGAATCGCGTGCTCGACGCCGCCGCTGTAGAAATCGACCGGCAGCCAGTACTTCACTTTCGCCGGATCGAAGGGTTGATTCTGGTTCTTCGGATCGGCGAAACGGTAGAAATACCAGGACGAATCGACGAACGTGTCCATCGTGTCGGTTTCACGACGGGCTGGGCGTCCGCACTTGGGACACTTGACGTCGACGAACTCGGGCACCTGCGCCAGCGGTGAGTCGCCGCGCCCGCTGAACTGCGCGATCTTCGGTAGTTCCACCGGCAACTGGTCATCGGGCACGGGCACGATGCCATCGGTCTCGCAGTAAATCATCGGAATCGGCGTGCCCCAGTACCGCTGGCGCGAAATGCCCCAGTCCTTCAGGCGGTACTGGACGGTTCCTTCGCCGATGCCCTGGGCCTTGGCCGCCCCGATCATGCGCCTTTGCGCGTCAGCCGATGGCAGGCCGGAATACTCGCCTGAGTCGACGAGCGTGCCATACGCCTCGGCCGCCTCCGTCAGTCGAGCCGGGTCGACGGGTTTGCCGTCAGGGGTGACGACCACACGGATCGGCAGCGCGAACTTGCGCGCGAACTCGAAATCGCGTTGGTCGTGCGCGGGCACCGCCATCACCGCCCCGGTGCCGTAGTCTCCGAGGACGAAGTTCGCCACCCAGACCGGCACAGGGCCCTTCGTAAACGGGTTGATCGCCTTGAACCCGGTATCGAAGCCCTGTTTCTCGATCTCGCCGCTGATGCGGGCGGCACGATCCTGCGCCCTGAACGCCTGCACCTGCTTCCGGAACGCGGCCGAATCGGCCGACCGCTCCGCCAGCGTTGCCACGATCGGATGCTCCGGCGCGAGCAGCACAAACGTCGCGCCGTAGATCGTATCGATACGCGTGGTGAACACCTCGATGCTTTCCGATCCCCGATCCCCGATCCCCGATCCCTTCCCCGATCCCTGGTCAAGCGCGAACTTCAGGCGCGCGCCCTCGGAACGCCCGATCCAGTTCCGCTGCATCGTCAGAACCTTTTCGGGCCAGTTCGCGAGACCGTCGGTCGCGTCGAGCAGTTCGTCGGCGTACGCGGTGATCTTGAAGAACCACTGTTCCAGGTCGCGCGTCTCGACCGGGGTGCCGCAGCGCCAGCACCCGCCGTCCACCACCTGTTCGTTGGCGAGCACAGTCTTGTCGACCGGGCACCAGTTGACCGACGATCGGCGGCGGTAGGCAAGTCCGCGCTCGAACATCCGGATGAACAGCCACTGGTTCCACTTGTAGTAATCGGCGTCGCAGGTGGCGAACTCGCGTTCCCAGGCGTAGCTGATGCCGAGCCGCTGCAACTGACCCTTCATGTGCGCGATGTTGCTGCGGGTCGAGACCTCGGGGTGAATGCCCCCTTTAATCGCGGCGTTCTCGGCGGGAAGGCCGAACGCGTCCCAGCCGAACGGATGCAGCACGTTGTAGCCGCGCATCCGCTTGGTGCGCGCCATCACGTCACCGATGATGTAGTTGCGGACGTGGCCGACGTGCGCGTGCCCCGACGGATAGGCGAACATCTCGAGGCAGTAGAACTTCGGGCGTGACGCATCGACCTCGACCTCGAACGCGCGCGAGGCGGTCCAGCGATGCTGCCACTTGCGATCGAGATCTTGAGGGCGATACTCCAAGCTGCTCGATTATATCGTCCAGAACTTGGCCAGATGGGGCCGTACCGCGTTGAGCGCGACGTCAGCGCGGCGGGTCTCGCCGGATGGCGCGGGGAGTTTCGCGAGCGCGGTCGAGCCGTCGAGCACATCGATAGCCGCGCGCAGCGAACCCGCCAGGGCAGCCAGGTCGTAACCCCCTTCGGTGACCGCCACGATCCGTCCCTGGCAGCATTCGTCCGCGGCCGCCGCGACGAGCGCGGTCAGCCGCGCGAATTCCGGGGTGGTCACTCGCATGCCGCCCAGCGGATCGTCGGCGTGCGCATCGAACCCGGCCGACAACAGGATGAGCTCGGGCTGAAACTTTCGCAGGATGCCGGCCGCGACTCCATAGATCTTCTCGAAGTCGGCGTCGGTACCGCCGGCTTCAATCGGGAAATTGACCGTGGTCCCCGTGCCGGCGCCCCGTCCGATATCGCCGGCAGCCCCGGTTCCCGGGTAGAACGGGTACTGGTGCGACGAGATGAACAGGATCGACGGATCGTCGTAGAACGTCCACTGCGTGCCGTTGCCGTGATGCACGTCGTAATCGACGATTGCGACTCGTGCGAGCCCGCTGGCACGCGCATGCGCGGCCGCGACGGCGACGTTGTTGAACAGGCAGAACCCCATCGCCCGGTTGCGTTCCGCGTGATGACCCGGCGGCCGCACCATCGCCAATGCGCGGGCGCCGGCCCCGGCGCCGAGCACGTAGTCGACACCGGCGAGCACCGCCCCGGCCGCAAGCCGGGCCACGTCGTAAGTGTCAGGCGACGTGAACGTGTCGGGATCGAGCGCGGTGGCGCGACCGGCGGTCTCGCGGATCAGGCCGAGATATGCGCGGTCGTGAACCCGCGCCAGTTCCTCGTCGGTGGCGACACGCGGTTCCACCACGGCGCCGCCGCGTTTCCGGAATTCCGAGGCGACCACCTGCATCACCTCGGCACGCTCGACCCGCTCGGGGTGTCCGGGAGGCGTCAGGTGATCCGCGAATCGATCGGACGTAAAAAGAGTAAGGCTCACGCCGACAGCGCCGTCATCAGATCCTGCAGATCGTCGGCGGCAGCGGCAATCACCAGGCGGTTGCGCGTCGCCAGGTAGCTGAATCGAATATTGACCTTGGCATCGGCGATCCGGCGGAAGATGCTCGCGGCCGAACCCGGGCGATCCTCGACTTCGACCAGCACGACCTGCTGTTCCCGCAATACCCGGAATCCGGCCGACTCGAGCGCGCGTTTCGTCGCAGAGGCGTCGCTCGTCAAGACGTGGACAACGCCTTCCATTTCGGCGTGGCCGTCGAGGTTGATGCCGGCGGCGCTCACCGCCTGAATCGCCCGCGCCAGCATGCCGGGACGGTCTTCCGACAGAGTGACGGCGAGATCCGTTGCCATTTGCGCCATGATGATGAGTCTCCGAGTTCGCATGATTGTAGTCCCGCGATGACCATCCTGCTGTGGACGCTCGCCGTCGCGCTGGTCGTGATTGGGCTGGTCGGGATCGTCGTGCCGGCGCTGCCCGGCACGGTCCTGATCTTCATCGGGCTCGCACTCGGCGCCTGGGCCGAGGGTTTCATGCGTGTCAGCATCGCCACTGTCATCGTCCTCGGCGTGCTTGCCGCCCTCAGCTACGGCATCGATTTCTTCGCGGCGGCGCTCGGCGTCAAGCGGCTTGGCGCAAGTCGACAGGCGATGGCGGGTGCGGCGCTGGGCACGCTGTTGGGGCTCGTCTTCGG
>Ga0079218_10000821_pt1 | contig 10249 bp, 8 predicted proteins | sample NCCompost_FD_77181 | JGI IMG/M metagenome (GOLD analysis project Ga0079218, IMG submission 77181) | Agricultural soil microbial communities from Utah to study Nitrogen management - NC Compost | ecosystem: Environmental > Terrestrial > Soil > Agricultural land | place: USA: Utah | collected... | reverse complement strand
GGCATCAGCTGCCCGGCTGTCGTTATGCAGAGCGAGTCCTTCTTCGACGCGCCGGTGATCAGGAACTTCCCCTTGGCCGACAGCCGCGGGCTGGCAAATCCGCGCATGTCGAACGTCACCGACGTGAGCCCGGAAGGTTCCTGGGCAGCGACCGAGACGTTGTACAGCGTGCCGAAGCTCTTCACCGGGACGACGGTGCTCGTCGTGCCCGCATCGTTGGTGACGACAGTGACCCACATCTTGTTGCCGCTCAGGAAGAGCGTCGCGGTACGACCTTTCTGCACCGCGGCGGCACGGGCTGTCGCAATTGCGGTCGCAAGCTCGTCGCGGGCTGCGCTCAGCCGATTGCGCTCCGCAAGTTTCGCGAACTTCGGGAGCGAAAAGAGCGTCAGCAGTCCGACGACGCTGACCACGATGAGCATTTCAGTAAGGGTGTATCCCCGGCGCAACCGTTCCACAAAGTCCCCTGGCTCACGTGTGGCGACGCTCAAAAAGCGCCAAGTAGTAACAATCCCCGGTGGAGGATTTCTCTTCTTGCTGACGACGAGCCCGCGCCGCCTTCGTCACGGGCTTAAAACGCTCAGCCACAAGTACTTCACTGGGTTCTTGTGATCCCGGTTCCAAGGGCTTCCGGATCGCCCACGCCGAACGTCACATCCGGCGTTCAAGTCTCCCCTCTGCTGGTGTCGCGGCATTGCCTGCCGGACCGGGACTCAGGATGGTGGCGTCTTGGGGAATCCGCGCGTCCTCGGAGGACCTCAATCGTCACTTCCTGAGAATGCGCTCGCGTCGAGTGACGGTTTTTGATGGTCGCACGTCAAGCTGAGTACGCTAGCCAAGGCAAGAACTCGTTATGAGCATCATCGCCGCCCTGCTTCCCCATCAGGATCGGCTTCGCCGCCTGCAGACCGCCATCCGCGGTCGCCACCAGATCGCGCCCTGCGCCGACTGGGGGGCGTTGCACCGTCTTTGCGAAACGCAGCCGATATCCACGGCGGTCTTTGACCTCTTCGCCACGGGCGAAATGCAGCTCGAGCCCGTGCGACAACTGCGCCGGCTTTTCCCTCGCCTGATCACCGTCGCCTACGTCACCGTGGGAAACCACGACCGGATCCGCGACATTTTCGACGCGGGCCGCGCGGGCATCGACGGGCTGGTATTGGCCGACCGCGATGATAGCGCTGACCGGTTTGCGGCGCTGCTCGAGCAGGCGGAGGCGCGCAGTGTCGCGTCGAAGCTGAAGGCCCTCTTCGCGGGGATGCATCCGCTGGTGCGCGACGCCGTCCTCATTTCGGTCACTCGAGCCCACGAACGCCTGACGCCCGAAGTGCTGGCTCGCTCATTGTCGCTCGGCAGGCGGGCGCTCGTACGACGTCTCTCGGATGCCGGATTCCCGCCACCCCGGAGACTGATTACGTGGGGCAGATTGATCGTTGCAGCCCAGCTGCTCGAAGATCCGCTCCGGTCTGCCGACGCCGTGTCGCTGGCGCTCGATTTCCCATCGGGGAGCGCGTTCCGGAACACCTGCCAGCGCTACCTCAAGAGCACTCCGTCGCAGCTCCGGCAGCGGGGCGGCGCGGAGTACGTCATCGCCGGCCTGATGCAGGACGGACCGCGCGGCGACGACGAGGGCTGAGCCTAACGCCCGCTGTGTCCGGCGTGCGCCAGCCGCAGGAACTCGTCGCGGGTCTTGGCGTCGTCCCGGAAGGCCCCCAGCAGTGCCGACGTGATGGTCATGGAGTTCTGCTTCTCGACGCCGCGCATCATCATGCAGAGGTGCGACGCCTCGATGACCACCCCCACGCCTATCGGATTCACTGACTCCTGAACGGCGTCGGCGATCTCTCCCGTCAGGCGTTCCTGCACCTGCAGGCGGCGGGCGAACATGTCCACGATCCGCGGCAGCTTCGACAGCCCCAGGATCCGGCCATTCGGGATGTAGGCGATGTGCGCCTTGCCGAAAAACGGCAACAGGTGATGTTCGCACAACGAATACAGCTCGATATCGCGCACCATGATCATGTTGTCGTGCTCATCGTCGAAAATGCCCTGACCAACGGCTTCCTTCAGGTCGACTTCATAGCCCCGGGTAAGCCAGGCCATAGAGCGCGCAACCCTGTGCGGCGTCCGCACCAGGCCGGGACGTGACGGATCTTCACCCAGAAGTTCGAGCTGGCGCCTGACCAGGCCTTCATACTCGATGCGGCGTCGTTCGGTGGATTCATCCATAAGATGTGCCGATGAAGTACTGCTGCGGGATCAGCAACTTAGCGAGCCGTCACGTTGACAATCAGCGAGAAGCATGACCACAATCGCTGCTGGATGACCGCGCCAATGCTCTTTGACTCCGACACGTGCTCCTGATCGGCTTGACCGGAAACATTGCGAGCGGGAAGTCCGAGGTCGCGCGAATCTTTGCTGACCTCGGCGCCACCGTCATCGACGCCGACGAACTGTCGCGCGAGGCCGTTCGACCGGGCGGCCCTGCACTGCGCGCCATTGTGGCCCGGTGGGGCGATCGGATGCTGAACGCCGACGGCACACTGAACCGCTCGGCGCTGCGATCGATCGTGTTTTCGAAAGAAGAGGATCGCCGGGCACTGAATGAGATGGTGCACCCGGAAGTGAAACGTCTCCGGGACCTGCTGATCGGTGAGGCGCGCGCGCGCGGCGATGACGTGGTCGTGTCCGCGATTCCCTTATTGTTCGAGGCCGGACTCGAGAAGGAATTCGATCGCATCATTCTGGTTGATGCACCTGACGACGTGCGCCTTTCCAGGCTGGTGCATCGTCGGGGCCTCAGCGAGGCAGAGGCGCGACGGATGATGGACTCGCAGCTTCCCGCTTCGGAAAAGCGGTCACGGGCACATGTCGTCATCGACAACGATCACGACTTGAAGGCCTTGCGACGTGCCGTCGAACGCGCGTGGCATGAAATGACCGATCAGTCCGCGACGTGATTCGGGACGGTCTTCCGCCTCCTCGCGATCCCAAATAAACTTCGCGCCGCTTCCCTTCTCCTTCCAGGAATTCGCCGTGGCCAACGTCCCAGCTGAACTGATGTACACGTCCGATCACGAATACGTGAAGTCGACCGACGACCCGAACGTGGTTCAGATCGGGATCACCGACTACGCACAGGACCAGCTGGGAGACGTCGTGTTTGTCGAGCTGCCGAAGAAGGGAACGCAGTTTGGCGCGCACGACGTATTCGGAACGATCGAAGCGGTGAAGGCGGTCTCCGAACTTTTCTGTCCGCTGGCGGGCGAGGTCGTTGAGGTCAACTCACGTCTCGATGCGGAGCCCGCCCTCGTGAACTCGGATCCATACGGTGCCGGGTGGATGATCAAGCTCCGGATGAAGGGGGACAAGGCGGGCCTTCTCAGTGCCGATGATTACTCGAAACAAATCGGGTAGACGGGTAGACGGGTTGGCGGGCAGAACGAAGGCGCTACTGACTTGGTGGCGCCCTTTTTTTACCCGTTTACCCGTTTACCCGTTTACCCGTTTACCCGTTTACCCGTTGGTCTAGAGATACTCTTCAATTGGTGGGCACGCACACACCAGATTCCGGTCCCCGAACGCATTATCGATTCGCGAAACCGCCGGCCAGAACTTCCGCTCGCGCGTCCACGGGGCAGGGAAAGCCGCTTTCTCGCGCGAATACGCATGATTCCAGGAATCCGACACGACCGTTTCCGCCGTGTGCGGAGCGTGCTTGAGCGGATTGTCCTCACGATCGAGCACACCGGCCTCGATCTCGCGAATCTCATCGCGAATCGCAATCAGTGCGTCACAGAAGCGATCCAGCTCCGCCTTCGACTCGCTCTCCGTGGGTTCGATCATGAGGGTGCCGGCCACCGGGAACGACACCGTCGGGGCGTGGAATCCGAAGTCGATCAGTCGCTTAGCAATGTCTTCCACCTCCACGCCGCTCGCGCCCTTCACCGCACGCGGGTCGAGGATGCATTCGTGCGCCACCCGTCCGTGCCGGCCGCGATACAGCACCGGGAAGTGGTCCTCGAGCCGGTGGGCGATGTAGTTCGCGTTCAGGATCGCCGTCTTGGTGGCTTCGGTCAGGCCGCTGCCGCCCATCATCTTGATATAGACCCACGAAATCGGCAGGATCGAGGCACTCCCCCACGGCGCCGCCGACACCGCGCCTAACGACGTGCGCCCTTCCTGCGGGACAATCGGGTGCCCGGGGAGAAACTGCGCCAGGTGTGCCGCCACCCCGATGGGGCCCATCCCCGGACCGCCGCCACCATGCGGAATGCAGAATGTCTTGTGCAGGTTCAGGTGGCAGACGTCGGCACCAATGTCGCCCGGGCGCGCCAGGCCCACCATCGCGTTCATGTTCGCGCCGTCCATGTAGACCTGGCCGCCATGCTGGTGCACGATCCGGCAGATCTCGGTGATGCCTTCCTCGAACACGCCGTGTGTCGACGGATAGGTCACCATCAGTGCGGACAGGTTCGCCGAGTGCTCCTCGGCGCGGGCCCGCAGGTCGGCGATGTCGATGTCGCCGTTGGCGCCCGTTTTGACCACCACGATCCGCATTCCCGCCATTGCCGCGCTGGCGGGGTTGGTGCCATGCGCGCTCTGCGGGATGAGGCAGACGTTGCGATGTCCTTCGCTGCGTGACTCGTGGTACGAACGAATGACCAGCAGCCCGGCGTATTCGCCCTGCGACCCCGCGTTAGGCTGCAGCGAGACCGCCGCGAAACCGGTGATGTCGCAGAGGTCCGCCTCCAGGGTACGGAACAGCTCCCGATATCCTTCGGTCTGCGTGGACGGCGCGAACGGATGGATCCGCCCGAACTCCGGCCAGGTGACCGGCATCATTTCCGCCGTCGCGTTGAGCTTCATCGTGCACGAGCCCAGCGAAATCATCGAGTGCACGAGCGACAGGTCGCGCGATTCGAGCTTCCGCATGTACCGCAGCAGCTCATGTTCGGCGTGGTACTTATGGAAGTGCGGGTGCGTGAGGAACGTGCTGGTCCGGGCGAAACGCTCGTCGTAGCGATCATCGATATCGTCGGCCAGTGACGCCACGGTGAACGCCAGCGACGCGCCACCGTTCAGCGCGACGAGAATGTCGGAGACGTCGGCTTCCAGGACGGTTTCGTCGAGGGCAGCCACGACACTCGTGCCGCCAGCCTTTCGCAGGTTGATCCCGAGTTTCCGTGCCGCGCCCATCACCTTGCCGGCCGTGCTGCCCGCGAGGTCGATACGGACGGTGTCGAAATAGTCGGCGTGGGTCACCGTGTGGCCGAGTTTCGCTGCCCCCGCGGCGAGCAGGGTCGCCATCCGGTGCACGCGACGCGCGATCCGCGTCAGGCCCTCCGGCCCGTGCCACACGGCGTACATCCCGGCGATGACCGCCAGCAGCACCTGCGCCGTGCAGATGTTGCTGGTCGCCTTTTCGCGACGGATGTGTTGCTCCCGTGTGCCCAGCGCCATGCGCAGCGCCGGCTTCCCCTGCGCATCACGCGATACGCCGATGAGGCGGCCGGGGATCAGTCGCTTGTATTCGTCCCGCGTCGACATGAACGCGGCGTGGGGGCCACCGAAGCCTAACGGGACTCCGAACCGCTGTGAGTTTCCGACCGCCACGTCCGCACCCCACTCGCCCGGAGGGGCGAGCAGTGTCAGCGCCAGGAGGTCCGTTGCCGTGATGACCAGCGCGTCAGCGGTATGTGCGCGCTCAGCGACGTCGCGCCAGTCGACCACCGCGCCGTCGGTCGTGGGATACTGCACGATGACGGCAAAGACGTTCTTGTTGAACTTCTTCGATCGTGCATCACCCACCACCACCTGGTAGCCCGACGCCCAGGATCGTGTCTTCACGATGTCGATCGTCTGCGGATGGCACGACTTGTCGATGAAGACAGTCTCCTTTCCTTCCTTGCCCTTCACGCCGTAGGCCAGGTGCACCGCTTCCGCGGCCGCCGTGCCCTCATCGAGCAACGACGCATTGGCAATCGGCAGACCGGTAAGGTCGATGACGACCGTCTGGTAGTTCAGCAGCGCCTCGAGTCGCCCCTGCGCGATTTCTGATTGATAGGGCGTGTAGGCGGTGTACCAGCCCGGATTCTCCAGGATGTTCCGCTGGATGACGGGCGGCACCAGTGTGTCGTGGTACCCAAGTCCGATGTACGAGCGAAACACTTTGTTCAGCGACGCGATGCGACGGATCTCGTCGAGCACATCGTGCTCCGTGCGCGGCTGCCCGATGCCGAGCGGGCGGCGCGCCCGAATGGTTTCGGGAACTGTGGCTTCTATGAATTCGTCGATCGTCGAATACCCGAGCACCGAAAGCATTCCCTCGACTTCGGTGGCGGACGGGCCGATGTGGCGGCGAACAAACGTATCGGGATCGGCCGTAGTGCTGGCCGGTTGCAACGTGGTGGTCATACGAGCCTCAGCGCGTATTTCGGCGCGTTCTGGTGGTGCCGTAAAATACAAACAGGAGACAGGAGACAGGAGGCGGGAAGCAGGGAATGAACGAAACGTTTTCAACTATTGAAGTCCCCCGGAACCTCGCTCGCTCACTGCTTCCTGCTTCCTGCTTCCTGCTTCCTATCGTTTATACGTCCACTCCTCGCTTCCATAAACACGCTCCCAGTCCGCCGCTTCATCGCGAAGACGCGCATCCAGATCGAGCTCCGCCGCCCGGACTCGTGGAATCGCCCGCAAGGCGCTGAAGAGCGCCGCCGCGACGTCATCGAACGAAGGCGTCACCGCCATGGCCTGGCGCAGTGTTCCGGCTGGAGTTGGACGCAACTCATCCTCAGGCAACACGGCATTCAACAACGGCTGATCGTCATCAAGCAGGATCGAGCCGTGCTGCAGCAGGGCGTCCTGCTGACGCAGCAGCGCACTTCCCACCAGCTTTCGGCCGTCGACCGTGATTTCCCCGTCATCGGGCTGTACGAAACATGACGCCGTGGCTGGTACGGTGTTCGCCCAGCCGGAGTGGCCGTTTCCGCCTTCACCCCGAGCAAACGCAGCGCGTCGAGCAGAACTGAACTGATCGATGCATACCACCCGCGAACAGAATCATGGCGCGACAAGGCGGTGGTGACGCTGTACGTCACTTCCCGGTGGTGCAGCAGGGCGCGGCCACCGGTCGGCCGCCTGACGAGAGCAACGCCCAGCTCGCGTGCCGCTCCCGTGTTGATCCTGTTCCGCGACATCTGATGCCGGCCCAGCGACAGCGTCGGTTGCGACCACGAGTAGACGCGGAACACTCGCTCACCTGTTCGACGCGCCCGCTCCATCAGCGCATGGTCGAGCGCCATGTTTGCTGCACCGGAAAGTGGAGGGGTGACGAGCGTTCTCCACGTTCCATCCATATGCTTCGGCGCGTCCAATAGCGTACCAGGTCTCAGCGTGGTCACGCCGGGAACCTACTGCAGCAGCAGTATGGATGCATCGTGGCCCGTTCCCGACCCTTGCCCTATCTTGGCTCGCACATGGCGAGCATCGTCTTGAAGCGCGTGGCGCAGGGGCTGCTGATCGTCTGGCTGACGACGACCATCACCTTCTTCCTCATCCACGCCGCGCCAGGCGAGCCATTTGCAAGCCTGCTCGAGGATCCACGACTCACCGACGAGATGCGTGCCGCGACGCGCGCTCGTTATGGACTCGATCGGCCGGTGACGGAGCAGTACGTCCGGTATCTGCGCGCCGTCTCGACGGGCGATTTCGGAGACTCATTTATTCACCATCGTCCCGTGGTCGCCATACTCGGCGATGCCGTGCCGCGCACCATGTTGCTCATGGCGACTGCGCTGGTCATCGGTTTCGCGGCCGGGATCGCCCTTGGTGCATTACAGGGTGCGCGTGCAGGGTCATGGTTCGACCGCCTGACGGGGAGCACCGCGGTGCTGCTGGCGGCGCTTCCTGACTTCTGGCTCGCATTACTGGTAGTGATGCTGTTCGCCGGGACGTGGCTTCCCGTGTCCGGCTTCAGCACACCGACGCTCCCGGCGTCTGCACCGATGATGACGCGCACGCTCGACGTGCTGCGACACCTCATCCTGCCCGCGGGAACGCTGGCGTTGTTGATCGCGGCGATGGTCTCCCGTTTTCAGCGCGCGGCGCTCATCGACATACTGCCGAGCGCCTGGTTGCGTACCGCGCGCGCCAAGGGCGTGGCGACGCGAAGCGTGGTGTTCCGGCATGCCCTTCGCAATGCCTTCCTGCCCATCATCACGCTCGGTGGGCTGGCGGTGCCGGCGCTCCTCGGCGGCGCCGTCTTCGTGGAAGCGACATTCAACTGGCAGGGCATGGGATCACTTGCCGTGCAGGCCGTGGGCGATCACGACTATCCCGTGGTGCTCGCCGTAGTGCTGCTGTCGAGCGCGTTCGTGGTGCTGGGTGCTGCCCTGGCCGACGTCGCCCAGGCCGCGGCCGATCCCCGCCAGCGTCGTGCCTGACGCGATGCCGGCATTGGTTGCGTTAGGCGACTCGCCGCTGGCAGGCCGTTCGTGGTCTGCGGGCCGGCTGGCGTCGTCGCTGACGCGCGACCCCCTGTTCGCCGCGGCGGCGTGCACGCTGCTGCTCGTCGCGCTGGCCGCGCTGTTTGCTCCCTGGCTCGCGCCCTTCGATCCCGATCGACCCATCGACATGGCGGCCCGCGCCCTGCCGCCCTCGGCCCAACATTGGTTCGGCACCGACACCCTCAATCGTGACCTGCTGTCACGGATCCTGTTCGGCGCGCGCATCTCGCTCGCGGTGTCGCTGTTGTCGGTCGCCGTCGCCATGCTGATGGGAACTGCGTGGGGCGCCATCGCCGGGTATGCCGGCGGATGGATCGATGCGCTGCTCATGCGTGTCGTCGACGCCGGCCTCGCGATTCCACGGATCCTCCTGCTGCTCAGCATCGTGTCGCTGTGGGGCACGCTGACGATGCCCGCCATCATTGTCGTGCTCGGGTTCACCGGATGGTTTGGAGCCAGTCGCCTCGTTCGCGACGGGGTTCGGGCGTCGAAGGAACGGGACTATGCGGTCGCCGCGCGGGCGTCCGGCGCGACCCCCTTCCGTGTTCTCGTCAGGCACGTCCTTCCACATGCGTTGACGCCGATGCTGGTGGCGGCAACCCTTGGCGTCGGCCATGTCGTGGTGATCGAGGCTGGGTTGTCGTTCCTTGGCTACGGTGTGGCGCCGCCCGCCGCGACATGGGGCACCTTGATCCGTGACGGGAGGGAAAATGTCGCCACCGCATGGTGGCTCTCCGTCTTTCCGGGGCTGGCGCTGGCTATCACCGTGTTGGCGATAAACGTGCTCGGCGACCGCTTGCGCACTGCGTTGGGCGGGCGACAGCTTCCCGCACCATGACCATGCCCGCGCGGCCAGTCCCGAATTCGTCCGCCGCCGGTGAGTCTCCCCCGTTGCTGCGCGTGCAGGACTTGCGCACGTACTTCCATGTTGGTGGCGCCGTCGCGCGCGCGGTTGATGGCGTCTCCTTCGACATCCGACAGGGGGAGACGGTCGGCATGGTGGGAGAGTCCGGCTGCGGCAAGTCGGTGACGGCGCTCTCGCTGTTGCGCTTGATCGACCCGCCCGGGCGCATCGAATCCGGCTCCCGGATCGAGTTCGAAGGCCGCGACCTCCTGACGCTGAATGAAGAAGGCATCCGGCAGCTCCGCGGGAATCGGATCGCGATGGTCTTCCAGGAGCCGATGACCGCGCTCAACCCGGTCTTCACCATCGGTGACCAGGTCGCGGAAGTCGCCCACGTGCATGCCGGCGCGAGCCGGCGCGCGGCGTGGGATCGAGCGGTCGAGATGCTCAACCTGGTCGGCATTCCCGATCCACGTGAGCGCGCGAAGAGCTATCCCCACCAGTTGTCCGGCGGCATGCGGCAACGCGTTCTCATCGCGATGGCGCTGGTGATGAATCCATCGCTGCTCATCGCCGACGAGCCGACGACCGCGCTCGACGTCACCATCCAGGCGCAGATTCTGGAGCTGCTGGCGGACCTGCAGCAGCGGCTGGGGCTCGCCGTCCTGCTCATCACTCACGATCTCGGAGTCGTCGCCGAGGTGACGTCGCGCGTGCTGGTGATGTACGGCGGCCAGATCGTCGAGCGCGCTCCCGTGCGCGAACTCTTTGCCCACCCCCGGCATCCGTACACGCGTGGGCTGCTCGAGGCGATGCCCCGGCTCGGCCGGCCGCGTGATCGCCTAACGGTCATTCCGGGCACGGTGCCTCCGCCGACGCGGTGGCCAAGCGGATGTAG
>Ga0079218_10000820_pt1 | contig 10265 bp, 9 predicted proteins | sample NCCompost_FD_77181 | JGI IMG/M metagenome (GOLD analysis project Ga0079218, IMG submission 77181) | Agricultural soil microbial communities from Utah to study Nitrogen management - NC Compost | ecosystem: Environmental > Terrestrial > Soil > Agricultural land | place: USA: Utah | collected... | reverse complement strand
GTATTCAGGAAGCAAACGATGGATCGAATGGTTTCTCAAAAATTATTGAATATTTCAGGTATAAGTCACTGCTTGGTGCTTCGGGATGATTGGCAAACAAGCTGCAACCTGGTCATTTAACATGTGGGATTTTTTTTTGCAATAAAATACGAATATCTTCGTAATAAAGATGCTGTATGAATTTTTCAACCATATTTTTCTTCCTGATCGTTCTGTGCGGTGTACACTTTTGCCGGGCCCAGGATAATCAGATAAACGGAAGGACAAAATTCTCACCCCGGGAAGTGAAAGAAGATTTCAAGTATTTGTACAAAACATTGGAGCAAACTCATTACAACCTGTATGTCATTACAAAAAAGGAAACTTTTGAGAAACAATTCCAGAAAACCTATAATTCCATAACAGACAGTTTAACTGTCCTGGAGATCACACGGTTGTTTCAACCATTTGCTGCACTTTCCAGCCTGGCGCATTGCAATATCAGCTTTCCATGGAACATCTATTTCGATAAAACCAATCAAATTAATGCAAGGGTCTTCCCATTTTCCCTAACCCTGTTGAATGGTCATGTTTTTATTACCGCAAATTATTCAAGCGACACTTCTATTCAAACCGGCGACGAAATTCTATCCATTGATGGAATACCGGTTACCATTAAGATGGATGAAGTATATGATTTCCTATCGGGAGAGGGAAAAGAAATAAAAAACACATTAATTGATATAGTAACTTTTCCCAGGGTTTATTGGTGGATATACGGAAACGTCAATCAATACCTGGTACAAATAAAGCATAAGAAAGGAAATATTAAAAGCGCAATAATTAAAAGCATACAGGCCTCAGATTATGAGCAACTGGCAGGTAGAAATAAGCCCGTGTTTAGCTTAAACAGGGAATTTAAATTTATAGGAGATATTGCTTATTTGCATCCCAGTATATTTATAAACAACCAGTCAGGTGGAAATACATCTGAACAGGAAACTTTTGAAACGAATGAATTTATATCATTTATTGATTCATCTTTCAGGGAAATACATAAAACCAAATCCCAAAGCCTTATTATTGATTTAAGAGGAAATCCGGGAGGGGATAATGCCTTCAGTGATCCTATGATCGCATATTTCGCTACCAAACCCTTTTCATTCTGTTCAGAGTTTAATGTCAAAACAAGCAATATAACAAAACAGTTTTGGAAAGATGTAAAAGACACTTCACTCCAGGATCTAAAAAATCAGATACTCACAAAAAAGGACGGAGAGACATTCAAAGTTGCTTTTCAAAATTATTCACCGAGAACAGATTCTTTACGTTTCAAAGGAAAAGTATATGTGTTGATTGACAGATACAGTTATTCAAATACTGTGTCTGTTGCTGCCATAGTTCAGGATTATGATTTTGGGGAGGTCATAGGTGAGCCAACAACCGATGTTGCTTCAAGTTATGGTGCTACACATCAATTTAAGTTACCCAACTCACAGATATTCGTTTCTTATCCAAAAGCGTTTATTGTCCGTCCCAACGGGAACAGAACCCTGGAAGGTTTAACTCCGGATGTGATCGCTTACGATAATATTTTTACAGAAACCGATGAAATCCTGGACTTCACGTTAAAATATATTGTTGAACGAAAATGACAGCGCACAACAACAGGCAAGGTGAAAATTATTCCGGTTTGTCCATTTTATTTTGCTGAATAGTAAGCTGTTTAGTTAGCCCGGCTTTTTGTAGTTCTTTGCTGCATCATCTAATATAAGCACCCAGTCCTGGCCGTAGCCTGTCGAAGGCGGTTTTATTTTTTGCTGGCCCTTGTTCTTAAATGTACCGGCATCTTTTATTTCCCCATTACGCGGATTATACCAGGTGGCGATTATTGTTTCACCAGTTATTTTTCCCAGTACAATATTCATCTCTTTGCCCTGCGATGAATAAATAAACGCATAATCTTTTCCCCTCGCAGGCTGTACCCGATCGTGTTCATGCAAAAGATCTGTAACCAGGCTTGCATCCGGTATTCGATCCGACATCGGTCTTGATTCCATCAGCTTACGCAGGTATTTCATTTGACTGGCTGCGGGCAAATCCAATGCATCATACCAATAAAAATGAGGCCCGTTCACGGCAGTGCGTCCGGGAGCATACATCTGCCACACATCATGACACCCATAGGTATGTCCGAAACTGCCGGCAAACACGGAAAGATATGCATGCTTGCGTACATCATAGGCACTTGAAGTGCCGAGGTCTTTCGCATTGAAACAAACCGGGTGATCTTCATAAATGGTCTCGCCATCCAGAACAGGTTTTGTGGGTTGTTTATCATAGGCAATTTTTATCCTTTGCCAGATATTATTCTCGCGGCAATGACCTGTTTGAAACATATTAAAATCAAGCCAGGCATCATTATGAAACCACCTCGCCGAGCCGGCCTCTTCAACCGAATTGGGTTGTGGGTGAAACGTGATTAATGCATTCAGACTTCCTCCCGTGCCTTCCTGAATTCCCTGCGCCATCAGCCGCCAAATATTTATATCTGTGTCATTTCGCGGATTGCGGTCACCACCCATCACCCAGATAATATTTGTATAATTTTTATATCGTTCGCCAATCCATTTACCAAAAGCTTTGGCATTACTTTCATTGAATATTTCAGGTCCGGTGCCCCATTTGTCTTTAAAAACTTTATCACCCCAGGTTGGCAGCAGGGCAATGTAAATGTTATGTTCCGCTGCTTTTTTAATGATCCAGTCAACATGCTCAAAGTACGTGTTGTTCGGAGTAGCGGGATTATTGTCAACTAAGGGTCTTTCATTATAATAATTAGGAGTATTTAGCCCGTCCAATTCAGCCAAAGCCACTGCCTGCACTACATTGAATCCCTGCTCCGCTCTTTTGCTTAAATATTTTTCGGCTTCTTCGCGGCTCAGCCTGTGAAAAAGTTCCCAGGCTGTGTCACCCATCCAAAAGAATACTCTTCCATCTTTTTTATGTACCAGGAACCGTTTATTATCACTGACACTGAGATCGCATTGTGCCAATGAATGGAGCGCAAACTGGGACAACATCAATATTAAAAATATTCTTACCATTACTTAGTTTGCAAAAGATCGTTGTTTTTTTGAATAAAGATAATTCGAAGTGAATTAAGGAAGAAGAAAATTCACCGCCATTAAAAGATATGCCGGCTTAAAAAATAGAACTGACTGATAAATTACTTTCAGCATCCATGTTATTCATTTATTGTATTAAAAGCCGATTGGATGCCTACCGGTATTTCATTTGAACTTCTACAGTGTTGTTGAATTTTTCGTCCGTCAACGACAACAGGAATGCTTCCAGATCACTTTTCTCTGCCTGGCTAAGGCCGAGTGGTTTTGCCAGCAAACTGTCCCTGTTGATTGAATTGGAAATCACTTTATCGGGCTCACTATAAAAATCGATGACCTGCATAAGCGTAGTGAACATTCCATTGTGCATATACGGCCCCGTTACCGATACATTGCGGAGGGACGGTGTTTTAAACTTCCCTATGTCCTCCTTTTTACCGGATACCAGGGTACGCCCGCTGTCATTCAATTCCCTGCCATTGAACAAACCGATATTCCGAAAATCATTTTGAGTAAAATCGGCCCCAAAGTGACATTTATTACATTTTCCCTTTCCATTAAACACTTCAAAACCTCTTTTGACGCCCATGCTTACTACAGTGGAATCTTCATAAAATTTCCATCGATCAAAAGGGCTGTTACTTGTTTCAAGGGTCCTTTCAAAGGCGGCAATTGCAGCGGCAAGGTTCTCCCGGGTTGGTTCACTATCAAATAACTTTCTGAAATAGTCATTATAAATTCTACTATCCCTTAGACGTTGTATCGCGGAATCGAGATGCAAATTCATTTCAACCGGATTTTCAATCGGCGCCAGGGCCTGCTCTTCCAGTGTCCTGGCACGACCGTCCCAAAAGAAAGGACGACGGAGCATTACATTCATTGCAGTAGGTGAATTTCGGGTTCCCCTTTTTCCACCAACTCCCCTGCTTACTGCAGAAGTGTCTGCAAAAGCAAAATCAGGCTTGTGGCAACTCGCACAACTTATAGTCTTGTCTTTGGAAAGTATGGGATCAAAGAATAGCAATTTCCCCAGCTCTGCCTTGTTTTCGGGCTCTTTGTTGGTAAAAGATAACGCAATAACAACAGTGGCAATACCGGCTATAGCATATCCAACATACTTTTTCATACTGGTACGATTATTTTATTCTTCCCATTATAAGCCGGCTCATACCTTCTTTTCTTTCCGTACAACTGTCATTAATCGGCACAAAACGCAGGGAATCGTTGTTACTGAAAAAAACAATTTTGTAAACACCTTGTTTTCCATCACATCCATTATCGGTAAACGTAAAAATGCTGTCCCGAAAAACATACCTGCCACTTACAAATGGCTTCTTGTTAACGTAGCCTTCAAAACTGCTGTCCGGTTTAAATACAACGCCGGTGATATTTCCGTTTACTGATGGTTTGGTTTCCCAACGCCCGGTCAACCGGTCTGTCGCAAAAGAGAGTAATATCAAAATTGTTGTTGAGATGAGAACTGTTTTCATATACCTGCTTTTTAATGATTGTTGAAAGATTTGTTGCAACCAAAAATGAAAGAAAAAGGAAGCTGAAACAATCACCACCTTTCATACCCATGTAACCGGAACCGGGGATATTATTAAAAAACACTTTAATAAAAAGAAAGAACAATGGTATTTTTGTATATCGAACCAGGGAAAACAATTTTTAAAATCAATAACCATTATGAAAATTTACTTCCTCTTCCTATTAATATTTCCCCTCGCCATCATAGCCCAGGAGGATAAATCGACAAATGAAAAAGATTCTGTTCTGCTTCTTGCTCCCGTAGTAATCAAGGGCTACGAGTCAGGGCGCTCCCTGCTTGAAACACCTGTTGCAGTCGGACTTGTAACTGCCAAAGACATGCAACGATATTCCAATGCCTCATTGTTGCCTTCCGTAAACACTCTCTCCGGTGTAAGAATGGAAGAAAGATCCCCGGGAAGCTACCGGTTAAATATCAGGGGTAGCCTGCTCCGGTCGCCTTTTGGAGTGAGGAACATTAAAGTGTACTGGAATGATATGCCTTTTACAGATGCGGGCGGCAATACTTATCTAAACCTTGTTGATCCGGGCACAGTTTCAGCGATCGAGGTCCTGAAAGGACCCGGGGGAAGTCTATATGGCGCCAATACCGGTGGCGTTGTAGTCATGCATACCGATGAGTTATCACCTTTGCCAGCAGACAATTCTTCAAAAGATCATCGTTTTCGTGTGCAGTTGAATGGCGGATCTTATGACATGTTTGGCGAACAGGCACAATGGAAATACAGGGACAAGAAGTTCAGCTCCTCTCTTACCCAAAGTCACCTGCAGGCGGGCGGTTACAGGGAAAACAGCCGCCTCAGAAGAGACGTGGTTCAGTGGAACGCCGATACCAGGCTATCTCAAAAAGACAAGCTTGAGTTGATACTGATGTATGCCGACATTTATTACCAGACACCGGGAGGATTGACACTGGCACAAATGGAACAAAATCCGAGACAGGCAAGGGCAATTGCCGTTAGTCAGAAAGCGGCGATTTATAATAAAACATTTTTCGGGGGAATCAGTAACACTCATGTGTTCAATAAGCATTGGAGCAACGTTACTTCTTTATCATATTCGTATACTGGTTTTAAAAATCCATTCATTACCAATTATGAAAAAAGAAACGAGAATAACGTGAACGTAAGAAGCAAGTTTGTTTATGATGTGAAACACGAACAACACGATTTTAAATTAATAGGAGGGGTTGAATGGCAGTATGGTGAAGCAGCCATTGATAATTACGGTAATCAAAGCGGCGTTCCCGACACGGTACAGGCAAAGGACAGGTTATGGGTAAGGCAGTGGTTTCCGTTCGTCCAGGCCGAATGGCAACTCAATAAAAAGCTATTGATACAGGTTGGCGCTAGCACCAACAGTTATGTATACCATTATAAACGACTTACCGACAGTGATGATGAAAAGAAAGAAAAGAAATTTGACCAACAGTTTCTCCCGAGAATTGCATTGCTGTATCCATTCAGTAGTAGTTTCTCGGGATATGTATCCGTAAGCAAAGGATTTTCCCCGGCTACGCTGGCAGAAATTCGTTCCTCCGATGCAAATATTAATACGGACCTGCAACCTGAATTTGGCTGGAATTATGAAGGGGGGATTCATGTGCAATCAGTCAATAATCGTTTCCAGGCAGAAGCCGCGCTTTATTATTTTAAATTAGAACAGGCAATTGTAAGAAGACTGGACAGCAGCGGCGCAGAATATTTTGTCAATGCCGGTGGCACTGACCAGATGGGTCTGGAACTAAAGGCAGCGTTTACGGCGATCAATAATCCCTCAGGGAATTTTAACCTGTTACGTGTATGGTCGTCATACACCCTTAATGATTACAAGTTCACGGACTACATCATTGGATCTGCCGATTATTCAGGCAATGAGTTAACCGGTGTGCCAAAAGATGTATCTGTAACAGGGGTGGATTTGAATACCAGGTGGGGAATAAGCCTTTACACCAGCATCAGCTATACTTCGAAAATTCCGTTGAATGATGCCAACGACGAGTATGCAAAATCCTACACTTTATTGATGGCTAAAATTGGATGGAGGAAACAGCTTGGTTCAAAAACCGCCATCGAGATATTTGCCGGGGCAGATAACTTGCTGAATGAAGAATATAGCCTGGGAAATGACATTAATGCTTTCGGAAAAAGATATTACAATCCCGCTGCAATTAATAATTATTTCGGAGGATTAACATTTACATTTTAACGATAGCTAAATTTGTTTAACCTGATCCGGGAATTGTTGAACTTTGAACACGGTCTAATTTTACACGTTAAATTTACAAGCATGAAATCATTGATCATTTCCGTTACAGCCCTGGTAATTTTTATTTCAGGAGCAGCGCAAAATTGTGCCGGTTATTATTATTTAACCAATAGCGAAGTAGAGATGACCACATACGACAAGAAGGCGAAAGAAAGCGGAAAGATCGTTTATACAATTAGTGGGGTAAATAAAACCGGCAATGAAACCACTGCCAGCTTTCTGTCTGAGATGAAAGATGAAAAAGGAAAGAGTCTGTCAAAAGGTGCAGGTAAATACAAATGCAGCAATGGAAGCCTTTTTATAGACGCCAAAGTAGCCATGCCGCAGGAACAGATGGCTGCTTATAAAGAAATGGATGTAAAAGCCGACGAAGTTTTTATTGAATATCCTGCTTCGCTTGCCGCCGGACAATCATTGAAGGATGTAAGCCTCAAAATGGAGGTGATTAATAAAGGAACTGTTTTTTCAGTCATAACACTTGATCAAACCAATAGCAAAGTGGAAGGAAAGGAATCGGTGACCAGCCCCGCAGGCACCTGGGAATGCTGGAAAATAACTTATGATGGAAGATTCAGGTCAACTATTGGTGGGCCTTCCGGAATTGGCGTGCCGGTTAATTTTAAATCAACAGAATGGTTTGCACCAGGATTTGGAATTGTAAAAACAGAAACTTATAATAAAAATGATAAGCTGATGGGTTCAACGCTTATTACAGCCACAAAAAAATAACGCGACTGTATAATAATAACAATGCTCTGAAATTATTTTGGAGCATTTTTTATTTTTCCAAGACAAACCGCAAGACTAGTATTCCAATCTTTGATCGGGATACTAAAAGTATCACGGATCTTAGTTTTATCCAGTACTGAAAAGGCCGGTCTTTTAGCCGGCGTGGGATATTCCGGTGTACTAATGGGATTTACTTTGCAAGAGATGGTTATAAGTTCTTTAATAGCTACTGCAAAATCGTACCAGCTGATCTGGCCTTCGTTACTGAAATGATAAATACCTCCGTGAGTGGCAAGTGGCGAGCCTGCCTGTCCGGTAGGCAGGTGGCGAGTAGGGTTATCAAAACTTGAAATTATTTTCATTATTGCTTCGGCAAGATCGGCGGCATAAGTGGGTGTTCCGTACTGATCATTTACAACGCTTATCTGGTCCTTATCTGCCATCAAACGTAGCATGGTCTTTACAAAATTTTTTCCAAACTCAGAATATACCCAGGCGGTCCGGATGATGATGGAGTTGGGATTATTTCTCATAACCATGTGCTCACCTTCAAGTTTGGACGCACCGTAAAAATTTACAGGATCGGTTTCGTCTTCTTCCCTGTAGGGTGAAGTTCCATTTCCATTGAATACATAGTCAGTAGAAACATGTATAAACTGAGTATTGTTCTTTTTGCAGGCAGCAGCCATTACTCCCGGAGCTTCTGCATTAATTCTATATGCTAACTCCTTCTCAGATTCAGCTTTATCAACCGCCGTGTAAGCTGCACAGTTGATGCAGTATTGTGGCTTTTGACTGGAAATAAATTGATCGATTGCATTAAGATCATCAAGTCGCAATTGTTCGCGGGTAGTAAAAACAAAATCAAACTCAGGATACCGCGGAGAAAGCTCCTGCAATTCCATTCCCAACTGTCCATTAGCCCCTGTAACCAATATTTTTTTTCCCATGTCCGTAAGACTTAAAACTCAAAGTTGGTTTTAACCGATTCCAGGAAAAGTAAAATCTTATCTTTATCCGATATGATAGCTTTATCCTTCGGCACTTTCCAATCGATACTCAAAGCCGGGTCATCAAATCGAAACCCGCCCTCACTTTCCTTATTATAAAATGCATCACATTTATAAAGTACTTCGGCCCGTTCGCTCAAAACTGAAAATCCATGGGCAAACCCTATCGGCACCAAAAGCTGTTTCTTATTTTCCGCAGATAATTCGATTGAAAAATGTTTGCCATAGGTGGGTGATCCATTTCGGACATCCACAGCAACATCCAGTATCCTGCCTGCCAGTACCCGGACCAGCTTAGTTTGTGCATGAGGGTTCTGTTGATAATGCAAGCCGCGTATCACTCCATAAGAAGAGGAAGACTGGTTATCCTGGACAAACCGGGTATGTATGCCCTGCTGCTCAAATATTTTTTCATTGTACGATTCAAAAAAATAACCGCGACTGTCTTCAAATACTTTGGGCTCAAACACCAGCAGCCCCGGTATATCGGTAATAATAAATGGCATAATTATAAACTCCAGTATTTTCTGTTGGTTATTTTATTCCGGTAAATCCCTTTCAGATCAGCCACCAGCGCATGCGGCTTCGAAATAGAGGAAAAGTAAGCATCATCCAAATCGGTGTAGTGCGCATGTGGTACGGTAATGATTATTGCATCATATTCCTTCCCGATAGTTTCCGCAAGTCCAAAGCCGTACTCGTGTTTCAACTCATCCGAATCCGCATACGGATCTTCTACATCCACATTAACATAAAATGCCTTCAGGGCCCTCACCACATCAGCAACTTTCGAGTTTCGAATGTCACTGACATTTTCTTTAAATGTTGCCCCTTTGATCAATACCCTGGCAGCTTTTACATCGCCGACCGTTTTAATGATATGTTGCACGGTCTTTTGCGCTACGTAATTAGCCATATCATCGTTGATCGTACGGCCGGCCAATATTACCTGCGATTTATATCCCAGCTCATTGGCTTTGTGCGTAAGGTAGTAAGGATCTACACCTATGCAGTGTCCGCCAACTAAACCAGGCTGGAATTTTAAGAAATTCCATTTGGTGCCCGCGGCTTCCAATACCTCGTAGGTGTTGATATCCATTTTGTCGAAAATGATCGACAATTCATTCATCAGGGCAATGTTAAGATCGCGCTGTGTATTTTCAATGATCTTTGCGGCTTCGGCTACCCTGATGGAAGATGCTTTGTGCACGCCGGCTTTGACCACCAGTTCATACACTTTTGCCACAGTGTTTAAGGATTCTTTATCACAACCTGAAACCACTTTTACAATTGTCGCCAATGTATGATTCTTATCACCGGGGTTGATGCGCTCGGGTGAGTATCCCAGTTTGAAATCAACAACATTCTTTAATCCTGACAGTCCCTCAATTACAGGAAGGCAATCTTCTTCGGTACAACCAGGATAAACAGTCGATTCAAAAACTACATAATCTCCCTTCTTGATCACTTTTCCTATCGTTTCTGATGCTCTTAGCACAGGAACCAGGTCCGGCACATTATGCTCATCAACGGGGGTAGGCTCAGCGACAATAAAGAATGTTGCTTCACGCAACACATCCATTGAATTCGTAAATGTGATATC
>Ga0079218_10000819_pt1 | contig 10265 bp, 6 predicted proteins | sample NCCompost_FD_77181 | JGI IMG/M metagenome (GOLD analysis project Ga0079218, IMG submission 77181) | Agricultural soil microbial communities from Utah to study Nitrogen management - NC Compost | ecosystem: Environmental > Terrestrial > Soil > Agricultural land | place: USA: Utah | collected... | reverse complement strand
GTTGTTCAGCAGCACGACGTCCGAGTCCGGGTCCGCCTCGCCGATGGCGACGTTGTTGCCGCCGACGAAGCCGAGGTTCCGGGAGTTGCGGATCACACGGAGCCACGACGTATAGGGGACGAGCGCCTGCGGCGTCTCGTCCGTCGAGCCATTGTCGACGACGATGACGTCGGCTCCCGAGAGATCCGTCTGCCGGAGGGAGTCGAGGCACCTCCGGGTCAGGTCCCACCGGTTCCAGGCCAGAACGACGAGTGTCGCGTGTCTCTCGATCACTCGCCGTCGCCGAAGCTCGGAGGGGTCACCGAGCGCCACAGCTCCCGCATCGTCGCGTCGACCTCCGAGAGAGCGAGAGTCGTCGTCTCCTTCCAGCCACGCAGGCCGAAGCCGGCGCGGGGCAGCGGCGGAAGGCCCATCGCCGTCCGGGAGAGGTTGATCAGGTCCTCGTCGCACGCGTCGCGGGCGACCGCCCGCAGGGCCGCGGAGCGTTCCGCGAGGCGCTTCTCCAGCACGGCGACCCGCGCCTGGAGGTAGGCGATCGTCTGCTCGGGGTCGCTCACCAGGCTCGCCCGAAGAGCCGCCGCACGGCCTGGATCATCCCCCAGGCGCGGGAGTGCTCGACCGCGCGATGGAAGCTCGCGTACCGTTCGACCTGGAGGCGCAGCTCAGTCTCGGTCTCCAGCGCGTTTTCGAGCGCCTCCTCCGCCTTGATCGTCCTCTCGAGCAGCCGCAGCTCCCGGGCGAGGCTCTCGCGGAGGCGCAGCCGCACGTGCAGGAGCTCCGCTTCCGCCTCCCCGAGCCGGCGCGCGTCGACGGCCGGCTCGGCTTGTTCGCCGGAGGTCTCTTTCCCGCTCATCGATCGGTTCGTCGCGACGCCGGTCGAAGTCCCGGTCAGTCGGATCGGTTCCACGGAGCGCCTCCCGGCGGAGTGCCGGTGTTCGCCGTCGGCGGACGGAGTCGGTTCAAGGCCCGTCCCCCGGCAACACCCGGAAGGTGGCCTGGACCTCCAGGCTCTGCGGGTCGGCCGGATCCTTGACCGTGATCGTCACGTCCCCCGGCTGACTGATCAACGTGCCCGGCACCTCGGCCGTCAGGGTGGTCTCGCCGCCGAAGACCGTCTTCAAGGGTTCGCCCCCCCAGTGCACGCGGTCGCCCCGCGTGAAACCGGTGCCCACGATCGCGAGCGCGGAGTTCCCGTTCGGCTGGCGGTTGAAGACCACGCCCGGAGCGGCCGTGGCGGGATGGAGGCGCACGATGTCGCGGACGGTCTCCGGCGCCGTCTCCGCGGGTTGCTCCGCCGGGGGAGCGGAAGCCTGCTCGGTCGTCTCACGACCCCGGCAGGCCACCCCGGAGAAGATCGCGCCGAAAATGAGAAGGAACGCGGCGGCCGAAAAACGTCTCGCCCGATCCGAATGCCTCATTGAGTCTCCCTTCCGACGGCGGCCGCCGGGCGCGCCGTCTCGAGCGCCGTGTGCCCGGGCCCCTCCGCGTTTCCATTACCCGAATTCTCGCCGCTATCCGACTTCCTCGCCGAGTGAGGCGTCCACACAGTCCCCCACTTCTCCTCGAAGAGCCCCCGGTTGCGCTCGAAGAGGTTCTGGTAGTCGACCGGTGAAAGGCGCGAGAAGGCGGCTTTCATCCAGTGGTGGACGAAGCTGTCCTCGGCGCAGACGACGCGAAACCCTGCCTGCCGCATCCGAAGGCTGTAGTCGTCGTCTTCGAACATGCCGACGCCGAAGCGTTCGTCGAGGGGGCCGACCTCCTCGTACACCGACCGGCGCATCGCGACGCAGAACATGGCGAGCATCGAGATGTCGAAGGACTCGCCGTCGTGGTCGCGGACGAAGGCGGCGGCCCAGCGGGGCATCTCTCCCACGTCGTCGTACCCGACGGGGATCATCGCCTCGTTGCCGATCGCATTCGTTACCGGCCCGATGATGCCGATCGTCGGGTCGCGGCGCAGGTGCCGCACGAGGGCGGAAAGCCAGCCGCGGCTCACGACCGTATCGTTGTTGAGAAGGACGAGATATTCGCCCGCAGCACGAAGCAGCCCCTGGTTGCAGGCGCGCGAAAAACCGGTGTTCTCCGTGTTCAGGATCGCTTCGAAGTTCGGCCGGACCTTCTCCTCATCCCGCAGGTAGTCGGGAGTGCCGTCCGAGGAGGCGTTGTCCACGACGATGACCTCGAAGTTCGGCCACTCGGTCGACGCGTAGAGGCTCTCGACGCACCGCCGCGTCATGTCGAGGTTGTTGTAGGTGACGACGACGACGGAAACTCTGGGGAACGCGTCTGCAACCCGGGGCGCGAGCGTCGCGAGCCGCGACTCCCAGGTGTTCTCGCGCGCGAAGGAACGGCGCTCGGAGACCCGGCGCCAGTCGCCGTCTTCGAGAGCCGCCGAAATCTGCTCCCCGAACTCCGCGGGGGTCGACGCGAGCCGGACGAGCGGCTGGAGCAGCGCCATCTCCGGGAGGGGCACCGACACGAGCGGCTTGCCGGCGGCGAGGATCTCGTAGGCCTTCACGGGATTCGTCGCTTCCGTGAGCGGAATCCGCTTGAACGGGATGATCGCGACGTCGAAGCCCGCGAGCCAACCGGGAATCTCCGAGTAAGGCTTCTCTCCGAGGAAACGCACGTTCGGGATCGTCCGCAGACGATCTACGTCGGCGGTGAAAGTGTCGCCGATCAGGACGAAGTCCCACTCGGGACGACTCTCGGCGAGGTCGGCGACCAGATGCGAGTCGAACCAGTCCGCAATCGCGCCGTAATACCCGATCACGGGGCGCCGCGGGTTGCGAACGGCGGAGCCTCCGAAGTGCTCGAAGTCGCAGGCGTTTCGCAGTACGAGTCGATTCGGATTGTGCCGCGCGGCCTCGGCGTCGAGCTGGCCGGAGCTGATCACCACGAGGTCCGCCGCTTCGAAGAGCCGATCCTCCTGCTCGAGCATCTCCTGCCGGTTCGTCGAGAACCCGGCGTGGTGGTCCATGCAGTCGTAGACGACGGGCCAGGCGTACCGGTCGCGGGCCGCCGTCGCCAGCGGGCTCCAGAAGGGAAGCTGGACGAAGGTCGCCGTCGCGCCGAGGCCGTAGTCGTGACGCAGGGCGTGGAGCGCCTGCAGCAGCGCCTCGCGGGCCGTTTCGTCGAGGACGTCGGTGTAGACGTTCCGTTCCGGTCCGCGGAACGAGACCTCGTAGACGTTCGGCCTCGGCTGGCGCACCTCGTAGAGGGCGCCCGAAGTCCGGACCCACGGGGCGATGTAGAAGACCCGATGCCCCGCCTCCGCGAACTGACTCATAAGCTGTTGCGGCCGCTGGAATCGGAAGTGCCAGTCGATGATGGGGAGACAGAGGACGTCGTATCGGTTGCCGAGCACCAGGCGCGGGTCCTCGACGACGGCGACCGGGGCCGGGAGAACCGGGGGCGTCGCGGGCGGCGGCGGTGGAGGAGGCGCCACATCCGTCTCGGCCGGGAAACGGCCCGTGGCCTCCTCCGGGCGGTCGACCTGCGGAGGCGCGGGAGCGGGCGAAGCGACGACCGCGGGCGCGCGGGCCGCGACGGGCTCTTCGGGCTCGGTGTCGGGCACGGCCGGCGCGCCGAACAGGCGCCGGAGGGATCCGCTCGCGTTCCAGTAGAGGCAGGCCGTCTTCCAGAGACGGGAACGGTGGATCCGGACGAGCTCCTCCGAGGCACGAAGCGCCGCCGCGTCCGCGCCTCGGAGCCGCCCCCGCAGCTCTTCCACCAGCCGCTCGAGCGGACGCAGTCGGGCAACCTCGCCCTCGAGCGGACGGAGCCGGGCAGCCTCGTCCGCGATCGGGCGTAACCGGGCAACCTCGGCCTCGAACAGACGACGCCCCTCCGTGACAACGGTGAGCTCGCCTTCCGCGGAGCGGAGCCTTCGTTCGACGCTCGCCTGGCGCTGCAGCTCGAGCCGCGCCTCCCGGAGCTGGCTCTCGAGCTGATTCGCGCGAAGATCCAGATCCTTCGCGCGCGCGGTCTCTTTTCGGAGGTCGGATTCGGCCGTTTCCAGGCGGTTTCTCGCGATCGAGAGGTCGGCTTCGAGCCTCTGCCGGACGCCGGCGAGCTGCTCTTCGATTCGCCCCAGCCGATCGCGGCGGCTGCCGCTCGCCGTCGCGGAAGAAGCGCGCGAATCGGGAGCGGAGCCTGCCGCCCCGGCCTGGAGGTCGCGAATGATTCCGTCGCGCTCGGTGACCTTAGAATGCAGCTCGGCCTGGATTTCCCGGATCATCCGATCGCGCTCGCCGACCTTGCCGTGGAGCTCTTCCTGGAGGGCGCGGATCAGCGCGTCCCGCTCGCCGACCTTCTCCAGGAGCTCGTCCCGGAGAGCTTCGATCAACTCGTCGCGGGACCCGATTTCGGTTCGCAGGAGGTTTTCCGAAGCCGCCTGCTCGACGACGTGAGCGCTCATCTGCTCGTGGACGGTCTCGAGAAGGCCCGCGACCTCGTCGGCCGGTGAACCGGCGGCGGGGCGGGGCGCGCGAAGCGCATTCGGCTCTTTCTCTCTCTCGGACGGGAGTATCCAGGGCGAAACGAGGTTACGGAGGCGCGGATCGAAGACGACGCGGTGAAGGGCGCCGTAGACGTCGAGAAAATCCCCCCCGTAGCTGTTCGCGCTCCACTCCCTCTCGAGATCGCCCGACTCCGCCAACCGCTTCCACCGCCGGACGTGCCATCCCTGGTTCGGGTCGAGGCCGAGCTCCTCGACGCGCTTTCCCTGTTCGACCTTCGCTTCGAGCGCGGCGCGGGATCGGAGCAGCGCGTGAAAACAGACGATCTCGCCGCTGTCCATCGAAGGCCCGTCCACGCCTGTCACCCCGTGATTCCCCATCGCGACCTCGACGGAGGCCGTCGGACGGAAGATCCACTTCGGCTGGTACATCATCTCGACGTACGCGAAGCGTCCGGACTCGACCCGCTCCCGGACCCTTTCGAGCGGCCCGATCGGCAAGGGGGTCCGCTTCGTCATCGACAGGAGCGCGCCGGGCGAAGAAGTGACCTGATCGCGTCGCTGAACGAAGTTGAGCACCTGCACGCGCAGAGCGCCGGCCCCGGAGCCCTCCAGAACGCGACGGAGGTCGCCGCCCGAGACCCACCAGAACTCGTCGGCGTCGACCGGAAGGACCCAGCGCGCGCCGCCGCGAACCGCTTCGCGCGCGAGCTCCGTCGTGATCTCCGACTGGCGATAGGGGCCGTCGTCGCGCGTCCAACGGATCCGCGGATCGGCGTCGAGCTCGCGTAGGACGCGGTCGGTGCCGTCGGAGGACCCGTTGTCCACGATCAGAAAGCGGTCGACCCCGAGCGCGAGGTGATGCTGGACGTTGACGCGAAGGATGTCCGCTTCGTTGCGGACGATGGCTATGGCGGCGATCGTCACGGTCCGCCCTCGGGGGCCGTAGCACGTGCCATTCTGGCCTGCAGCTCCTGGATGATCCGGTTGCACTCACCCACCTTCGCGTGCATCTCGGCCTGGAGATCGCGTATCACGCCGTTGCACTCCGCCACCTTCTCGTGGAGCTCGCGCTGCAGGTCGGCGACCATCCGGTCGCGGTCCGCGACGATCGACTCCCGGCGGGCAACCTCTTCCCGGAGGACGTCGAAGAGGAACTCGATTCCACGCTCCTGGCGCCGGACGCGTTCGCTCGAGCCCTCCGGATCGGAGGGGCCGGCGGCGTCCTGCTTTCGAGTCACGACGATTTTTCCAACGGATAGAACCCTGCGGTACTCCCCCGCTTCGAGGACCTCGTCGACGAACCGGATCACCCCGGGGAACGACCTGTCGTAGTCGTCGAAAACAACGTATCCCCCGGGCACCACCCACCGTTCGAAGTGGGCGAAATCGCGCGAGACACTCCCGTAATCGTGCAGGCCGTCGATGAAAAGCAAGCTGATTGGCGCGGCCCACTCTACCTCAAACGACCGTCTGGGTATGGTTTGCACGATTCCCTCGAGCCCGGCTCGGGCGACGTTGTCCCGGAACCTCTCCAGGGTCGGCGCCTCGAAGCGCGTCTCGGAGCCGGCGGTGGTCAGCTCCCCCTCGTGCGGATCGATCGCGTGAAGTCGAGCCGACGGACAGACGGCCTTCACGACACCGCCGAGGACGACCGTCGATCGGCCGCAGTAGCTTCCCACCTCGACGACGGTCTGTGGCTCCGCGGCCGAGAGAGCGGCGGCGGCCGTCGCCATCAGGACTGTCGCCTCCGGCTCGAACAGCCACCCCTCGATCGGCCGCATCTGCGCGAGAAGCGGACCGGTCCGGTTACCCCGGGCCGCTCCGACGTGCGCGTCCAGAAAGAGCGGCGGCTCGGCCGCGGATCCCTCGTCCGGCAGCTCCGGCAGCGCGCCGCCGATCCACGGGGCGACCACGTCGCGAAGCCGCGGGTCGAAGACGACCGGGTGCGGGTTCCCGAACACGTCGAGAGACTCCCGATCGTAGCTGTTGGCCCGCCATTCCTCCTCGAGCTTCCCCTCCTGCGCGAGCCGGCGCCACCGCCGGATGTGCCAGGCGAGCCGCAGGTAGTTCTCGAGGTCGGCCGCGGGCCTCGCCGCGTCGACCTTGGAGGCGAGCACCGAGAGCGCGCGAAGGGGTGCGTGGAGACAGAGGATTTTCTCGGTCCTCTCGGTCGGCCCCTCCACACGCGCGACCGAGTGGTTGCCCTGGCCGATCTCGATCGCGAGAGAGGCGCGCGCGACGTGCTTGGGGGGATAGAGGATCTCGACGTATGCGATCTCGCGCGCCTCGACCTGCTCGGCGATCCGCTCGATGGGACCGATCGGTGTCTCGGCGCGGCGGGTCATCCTGGAGAGCCCTTCCGCCCTCGCCTCGCGCTCGTCCCTCGCCTGAATGAAGTTCACGACCTCGGCCTGGAAGGCGCCGGCGGAGGACTCCTCCAGGACTCTCCGGAAATCCCCGGCGGGCGCGAACCAGAACTCGTCGGCGTCGATCGGGACCACCCAGTCGGCTCCGCGGAGGTAGGCCTCCCTCGCGAGCGAGGTCGCGACCTCGGACTGGTGGAAGGGCCCGTCCATCCGCATCCACCGGACCCGGCCGGACGTGCCGAGCTCTTCGAGGACCCGGTCCGTCCCGTCGGAGGACCCGTTGTCCACGATCAGGATCCGGTCGATCCCGATCGCGAGATGGTGCGCGACGTTGATCGCGAGAATATCCGCTTCGTTGCGGACCACCATGACGCCGAAGACCTTCATGCCCACCTTGTGGCCGCCCGGGGTGAAGCGAAACCGCTCTCACGCCGTCCGAGGGAGGTGTGAAACCGACCGCTCAAACGTCCGCGATCTCTCCGGGAGGGGCCATCGCCGCGACGAGCTGATCTCGAACGTTCTCGACCATTTTAGCAGCCCGGTCCGCCGTCTCGGCGGCCCGGAGGCGCGCCTCGGGGCTCAGACAGAACTCGAAACCCCGGCCGAGGGCTTCGTCGTCCAGCGCCTCGGCGAGGAACACCACCGGCCACCCGATCGTCTCGGCCTGGCGGTGGACCTTCGCCCCGCCTCGGATCGGATCGACCGCGAGCGCCGGGACGCCGTTCTTCAACGCGAACACCAGTCCGTGCAACCGGGTCGTCACGACGACGTCCATCCGGGCGATCAGGGACTCGATCTCCGCGGGCGAACGAAGACCCGTCTCGTTGGCGTCGAGCCGGGTGTCGATCGTGACCACCGCGACGCGGCGGGATGCGAGAAGGCGATCGATCGCGGCGTCGGCGACGTCGTGCATCCCTCGGTCGCCGTATTCCGGTTGCGCGTGCGCGACCCGCACCAGGCCGACGACCGGGACCCTTGCCTCGCGGGAGAGAAACGTGATGTCGGGGCGGGAGGCCTCCGGTCCGTCGCGCTCGAAGAGGACGTCGAACGTGCACCAGGAGGGATCTCGCTCCTCGACCAGCGAGACGTTCACGGCGACGAGCTTCGCGCTTGCGAACCGGGCCAGGAGCTCCGGCAGCGGCGCGACCTTCGACAACGGGCCGCACACGAAGGCGACGTGCGAGTAGGGACGCGGGTCGACGTCCCGCCAGTCGACGCCGCCCGGAAAAGGGGGCGCGAGCGCGACGTCGTAGTCTCGCCCGGCTTTCTCGAGCCACTCACAGAGGAGGTCGCGGGCGAGAAGGTCCCCCGCCGTGGCGCCCATCCCCGGGAAGCTGAACCAGCCGGTCACGAGCGTCTTCACGGGTCGGCCCGTGGGACCGGCCCGGGCAACATCGGCGCCCGATCCCTTCCGAGCCGCGGGCGGCGACGGGATCGGGGAGCCATCCACTCGGAGCGTCACAGTCGCCAGCGTCCGCCGCGCGTCCGGCGGTCCCTCCTCCGAAGCGTCCTGCAGGTAGAACGTCGTTCCGTCGCTGACCCACTTGCCGGTGGGCGCGCTGCCGGATGGCCCCGTTCGACTGAACAGCGCTCCGTCGGGCGCCCCGACCCGGACCTCGACCTCGGTCGTCCGCTCCGAGCTCCAGGTGAGCGTCGTCATCCCGACCCGGGACCGATCGGAAACGCGGATGGGGTTTGGGGCGGCGGTGATCGTGCCGGCCGGCCCGCCGACCGCGCGTCTCGTCAGGCGCACGGCGGATCGGCCGAGCCCCGCGACGCTTTCGTCGGTCTGGGCGAGAAGTCGGACCGAGCCGCGCCGGAGGCGGTCGAGGATCGGGTGCCGGTACGGGCGCAACTTCTCCCGAACAACCTCCCGTACCTCTCCCTGGTCGAAGCCCTCCGCCGAGACGTAACCGTCGAGCCACTCCACGAACGCTCGCTCGGAGGGATTCGGCCGATCGAAAGCGTACTCCCCCGTTCGAATCGAGGTCTCACAGCAGCTGTCCGGATGCTGGCGGTACTTCGTCCGACAGACCGAGTCGACGAAGACCTCCTTGCGCAGGGCGACCTTGGCGAGAAAGACCTGATCCTCGTACATACCGCGGAATGCGGGCTCGAATGCTCCGACCTCGTCGAACAGCCGCCGGCGCGCCAAAGCGCTGCTCAGCACCGGAACCGGCACGTTCCCGCGAAGGAACCGGAGGAGCAGCTCGGGAGGAGAGACGACGTGGTCCGGAGGGAAACCGGTCGCGACGATCGAGTCGCGGCCGCCGTCGCCGGAGTCTCCGGTCCATCCGAACCAGAACAGGACCGGGCCGTAGGTCAGGGAGACGTCGGGACGCGATTCGAGGATTTCGGCCTGGGCCGCGAGCTTCCCGGGGAGCCAGACGTCGTCCGCGTCGAGAAACGCGACGTACTCGCCCCGCGCTCGTTCGATGCCCAGGTTCCGCGAGGCGCTCATCCCCCGATTGACCCCGCCTTCGTGCCGCAGATAACGAGCGCGGTCCGGGTACCGGCTGGCGCAATCGATTGCAATCCCGGAACCGCCGTCTCTCGACCCGTCGTCGACCAAGAGCAGCTCCCAGGACTCGTCGGATTGCTGCAGGACGCTCTCGATCGCCTCCGCCAGGAACCTCTCCGCGTTCCAGAAAATGAGGACGACCGAGACGCGCGGCGGCCCGGTCATTCGGCCGCTCGTCTCGCGAGATTCGCTAGAATCAGCGCGGCCATGAACCGGGATCGAGCCGCTCGCAGTCGGGCCTAGGGACGGGCACCTCCCGATCCCGGGGGAATCCATGACGTCGGATCGACCGGGACGGGACGCGCTTCGGCAGGAGCTCCTCGACCTCGCGCGGACCCCCGAACGGGCCGAGGAGCTCGCGCGTCTTCTCGCCGAGATCCTTCCCGCCTGCGCGAGCGGGCCCTTCGCCGACAAGTATTTCGGTTTCTGGCAGGAGCGCGGCTTTCACGTCACGCCGGTCCACTTCTATCAGCCCATCCCCGATACGCGGTCCCTGCCGGAGTCGCTCTGGGAAAAGCCCTCGGACCTTCCGGGCGTCGACCTGAACGTCGCGAAGCAGCTCGAGCTCCTTCGCGAGGTTTTTCCCCGCTTCCGCGCCGAGTACGACCGGATCCCGATCGAGCCCGGAGCGGCCCCGCACGAGTTCTTCCTGAAGAACGGCGCGTTCGAGGGGACCGACGCGCTCGTTCTGTACTGCATCGTCCGGAGCTTCCGGCCGCGACTGGTCCTCGAAGTCGGCTCGGGGTTCTCCTCGCGCCTCTCCGCGCAGGCCGCGATCCGGAATGGAGACACGCGCGTCGTCTGCATCGAGCCGTACCCGGACGAGGTTCTCGCGGGCGGCTTCCCCGGCCTGAGCGCCGTGATCCCCAAGAAGGTTCAGGAGGTGGAGCTCCCCTTCTTCGACCAGCTCCGCGAG
>Ga0079218_10000818_pt1 | contig 10269 bp, 6 predicted proteins | sample NCCompost_FD_77181 | JGI IMG/M metagenome (GOLD analysis project Ga0079218, IMG submission 77181) | Agricultural soil microbial communities from Utah to study Nitrogen management - NC Compost | ecosystem: Environmental > Terrestrial > Soil > Agricultural land | place: USA: Utah | collected... | reverse complement strand
GCGGAATAGATAAAGCGGAGGCCGTCCTGCTGATGGCGCAGGAACCCCTTCCGCTCGAGCCTGGCGAGCATGACGCGCACCGACGAATCGCTCGGCGGCGCCGTCAACTTCGCGCGGATGTCTTCGGCCGACGCCCGATTGTCGAGGGCAAAGACCGCGTTCATGATTTCCCGCTCGCGGCGGGTCAGGCGTTCCGTGGCCGGCTTTGGCATATGCGACAGTTGTCGCATTCTAGAGGCGACAACTGTCGCATGTCAACCGGGCGATCTCCAGGCGGTATTCGTCGTGTGGTCCGGCTGAGGCCGGGCAGTACGTCAGAACGAGAAGAAAAAGAGCAGGTCGACCCCGGCCCGCTCGATGCGCCTGAACGTCACGCGCTGTGTGGACGAGGTTTCGGCGACGTTGGCCTGCACGCGTAGATGGTCCTTGAGCTGATACTCGAGAATCAGTTCCGTGGCCTGCGCGATTCAACGACGCCTGCGTGCAGGTCGAGCTCGCACCGGCGTAGTGTCCTTCACGGCGCCGGTCGCGTAACTCTCTTAGTTCGGTGCGGGGCGTTCGAAGCGATTAACCACCGGCACTTCTACCTTCGCGGTCAGGACGCTGGCAGGCCCATGTAGCCGCTCAACTACATGCCTCACCATCTGTCCAGAAACAAAGTCCGTCGCCGTAACCCCAATAGGCCTCGGGATTTCCAGGGCTGCCACACGACATATACTGCCACTCGACAGGCCCATCGCAATAGGGAGGATAACTACTGCTCCCATTGCACTGCGCGCCTTCTGGATACTGCGCTTCGCAATACCCGCAATTCCACTCGCAGCTCCCAGGTTCATATGCCTGTACGTCCGAGGAGTAAGACGCGATACCACCGACCAACAGGGCCGTCGATAGCGTCGCTTGCGTAGCTGTTCTCATCACAAACTTCCCAGGTGCGCGTCACTTACCGTACCTTTGCATGGATTTCGAGAGTTCTTACTGCAAAGCGTCAGTTCTCGCTGGGCTGCTCGATTGAATCAACGACAATGACCGACACAGGCCCCCGCGTCGATTCCACTTGCAAACCGAGCTGCTCCTTCAACGCATCGCGAATCGGCGGCGCGCTGACCCTTGACCTGTTTTGCTGGTCAGAAACGGCGTTTGTCTCGTAGGCGAGTTGGACCGTCCACGATCCGCTCAAATGCGTCTCGTCGATAACCGGAAAGCCAAGAACTGCCGCAACAACCGGTGCGAGCGCTGAAATCGGAGCACATTTCAAGAATGCGACTCTAACGGTTGCCGACATGGCGAAATCCCGATCCTTCGGTGGATTCTGCGGATCGCACCTTTTCAGATTTGGTCCAAGGGTTCCGTCGCGGCTCGCCACGACCAATCGCGCTGACAACATGTCGCGGCGCTCCTGGTGCGTAACCAACTTGAATCTCTCCTCGAGCAACGACTGCACCATCAGTCGCATGTCTTGCTCGGAGACTGGACCGGCGGCTTTTCCGTTTATCTCGAAACCATCTCTCCGGATCCAGCTGGGACCACCGATAAGCTGCGTCGCATGGAGATCGAAAGCGAACCGAATCAACTGAGCTGCTGTGGCATTCCGCCGGTAAAACACGTGTGGCCGTTCTGGGGGAGGCTGGACGGGTGACGGGTCGATCTGCCTCTTGACTGAAGCGACCTCGAAGGTCGGCTTTACCGGCTGGGCGGAAGTGATAGCAACCAATCCAAGAAACACCAGCCACGACCAGATGGCACACACGTGACGTGCCATAGTTTCTCCTTAGGTCGATAACAACTTCTACAGTGCCGTCCACCCGCACGGTCTGCGATTACAGGATGCCGCTGATCACCTTATCGAACACGTCCACGTCGACCGCGCCGATAACAAACTTCTTGATTGCTATCCGCCCATGCCCGGAATCGATTCCGATCGCAAAACTTTCGCGTGTTCAACGAGCTCGGGGAGGTTCGCTGCAATCTGCAGGTCGGTGCCTGGATCCGCACGGGCACCGTGATGCTGCCGAAAGGGCTGTGGCGCAAGCACACGGCGAACGGCTATACGGCAACCGCGCTCGCCCCCGACACGCTCACCGATCTTGGCGGCGGCGCCTGCTTCAACGACGCCCGCGTAGGTCGAGCTCGCCAGTTAGTGGCGGTCGTGGATCAATTATTTGCTGGCATCTCCGCGTGCTCGATCACGTAATGCGTCACACTCTCGCGATCAGGCGTCATGCGAAGACCCAGTCGCTCGCGCAACGCAGTTGACAAAGTCGGGGCGTCGCTTGGCGCCGGCGTTCTACCCGCGATGGCCCACATGCGACTATACACAGGGAATTCCCTTGTGTTTACGGTCATCGTCATGTCGTAGGCACCCGCGAGCCCAGTGCGATCGACGACCCTCTTCAAGAGAAACGATTCCAGCTGACGGGCGAATTGGCTAATCGTCAGTCCCTTGACGTTCAATACATCGTTGACGAATCCTCCGAAACACCAGGTCCCATCTTCGGCGCGAAGCATCCCATTGGGATCGGCGACACCACACGGCGTCGCCGCCTTCAGGCCTGGACCGAGGCGGTCTGGATGGACGCGGGTCAGCACGAGAACATCCCCTTGCCGCTGCTCGCGCCGCACGACCACCTTGAACCTGTCGTGCAGGAGGGTCTGCACCATCAGATTCATTGGCCCCAACTGCCCTCGCGGCGCCAATGGAATGTCGGCACCTGCCGTCGCATTGATGTCGAACGTCGCCTTCGCGAGTGCACTCGGCAGCGTGTCTGTCAGCTCGAAGTCCTGAAGGCCGTACGCGAACGCCACCAGTTCCCGGATCGACGTGTTCATCGTCACGAGCCGTCCTCCGGGGAAGACTCGAATACGGGTGGCGTTTTGGAAGTTTACATGTGCAGGCTGTTGCCCGACTGAATGGATTGACGCGACGTCGAAGGCGGGCGCCGGTGAATCCCGCGACTGAGTTCCGGCCCGGCCGGCGCCGAACAACACGAGCGTCAGCGCTACGACGGACTTGGCAACTATTCCCCTCGTCAGCATCGTTGTGGCGCTAACCGAGCATCCGCAACCTAGAAGACGCAGTCGCATATTCAGCTGCAGTCCACAGTACCATAAGTGCCGCCCGCGTCATCCGTACAGTCAATTAGATTGCAATTGTATGCCGCGGCGCATTCCGAGGCGTCGATACACCGGAAGACGTACGGCGGGCACGAGAAGGTGAACGGATTATCCCCAACCGTGAGGCAATCCTCCATGTCACAATCCAGTTGTGCCCGGACCGGGTTAGGTTGGCCAGCAAGAACGGCAAGGAACAAGACCGGCGCACCGATACGTTCGATTCGTGACATGCGACACCACCTTTCGAACGCGCTTATAGCACCCGCACGCATTCACAGCCTGCCGTACATTCAGGAATGCGCAAAGGACGTCGGCAAAGTTCTCGAACTGCTCTTCCAAGAGCGCGGCAGCCGCTCCGGTCCACACAGACGTCCGGAGTTGCGCCCGACAAATAGCCACGGAGTCGCGGAGACACGAAGCGAAGCAGTCATTCCGCGACCCGTGTCTCCGTAGCGAGGTTCAGAACGAGAAGAACAACAGCAGGTCGAGCCCCGCGCGCTCCACGCGGCGGAAGGTCGCGATCGACATTCACCCGTGTTCTGCATCGCACAGGGGTTCTGAATCAGCCGGATGAGCCTCAGTCATGATCCGGACAAACCGTCGCCGCTCCCAACGAGGACCCTATGGCCGATCAGCCTCGATGGAACCCGCAGGAACGGGCTTGTGAAAACGCGCTTCGACCACGGCGTCACTCCGCTGCTCGATAGCCAGCGCCAGTACTTCGCAGAATTCGGACAGCGCCACCTGGCCAACGTCACGCCCGCCTCTCAGTCGCACGGACACGGACCCGCTGTTCATTTCGTTATCGCCGACGACCAGTACCAGCGGGATTTTCTTCATCGACGCGGTGCGCAGCTTCCGCTGCATGCGTTCGCCCGTGGTGTCCATCTCAGCCCGGACCCCGAAACTGCCGTTTCTGACATCCATTTCATTCAGCCGGCGCAGCACGGCTTCTGCGTACGGAAGGTGACGGTCCTGTCGTACGCCCATAGCGATGTCGGCGACGAATCTTTTGCAGGGTCCTTGAAAGGATTCGAACGTGGAGCTTCCTCGGCTCATCGTTTCAAGTTTGGACGGATCGCGAGCTCAAGTTCGGCGACGCGTGGAAGGTAAAGATTCTCGATCCAATGGAACGAGCTGAAGTTGCCATCCTGCTTATCGGCCCGGGATTCTTTCGATCGGAATTCATTCGAGAGACAGAAATGCCGACGTTACTGCTTGGCGCCCGGGCGCAACGCCTTCATCTCATCCCCGTTCTCGTACGAGGTGGTGACGCCCAAAACGACTTCTCGCGGGAGGTTTTCAAGTATCCGGACCCAAGAACCGGACCCTACCAAGCCACGCTGTCCGATTTCCAAGGCGTGCCGCACCCAATTTCGGAACGTGAGTTAACGTCAAAGCTCACCTCGATTTCGGAAGTCGAAATGAGCGTGCTGACTCTTTTGAGCAGCGCGCCCAGACCGGAGCGCGGCGACTGTGTGCTCGCAATCGGCAGCGGCCTCATTGAAAACAACTTGGTCGCCAACTCCGAGATTGAACTCGATTACAAGCACGTTGTGACTCGCGTTCGCTATCATGGCGGAAGCGGTGTCAACTATGCCATCCGACTCAGCAGGATGGGTTGCCCGGTACTGCCGATTATCTCGATTGGCAAGGACCCAAATGGTCGTGAGATACAGGAGGCACTCGCGAAAGAGGTGCCATCAGGGCACGACCACGTTCGGGCGTTCATCGAACATCCGTCTTTCCTATGCCCTGGAATCAAGACATCTGAAACGTACATAGCGATCCATGGCAATCAACGGACCACCTTCACCGAGGTTGTTCAGGGCGTCGAGAGGTTCCCCGAGCACTGCTACGAGAGGCTGGCGGACGCAACCGGCCCCGACGGCCGCATCGGTGCGGTGATGCTCGGGCATCTTTACGCAGACGATCCGAGTCTTGGTCGACCGCGTTCTCTTACAGCCGATATCGCGGCTGAGTTCAACGGCCGCGCCCTCGTGTTTGCCAACTTTGGGGTCAGTCAGATTCGGCGCGGATCCAAGTATTGGCGAGACCATCTGCAGAACATTTCTGTGCTCCAGCTCACTCTCCAAGAAGCGGTCCACTTCTTCTCGGATGACGACCGCGTTACTTCCCTCGAGGACATGATCCGATGGTTTCGTTCAATCGATGCCACCGTGATCATTACATACGATTCTTTCGGTGCTGTCGCGGTGCTCAGAGGGGAAGACGATCCCTTTGATGCACACCGATTCATGATTGCCAAGGTGGTTGACAAGACGGGCGCGGGGGATGCTTTCGGTTCCGGTATCGTCCATTCACTTCTGCGGGACTCATTCCTCGATCGACATAGCGTCACACGGGCCTTGGAACGAGCGCGGGTGTGGGGAGCGTACGCCTGCGGCAGCATCGGCGGGAGCCACGGGAGCCCGAACCAGAATGAATTGACCGAGTTCGAGAAGGGTCGAGGAGCTATTCCGCCTGGTCGAACGAATCGCGCGGAACCGGTGTATCAAGGAAGTCTCCAGGACAGGCACTTTTTGGATCGTTTGCGGTTGCTCGAAGAGAGGGAGCACGTGCGCCACAAGACCTCCGGAAATCGCATCTGAAGTGAAGCTTCCCGCCGCCGCTGCGCGGTCTTCTGGCGGATGGTGCGGCCGAAGCCGGACACGACGTCAGAACGAGAAGAAGAACAGCAGGTCGACCCCGGCCCGCTCGATGCGCCTGAACGTCACGCGCTGTGTGGACGAGGTTTCGGCGACGTTGGCCTGCACGCGGAGATGGTCCTTGAGCTGATACTCGAGAATCAGCTCCGTGGCCTGCGCATCGCCGAAGCCTTGCCTGACGCGGAAGAACAAGTGTTCCCCGACCTGCTCGCCCACGCTGAGCGTCGGGCCGAAGCCGCGTTCCCCGGCCTCGATCTCGAATTCGTCGAGCTCGAGCGCGTTGCTGATCGACCGTGACAGCCCCGTCGCGAGGTAGCCGCCCGCCAGCGCCGTTGCGCGCTCGGTCAACGACACCTGCTGCCCTTCGCCCAGCTCGTTGATCGGCTGGTTGAACACGATGAGCGACAGGATGTCCGCCTGATCGAGCGGCGGGTTGCTGCTGAACGACAGCTCCGGCTGTTTCATCGTCCCCTGCACCTGCACGAAGGTTTCGACGCCGGAGATGATGCGGCGGGCGCGGATATTGAGCGCCGGGTTCAGCTCGTCGCCGCCGTCGAACCGGATGTGACCATCGCGCAGGATCTCGAAACGGCGCCCCTGAAACGAGTAATTGCCGCGGACTGTGTTCACGTCGCCGACGATCTGCAGCTCGGCGCCGGGTATCTTCCGCGCGCGAATCATGCCGCCGACGGTTGCGTTCATGTCGCCGATGTCGATCGGCGCGTTCGCCGGACGCAGATTAGTGCCACGCATCACCAGGTTATCTGGAATGACCACGGCGACGTCCAGATCGAGGGCATCGAACAACGACGGTTGTTTCGGCGCGGGCGTTCCTTCGGCCGGCGGCGTCGCACGCGCCGCTTCGTCCGCACCGGGCAATGCTGCCTCGGCCTCGATCGCGTACGGATTCGCGGTCACCCGATCGAGAAGTTCGGCCAGGAAGATGGTCCCGTTCTCGACGTCGACGGATCCCTCGAGCCGCGGCTTGCGCAGCTCGCCGGTCAGCTTCAGTTTCGAGTTGAGCTTCAGGTCGGCGATGCGGTTGTCGATGATCTCGAAGGACTGCGACTGCACGTTGATGTCGACCGCCCCGAGTTCCCGATCGTGCACGCCCAGCGTCCCGCCAATCGTCAGCGGGAAGCCCCGGCTGTCGAGGATCGTGAACTCGCGCACGGTGACGACGTCCGGCTGGAGATCGATGCGCGTGTCGAGGCCGGTATAGGCGGTGCCGAATTCGGGAATCTGGAATGCGCCGCCCTTGATCTCGACCGTGCCCTCGGCGTGCGGGTCGTAGCCGGTTCCGGTCAACCTGACGTTCGCCTGCATCGTGCCGGTGACATTCGTCACATACGACGTAAAGCCCTGGATGATGCCCAGTTCTATCGGGCTGCTCGCGATCTGAACGTCGAGAACGCCGCCGGCCCTGGTTTCGTCGTGCGCGTCGACGCCGGGCGGGGTTGGGCGGAACAGTGTCACCGGCGCAACGCCTTTCGCGGTGATCCACGCCGTTGGCGTCTGCTGCAGCCGGACATCCATCGCGACACCGCTCTGCGTGTAATCGACCGTACCGGTCAGCGCCTCGAACATGTAGTTACGGAAGGCCCCCTGCGACAGGGTGAATTTCGACGCGACGGTGGGCGCTTTCGTCGAACCGGAGATCTCCGCGTCGCCGGTGAATCTCCCGGCCAGCCGCCCGTCGCCGAGCAACAGCGTGTCCAACTGGGCGACGTCGACGTTTTCGGCGCGCACCTGCAGGGTCGAATCGATTCCGGCAATCACACCGTCGGCGGTAATCCGCTGATCGGCATTCACCAGCTGCAGGTTCTTCACTTCGATGCGATTGCTGCCGTAGCGCACGTCCGCCGACGCGCCCTCCGGCGTGCGCCACTCGATCTGCTCGGATCGCAGCGCCAGGCTGTCGACATGGATCTCCTGGTGGTCCGGGTGCAGCAGCAGCGAGCCGCCGGCGGTCAGTTCGCGCCGGCCTTCCTTCGCCACTCCTTTGAAGTCGAGGCGCGACTTCGAATAGGTCGTGTCCGCTGTCACCTCGTTGATCTTCTGCCCGCCGATTTCGAGGAACGTCGCCGTGCTGCTGGCCTGCAGCTGCGCCTGCTCGATCTGAAGATCGGGAATGGTCGCCGTGAAGGTGCTCTTCAGGCTCAGCGCCTCGTTGTCGCCGCGTCCGATATTGCTGCCGGTCAGCGAACCGCTCGCTTTGAGCGCCCGCGCGTTGCCGGTGATGGTGGCGTCGACGACGGCGGATCCCTTCATGTCCTGGCCGACGATCTCGCCCACACGGTCGAGTGACGGCGTGTCGGCGTGAATGGTCAGATTCGAGGCGCCCGATTCGTTGAGGGCGATCGTTCCCTGGCCGGTGACGTTCATGTCCGGCCCGGCGATCCGCAGCTGTTTCAGCTGTCCTTCGCGGCCGGCGTAGCTGCCATCCACGACGGCGGAGTCAATCGTCAGCTTGCCGAGCGTCGAGCGGGTCAGCTCGACATGTCCCCTGGTCTCCAGCGAATCCACCGTCACGCCCGCGGCGTAGCCACGAAGCGCCGTCTCGGCGTCGATCGAGCCGTTCAGCATCCCGTCGGCGCGGGTGTCCCCTGCCACACGGGCGGGGTTCAGGCCCGTGAACGATCCGGCGGTACGCACACGCATGTTTCCACCGGCCAGATTCGCTGTCACGTCCATCCGCGGAAAGGTGGCGGCGAACAGCTGCGAATCGACCAGCGTTCCGGTCACGTCGAGCGTGAGCGGATAGCGGCCGCCGCCGGAGCCGGTGACATCGAAGGGGCCGTTGACGACGCTGCGATAGCGGTCCACGGCGATTGCCTGGATGCCGAACTCCTGTCCGACGCGCTGCACGTCGAGACCCGACACCTGGCCTTTCGCCGTGTAGGTCGGCGCACCGGATCCGAACGAGAAGGTGCCGGCGGCTCCCTGCTCGATCGTGGCGCCCGCCAGCGTCGAGCGATCGAGCGTGACCTCACCGCTGAAGGCACTGCCGCGTCCCTTGAGCGTGTAGGCGAGCTGCAGATCGCTCGTTGCCGGCGGCACGTTCGCCACCGCAGGGAGATTGCGCAGGTTCACGCCGGTGGCGCGTCCGCGGAAATCAAGCGCCAGAGGAGTCGCAGCCCGTACGGTTCCCGTCGCCGTTGCGTACCCGCCATACGCGTTACCGCGTACATTCAGCCGCACGGTCGTCCCGTCGATTCGACCGTTGCCGACGACGCGGCGCGCTTCATAGCCGGCGATGCGCACATGGTCGACATCGACCGCCCATGACCCGCGGATCGGCCGCCCCTCCTCCGGCAGAACCAGATCGAAACGGGTATCCCCGGTGATGGTACTTCCCAGCCGCCGGTTGCCGTCGCGCGTCAGTGCGCGGACGTTCAGACGCTCGACGTGCGCCGTGCCGCTCGCGCGCCGGACGGGTGCCGCCGCATCCAGCGTCAGGTCGGCCTTGACGTCGCCGAGCTGCCGGTCGCGCAGCGACAGGTCCACCGCCAGCCGGTCGACTGGTCCCCGCGCCGCCACCTCGAACGCGGGCTGCATGTCATACCCGCGCAGCTGCGGGATAAGCCTGGCCAGCTCGTTGAGCGCCAGCTTGTCCGACGAGGCCCTGACGTCGATGACCGGCGACGCGCCTTCGATGTTGCGCACGCTGCCGTTCACACGGAGCGTGCTCTCTTCGGTCCGGATGGCGACGTTGTCGAACGCGATCGCATTCGGCGTGCGACGGATGACGCCGGACATCCCGTTGATGCCGATGTTCGGTTCGGCGGCGCGCAGCGAGACGCGCTCGATGTCAACGGTGAGTTCGTCTTCGTTGCTTTTGACGCCGACCGTGGCATCCAGCTTCTCGATCCGCGCGGGCACGTCGACGCCGCCGGTTCCGACCGCGCCCTTTTCGACGAACAACGTGCCGTCGCTGATGGCGATCTGGCCAATCTCCAGCGTCCGGCGGTTCTTGGGCTGGTCCGGATCAGGCGTGCGCGCCTTGATCAGATGCGCGAGATTCCAGCCCTGCGCGTCGCGCTCCAGATGCAGCACCGGCCGCGTCAGGCGGATCTCGTCGAGCACGACGTCGCCGCGGATGAACGTGAACGCGTTGTAATCCAGGCTGATATCGTCCACGCCGACGACCGTCTCGCCATCGACGGTGACGTCGACATCCGCGAGCGCCACGCCGAAAAACAGGTTCCCATCGAGCTTCCCGATCGACAGCTGCCCGTTCACGTAGTCCGCTGCCTGCCGTACGATGAAGCCGCGCAGCCACTCCTTGAACCACGTGGTCTGCGTGACGATCACCGCCATCGACGTCGCGCCGACGATCAGCGTCGCCACAAACGCGATGACTTGAAGGGAACGTCTCGTGAACGACATCAGGGCACCCGCCGCATCAGAACGCCTGTCCGACGCTGAAGTGGATGCGGATGCGGCGCTTCTGCGGTTCGCCGTCGATCAGCAGTCCTTCGATCGG
>Ga0079218_10000817_pt1 | contig 10269 bp, 22 predicted proteins | sample NCCompost_FD_77181 | JGI IMG/M metagenome (GOLD analysis project Ga0079218, IMG submission 77181) | Agricultural soil microbial communities from Utah to study Nitrogen management - NC Compost | ecosystem: Environmental > Terrestrial > Soil > Agricultural land | place: USA: Utah | collected... | reverse complement strand
GAAGATAACCGATTTAGCTGTAAATACAAAGCCCCGAAGTCTATGAAACTCCGGGGCTATATTTTGCAGGGCCTTCCAGCGAGCCTGCTGTCCATTTCGTAAGCCTTGGATTGCTATAAATACATCGCAAATGTAATGAATTTGTAAGTTCCAAACAATAACGGTTATTTATTTTCGTTACCCATGTGTAAACGGGTAAGTTGCGTATATCCTAAAGTTCTGACCCGCATTTGTCGCATTTATTAGATCCATGTCTTGCCATTGTATCGTGGTCATTGGGGCAGCTATCCCAAGTGTAACCAAAGAAGTATCTATACAATTTGTACAGCATAATAATGGCAAGAATACTTATGGTAAATGCTCCTACTATTTCTAATATATTCATCATTTTTTCGTTATGTGCAATGTTTACTACGCTCACCAAGCAACTCAATTTTACCTGCATCATCAATTGAACTCCAAAATTTCTTTACTAAAATAATCAGTGCCTTTTGTTCGCTTTCTGCCTCAATATCGATTACGCTATGATGCAGTTCAAACCCGTAAACACAGCGCTTAACACTGTGCTTGTTCAATAGATTAGTTTTTTTGGTTGTTGGAGTTGTCTTTTTCATAGTTAGTATTTTGGGTTATCAAAGTTTATCTCAGGCTAAAAACGCAGTATCGTATACTGTACACCTATTTGAATATCTGGCCCTTTGAATCCATATCCGGCCTGTATGCCGAGGCTGAAACGCTTTCTTTTTTCCCTGTCGTATTCACGCTGGAACCTATCAGCCCGTTTCCATTGCTCACGAAACAACCCTGTTATTTCTTCTACTTGCGACTGAAGGCTGTCTATAACGATGTTGTCGGTTAAGTACAAGGTATCACGCTCGTTTTCGAGATCCTGAATAAGGCTGTCTTGGGTTACTATCAGGGAATCTTTAGTGGTTTCTGCGATCCAATTTCCAGAGGTTTCAAAGGAAATTCCTGACCTGCCTTTTAAAGCGTTTATACGGGCCTTTAAAGCACCCTGATTTTTTGCGTGCAATGTGCTGTCTTTTTCCCTTGCGTCTAACAGGCTTGAAATTACGCTATCCCTTGCCTTTAATTGGCCCAACTTCTTTGACTGCTCCACCTGGAACCTATCATTTTCCTGATTCCGGTAAAATGATTGCTGGACTGCTGATCGCATCTGAATGTAGTTAGCCCCGAGGCTCACCATAAGCAAGACGATCAGGAAAAGGATGGCGTTAGTTTTCAAGATGTAGCTTCTTTTAAATATTCAAGAGTATTCTTTAGGTACTTATCCGCATACTGTCCTATCTCCCGGCAAGAATGTTCGTGAGAATCTTTGTATTCGTAGCTTATCTTAAAGATACGAACCATTAACTCATCCATGAGTTCACAAGCATCTTTAAGATTTTGAAGGCGCGATTCATCTGTATTACTTTCACCTATTGGTGATAACTGGCCGATTAATCTTTCCAGAATAACCGCATTCGTTGGTGTGAATTTTACGATGTTCATTTATTATCTGTTTTGTTAGGGGTCAACTCTGAGCCGTTTAGGGCAAAGTATAGGTTTTGAAGTTGGTGAACAAACTCAGGCTGATGCTTCAGGACTGCCCCGTTATACCACCATGCTGCCTGAATTTGATTATAAGTAAATCCATTCAGACGCCAAACGTTAAACTTTTTATCATATCCGAATGACCATGTAGTTTCAATAGTCACTTCAAACCCGAATCTTTTCAGCCAGTCCTCAGTAAGGGGGATGCCTCTGTATCTTTCTGGTTCAATAATGATTCTACCGTAAGTTGCTGGGCTGGTCGTGAACTCTTCCCATATATCCGGATTGCGTGTTATAAGATATTCGGCAATATTTCCTATTCGTAATTCTCTTGCTTCCATAGTTGTTTGGTTACTAGCGTTCAAAAATCGGTCTTAAAACTTTCCCATGATTGCTTACTTCGACCTGCCAGAAAAGCAGCTTCAAGCCTATTAGAGAATTTTTCCATAATTGCACACGTGTATTCTCCAAGATGAGAAATCAATTCTTCCTTAGAAGATATTCCGGCCTCATAATCGTTAACGCATCCTTCTACATATCGCTGGGCGTCTGAAATTGTTTTTATGTCTTCTGTCTTCATCATATCTTTTGGGAGTTAAGCATTAAAACTTTTTTCTCTTGCCATAATTCTTCTAACTCGAATTCGTGGTCAGTTCGCCACTCTTCTTCTTCTTGCCAAGTTGGTAACTTGTCTCCGGTGCGTGGCTCGTAGTTGTTAAGTAAATATAATTGATGGAGTAATCTTTTCTTAACCTCGAATTCGTTTGTTGCCGGGTATGGTTCCGGTTTCTTTGGTAGCCAATCACCTTCATCTGCAATTTGTTTGTGAGTTAATTTAACAACGCAGGACGTCATTTTTGATTCCTTCACTTTCTGTTCCCACTTTTTAAGCCAAGCTAAACGAGCTTCCCCAGTTAACGGTGGATCTGATTTCTTTTTCGGCTCTGTTTCTACCTGTTGTAATTGCGGCCTTACAATTTCATCAGGAGCCTTTGAAAGGAAATTTTGGTAACACCTTCTGAAATCCTGATAGTCTTGTGCAAGCCATCTTTGCTCACTTGCCAGTAAGAATAGGTAACAATCGTTGGCTACCTGTTTTAAGTTCTTACGGCAGAAACGCATTTTCATTTGATCGTACCAAATGTCATGCTCTACAAGTTTGTTCCAGAATTCTTCAAATGACAGTTTCATTTGAGTAAAAGGCTAATTGATCGTGTAGACTTATAACCAAGTGCTTTCATGATTTGGCGGTAGCTATATCCTTTCGAATGAAGTTTAAGTGCCATCTCTTTTTTAACCTCAATCATATCAACCTCTTTGTGATTGGGTTCGTCCATTGTTCCGGTACCGTTGCAGCAAATACATTTCATAAGCTCCACCCCATTTCTTTTGCGCGTTCACGCATTTCTGAAAGTTCTTCTTTCAGGCTATTTCGGATTAATTCAAGCTCACGTTTCCTTTTTTCGGTCGCTTCAAGTTGCCGGTAAAGGTCGTTAATTTTGTCGGTGTCCTTTTCATGCTCAGCTATCCATGTTTTTTCATTATGAAGAGTGAGGTATGACGCGAAGGCATTCATTGAATTGATAACAGAATGAACACTTGTGCGTGGGTGAAAGGCTTCTTTTCCGTTGAGGTCAATCACCAAACCATTCTCTTTAAGAAAGTCCATTGCTACTTTTACCATCCTATGTGATTTTTAAAGCGTGTCCAATTCTCATGGCCGACTTGACCCTCTAGCCATCCCCGATCTGACGGAATACAAATCTGCTCGGTCATGTAGCAGATGTCCTGATAATCGTTTTGGGAGTTTTGTAAGTCCTCCTGAAGCTCTTCATTTTTGGACAAAATTATATCTCGCTCACGGGTCAAAAGCTGGTAGGATTGCTCTAAGTCTAAAACCTTTGCCTGTAATTTTGTGCCGTATTCGTGAAGTTGAGCCTCATGCCACATTAGTATATCACGAATCGAATCATTAGGAACAGAGAAATGATCTGCCATCCGCTGGATAAATGTCTCCTTTTCCAAGTGGCTCATGTAAGTTTTGTATTCAAACGTTGTCATTCAGTATCTCAGTTATAGCGTGAATAGTTGCTTCGTTCTTATGGAATACGTTTGTTTCTCTCAGAGACTTCTGATAGTCCTGTAGCCACTCTTCGAGAACGTCTTTGCGCTTGATAAGCTCCCTTATATGACTAGCTTGTTCGATGTGTGACCGGGATAATTCTTTGAATGAACCGTACCACGAATCACGTTCTAGGGTCGCTTTATCTAGCTCCTTACGTAATGATGTTATTTCGGAAGCGTCCGCATGGGTAGCTTCGTTTAGCTTTTGTTCGAATTCATCACAAATACGTTCCTCCGATACAATTTTAAAGGCTTCCAATTCTGCACCGTATTCAATTCGTAGTTTCTCTTCAAGGTGCGCGTGGGCATCCTCCCAAAACTTTGCATAGTTAACGGCGAATTGCCAGCAGAAAGCAACGCGCTCCATATCATCTTCACACGCACAGATTACGTCAAGTATTTGGATGCGGTATTTTTCAGGTATCTCAAGTTTCATTCTGCGAAGTTTATCTTTGATAGTATTTTATTGACACGTACAAGTTCATCGGACAATTTACTGTTATCAGCTCGTAGCATTTGACACTCCTTAATCCATTCGTTCCTTGACCTACTGACCTCTTCAAACATTGCTTTATAGGTTGCTAAGTCTCTCTCCAAATCAAGCGCATGTTTGGCAAAGTCAGCCTTTTGAACGTAGGTTAATTTGTCGATCATATCGGCCCAAGGACGGATTTTAACATCGTATTGGTCATCTACTGTCATCGAGGATACGAGTTCGTAAATAGATTTACGGTTCTCATAGTCCGATTCAGATTCTCCTTTGTTCCTTTGCCAGTGCTTTTTACATGGCTGATCCGGAGTACATTCTTTGCAGTCTTCTCTCATTTCAAATACTGTTTTCGTATTCAGACATCATCATTTCACCATACCCTAAAGCCTCTTGTGTTAACCTGCCCTTGTAAGGACCTGCGGTATGATAAGATTCTGCTATCTTTTCAATAACAGCCTCACGCCAGTAAAGGCCTTTCAATTTCTGTTCCCGATCGTTAACAGAAGCAATAGCCTTGCGAACCTCTGGGTGCATTTCTATTACTACTTTCATGACCGTTTCGTTTAATTGATGAATCAAATTACGGTATTATACATATTGTATACAAGTGATTACTAATATTTATTTAGGCTAATTGCAGTGGAAGGAAACGGCTGGTTAGTAGGTCAGGGTAAAAGCTACCCCCTACCCCCTACAGAGAGTAGCTATTACCTGACCGTAATTGCATTAGTTGAGGTATCCGTATGTATAAGTTTCGGTTCGTCTGCGGAAAAAGCTTTCCAATCCACTCAGAAGATTTAACAGGTTTGAAGATGCCGGCTGTAGAATTCAACACAGCGGGGCTTTTACCCTTGGTTCGGGCTCGGTATTCTTTGGGGCTGGCGTAGAAATACAAAAACCAGTCTGTTGAGGTACAAGCTCGCGAAACTGGTTCTGTTCGATATCGGAATAACCACTTGTACCAGCAATTCCGAATTACTGAGACAAATGTAGAAATTTATTCCAAATATTTCCCAATGATTTTAACGGAAAATTTTAATGCGAAGATATCAGTAATCAATGTATCCAGAAACAAAATTATACTCTCTTCGTGTGATCGGTGGTTTGGACTTCTTTCCCCAAGTACAGGCGTTGCACCGCTTTCTACGCGCTGAGTGGTTATAATGACTTATGGTACCGTCTTTTTTAACGTACACTGAATTGCATACTACCATACTGAACTTTTCTTCTGGCAGGTCTTTCTTACATTTCTTGCAGATCATAGTCCCCAGCGTTTTTTAATGATTGATTCCACGACTTTTTTATCTGATAGTTCCAATAATGCTTTGTTGAATTCAAGCCCTACTATAGCGATTTTATGGCGTTCATCCGGGTCTGTAGCAACCTTTAGACGTTCCTTACATTGGTGAACGATTCGTCTGCACTGCTCTTTGGAAGTCATACACCATCATGGTTAATAATTTCAACAGTGGGTTAGATCCCCGATAATCATTATCATGTCCCCGGCAGGGTTGTAAAAATCGTATTGCTGCCCTATGATCTCCGAGGTGTTTTATATCGACTTTATTATCAGATATTACCAATGATTTTAACCGTTGTCTGAAGCCAAAAATTAACGAAAGGAACTAGCGGTAAATTTACTGGGCCATGGTTAAACTCTCCTAATTCACCATTGTCATACTTTACCCACTGCCGATCATATTGAGTAATAGATTCTACTCTCTTTTCCTTGATTTGCTTAAATACAGCCTGACGGCTTAACGCCTTCATGTGCGCGTACTCCTGACATAGATAATATCCCATTCGAGCCATTTTTATCTTAATCGGTTTGAGTTTAAAATAGGTCATGAAACTACTTTTAAGGCTTTCTTACATCTCAAATCTTAATGAATCCAATCACTTTTAAACCATCGGTAACTTGCAAATTAACAGTCCGTGTTTTCTCCTGCACTGAATCACCTTCCCGGCTTCCGGCTGAATTAGTGTTACCCTCAATGCTTTTAAAGGTGGTTTCGTTGATCACTTCGGAGACTATTCCACAGTGCCCGGTCCAAAGTGCTTTGCCGTCATCCATCTTTTGCCAGAATACCAACCTACCCACCTCAGGAATCATTGTGCGGTCATATCCGGAGCCTACCAGGTTCTTGTAAGTGTTTACAGCGGATGGAACGAAAAGCCCTTTAACCTCCTGCTTGCGCTCCGGGAAGGCTTGCCAAACCCACTTCTCAAGAATACACGCGCACCAGGCCCAGCCGTTAGCCCAGCCTACTGCAATCATATCCTTTTCAAGTTGTGGATCTTCAAAGCCGGTGTTACCCTTCTTTTCTTTTTTGCCGATGTCTAACCGGGCTACTTCTACAAGTTTGTTCATGGGTATAATAGTTTTTTGAATTAATTTAAGAACGGTCTTTTTATTTGAATGTACTCCTGAAAAGAAATAAATCTATAAGACACAAAAGCCGACCTATTACAATCTTGCCCCATTCTCAAAGACTTAATGTGTAACATTCTCGGATTGAAGCCCGAACTATAACCATCGGATTCACGAAGAGCCAAGTAATGATTACTATTTAATGCACTTTGGCATAGTCGTTTCAGATCACCAATTTTCAAGTACATTCTAAGGTATGTTTAGGTTCTCAATAGGTTCTATCCCCATTGCTCCGCCATAGCGCGGGCGATACCGGGGAATGTTTTACTTCTTAATTTTGCTCTATCTTCTGATGGTGGTAGTTTCCAAATACGCTGTTCGCGTCCTTCTACAATTTCAGTAGGCACAAGTTTAGGAAGGTTTTGAAGCCATAGGCATGTAGCTTTTGTTTCCCCGTGACCGAATTGCCAAGGCTGGATGATCTGGTCAGGCTTTCGGTAAAGTGTTGACATTATCCCGATAGGGTTTTCTATGGCTACAAATGGATTTCTTAGTGATGTGAAGAAATGGAAAAATTCAACACTTCTTTGTTGTGTTCCATTAGCCCTCTTTTCTGGGAACCACCGCGCCCCGCTAACCGCCAAATCAGTACAAGGAGGGAAGGCTATCACAATATCCCATTCAAATTTAAAAACAGTACTTTCAAAATGTGGAGCGCCCGAATTATCGTGCTGTAAAACATTCTTAATATCGTCCTTAATGTGCCATTCTGGATTATTCCCAGAAGTTGGTAAAATATCGCAACTATAAGCCTCATGACCTAACGCCCTGAAAGCCTTGCAAACCTCCTGGCTCTCTTCACATGCTACAAGTACTCTCATAATTTGTTCTCAATAGGTTCGGATTCCAGGATAGCGGCATTTTTGTTACTGATCACAGAGTTGTAACCATTGTTAATTGAATTGAACTTTAAAATATAATCTGACTCAATTCGAAAAACATCTGTGTCATTTGTTTCGGGTGGAAGAATTTCCAATACTTCGAAAGTCCATTCTGAAAGTTTTGTTGATCTAAGGTATAGACCAAAAGGACTATTGCTATGCGTTAAGTGATTCCACCAGCGGAAGAATGGAGCGTTACGAGTCTTGCCAATGTAAGATTTACCAGTTGATTTTTCGGTACACTTGTAAATATAGTTTGGGCTTTCAGTCGTTATATAGTTGTAATTGTCTTGTAATTCAATGCCTGCAAATTTAAATTTCTTATATTCATTCATACAGTGATCATCATCACTACGGCAAAACATAATATCCTCACCAAACAATCGACTGTTTAAACGAGGCTTTGATACATATTTATTTTCGTGGATATGACCACATGAAGAGCATGACCAAGCGCCTTGATTAATTAAATCATTCTCCCATTCGTAAAGAGGGAATATTACTACATAAAAGAATTGCGCTATATCCTTTGTCTCTTTCTCATAAACTTTTCCGGATTGAAAGAATTGAGGATACATTTCAAGTAAAATTTTCTTGACCTCTGCCTTATCAGACGCTTCAATAATCGGCTCCCGGATCACCTCAACCGAATCGAAAACAGACTCTACTTTATTCAACGATTTCACAACTCGGATAAACGCTTTAAATCTTGCCATAATATCAATTCTCCATTAGTTTAAATAATACATAAGCACATCCTACACAAGCTACAAAAGCAAGGATAAGGTAAATAGCTCCTTTCTCCCATTGTTCGGGGTCGGTTGTCATGGTAGTGTTGGTTCTCTGTTTACTTTTCTCGGTGATGTTCGGCATTTGTTCATACAGTATCGGGCATTGGTTGTGCGGATATTTGTAAATATGCTTTACAATGCCACCGACTTTATACCTGACAGTTACCTTGCCTTTTCGAACAGGCTTACCGCATTTACAAAGTTTCATTCTGATTAGGTTTGTATTGAAATATGCCACGATTAACCTCCCTTAAAAGAGGATCATTAATATTGTTCTTTATTTTACGCGCCATGTAATAACTTGTTTTTTGGGTAGTTCCTATAATTTCAGCAAGCTTATGAGTGCTTACCTTTCTTTTAGATGTCAAAATTGCTATTGCTCCATACCACTTTGTTAATTCTAATTTTGTATCTGTAAAAATTGTCTTAGTTGTTTCGATGAATTTGTAATTACATGATGGGCACTTATATTGTCCAGATGAACATACATATATTGTACCTGACCCACATCTGATGCAATTTATATCATCAGGAAATCTTTTCACCTTAAGGTAATCAATCGCATGCTCTTGTGTTTGAAATACTGAAAGTATTAACTTATTCATTTTTATAGAATCAGGAATCTGCATTTTCTTTTCAATCTGCATTCTTTCTTTTTCTAATTGTTGTCTGGTTTTTATTACTGGAATTTTATTAACGACCCTCTTTGGCAATATATCAACAACATCATCCCATTTCTTTTCGCCCAACAAAACTTTATCGACTAATTCATCAACAGCGGTTTGGTTATTAATATGCCAAATTGGTTGTGGTTTATCTGATCTGGTAACTTTACCAATCTTTTCAAAGTAACCTAAATTTAATCCTTGCCTTATTGACACGATACCATTATCATTTGAGAAATCATTAAACTCATCCCAAATTTCATCCTCAATACTCATATTTCAATCTTTCATTGTGAATTACCTATTCAAAAGTTTTAATAGCTGCATATCCCAGGGCAACCACAAAGTATAACACTAAAGTGAATGTAAAGAACGGATGCCTGTAAAGAAACACCGCTACTTTATTCATGAATACCTCTATAGCCTCTGCATGAATAGCGATAAGCATTACAGAAGTCAATACAGTAGGCCCAGCGAAGATACAGAAGATAACTACAGCCGTTGCCATTCGCGTAGTATCTGGATCGTCTGGTAAATCTAGTTCGTCTGTTGAGATTATTCGTTCACGTTTCATAAGCTTGAATATTTACGTTCGCGTTCAATCATTTCAGATAGCCAAGTACGGAAATACTCCTTACTTTTTTCTGAATACATATCAGTTTCCCAGAAATGGTTACTTGAATTAATCCAGAATGATGTGCGCTCATACGGATTTCGGTCGCTGTTAGATGATGTTCGTTTGCTCATACCATAGAATATTTAGAAATCCTTTTACCAGAATTAGTTTTGATCATTTCAGTCTTGATGCTGAAGCCTTTGTCCTTCAGTTCGCGAACGCGCGCAGATAAACGAAAGCAGTTGAAGTACTTCAAAGCCTCTAAACTTGTTAGACTGCATCCGGTTAAAAGATGGTTCAGGATGGCGGTGTTTTGGGTTTCGGTCATAACATTTTTATTAATTGTTCACCACACTCAAGTACACGGCTGGTTAACGCATTTACGTCACGCTCCATTATATCAAATTCAATCACGTTAATGTTCTTGTAATGACCACCACGGATAAGGTAAGGTAGCTTTTCTTTTTCAGCAGCCCATATCCAATAGTAATCAGGGTTGCCGTCAGCGATGGTTTTTATTTCTTCCAGCTCATCTTCGTAAGGAACGTACACTATCAGTTGCCCTTTTTTTCTTCCAGTTAAAACCCCATTGCTAACAATCTGCCAAAAGAATTTATCTCCATCTCTGTGATTTTCCCTGACTGCTTCAATAGTCAATCCCTCATGAATCAAATTTTTGCCTTCATAGTACGGGTCAATCATTTGACAGAATGATGT
>Ga0079218_10000816_pt1 | contig 10274 bp, 7 predicted proteins | sample NCCompost_FD_77181 | JGI IMG/M metagenome (GOLD analysis project Ga0079218, IMG submission 77181) | Agricultural soil microbial communities from Utah to study Nitrogen management - NC Compost | ecosystem: Environmental > Terrestrial > Soil > Agricultural land | place: USA: Utah | collected... | reverse complement strand
GTCGTGAGCTGAGCCGCCCCGGGCCGCGGCAGCAACATCACCACCAGAGCAAGCGCCGCCGCCGCGAGCGCGCCTCTTCGATTGACTCGCCTCATACAGTCATCCTCCTATTTCCGAAATCGAAGCCGTTTTCGATACGAGCTTGAGATTCGCCGGCCCCCCCGCGCCGCACGACTTGCGGACGACGAGCGTGGCCGGGAGCGTTTCCTGTCGTTTGGGCTGCCGGTTTTCCTTCGCGACCCCGTTCAGCAGCCTTTCGAGCGCGAGCCCTCCCAGGTCCGCGATCGACACTCGCACCGACGTGAGCGGTGGGATCGTGTAGCTCGCGGTCGGGATGTCGTCGAAGCCCGCGACGGCGACATCCTCCGGGACGCGCCACCCCGCGTCGGCGAGCGCCGAGAGGCACCCGATCGCCATCGAGTCGTTCGCCGCGAAGATCGCGGTCGGCCCGGGCGAGGTCTCGAGCAGGAGTTTCGCCGCCCGGTAGCCGGCCGCATCGGTGAAGTCCCCTTCAACGACGAGCGCGGACCCGACGCCTACGACGAACTCCTTCATGGCGGCGCGGTAGCCCCGGAGCCTTTCCCGGGCGTCGTAGTTCTTCGGTTCCCCGGCGATGTGCGCGATCCGCCGGTGCCCCAAAGCGGCGAGGTGACGGACCATCGCAAACGCGCCGCCATAGTTGTCCACGCGAATCGAGTCCACCGAGCGGCCGTTCTCCGGGCAGTTCAGGAGAACGATCGGCAGCTTGTCGGAGAGATTTCTCTTCAGGTCCTGGGGAGGGATGTCGGGGCACATCGCGATCAGCCCGTCCACGCGGCCGCGCATCGCGCGCAGCGCCGCCTCGATCTCCTCTTTCTCGCTGTGCGAGCTCGAGACGAGCAGGTGGTAACCGCTCCGCCGCGCGGCGGCGTCGACTCCGCGGATGACCTCGGAGAAGAACTCGCCGTAGATGTCGGGCATGAGCACCCCGATCGTGCTCGTGCGCTTCGTGATGAGGCTGCGCGCGGCGCCGTGGGGGGCGTAGCGAAGGCGCCGGGCGACGCGAAGGACCCTCTGACGGGTCTCCTCGCGCACCGGACCCTTGTCGTTGAACACCCGGGAGACGGTCGCCACCGAGACCTTCGCCTGACGCCCGACCTCCTTGATGGTGGCGGTCATGGCTCGGGCTTCCGGTCGGAAAACGATCGGAAACCGCCCGCCGACAAGATGAGAAACATCGCGCCCACCGCCGATGTAACCGTTTACATAAGCATCCTACCGCCGCCCCGGGCGGGGGTGTCAATCGTTTTAGGAAGCTTTAGGCATTTGCCCGTCGCGGCCCGGTGCCAGGCGGTGGATGGTGTTGCCCTCAGGAATCGAAAGCGCCGTGATCCGCCGGGTTGCTCATCCTCGGCTCATGCCGGGAAGCGAAAGCCGTCAGCTCCGATCCCGCCAGAGCGTCGGAACGACGATCGTGTCGCGGTGCTCGCGGCGCGCGGGAGCACGCCGGGGCGCTGCCGGCGGCCCTTCCGCTCGCCCGTACCCGGTCTCCCGGTCGAGGACCGCGATCGTCTCGTCGTAGATGGCGTCGACCTGAGCCCGGTTGTTCCCGATGACGGTCAGGCCGATCTTCCCGTACTGCGAGACGGCGCCGATCATGTGGAAGAGCACCCCGGTCTCGGTCCCCTGGCTGTAGTGCAGGTGGTTGATGGTCATGATGTCCAGGAGGTCCTCGGGAGAAAGACCACGGTACGCGTCGGACTTCACGTTGTCCGTCGAGCGGTAGGACTTCTCCAGCCCGCTCGGGGAGTGAAAGACGCCGGTCTCGGGATCGAGCTCGCCGCCCGTCAGGAACTCGAGCGCGAGGAACGGATGGGTCGTCCCTCCGATCCGGAGGTTGATCTCGATCGCGAAGACGTCCCAGGGCGCCCCCGGCTCGGCGCGGCGGACGAGGAAGTCGATGGCGAGGCGACTCACGACGCCGTGGGCCGCGAGAACCGCACCGATGCGCCGCCCGGCGTCCTGAATCTGTTCGCGGTAGCCCTCGTCCGCCGGGAACCGGCATCCCAGGTACACCTGGTTCGTCGGCCCGCCGAGGAGTTGATCGTGGGTCGAGACGAGGATCACCTGTCCGTTGGGATCGAGGCGGATCTGGCAGCTCGGCGAGCGCACCTCCCCTCCGTCGAGGAACTCCTCGACGACGCCGCCCATGGTCCCGATCTTCTCGAGGAACGCGTCGGTGTTCTCCGACGGTACGGCGAACTCGAGGCTCTCGAGGGCGTCCGCGAGCGCGCCCGCGCCGCTCTCCTGCGGGTACAGGAAGATCGCGTTTCCCTCGCCCGAGAAGCCCTCGTCGAGCTTCACGACGGCCTTGCGTATGCCGGGGCGCCTCTGCCGGAGCGAGTCGAGCGCGACGACGACGTCCTCTTTCGAGCGGACGTCCTCGAAGCCCTCGGGCAGCGCCACGCCGGCCTCGCGGAAGGCGCGCCGGCTTCCCGACTTCGTGCCGAGGTGCTGGAGCTCCGGGTCGACCGCGTTCAGCGGAATGCCGAGGAGGACGGCGAGCCGCCGCTCGAGCGGCGTCGCATTGTAGACGGAAAGGAACGCGCGAGCCGGGTCGCCGATGCCGTAACGGATCCGCTGGATCAGCCGCGGCCGATCCAGGATCTTTTCCGTGAGCGAGCGCGGCGAGGCGTCGTACGCGCAGAGGAGCGTCAGGCGGGCGCGTGCGTGGCTCGCCGGTATCCCCGCGAGGAGCTCGAAGTAGTACTCCAGGATCAGGGGGTGAACGGGCCGCGACGTGACGTAGACCATGAGGGCGTGCGGATTCCGGAGCCGGATCAGCATGAAGAGGAGCCGCTCCTCGTAGTAGGCGGCGCCTTCCAGCTTCTCGAGCTCCCGCTCGTCGAGGGTCAGGGACGGCACGACGACCGACGTGTAGGCCTGGTCCTGGTCCACGGCGAGCGCGTTCCAGAGCTCGGTCAGGCGGGGCTTCAAGCGCCGGAACTGCTCGAGCTCCTGCTCGGGCGACAGGTCGCGCGGAAAGGGGGGTTTCGGGATCAGGGTGCGAAGAGTATCAATCGTCGGCGGCTCAGTCCCCGCTCTTGCGCTCCCGCATCAGCCACAGGAACAGGACCACGGCCGCCGCCGCGACGCCGAGGCTCATCCAGTAGAGGGAGGCATCGAGGGAGAGGGCGGGCACGGCCCGCGGACCGCTAGCGTCCGCCCGGAGCGGCGGCCGTCCGGCTTCCCGCGGTGGTCGCCGTGCGGGCGCCCGGCGTCGGGGCGGGTCGAGCGCCGTCCCGCGGCCCGGACGGCTGGGCCGGAGCCGTGCCTCCGGTGATGCCGACGGACCAGACGTAGTCGCGAAGCGCCTTCGTCACGGCGTCGGGGTCGGAGAGGAACTTCTTCGCCGCCTCGTCGCCGCCGAGGAGCCGCGCGAACTCGGCGCGGTCGGCGGCGAAGGTGGGCGCGTCTAAGAGCGCCGCGATGGGCGACGTGCGCTTCCCGTCGTCCCCCTTGGGGAAGTTGGTCGGCATCCGGGTCCCGGGCATCCACTCGTCGGGGCGTTTGATCCAGTCGGCGATCCACTCGTGGCGCAGGCGAGTCGCCGACATCTGGAGGTTCGGCGCGAGCGACGCCCGGTCGACGCCGGGTGCGTTCATCTCCTGCACGCTGCTCGGGTGGCACTGCCGGCACCGCAGGAGCTCGAACACCTTCTTCCCCGCGGCCCACCGCCCCGGGTCGGTCGGGTGGTCGGCATCCAGGAACGGATACGAGGCGCGGTCGAGCGACGCGAAGTAGTGGGTGAGGTCGTTCAGCTCGTCGGAGGTGAACCCGAACGTCGGCATGTGGACTTCGAGCCACGGCCGGATCTCGCCGGTCTTGGGCGCCTTCAGGAACGAGTAGAGCCAGTCGCTCTGCACTTTTGCGCCCTGCCCCTGGATGATGGGGGGAGCGAGCGACGTGTCCGCCACGAGCGACCGGAACGAGCCGCCGTAGCCCTCGATGACGTGGCAGCCCAGGCAGTTGTTGCTCTTGACGATCCTCCGCCCCCGCTCGATCGCCTCCTCGTCCGGCGAAAGCCGTTTCCGCGCGGTCGGCGCCGCGTTCAGGTCCTGGAAGCCGAGAACCGCTGTCACCACCTGCTCGCGCTCGCGCTCGCTCAGGTGGAAGTCCGGCATCCGGTATTTCTCTTCCCAGCCGCGCGCGCGATCGCGGTCGAAGATGCGCGGGCTCTTCACTTTCGTCTCGAACCAGTCATGGCGCGTGTGGGGAATGTGAATGAAGCCGAAGTCGAGGAGGTGGACGGTTTTCGAGCCCTCCTCGGTGAGCTCGGTGCCGATCGGCTTGGCGTCCTCGAACCCGGGGATCGCGTGGCACGCGAAGCACCCCTGGTGCGCGATGAGCTTCTCTCCGGTGTAGACCTCCTTGCTGTGAAGGTCCATTTTCGCGAGCGTCGCCTTCGCATCGAGGAGCGTCTTGTCCGACATCTGGAAATAGAGCGCGATCCTGTCGAGCGTGGCCGGGTCCGTCGCGGGAAGTCCGACCCTCTCGAATTCGGCGGAGGCCTTCAGCGTCGAAAGGTACTCGGCGATGTCGAGCGCCTCGGCCGGCGTGAGCCGGAGGTTCGGCATCTTCGTGTCGGGGCTCCACGCCTTCGGATCGAGCACCCAGTGGTAGATCCAGTCCCGGCTCACCTTCGAGCCGATGCCCGCGAGGTTCGGCCCGAACTGCCGGTAGGTGCCCGTGAGATCCCGGCGCGCGTTCGGATCCGCGAGGTGGCAGCCGAAACAGCCCCGCTCCGCGAGGAGCGTCGCTCCCCGCGCCGCGTCGCCAGCACCGGCGACGGGGGGCACGTTTTCGCCGCGCGACTTCGCGAAGAGGTAGGCGACGATCGAGTTGACCATCGCGTCGTTCTCGATCCTCCCCTGCTCGTTCATCCGCTTCTGCGCTTCCGTCGGGGGCTTCGGCCCCGAAACGTCCACGAAGTTCTCGAGGTAAAAGAACTGCGGCATCTTCGTCGAGGCGCGGAACGAGTCGGGCTTCATCACCCACCGGGTCGTCCAGTCGCGGGTCACCTTCGACGCGATCCTCTCGAGCGAGGGCCCGACCCGCGGGAGACCCTGCTTCTCGAGCCCTTCGATCCGATGACAGCCCCAGCAGCCGAGGTCCTCGACGAGCTTCATGCCGGCGTCGAGCTTGGGGGCCTCGCGGAAGTTCGTCTCGTCCGCGTGGCAGCGGTAGCAGCCGGCCTCGGTGTACTTCATCGGAAGGATCGGGGTCTGGTTGAAGCGATCGAATTTCCAGTTGAGCGCGTTCGTCCACCGCTCCGCCTCTTTCGGGCTCTCCGGCGAATGGCCGGCCGACCAGAATGACGACGCCCGGTCCCGGCCCCCGTGGCACGGGCTGCACCCGAAGAGGTTCACCGGGTGCGCGGACTCGCTGCCGATCATCAGCTCCTGCCGCGGATGGCTGCGGAACACGACGTTGCTTTTTGGGTCGTCGAAACCGGTCCGGTCGGCGGCGATGTGGCACGTCTGGCAGCGGTCCACCCTCGGGATCTTCATGAAGTTGACGTCGGTGTAGTGCTCGGGAAGCTGGACCTGCTGGACGCGCAGGGACGGGTTGACCATGTCGAGGATCGGCGAGTTGCGCGCCTGGAAGAGCGCGGTGTCGCGGAAGCTCTCGAACCGCTTGCGCGCGACCCGGTACTCCGTCGTGAGCTTCTCGATCGAGAGGGCGACCTGCTCCCGTCGCTCGACGAGGAGCTCCCGAGCGGACCGCGTGTCGGCCTCCTCCTTCTGGACGCGGGCAAGCGCGAGCCGGTGGTTCTCGAGCTCGGCTTCGAGCTCGTCTAAGTCCCGCTTGTGCTTCGGCGCCGTGCGCGGCGCCGTGGCGAGCGCGTTCTCGTACTTGTAGCGCTGCGCGTCCAGGGACGCCTTCGTGAACTTGAACTGCTGGTCCGCGAGGTAGACCTTCGGCTCCAGCTCTTCGAGCTTCCGGTCGAGCCGGCGCAACTCGTTCCGATGCGCGGCGAGCTCCTTGTTCGCCAGCGCCAGCTCGGCGCGGAGGCGCTTCCCCTCTTCGCCGACGGCCTTGTTCCGCGCCTCGAGAGCGCTCTGCCGCGCCTTCCGGGCCTCGATCTTCGTGAACGCGCGCTGGATCCGCTTCCACGGCCGCGCGTAGTCCTCGACCACCATCGCGATGAAGACGACCGTCAGGATGATCCCCGTGTACGCGAAGACGCGGTTCAGCCGGGGGATGTTGTAGTGGTGATCGATCGGCTCGGCGGGCGCTCTCCGGGGCATGGCGGCTACGCGGTCCGGTTCCGGCTCATATGTTGAAGCTGAACTCCGGGATGTTCACGAGGTACTTCAGGTTGAAGATCCAGCGCAGGTACATCTTGATCGGGAGCGACAGCATGATGAGGGCGAGGTTCACGCCGATGAGAAAACGGACGGTGCCCATCTTCTCGTAGAAGCGCCGGAGCACCGTCTTCGCGAGTATCGGAGGGAGCAGGCCCATGTACAGCGCCACGAGGGCGAGCCCGAAGATCTCGCGGAAGAGCCAGAAGTCCGGCATCCGGGTCTTGAAGATCTTGATCCAGATGATCTCGGACAGGTTGATGTTGTTCAGCGGCACGAGCTTGTTGATGTCCCAGAACTCGTAGGGTCCGAAGAAGTTCCAGTTCGGGCCGCGCAGGAACGTGCCGAGCACGATCAGGACGCACCAGAGGACGAGGAAGCCGACGAGGAAGATCGTGATCTCCCATTTCCGCTCCCGGAACGTGAAGTAACCGTTCCCTTTCGGGTTCGTGTCGATGTAGGGGATGGCCATGAGCCCGACGATGATGAGAGACGGCAGGACGACGCCCGCCATCCACGGGTCGTAGTAGACGAGGATCTCCTGGAGCCCGAGGAAGTACCAGGGCGCCTTCGACGGGTTGGGAGAGTCGCCCGGGTTCGCCGGCTCCTCGAGCGGCGCCTTCAACACGATCGACCACACGATCATCACGGCCATGACGACGACGAGGCAGATGAGCTCGACGTAAACGAGGTCCGGCCAGGAGAAGACCTTCTGGGTCGAGTCCTCGCCCTCGATCGTCGGGCGCCCTTGCGCGATGCGCTTGTCGTTCTCGTAGGCCTGGTGCATCGCCCACCAGAAGAAGAAGCCGACGAGGAAGATCATCCCGACGATCGGGACGTTGTCGGGCAGCGTCGCCACCTTGTTGAAGTTCGGATCGAGGTAGGAGAGCGCGAAGAACAGGACTCCGGCTATTCCGAGGACGATCCCGCCCTTCTTCGACCAGAGAGGCTTCCAGTTGATGGCGACGACGAGCAGGACGAGCGCGATCGTGACGAGATACTCCGGCGCCGCGAGGAAGTTGACGACGCTCTTCAGGGCGTTGACGACCGGCATCGAGCTCGACTCTCCCCTGCCTTAGACGGGTCCGGAGATGCCGCCGTCCTTGCGGACGCGCCAGAAGTGCACGGCCATGAGGAACGCCGCGATGAGCGGGATCCCGACGCAGTGGAGGACGTAGAACCGCAGGAGCGCGCCGGCTCCGACGAAGCGACCTCCGAGCAGCGCGAAGCGGGCGTCGTTCGAAGAGGTGACGAGCTGGATGTCGCCGATCTTGAGCAAGCCGGTGCCCGGACCCTCGATCCCGAGGAGCGGAGTGGCCGCGGCCATGTTCGATCCGACCGTGATCGCCCAGATCGCGAGCTGGTCCCACGGGAGGAGATACCCGGTGAACGAGAGCAGCAGGGTGAGCACGAGCAGAATGACGCCGATGACCCAGTTGAACTCGCGGGGCGGCTTGTAGGAGCCGGTCATGAAGACGCGGAACATGTGGATCCAGACGGTGATGACCATCGCGTGCGCGCCCCAGCGGTGCACTTCCCGCATGATGCCGAAGGGGACCTGCTCTCGCAGGTCGAGGATGTCGACGAACGCGTACTCGACGGTGGGGCGGTAATAGAACATGAGGAGGAGACCCGTGAAGGTCAGGACGAGGAAGAGGAAGAACGTGACCCCGCCCGCGCACCACGTGTAGCGCATCTTGACGCCGGACTTGCGCGTCTTGACGGGGTGCAGGTGGAGCACCACGTTGCCGAGCATCGCGAGCACGCGCTTGCGGTTCGTGTTCGGGACGCCGACCCGGAAGATGGACTTCCAGAGCTGGCTCTCGACGACGGACTCCTGAAACCGGTTCCAGCGACGACCCAAAAGACCTCCTGGTTCGCGCCGGGATCTGACCCCTTCGGGATCAGACCCCCTCTGAGTTTCGTGCCGGGGTCAGACCCCTTCGGGATCAGACCCCGGGGCAATCTCTAAACCATTTTCACGAAGGACTTCGGATCGCTCCACTGGCCCCGTTCGTAGAGGTATCGGGTGGCCTTGTCGACGATCAGCTGCCCGTCGTCGGGCGACACGGCGATCTCGGCGCGCTCGAGCGGCCTCGGCGTGGGGCCTTCGAAGTTCACGCCGGACATGTAGTAGCCGGACCCGTGGCAGGGGCACTTGAACTTGTTCTGCGCGGCGAGCCAGTTCGGCGTACACCCGAGGTGCGTGCAGACGGCGACGAGCGCGTAGATCGTCTCGGTGTTCCGGACGAGCCACACGCCGTACTCTTCCTTCCACCGCTCGTCCACCCCGAAGGCGTACGTCTGGGGGTCTCCCGCTTTGAAGCGGGTCGGCGGCTCGAAGAGAACGTTCGGGAAGAGGAACCGGAGCGTCGCGGTCAGGCCGGCGCCCGTCGCGGCGGCGAACCCGACCCAGGCGAGCGTCATCCACTTGATCGTCGAACGCCGCGTCACGCCGTCCGGCAGGACGTCGGGCGGCTTCTCCGCCGTGGGCGGGACTACTCGGCGCTGCGGTGTCGACATGCCGCCGGGGAGACTACCAAAAACAGGCTCCGGTCTCCATTTGACGCGACGACGAGCGAGGCCGTAGTCGAGAGACTCTCACCGCCCTCGCGTCGCTTCGATCGCGCGCCGCGCCGCGTCGCGCACGCGGAGGTTCGGGTCTTCGCGCGCGACTTTTTCCAGCAGCGGCACCGTTCCTTCGTCGCGAAGGATCGCGAGCGCCTTCAAAGCGTTCACCATCGCCGCCTCCGCCTGATCGGCGGAGAGCGCGGCCTGCCGCGCGAGGGCCTCGCGGTCCACGATCGCTCGGAGGACGGCGATCCCGCTGCCGTCGCCCATCGTCGCGAGCGCGATGGCGGCGTTCCATCGGACGTCGGGCACGCGATCTTCGAGCAGAACCCGGAGTCGCGGGACGACTCGCCGGTCGCCGAGCTTGCCCGCGACGTACGCCGCCATCTTCCTCATGCCGGGATCCTCGGAGCGCGACGCTTCGAGAACCGCGTCGACCGCCCCCGGGTCTCCGAGCATTCCGAGCGACCAGACCGCGTAGAGCCGTGTCTCCGGGTCCGGGTCCCGGGTTGCGCCGAGCAGCACCGGCACCGCCGAGCGGTCGCCGAGCTTCCCGAGCGCGAGGACGAGGTACCTCCTCACTTTCACGTCTTCCTCCCGCGTCGGGGAGAGCGTCTGGAAGAGACGGAGGCTCTCCGTGGCGATGGCGTCGCGCTCCGGCCCCGGCTTCATCGAGCCGATGCGGCGGGAGAGCTCGAACGCCGCCTGCCACCGCCGGCCGGCGCTCCCTCCGCGCACTTCCGCGAGGTAGTCGCGCGGCGAGCGCCGCTCGAAGGTCATCAGGGAGAAAACGAGGAAGATCCCGACGGCGGTGCCGACGACGAGTAGCGGGAGAAGGAAGAACCGGACGACGAGGCGGCCCGCGCCGGTCGGGCGGACGACTTCCTCGTCCTCGGGTGGATTCGGGCCGGGAGGGCCCTCGCTCACAGGACGGGGAGGTACCGCTTCGCCTGCGTGATCGGGTTCGGGACGAAGATCGCGTCCTTGTCGCAGACGGTCTCGCAGAGGCGGCAGGAGACGCACGGTCCCGCGTCGACCTCCGCGATCTTGTGGAAGGTCTCCTGGAGGGGGTCATCGATCAGGTAGATGCAGTCGAACGGGCAGATGTCGATGCAGAACTCGCAGCCGGTGCAGAGGTCGCGGTCGACGATCGCCTTCGGTATGTCGCGGGGCTTGACCTTCTCGACGAGCTCGCCCTTCTGGTCCTGGATGCACGAAACCGGGCAATAGCGAGCGCAGACCGAGCAGTCGATGCAGCGGTCGGCGTGGATGACGTACTTCTCGGCCTTGTCTCCCGTGATCGTGTGCGTCGGGCACTTGATCTCGCAGACCCCGCAGCCGATGCAGGTATCCGTG
>Ga0079218_10000815_pt1 | contig 10276 bp, 10 predicted proteins | sample NCCompost_FD_77181 | JGI IMG/M metagenome (GOLD analysis project Ga0079218, IMG submission 77181) | Agricultural soil microbial communities from Utah to study Nitrogen management - NC Compost | ecosystem: Environmental > Terrestrial > Soil > Agricultural land | place: USA: Utah | collected... | reverse complement strand
CATCGATTATTTCTTCCGCGCTTCGGAGTCTCCACTGGGCCACCTCGAGACAGGCGTCGGCTGCTCTAAGAGTGTGCGGTTTCTCGCCGACGGCTGGCTGCTGGAGCAGCCGTTCGGCCTCGTTCAGATCGTCGAGGGCGAGCCGAGCCAAGTTCGTTGCCGCTGGGCCCGGCTTCAGGAAGATGAGCCGGTAGGCCCACTCGCGAGTGGCCGTGAGGCGCGCTTGGAGACCCTCCAGGGTGGGAAACGGCGGAAGTTCCACCTTGCTTCCCACCCTACACACTCGCGCGAACCGGATCCGTCTAGATCCTACCGACAGCACAACCGGCACTCAAGCACGGCCGAAGCAAGCCTGTCGCAACCCCGGCATGGACGGCGAGCAGAACTTCAACGCAGAGTGGGAGGAGCGCCGAGGCTGAGCGACCCGACTATCTGGCAGGGCGCAAAGTGCCGTTCTTCACTTTCAACAGGTAGGTGACCTGATCGTCGACGTCGCCATCGCCGTTGAGATCGACGCCGCCGTGCTCGCTCTCGCCGGCTACGAACGTCACACGCTGCCCATCGAGCTGCGGCGAGATCGGGTTTCGAGACCCGAAGGGGCCGAGCACTGTTGCGGCGGCGAGCTCGAGGTTCAGGATCTCACCTGCCTTCGGTTCGATGACGTGCAGCACGGCGTCCTCGGCATCGCCGTCGCGGTTCAAGTCGGTCTCACCTTGTTCGACTTCTCCGACGAGGAGGGCGATGCCGTCACCCGCGACGACGGGCTCGACAGGATAAATGAACGAGCTGACATCCCTGCCGATACCGTGCGCCACAGCGAGTCTCGTGTTGATGATGGCGCCGGTCGCCGCGTTGTAGACATGGAGCACGTCGTCGGCGGCGTCGCCATCGCCGTTGAGGTCGCTTTCCGATTGCGCGGCCTCGCCGACGAGGAACGCGACGACCGTGCGTCCCACTACCGGTGAGACCGGGGTGCAGATGAAGAACGGAGGGCCGAGGATGGTGCGACACACGGAGGCCGCCGCGAGTCCGAGGTTGAGCGTGAGGCGCTGCCTGGCATCGAAGACGTGCAGCACCGAGTCCGCGGAGTCTCCGTCGCCGTTCAAATCGCCGGCTTCGGACTCGTTGACGAGAAACGCCGGCACTGCCGTTCGTGCCGCTAAGGCCGAAGGTGCGATGGTGATGAGTAGGGGGAGGAACCAAGAGATCGAACGCGCCTGACCGGTCATTTGCACCTCCGGTCGGAGTGTAGCCAAGGCGGCGACGACGAGCCGGCCGATCTTGGCTCAACAGTTGTCAACATTTTCTTGTCGGCGGGCCTGCCGAATCCGACGATTGTCCGCGTCGACCCGTGACGTCCCCGAGGGCAGTGTGATTTGTCGTGCGGGGCGGACGCCCGCGTATTGACGCAACAGTTCAGTGAGCGTCCGCCCGCTCGGACCGATCGCTATTCGAGCCGAACCGCGACAAAGAGATCCATGGTGGGATCGAGGGTTCTTTCTGTGTTGTTCAAGACTCGGCCGCCAGCGCCCACGTTGAAGTTGCTATCCAGGATGCCGACAACGGTCACGTGAAGTGTGCCACCGCTGTAGCTCCAAGCGAGGGGGATTGGCGCGCCCGCGGGAAAGTTGAGCATGGTTCGCGACCACGAACCCGACGCCTCGGCGATCCCGGCTCCCGCGCCGCTTTGCTCAAAGGTTCCGACACCCCCCGGCGCCAGCGTAAAAGTCGCATTGACTGTCAAAATTCCGACCGTTGCACTGGAGCCTGATCCCGTTAAGGCGGTGATGAAGCCGGTCGCCTTATACGTGCCGACAAGGTCGTCCGCCGTAATGCTTCCTTCCAATTTACTCGCCCGCCCCCCGAGGGCTGTGTCAGCGGCCGTCCTGGCGGTGCTCTCCGCTGTGATGTTGCCCTGCAGACTGGTGTCTGCGGTCGCGCGGGCGCTCGCCTCCGCGTTGACGCTGCTCTGAAGTGCGGCCTCCGCCGCCAACCGCGCATTGGTTTCGTCGGTGAGGGCGTTCTGAAGCGTGGCGATCGCGGCCTCGGCCGCGGCCAGGCGACTGTTGATCGCAGTGAGATTGGTGCTGGGGCCTTGAGCAAGGGCGACACGAGGTACCAAACCGAGGGCAACGGCAAAACACAATGAAGCTGCGCGGAAGCTATTCACAGTTACTCCTTGCCGACAAGCGTTCGTGGGGATTCAAACTGGCGTGGGCAGGTCCTTCGAGCAAAAAGCGTGCAAGCTCAACAATTGAATTGCGGCGGGTTTAGGGGGCGATCGCCCGTGGAGGCGGCTGGAAAGCCCTAGAGGGCTCGGCCTTTAGTCGGCACGTCGTAGACCTTCTACCGCGCTGGACCCCTGAGCCGAACGGCAGTCCACTCGCACCTTTTCAGGTGGGAGGCGGACCGCTCGCGGTGAACAGCCCGTGGTGCCCGCTCGCGGGACGCGGCGATCGCGAGGGCGTTTGCGTCCCCACGGGGTTCGTTGCGTGCGCCTGAGCCCGGCGTCGCAGCTGTCAGCGGTAGTGTTCGTCCGCCCACACGAACGGCGTCTGCTTGTTGGCCGTGAGCGAATCGCCGGGCGGCGCCAGGTAGACGTCGGAGAACCCGGACAACGTGCGATGAATGGCCGGGTCCGCCTTCAGGATCCGCCCGTCGGCGGCAAGATCCAGACGAGCAACAGGATGCTCCAGCAGGTACAGGTTGCCGTCAGAGTTCATGGTCGCAACCCGCACGCCGAGGAAGGCACCGCGCTGCGTCGACGGGCCGGTCTTCTCCGCGTCGGCGGCGTTGAGCAGCGTCGATAGGCGCAGCACCTCGACGCCGCCGGACTTCACCACTAGAGGGGTGCTCGGCGCCACCAGCGGAATCTGTGGATCGATCGGCTCGACGAGCGGTCTCCATTCCGCCTTGCCGTTGCTCGCGTTGGCCCAGAGCGCCGGCTCGACGCGCAGTACCGCGGCGTCGCGGTTGCCGCCGTTCGAGAACGCGACGGTCATGTACAGCTCGCCGCGGTTCGTTCCGTAGGACACCTCGGTGACGGTGACCGCGAGTTCCTGGTTCACGTAGAAGTAGCTGCGATAGAAGCTGAGTAGCGAGAGCGCCAGCGCGATGATGCTGGCGCTTTGCGTGATATCGATCCACTTGCGCCAGCGGCCGGCTGTCCGATGTTCGACCTGTGGTTCGTCCATTCGTTTTCCTTTGGGTGGGGCCTTGAACGTAACACATGCACGTGCTTGTAGAGCGCTCGAACGACCCGGGCATTGTCTGCCGCCAGTCCGGGAACTACACTCCGCGCACAGTGCTGTGCCCGACGAACCACGGTGGCGTGGAGTGTTCAGGCCAGTCAACAGTCTCTTGGTGGCGGCGAAGGACATCTCGCGATGACACGCAACCAGCGATTCCGCGCGCTGTTTCGGCCAAGCAAACCGTTCGTCTGTATGGGTGCGTTCGATGCCATCACGGCCAAGTTGGCCGAGGCCAGCGGCGCACAAGCCCTCTTCGTCAGCGGCTTCGTCGCGTGCGGCGTCGAAGCGGGCGAGCCAGACATGGGCGCGCTGTCGCAGCGCGACATGTTTGAGCATATCCGTCGCGTGTGCCGTGCGACGAGCCTGCCCGTTTTCGCCGATGCCGACACCGGCTACGGCGGTATGCTCGACGCGCAGCGCACCATCCGGCTATGGGAGGAGGCAGGCGCCTCGTGCCTGCACATGGAAGATCAGGCGCTGCCCAAGAAGTGCGGCCACTTCGCGGGCAAACAGCTCGTATCGCAGCAGGAGATGGTGCAAAAGCTCAAGGCCATGGTCGAGGCCCGGCGGGATCCGGACTTCTTCATCGTCGCCCGAACCGACGCGATCGCCGTCAACGGCCTGGAAGACGCGATCGCTCGCCTCACCGCCTATGCCGCCGCCGGTGCCGATGGCCTGTACGCCGACGCCGTGGAGAGCGTCGAGCAGATGCGCGAGCTGAGCCGCCGCCTCGAGCCGCTCCGCAAGCCGCTCCTGTTCAATATGGTCACGTCGGGCAAGAGTCCCACTCTGTCGCTGAAAGCCGTCGGCGAGCTCGGATTCGACTTCGCGCTGTGTCCGGTGGAGCCGCTGCTAGCGATGCACAAGGCCGTGAAAGAGATGATGGACGCCTTCTACGCAGCCGGCTGCGACACGAACGCCATCCAGGACCGCCTGACACCATTCGCTGAGTACAACAAGTTCGTTGGACTGCCCGAAGCGATGGCGCGGGAAGCGCGTTTCACGCGCGTTTGAACTTCGGAGCCCACATGCATGACACACCCGCGGGTACTGTCGAGGTCCGTCGCCAGGACGGGATCGCGATCCTGATCCTCACCCGGCCCACCGCCAACAACAGAATCACGCGGCAGATGGCCGAAGCCGGCGTGGCCGCACTGGAGGAGGCACGAAGGGACCGTAGCATCACCGGCTGCGTGCTCACCGGCGAGGGGGACGTGTCTGCACGGGCGGCGACTATCGAGGCGCCGGCGGCAGCAGTGCGGGCCGGCTGGAGTTCGCCCGCGCATAATGATTTGGCCCAGGCGACATCCCGACTCGGCAAGCCGCTGGTCGCTGCCATCAATGGCGACGCCCATGCGGGCGGCTTCAGCTTGATCGCTCTATGCGACCTCGCGGTGTGCGCCGAAGATGCGACGCTAGGTCTGCCCGAAGCGGCGCACGGGCTGTTTCCGCTACTCGCGCTCGCGATCGTCAAGGACAGCCTGCCGCAAAAGGTGTTCTTCGACCTCGTCTATCGAGCTCGGTTACTGAACGCGAGCGAAGCGCGCTCGCTGCACTTAGTCAACGAGGTGGTGCCGAGGCCGCGGGTGCTCGAGCGTGCCATCGAGCTGGCGGCCTCCACGCGCCACGCCAATCCGGACATCATCAGTATCGGCCGGGATTTGTACTACGACACGCGCTGTGCAACCCCTCACGACGCCAACGAGCGAGCACGTTTTGCGCTGGTGGCTGCACTCAAGGCGCTGGACGAGTCTCCGGCGTAGAACACGGCGATTGCCGTCACAACACAATGATTCAGACAACGCAGAGTCCTTCGGCGCCGCGAGAGTCCGTGCGGCGCGTCGCGATCGCCAGCATGGTCGGTACCTCCATCGAGTGGTACGACTTCTTCATTTTCGGGACGGCGTCTGCGCTGGTATTCGGCCGGCTGTTCTTCCCCACCTTCTCCGAGCTGGCGGGGACGCTCGCCGCGTTCGCCCTCGTTCGCGGTCGGGTTCGTGGCGCGACCGGTGGGCGGACTGGTCTTCGGCCACATCGGCGACCGGAGCGGGCGGAAGACTACGCTCGTGATCACGTTGACAATGATGGGCCTGGCCACCTTCGCCATGGGGTTGATACCCAGCTATGCGTCCATAGGCGCGTGGGCGCCGATTCTGATGGTCCTGCTGCGCTTCGTGCAAGGCATGGCGGTGGGCGGCGAGTGGGGCGGCGCGGTGCTGATGGCCACGGAGCACGCCGGCGGCGAGCGGCGCGGCTTCTTCGGCAGCTTCGCGCAGATGGGCAGCGCCGTCGGCGGGCTGATGGCCACAGGAAGTTTTCTGCTGGTGCAGCAGCTCCCCGAGGACGACTTCGTGTCGTGGGGCTGGCGCGTGCCGTTCCTCTTCAGCATCGTGCTCGTATTCGTTGGCCTGTTCATCCGGCTGCGGATCATGGAGTCACCGGTCTTTGCGCAGATCAAAGAGGCCCGTCGAGTCGTGAAGGTGCCCGTGGTGGAGCTGCTGCGATCCGAATCCCGCAACGTGCTGCTGGCCGCCGGACTGTACTTGGCGCATGGCGTGCTGTTCTACGCGATGACCGTCTACACGCTGTCCTACACGACGAGGGTCTACGGCCTGGCGCAGAACACTTACCTGATCGGCGTAACAGCGGCAGGCGCGGTGCAGCTGATCACGATTCCGTTCCTGGGTGCGCTCTCGGACAGGCTGGGGCGGCGCGCGGTGATCATGTTCGGCACCCTGTTCATCGTCGGATTTTCCGTCCCGCTCAACTTCATGATCACGTCCCAGGTCCCGATGCTGGCATGGCTCGCGGTGATCATCGGCATCTGCGTCGGCCACAACGCCGTGTACGCGCCGACGGCCGCGCTGTTTTCGGAAATGTTCCCCGCGCACGTGCGCTACAGCGGCACCTCATTGGGCTACCAACTTGGCGGTGCCATCGCAGGGTTCGTCCCGCTGATCGCAACCTCCCTGGTGGGCGCCGCAGGCGGCGCCTATTGGCCGATCCCCGCGCTGATCGCGGGCGCTGGAGTGATCGGCTTCGTATGCATTCTGCTGGTGCGTCCGGCCCACGCGGCCTAACGGGCGGAGGACGAAGGCTCGTCTTGATCGTCGTTCCGGTGCTCTCAGATCGCTGGGCAGGTCACGTCCGCGAGTGTGCGTGTTATCAGTGCCTCGGGCCCATCGGGACGAATGCGGATCCGATGAGCGAGGATCCCGAGTCGCTCGGTTCGTATGCCAGCGCCGTGGGAACTGTCGGAACAACGGTAACGAGCGAACCGTCCGACCGAGAGTGCCAGGGGACTCTCCGGTGATCGCTCTGGGCTGACGCGTTGGAGATAAACCGTCCAGCGGACGCTTGTCGACGCCGGCTCATGGACGACCGTCCCATCGGAGAGCCTCCTCCGGACTTCATATTGCACGGTGACCGTGAATGGATTCGGCGCAAACATGTTCCATGCCTGTTGGAGCCTCAGCGCCGTTCCCACCGCATGTGCTTCGGCAGGCAGCACGCGAGGGAGCATGCCTGCGCGTTCGCCCACTTGGACGGCGACGTAGGCTATCAAAATGATTAGGATCGCCGACGCCATCCGCGAGCGCCAGCTGCGGTCCTCGGTGACGTGCGTGGTTGCGCTCACGCCCAACCATGTCCACGCCTGTGCAGGCAGAAACGGGAGCCACGCCACCATTGAGAACAGCGGAAACAGACCGATGTTCATGGTCGCCGCAAGGCCCAAATGAAACGCCCAGAACATGGCGATCGTGAGAAATCGGAAGGCGCCCGTGTAGACGGGGACGAATGCCAGAAACGGGCCTAACAATTCGAACCCAAGAACTCCGTAGGTCATCGGCTCGATGAGCGATCGATATTCCCTCAGCCAGACGCCGAGCGGCGTCACCCACTCCTCCGCGTGCAGCGCGTAGAAAATGGCTTGGCCATTCCACCAGAGGTCACCGGTCTTTCGGATGCCCGTCCCCCAGTAGATCACGCACACCTGGAGCAAGAGGGCAACGGTACCTCCCGAGATGAACGAGTCTGGGCGTGGTCGCACCCGCCCTTGGGCAGCGTCCACGGAGAACCGGGCCGAGAGGGGCAGGAACAGACCCCAGAACAACAAGAGCCGCAGGATCGAGTCGCCTCCGATGTAGCTGAGAGGCTGACGAACCTGAACGCTCGCGACAAGGTACCAACAAAGCAAGGTGAACCATCGCGTTCGCCAGCCAACCAGCAAGGCAATGGCGCAGCCAGCGGTGAACGCGAAGAGCGCACCTTGCGAGACAGGGTGTGCACTGGCCCAGTAATGCGCCGACAGGTAGACGCCGCGACCGTCGATTGCGAGCAGCAGGTCACGGGGAAGCACACCCCGGTCGGTGTAGAGGCCCACCAGATCGAAGGCGCGCGTGATGACATCAGCGAGCACCGAGACACCCAGGCCGATACGCAGCAGCGCAAGCGAGCGCAGATCCACGGCGAACAGATTCCGGAGCATCAATCGTGGCCTCGCGACGGCATTGCGCTAGTCCGCGCTGTTCGCGACTTTATCGATCAGGTGAATGGCGCGCGCAATCTCGTCGCGCACGACGCCTAGGTCGAGCGCGCCCTCGCATTCGCCGAAGTCGATGGTCACGGCCTGTTGGAAATCGCGCACGAACACGCGCGCGTTGGACGTCTGCGAGCGGGCACGGTCCACGGCGTAATGATAGAGCGGTCCGGCGCTGATCGGATCGAGCTCGCCGGTGTGCTCTGCGCGTTCTCGCCGACGCGACCAAACGCACAGAGGAGCGCCAGATCGAGATAGCTCCGGACAGTTCCGACGCCGGGCCGCTGACCAGTTCCTTGCGCCAGCCCGGCTAACCGGCCGTTGCATCTAACCGCCCGCGCGGTGCTATCGTTGACGGCGCGTGCCGCAGGTGAGCGGCAATACGCTCGGCGAGAGGAGCGTCTCGTGAGCACTGACCCGTCACCGAAAGCCGATCCCTGGGACGTCTTTCAGAGCTGGTGGTACCGGGCTCGCGTTGTTGTTCACTGCCACGTATCTAACGGTGCTCTGGTTCGTCCTCGGGCCGAGCGATCCGTCGTATGCGGTGATGTTAGCCGTGGGAACATGCAGCCTCGACCCCGTAGTGGACATCCTCGTTAGGCGACGTCTGCCTCGCCAACGGTCCCGCGTGCCTGCGGGCGAGCGCGTACTCCACCGCATCGTCGGCGTCGGAATCTTCAATTGGCTGCTCGATGTCTCCGGATGGAATCGTCAGATCGAGCCTCTGCGGGGATTCTCGGTCAACAAAGCCGGCTTACCATCCCTGGAACAGGGTGCGCGCGCCGGCGCCGTCGCCCACGGAATCTGCTTTGGCATCCACGTACTGTTGGCCGTTCTCGCACTTGTCAGCAGGCACCCGTGGAGCGCCGCACTATGGATGCTGCTGCCGGGTGTAGTCGTTCACCTCTACCCGGTGCTGCTACAGCGCTCCATGGTGCTTCGACTCCAGCCTCTGTTGGACAAGTCCGGCTCCTGAACTTCGACCAGGGCCCATTTCCTTCCATCGCGTGATCATCGCGGTGGTGCCAGCACTGCGGTAGGGCGTGCAAGAAATGATGGCGTCCCCACCTCGCCTGAAGTGAGCCCCGCTTTGCTCCCCACAAGGCGACTAGGCAGGAGTAATTGCGACCTCACCGTCGAATGCGTTCCACGACGATTGGATCGCGCGGACCAGAATCTCGAGCGGTCACTGCCTGACGCAACGCACGGAAACGGCCATCTGCTTCTGCCCCTGGGGCTGACGATAGAGCGCTTGACTGCCTTTGCCGAAGTTGTAGAACGGTGCGGTGATCGGATCGTTTTCGGATACCGTCCAGTACACTCCGTGTGCCTCCAGCCGGTCGTACTGTCCATCAATGGAGCGATTGCCACCCAGCACGGCATTGAAGCCTGACGTGCCTCCGCTCAGGAGTGCCATGTACGCCGCTTTGCCCTTGGCAGGCGAATCGTTCCCAAGTCCACCATAGTGCGTCGCCATCTGACGCCATTCGTCGTCGGTCGGCAGCCGCCATCCATCTCCTAGCGACTGACATCCTCGCTGCGCCGACTCCCACGTATACAAACGGCCATATCGACGGCAGTTCGGTTCCGCATCGTCGTAACAATAGGACTGGGCTGTGTTGACGTTCAGATTCTGTGTCGTCCACTGCTTGCCGTCCGCCATCCGCTTGGAGGAATAGGTTGTGCCGGACGATTTTGGCTGCGCTGCACGGCGACCCAATGAGGCGGTCGGCGTCTGCCCCAGCAGCGTAACCGAGACAACCGAGACGCCAACCAGGAGGATAAGAACGCGCCGCATAGATGGCAGTCCTTCCATGAGAAGTGACCGAGGGATCTGCCCAGAAGATACACCGGGGCTTGAGGCATCGCCACTTCGAATAGCGGGACGGAGCCGCTCGCCGAACAGCCTCAGCGAGTGGTCACCGCGAATGCTCTCGGTCGCTGCTGCTCGAACTTCCTCCCGCGCCAATACCCGACTACCCTCCTCACGTGTCGAACACCTGTCAGTAACCCTTGACAGAAGTTGTGACTGCCGCTGAAATGTCCCGTCGCCGGCTTCGTACGACAGAGAGGCCACCAACCGCCAAGAGGTCACCATGCGTACGATTGCCAGATGTTTCCTGTTGTTCGGACTAGTCGCGGTCGTTCCTGGCGTCGCTGCGGCGCAAGCCATTCTCGCGGGTGAGGTCAAGGACACGACCGGCGCAGTGCTGCCGGGCGTGACCGTTGAAGCCGCCAGCCCTGCGCTCAGCGAAAAAGTTCGTACCGCGGTCACCGACGGCAGCGGGCGCTATCGCATCGAGTCGCTCCCGCCCGGCAGCTACACGGTCACGTTCTCGTTGACCGGGTTCGCGCCGGTGAAGCGGGAGGACCTCATGGTCAGCGGTTCTGGCGTCACCCCGGTCGACGTGGAGCTGACGGTCGGCGGCATGGCGGAAACGGTCACGGTCACGCCCCGGCGTCGCGACGAATCGTCGCTCGACGT
>Ga0079218_10000814_pt1 | contig 10279 bp, 9 predicted proteins | sample NCCompost_FD_77181 | JGI IMG/M metagenome (GOLD analysis project Ga0079218, IMG submission 77181) | Agricultural soil microbial communities from Utah to study Nitrogen management - NC Compost | ecosystem: Environmental > Terrestrial > Soil > Agricultural land | place: USA: Utah | collected... | reverse complement strand
TCGACGGCAACGGCCAGACGGAGCTGATCGACGCCATGACCGGTCTTCGAGCAGTCGAGTCGGGCACGGTACAAGTCGACGGCGTCGATGTGACGCAGGAGACCGCCCACGGCCACCTCGAGGCCGGAATCGGCCACATTCCCGAGGACCGTCAGCGCCGTGGGCTCGTGCTCGAGTACTCGATCGCCGAAAACATCGCGCTCCACGACTACCGCTCGCCGCCTGCGTCTCGCTTCGGCTGGCTGTTTCCGGGCCGCCTGATCGAGCGCGCGCGAACGCTGATCCGCGACTTCGACGTGCGCGGCGGCGGCCCGACGACACGGTCCGGCGGCCTGTCCGGCGGCAACCAGCAGAAGGTTGTGCTCGCACGCGAGATCGAGCGCGACCCGAAGGTGCTCATCGCTGCCCAGCCCACGCGCGGGCTCGACGTCGGCGCGATCGAGTTCGTTCACCGGCGCCTCATCGAGGAGCGAGACGAGGGCCGGGCCATCCTGCTCGTGTCGCTCGAGCTCGAGGAGGTACTGTCGCTCTCCGACCGCATCGTCGTGATGTACGAGGGCGAGATCGTCGGCGAGTTCCCGCCGTCCGCCAGCGAGGAAGAGCTCGGCATCGCGATGACCGGCGGCAAGCGGAGCGGAGTCGCAGCGTGAGCGATCTCGGGCCGTCGGGCATTCCGCCCGTCAAGCCGTACGGTCAGCCCACGGAAACCCCAGACGGCCCGCAGGAGAGCTTCGCGGAGCGGATCGCGCTCGCGCAGCGTGCCGGTGGGGTCGTCGCGCCGCTTCTCACCGTGCTCATCGCCTTCGTGATGGGCGGCCTCGTCGTGCTCGTCACGACCGGGAAGAACCCACTGGAGACATACAGGGCGATCTTCGAGGGCTCCGGCCTCAACTGGCTGTTCCCGTGGGTCACCGGCGAGGAGCGTCTCCTCGCCGGCTTCAACCTCCAGCAGACCCTCATCGCCACGACGACGCTGATCCTCGTCGGGCTCGCCGTCGCGTTTGCATTCCGTCGCGGGCTGTTCAACATCGGCGGCCAAGGGCAGTTCCTGTCCGGCGCGATTCTCGCCGTGTGGATCGGCTCCTCGCTCGAGGGCCTGAGCCCTGTCCTGCACGTGCTGCTCGCCCTCGTCCTCGGAACCGCAGCCGGGGCCGCGATCGGGGGCATCGCCGGCTTCCTCAAGGCAACCGTCGGCGCCCACGAGGTGATCTCTACGATCATGCTCAACTGGACCGTTCTCTGGGTCGGCGTCTACCTCTTCGGCCTCGGCGGCCCGCTGCAGAACGACACGCAGGAGTTCGTCCCGGTCTCGAACGACGTCCTCGAGAGCGCGAAGCTCCACGTTTGGTGGGGCGATCCGCTCCTCCAGGGACTCCACATCGGCTTCTTCATCGCAATCGGTGCGCTCGTCGTGTACTGGATCATTCTCAACCGCACGACGCTGGGCTACGGCGTCAAGGCGGTCGGGTTCAACCCCGAGGCCGCGCGCTACGGCGGGATCAGCGTGGCGCGCAACTACTTCCTGGCGATGGCCATCTCGGGCGCGTTCGCCGGCCTCGCAGGCGCGATCGACATCCTCGGCTGGCAGTTCCGGCTGTCAACCGGTGACGTCCAGACATCCGTGGTCGGGTTCACGGGAATCGCGGTCGCGCTTCTCGGGCGGAACACGGCGGTCGGCACCGGCCTCGCGGCGCTCCTGTTCGGCGCGCTCTTCACCGGCACGTCGACCCGCAACCTCGATCCGGAGATCTTCCAGCCCGAGCTCGCTTCGAATCTGACCCTCCTGATCCAGGGATTGGTCGTGCTCTTCGTGGGCATCGACATGGTCGTCCTGATGCTCCTCGGCAAGGCCCGGCGCAGGAGGGCGGCGACGGCATGACGAGCGTCGCGCTGCCGCTCGAGCGGGTCAAGAACCCGTTGCGCACCCTCGCCTGGGTGGGCATCGTGCTCGGGCTCGCGTCCGCGTTCGTCGCACTTCCCCCGGTCGCGGTGCGATCCTGGGTTCCGAGCCTGTTCCTGGCCCTGCTCGCCCTGCTCGCCGGCGTCTTCGTGATCACGCGCGGCGAGAAACGCTTCGGGTGGTACGCGATCGCCGCGGCGGTGCTCGGCTTCGGTCTCGCGTATCTCGCAACGCGCTCGGGCATCGGGAAGCTCGAGACCGTCGTCGTCTGGTCGGCGCTCTTCGCCTCGATGCTCCGCTTTGCGACGCCGCTTATCTTCGGCGCGCTCGGGGGCATGTTCTCCGAGCGCTCTGGCGTCGTGAACGTCGGCCTCGAGGGGATGATGCTGATGGGGGCCTTCTTCGGGATCATGGCGGCCGACAAGCTCGACTCCTGGATCCTCGGGCTGCTCGTCGGCGTTCTCTCGGGCGGTGCCGCGGCGCTCCTCCACGCGATCTGGTCGATCCACTTCCGGGCCGACCAGATCATCTCGGGGTTCGCGATCAACTTCCTCGCGCTCGGCCTGACGGGCTACCTGTTCATCGACATCTACGGGCAGGAAGGGACGCCGACCGACATCCCGAGCATTCCCAACGTCCGGCTCGCGTTCCTCGACGACGTCCCGTTCCTCGGCGACATCTTCGGGAACCTGAACCTCATGATCTGGGTCGCGCTCATCCTGGTCCCGCTGTCGTGGCTCGTCCTCTTCAAGACGCCCCTCGGGCTCCGGCTCCGCGCCGTCGGCGAGCACCCGCGCGCCGCGGACACGGTGGGGATCGACGTCTACGCGATCCGCTACGGCGCCGTCGTCACGTCCGGGATGCTTGCCGCGGCAGGCGGCGCCTTCCTCTCGATCGGCTTCGTCAACTCGTTCAACGAGAACATGACGGCAGGGCGCGGCTTCATCGCCCTGGCCGCGGTGATCTTCGGCAACTGGCGCCCGTTCGGCGCGGCCGCGGCCTGCCTCCTGTTCGGCTTCTCGAGCGCGCTCGCCCAGCGCCTCCCGGAGTACTCCGACTCGGCCGCGGTGCTCTTCCAGGCGCTTCCGTACGTCCTCACGCTGATCGCCGTCGCCGGCGTGATCGGGCGGTCATACCCGCCCGCAGCCGTCGGCCGGCCGTACCAGAAGCAGTAGTGGCGGTGGCGCCCGGAGAGAGCGCGGCCGGGAACGGCCGGGCGATCGCCGCAGTGGCCTTCGGGCTGCTCTCGATCGCGACGATGCCGGTCGCGATCCTCGCTACGCGCTACTCGGAGTCCTACGACCTGCTGCACGCGGGCCTTGCAATCCCGGTCGGGCTCCTCCTCGGGATCGTCGCGCTGCGCCTTGCGCGGGGTGCGCTCCGGCACGACGACGTCCGCCTGGGACGCGCAGGCGGGCGCAGGCTTGCCCGGCTCGGGAGAGCGCTCGGCGTCCTCGGGCTCGCGCTCGCCGCGACGTGTCTCGTCGCGGTCGCGGTCTACGGGCTCCTGATGTACCTCGGCGAACGCACGTAGCGGGAAGTCCGCCCGTCGGGGGATCCGCAGCGGCGGTATCGCGTCTACACTGGCGCCGCGATGTACGACATCGGCTCGAGCCTGCGCGAGGCCCGCATGCGGCTGGACCTCGACTTCGACGAGATGGAGGAGCGCACGAAGGTGCGCAAGAAGTACCTGCGCCATCTCGAGGACGAGCGATTCGACCAGCTGCCCGGGCACACGTACACGAAGGGCTTCCTCCGGGTCTACGCCGATGCGCTCGGGCTCGACGGAAGGCTCTACGTCGAGGAGTACAACTCGCGCTACGTCGCCGGGGACGACGAGAACGCCACGCCGCGGCTTCCGCGCACTCCCGTCCCGCAGCGCAGGCGCCGCGGGCGCGGAGAGTCGCGCGGCGCCGGCATCGCGCTCGCTTCAATCCTGCTCGTGACGGCGCTCGTGATTGCCGCGTGGCGCTTCGGCGGGCCCGACACGCCGAAGGTCGAAGGCGTCAACTCGAAGGCGCGCACGGCTGTGACCGCCCCGCGCGTCTCGCTATCGATCCGCGCGGTGCACGGGCCGACCTTCATGCAGGTCCGCGCGGGCAAAGCGGGCGAGGTGCTCTACACCGGCACGCTCGAGCGCGGCCAGCTCCAGCGCTTCACGAAGAAGAAGCTGTACCTGTCCGTGACACGCCCTGGCAACGTCGCTGTCAAGGTGAACGGCCATCTGATCGTCATGCCTCGAAGCGGGCAACGTCCCTTCGGTCCCGCCACGGGGTGACGCGACCCCGCGCGGCGATCGTCGTCACGGGCTCAGAGCTCGTGCGCGGAGAGCGTGACGACCGCAACGGGCCTTTCTACGCGCGCGAGGCCCTCTCGCTCGGGTTGACGCCCGAGCGAATCGTGATCGTCGGCGACGACCCCCTGGATCTCGAGGCGGCGCTCAGAGCCGCGAGCGAGGCCGACGTCTGCCTCGTCTCCGGCGGGCTCGGGCCGACGCACGACGATCGCACGGTCGAGCTCGTCGCGCGCGTCGCGGGCGCTTCGCTCACGGTCGATCGCGACCTCGAGACCCGGATCGAGGCCGTGTCGCGAGCGGTCGCGGACCGACTTGGCCGGCCGTACGCCGACTTCACCGCAGGCGTGACGAAGCAGGCGACGATCCCGGAGGGCGCCGACGTGATCGGCGTCGCGGGAACGGCGCCCGGACTGGTCGTCCACGCGAACGGCTGCGTGTTCGTCGTCCTCCCAGGGCCTCCGGGCGAGCTTCGGCGGCTGTGGCCCGCTGCCGTCGCAAGTGCGCCCATGCAGGCCGTCCTCACGTCGACGCGCCCGCCCGGTCGGCGAGTGCTCCGCTTCTTCGGCGCGAGCGAGTCCGCGGTCGCCCGCGCGCTGGCCGAGGCGGGGGGCGACGGCGGCGGCGTCGAGACGACGATCTGCGCGCGGGACTTCGAGATCCACGTCGACCTCGTCGTCGAGCCCGGTGCGGAGGCGCGAGGCGACGAGCTCGTCTCCGCCTTGCGACGCCCGCTCGAGCGATACCTCTTCAGCGAGGACGAGCGAACGATCGCCGAGATCGTGCTGGAGCTGTGTCGCGCGCGAAAGCTCCGATTGGCGACTGCCGAGTCGTGCACCGGCGGGCTGGTCGCCGTCCGGCTCACGGACGTGCCAGGCTCGAGCGACGTCGTGCTCGGCGGCGTGGTGGCATACGCCAACGAGGTGAAGGTCGCCGAGCTCGGCGTGCCGGCCGAGCTGCTCGAAGAGCACGGAGCCGTCTCGGGCGAGGTCGCTGCCGCGATGGCCGCAGGCGTCCGCACGCGTCTCGGCGCCGAGGTCGGGATCGGCGTGACGGGTGTCGCCGGCCCGGGCGGCGGAAGCAAGGAGAAGCCCGTCGGGCTCGTGCACTTCCACGTCTCGGCGCCCGACGGGGAGGTGGGGAGAGAGCTCTCGCTCCCGGGCGACCGCGACACCATCAGGGCCCGCGCGACGGTCGCTTCGCTCCATCTCGCGCGTGCGGTCCTGACACGAAGTCGGCACGAAGACGAGTGACCTCGGCCGCTAGCGTCGGGAGCGATGACCGTCTGCGACTCTTCCTGGCGCTCCAGCTCCCCGAGGCGACGCTCGACGTCGTCGAGCGCTGGCAGGAGGCGCACATCGCGGTCGGACGGCGCGTGGGCCGGGAGCAGCTCCACGTGACGCTCGCGTTTCTCGGGGCCCGGCCCGCCGGCGAGCTGCCCGGGATCGTCGCGGCGCTGCGCGACGCGTGTCGCGAAGCCGGTCGGATCGTCTTCGAGCCCGTTGCCTGGCGCGAGACGCGTTCCGTCGGGATGGTCGTCCTGCGCGACCTCGGCGACGAGGCGGGCGCGCTCGCAAGCCGCCTGCACGCGCTTCTCGAAGCGCTCGGCGTCTATCGCCCCGAGGCACGGCCGTGGCTCGCGCACCTGACCGTCGTGCGCTTCCGCACGAGGCTGCGGCTCGACCCGTCCCTGCCCGCGACGGGAACATTCGTTCCGTCCGGTGCTGCTGCTTACCTATCGAGACTGCGCCCGACCGGAGCCCGGTACGAGGTGCTCGAACGTGTCTCGCTGAACGAGGGAGGATGAATCGCATGAACCGGGAGGAAGCGCTCGACGTCGCGCTCGGCCAGATCGAGCGGAATTTCGGCAAAGGCGCGGTGATGCGGATGAGCGACGCCGCGCAGGTCTCGGTCGGCGCCATCTCCACGGGCTCCCTCTCGCTCGACCTCGCCCTCGGGATCGGCGGGCTGCCGCGCGGGCGCGTCGTCGAGGTCTTCGGCCCCGAGTCGTCGGGCAAGACGACCCTCGTCTACCACGTGATCGCCGAGTCCCAGCGCCGCGGCGGGATCTGCGCCTTCATCGACGCCGAGCACGCGATGGACCCGACGTACGCGCGCCGGATCGGCGTGAACGTCGACGAGCTGCTCGTATCGCAGCCGGACACGGGCGAGCAGGCGCTCGAGATCGCCGAGCTGCTCGTGCGCTCGGGCGCGGTCGACATCGTCGCGATCGACTCGGTCGCCGCACTGACGCCGAAGGCGGAGATCGAGGGTGAGATGGGCGACAGCCACGTCGGCCTCCAGGCCCGGCTGATGAGCCAGGCGCTCCGCAAGCTCGCGGGCACGCTGAACCGCACCGACACGATCTGCCTGTTCACGAACCAGCTCCGCGAGAAGATCGGCGTGATGTTCGGCTCGCCGGAGACGACGCCCGGCGGCCGCGCGCTCAAGTTCTACTCGTCCGTGCGACTCGACATCCGGCGGATCGAGACGCTCAAGGAAGGTACCGAGGCGTTCGGCAACCGCGTCCGCGTGAAGGTCGTGAAGAACAAGGTCGCGCCGCCGTTCAAGCAGGCCGAGTTCGACATCATCTACGGGCACGGGATCTCGTGGGAGGGCACCGTCCTCGACGTCGGCCTCGAGCGCAAGATCGTCTCGAAGTCCGGCTCGTACTTCTCCTTCGGCGACGAGCGCCTCGGTCAGGGACGCCAGAACGCGACGGCGTTCCTGCAGGAGAACCCCGATCTCGTGCAGGCGATCCTCACGCGGATCCAGGCCGAGGCCGGTCCCGACCAGCTCGTGTCGGCGAGGCTTCTGCCGCAGAGCGCCGAGGCGCCGCCCGAGGGAGCCGCGGCCGCCGACGCCCCGCTCGAGGTGCCCGCGGAGGCCTGACGCCCGGAGGTCGTGCGCGATGCCGACGGTGACGGCGCTCCGGGAGCGGCGCGGATCGGTTGCGATCGAGCTCGACGGCGCTCCCTGGCGCACCGTTCCCGTCGCCGTCGCGGCCGAGAGCCGGCTGACGCTTGGTTGCGAGCTCGACCGTGAGCGTGCGCGCTCCATCGGCCGCGCGTTGCGCCGACATCGCGCGCGAGATGCGGCGGTTCGCGCGGTCGCGCGCCGTGACCACTCGCGCGCGTCGCTCGAAGCCCGCCTCGAGCGTGCAGGCGTCCGTCTGCGCGAGCGCGGCGACGCGATCGACGCCGCGACACGAGCCGGGCTCGTCGACGATGCGCGCTTCGCGGAGGCACGCGCCAAGGCGCTCGCGGACCGTGGCGCAGGCGACCTGCTCGTGCTCGGCGATCTCGAGCGAAACGGGGTCGACGACGCCACGGCGCACGCCGCATTGGCGACGCTCGAGCCCGAGGCCGTTCGTGCGTCGAGGATCGTCGCGTCGCGTGGCGCGACCGCGCGGACGCTGCGCTACCTGGCCGCGCGGGGCTTCTCCGAGGATTCGCTCGAGGGCCTCGTTGCAGACCTCGAGAGCCGAGCGCTAGGATGAGGATGCTTCATCCGACATTTCCCTGCACTCGCGTACGTTCCGAAACCGTTGAGCAAGTGACACTCGTGTCGACAACCGACCTCTCGAGCCAGCGGGCGCGCCGAGCGCGCACGCAGGAGGCCGCGCCGGCCTAGAGCCACGCACCAGCGGAGCCGGATCCCCACGATTGCAGGGGAGCGCCGGATGTGAGCAGCCGCGGCAAGCCCGCGGGCCATATCGACCCCTCCGGGAGGAGTGGAGATGCTCACGGTGATCGCGGTGCTCGTCGGGCTCGTCGTCGGGGCGGGCGCGACCGCCGTCTGGCTCCGCACCGCCAGCGCATCCGGCGTGCGCCGGAGCGAAGAGGAGCGCCGCCGGCTCATCGCGGACGCCGAGCGCGAAGCCGAGACCGTCCGGCGCGAGGCGCAGGTCGACGCCCGTGAGCTGTCCGTCAAGCTCCGCGCGGAGGCCGACGGCGAGGTGCAGGACCGGCGGGTCGAGATCGCGAAGGTCGAGGAGCGGATCGCGCAGCGCGAGGCTGAGCTCGAGCAGAAGCTCCTCGAGCTGACCCGTCGCGAGCAGGGGATCGGCGACCGCGAGGTGCACCTGAAGCAGCTCCAGGACGACCTGAAGGTCGTCCGTGACGAGTCCGTCCGCGAGCTCGAGCGAGTCTCGAGCATGACGCTCGGCGAGGCGAAGGCCGCGATGCTGGAACGCTCCCAGGACCTCGTTCGCCACGAGCTGGAGCGATCGGTACGACAGATGGAGGAGGAGGCGCGCGCTGAGGCCAGACGCCGGGCGCGAGCACTCGTGGCCGACGCGTTGCAACGCGTTGCGGCAAGTCACACCGCAGAGACCACGGTGACGGTCGTCGAGCTCGCGAGCGACGACATGAAGGGTCGCATCATCGGCCGCGAGGGCCGCAACATCCGCGCGCTCGAGCACCTGACCGGCGTCGACTTCATCGTCGACGACACGCCCCACGCGGTTGTCCTCTCGTCGTTCGACGGCATCCGCCGCGAGGTCGCGAAGCTCACGCTCGAGAAGCTGATGGAGGACGGCCGCATCCATCCGGCCCGAATCGAGGAGATGTACTACCTCTCGAAGGCCGAGCTCGACGAGCAGGTCCACCAGGCCGGCGCCCAGGCGGTGTACGAGGCCAACTGCGGCGAGGTGAGCGAGGAGCTCGTGTCGATCCTCGGCAGGCTGCGATTCCGGACGAGCTACGGCCAGAACGTGCTGAAGCACACGCTCGAGGTCGTCCACCTCGCAGGGATCATGGCCGCGGAGCTCGGCGCCGGCGTCAAGACCGCGAAACGCGCAGCCTTGCTCCACGACATCGGCAAGGCGATGACGCACGAGGTCGACGGCTCGCACGCGCTCGTCTCCGCGCAACTCGCGCGGCGAGCCGGCGAGACGGACGGAGTCGTCCATGCGATCGAGGCGCATCACCACGAGGTGCAGCCACAGACCGTCGAGGCCGTCCTGCTGATCGCGGCCGACGCGATCTCGGCCTCGCGCCCGGGCGCGCGCGGAGAGAGCCTCGAGCACTACATCAAGCGGCTGGCGGCGCTCGAGGAGATCGCAATGGCGAAGCCCGGCGTCGCGAAGGCGTACGCGCTGCAGGCGGGACGCGAGATTCGCGTCATCGTCGAGCCGACCGAGGTCGACGACCAGGGAACAGCGCTTCTCTCGTACGAGATCGCGCGCCAGATCGAAGACCAGCTCGAGTACCCGGGACAGGTGAAGGTGATCGTGATCCGCGAATCGCGGGCGATCGAGGTCGCGAAGTAAGCGACCCGCCGTTCTGGCGCCCTACCGGCCGCGAAAGTCGTCGTCACACCCGTGAGCGGCCCGATCGCACGGCGTGCTCCTACAATTCGCAGGCGATGAGGCGGTACCACGTCACGACGTTCGGGTGCCAGATGAACGCTCACGACTCCGAGCGGATCAAGGGCATGCTCGAGTCGCTCGGCCTCGGTGAGACAACGGAGCCCGAGGCTGCCGACGTGCTCGTGTTCAACACGTGCACGATCCGGGAGAAGCCCGACACGAAGCTCGCCGCCTACCTGGGCGATGCGGCTGCCCGAAAGCGGCGCCACCCGGAGATGGTCGTGGCCGTCGGCGGGTGCTACGCGGAAGCGCAGCGCGAGCGGATCTTCGAGCTCTACCCGTTCGTCGACGTCGCGTTCGGGCCCGGGTCGATCCCGCACCTCGGCGACTGGATCGAAACCGGAGGCTATGCCGTCCCACGGGGGCGCTTCGGCTCCCACGACACGTTCGCGGCGACGCTTCCCATGCATCGCGAGCGGCGCTCGAGCGCATGGGTGCAGGTCTCGATGGGCTGCAACTCGAAGTGCGCGTACTGCATCGTCCCGGCCGTCCGAGGCCGGGAGCAGAGCCGGCGGCCAGGGGCCATTCTCGCCGAGGTGGAGGCGCTCGCGCGCGACGGCGTCAAGGAGATCACGCTCCTCGGCCAGAACGTCAACTCGTGGGGGCGCGATCTCGCGCCCGACCTCCGGACCGAGTTCGGTGAGCTCCTCCGGGCATGCGATGCAGTCGAGGGCATCGAGCGGATCCGCTTCACGAGCCCTCACCCGAAGGACTT
>Ga0079218_10000813_pt1 | contig 10288 bp, 7 predicted proteins | sample NCCompost_FD_77181 | JGI IMG/M metagenome (GOLD analysis project Ga0079218, IMG submission 77181) | Agricultural soil microbial communities from Utah to study Nitrogen management - NC Compost | ecosystem: Environmental > Terrestrial > Soil > Agricultural land | place: USA: Utah | collected... | reverse complement strand
CGCGCCAGCTCACGTGCTTGGCCATCGGCTCGTTCTCGCGCAGCTCGCCGCGCAATCCCTGATTCATTCGCGTCGCCTCGGACATGTCCATCCTCAACTCCGCGCCGCGTTGGACTCGCGCGACGCGGCGGCCACCGAGAGCTCCGCGGCGAGCATGCCGATCGAGCCCGCGCCCATGGTCACCACGACGTCGCCATCGCGAACGCGCGCGATGACCGCGTCGCGCATCTCGGTTGCGCCCTCGACGAAGACCGGCTCGACCTTTCCCCCGACACGCACCGCGCGCGCGAGCGATCGCCCGTCGGCGGCCACGATCGGCGCCTCGCCCGCCGGATAGACGTCCGCGAGCACCAGCTCATCCACCGTGGAAAGCACCTTCACGAAGTCCTCGAAGAGGTCGCGTGTGCGCGTGTAGCGGTGCGGCTGGAAGGCGAGCAGCAGGCGCCGTCCGGGAAACGCGCCGCGCGCGGCCGCGAGCGTAGCCGCCATCTCCGCGGGGTGGTGGCCGTAGTCGTCGACCAGCGTGAAGTGCCCGCCGCCCGGGAGCGCGATGTCGCCGTAGCGCTGGAAGCGCCGGCCGACGCCGGTGAATTCCGCGAGCGCCTTCGCGATCGCCGCGTCCGGGGCACCCACTTCGCGCCCGACCGCGATGACCGCGAGCGCGTTCAGGACGTTGTGCAGGCCGGGGAGGTTCAGCATCACCTGGAGCGGGGCCGTGCCGTTGGTTCGCGACACGGCGCGGAATCGCATGCGGCCCGCGTCCCAGCGAACGTCCTCGGCGACGAGGTCCGCGTCGCCCTCCAGCCCGTAAGTGAGCACGGGGCGGGTGATCTGGGGCATGACCGCGCGCACGTGCGGGTCGTCCTTGCAGAGCACCGCGAGGCCGTAGAACGGCAGGTGGCCGATGAACTCCACGAACGCCGCCTTCAGCCGTTCGAAGTCCTGGCCGTAGGTTTCCATGTGGTCGGCGTCGATGTTCGTGACCACCGCGATGATCGGCTGCAGGTAGAGGAACGAGGCGTCGGACTCGTCGGCCTCCGCCACGAGGTACTCGCCCTGCCCCATGCGCGCATTGGTGCCGATCGAGTTCAGGCGCCCGCCGATGACGCACGTCGGGTCCATGCCCGCTTCGGAGAGCACCGCGGCGACGAGCGAGGTCGTGGTGGTCTTGCCGTGCGTGCCGGCGATGGCGATGCCCTGCTTGAAGCGCATGAGCTCCGCCAGCATCATCGCGCGCGGCACGACCGGCACGCGCGCTTCGCGCGCACGCGCCACCTCGGGGTTGTCGGGCTTCACCGCGGTGGAAACCACCACCGCGTCCGCGCCCTCGATGTTTTCGGCCGCGTGTCCGATCTTCACGCGGATACCGAGCGTGCGCAGGCGCTTCACCACCGCGCCTTCCGAGATGTCGGAGCCGGTCACGACGTAGCCCAGGTTCGAAAGCACCTCGGCGATGCCGGACATGCCCGAGCCGCCGATGCCCACGAAGTGGATGCGCTTCACCTTATGCCGCACGCGCCGCCTCCTCGCAAAGGTCGGCGCAGCGCGCCGTGGCGTCGGGCCTGCCCAGGGAGCGCGCGCGGCGCGCCATGTCGGCGAGCGCCTCGCGCGTGAGCGTACGAATCACGGAGGCCAGGTGCGCGGGTGAAGTCTCGAGCTGCGCGAGCGTGAGGCCGGCGTTGCGGGACGTCAGGTATTGCGCGTTCGCCATCTGCTCGTCGGCGACGAACCACGGCAGCGGGAAGAGAATCGCCGCGAGCCCCGCCGCGGTGATCTCGGCCACCGTGATCGCGCCCGAGCGGCACACGAGGAGGTCGCACCACGCATAGCGTGCCGCCATGTCGTCCACGAACGCCACGACCTCGGCCTCGATGCCGGCGCGTTCGTAGGCCGCCTTCAATCCTTCGAAGTTCTTCTCGCCCGACTGGTGCACGACCTGCGGCCGCTCGCCGGGTGCGAGCGCCCGCATCGCCGCGACCACGAGGTCGTTCAGCGTCTGCGCGCCGAGGCTTCCGCCGACCACCAGCATCCGCAGCCGCCCTTCACGCCCGCCGTAGCGCGCTTCCGGCGGCGGGACTGCTGCGATCTCGGGCCGCACCGGCGTGCCGAGCAGCTCGACGCGCCTGGGCTTCGGCAGCCGGCTCGCAGGATTGCCCTTCACCGCGCGCTCGAACGCGCCTTCCATCGCCACGATCACGCGGTCGGCGACGAGCGCGAGCGCGCGGTTGGTGAGCCCCGCGATCGCGCCGGGCTCGTGGATCACGAGCGGCCGCCACCAGGCGACGGCCATCATCCCGCCGGGAAAGGCGACGTAGCCGCCCATCGAGAGCACGACGTCGGGCCGGATGCGGAAGATGGCGACCGTCGCCTGCCAGAAGGCAACCAGCAGCCGCAGCGGCAGAAGCAGCCACGCGAGCGCGCCCTTGCTGCGCACGCCCGCCATGTTCACCGTGACCATCGGATAGCCGGCGGCGGCGACGAGCTTCCTCTCCATGCCCGCGGGCGTGCCCATCCAGTGCACCTTCCACCCGCGCGACTGCAGCTCCCGCGCGATGGCGAGACCGGGAAAGATGTGGCCGCCGGTTCCGGCGGCCATGATGAGGATGGTCCTGCTCACAGGGTCCCTCCGCGCATCAGGTACCGGTTTTCCCAGTCGATGCGCAGCACGATCGCAATCGCGATGCAGTTCACGACGATGCCGGTGCCGCCGAAGGACAGGAGCGGGAGCGTGAGCCCCTTGGTGGGCAGCAGGCCCATGTTCACGCCCATGTTGATGAAGGCCTGCGCCGCGAGCCACACGCCGATGCCCTGCGCGGCGAGTGCGGCGAAGTAGCGCTCGAGGCTCGCCGCCTGGCGCCCCACCGCGAACGCGCGATGCACCAGGAAGAGGAAGAGCGTGATCACCACCGCCACGCCCGCGAACCCGAGCTCCTCGGCGATCACGGCGAGCAGGAAGTCGGTGTGCGCCTCGGGCAGGTAGAAGAGCTTCTCGACGCTCGCGCCGAGCCCCACGCCCAGCCATTCGCCGCGCCCGAACGCGATGAGCGAGTGGGAGAGCTGGTAGCCCTTCCCGTAGGCGTCCGACCACGGGTCCATGAAGCCGAGGATGCGTTGCAGGCGGTAGGGCGAGGCGAGGATGAGCGCCACGAAGGCGACGGCGAGCAGCGTCGCGAGCCCGGCGAAGAGCCGCCAGTTGAGGCCGCCGAGGAAGAGGATGCCCATGGCGATCGCCGTCACCACCACCAGCGCCCCGAAGTCGGGCTCGCGCAGCAGCAGCGCGGCGATGAGCGCCATCACGCCGAACATCGGCAGGAAGCCCTTGCGGAAATCGTCCATGAAGGCGGCCTTGCGCACCGTGTAGTCGGCCGCATAGAGCACGACGAAGAGCTTCATCAGCTCCGAGGGCTGGAAGCCAGCGATGCCGAGCGAGATCCAGCGCCGGCTGCCGTTCACCTCGCGGCCGATCCCCGGGATGAGGACGGCGACGAGGAGCAGCGTGCCGGCGAGGAAGAGCCACGGCGCGGCGCGCTGCCAGAGCCACACCGGCACGCGGAAGAGCGCAGCGGCGAACGCGATGCCGATCGCCAGGTAGATCCCGTGGCGCACGAGGAAGTAGCTCGAGCGATAGCCGGTGAAACGCTCCGCTCCCGCCATCGCGATCGAGGCCGAATACACCATCACCAACCCGAAGGCGGCGAGGATCAGGGCCGACCACACGAACGCGGAGTCCACGCCCGTCGCGCGGCGAGCCGGGTTGTAGAGCATCAGGCCCTCCCCGGGGGACAGGGCACATCCGGCATCGAGCTGTGACCTGTCCCCATGAGCCGCCGCGCTGCCTCGGCGAACGTGTCGCCGCGATGGGCGTAGTTGCGGAACATGTCGAAGCTCGCGCAAGCCGGCGAGAGCAGCACCGCGTCGCCGGGCCGCGCGCGCGCGAAGGCTGCGGCCACCGCGTCGTCCATGCTGCCCGCGCGTTCGACCGGGATGCGCGTCGTTTCGAGCGCCGCCGCGATCGACTCGGCGTCGCGCCCGATGAGCACCACCGCCCGCGCACGCGCCTTCACTGCGGGTGCGAGCGGGGCGAAGTACTGTCCCTTGCCCTCGCCCCCGGCGATGAGCACGACCGGCTCGCGGAACCCCTCGAGCGCCGCCACCGCGGCGCCGACGTTCGTGCCTTTCGAATCGTCGTAGAAGCGCACGCCGCCGTTCTCGGCCACGAGCTCGACGCGGTGCGGCAATCCCCGGAACTCGCGCAGCGCCCGGGCGAGCGCCGCGCGCGGCGCGCCGATGGAGCTCAGCAGCGCATGCGCCGCGAGCGCGTTGGCGGCGTTGTGCAGGCCCTGCATCCCGAGCTCGCCCGCGGGCAGCAGGTCCTCCTCGCCGCGGCGCATCATCGTGCGCGTGCGGTCGAGGCCCCATTCGCTCTCGGTGATCGGCTCGCCCAACCCGAACGAGAGCGACCGTTCGCCGCCCATCCCGCGGCTCCACGTGTCGTCGCGGTTCACCACGCGCACCGCGGCATTGCGGAAGATGCGTTGCTTCGCGCGGGCGTAGTCCTCCATCCCGTCATAGCGGTCGAGGTGGTCCTGCGAGAGGTTCAGCATGGCCGCCGCGTCGAGCGCGAGGCTCGAGGTGGTCTCGAGCTGGTAGCTCGAGAGCTCGATCACGAAGAGGTCCGTTTCGGCGGCGGCGCCGTGCGCGCGCTCGCTGTAGCGCGTGAGCGCGTCGAGCACCGGCAGCCCGATGTTGCCCGCGACCTGCGTGCGAAAGCGCGCAGCGCGGCCCATCGCCCCGGCGAGCGCCGTGACGGTGGACTTGCCGTTGGTGCCGGTTATTCCGAGCACGCGCGTCCCGGGCGCGACGTCGCCGAGCGCGCGGGCGAAGATCTCGACGTCGCCCACGATTTCGATGCCGCGCGCGGCTGCTGCGCGGAGGAGCGGCTCGCGGAGCGCAATGCCCGGACTCGCAGCGACCGTGTCCACCCCCGCCAGGAGCGCTTCATCGAAGGGCCCCAGCCTGAGGTCGACGCCGGGGAAGTCGGCGCGAACCGTTCCCAGGGCCGGAGGCGCTTCGCGCGTGTCGGCCGCGCGCAATCGCGCGCCCGCGGCTGCGAGCCACCGAAGGCACGAAAGCCCCGTGTCACCCAGTCCAAGAACGAGAACGCTCTTGTTTTCCCAGTCATTGGCCATCTCCTTTGGCTTCGTTCTAGATCACCAGGGCTGAAACACAGAGGACACAGAGGGCGAAGCAGAGGACCGCCAGGAAACCGAACCCCGCTGCCGGGTCGTTCCTGCCCTCGCGCTCGTTGTCTCGATCCGTTTCCATCCGTTCGCTAGCGCAATTTCAGTGTGGAAAGGCCGAAGAGGACCAGCATCATCGTGATGATCCAAAAGCGAACCACGACCTGGTTCTCCTTCCAGCCCTTCAATTCGTAGTGGTGGTGAAGCGGCGCCATTCGGAAGACGCGCTTGCCGGTCAGCTTGAAGCTCGCCACCTGGATGATCACGGAGAGCGTCTCGACCACGAAGACGCCGGCCATGATCAGCAGCACGATTTCCTGGCGCACGATGAGCGCCACCATGCCGAGCGCCGCGCCGAGCGCGAGCGCTCCCACGTCGCCCATGAAGACTTCCGCCGGATACGCGTTGAACCATAGAAAGGCGAGCCCCGCGCCCGCCATCGCGCCGCAGAAGACCGCGAGCTCTCCCGCGCCGGCGATATACGGGAAGCCGAGGTAGCGCGAGAAGACCGCGTGCCCGGTGACGTACGCGAACACCGCGAGGGCCGAGGCGATCATCACCGTCGGCATGATGGCGAGCCCGTCGAGGCCGTCGGTGAGATTCACCGCGTTCGAGGTGCCGACCACCACGAAGTAGCCGAGGATCACGAAGCCCACGGTCCCGAGCGGGATCGCGACCGCCTTGAAGAACGGCACGATGAGCTCGGTCTGCTGCGGCAGGCGCGCGCTCCACGCGAGGATGCAGACCGCGACGATCGCGATCACCGACTGCCAGAAGATCTTCGCTGCGGCGGACAGGCCCTTCGGGTTGCGGTGCACGACCTTGCGCCAGTCGTCCACCCAGCCGATGGCGCCGAAGCCGAGCGTGGTGAGCAGGCAGATCCAGACGTAGCGGTTCTGCAGGTCGGCCCAGAGGAGCGTGGTCACCGCGACCGACACGAGGATGAGCGCCCCGCCCATCGTCGGCGTGCCGGACTTGATGAGGTGCGTCGACGGCCCGTCGTCGCGCACCGCCTGGCCGATCTTGAAGGCGGTGAGCTTGCGGATCATCGCCGGGCCGACGATGAAGGAGATCGCCAGCGCCGTGAGCGCCGCGAGCACGACACGCAGCGTGATGTACGAGAAGACGTTGAACATGCGAAAGGCGCGGTTCTCGGAGAGCCATTGCGCGAGCTCAAGCAGCATCCGGCGTCTCCTTCGAGGCGAGCGCGTCGGCGACGCGCTCCATCTGCATGAAGCGCGAGCCCTTCACCAGCATCACCGTGCCCGCGCGCGCGCGCGACTGGAGCGCCTCGACGAGCGCCTTGCGATCGTCGAAGTGGCGTCCGCCGGGGCCGAAGGCCTCGACGGCACGCGCGCTCTCGGCGCCGAGCGCGAAGAAGTCGTCGATCTTGAGGCTCGCCGCGAAGCGCCCGACCTCGGCGTGCAGCTCCGGCGCCTCCTCGCCCAGCTCGCCCATGTCGCCCATGACGAAATGCGCTGTCCGGCCTCGAGCGTGAGCACCGCGAGCGCCGCCTTCATCGACTCGGGATTGGCGTTGTACGTGTCGTCGATCAGCACGGCGCCCTTCAGGCCCGCGCGGCGTTGCAACCGCCCGGGCACGCCCTTGAAGAGGGTGAGGCCCTCCTGCATCGCGTGCGGCGGAATCTCGAGCGCGTGCGCGACGGCGCAGGCGGCCGCGGCATTGGCCAGGTTGTGCTCGCCCGCGACCTGCAGCGTGGCGACGAACGCGTCGGCCGGCGTCACGAATCGCGCCTGCGCTCCCTCGGCGCTCACGTGCACGTCGGCTTCGGGTCCGAGGCCAAAGGTGACGACGCGCCGCCCGGCGTTGAGGTCCTTCCAGTACTCGGCGAACGGGTCGTCGGCGTTCACGATCGCCACACCGCCCGGCCCCAGGCCCGAGTAGATCTCACCCTTGGCGCGCGCGACCGCCTCGACGCTCCCCAGGAGCCCGATGTGCGCGCGCTGCGCGTTGTTCACGAGCGCGACCGTGGGCGCGGCGAGCTTCGCCAGGTACTCGATCTCGCCCGGATGGTTCATGCCCATCTCGATCACCGCGTAGCGATGCGTGGCGCGCAACGCGAGCAGCGTGAGCGGCATGCCGATGTCGTTGTTCAGGTTGCCTTGTGTTGCGAGCACAGAGTCCCGGGAGCTGTGCACGGCGAGGATCGAGGCGATCATCTCCTTCACCGTCGTCTTGCCGTTGCTTCCGGTGAGCGCGACGAGCGGCAGCATGAAACGCGCGCGCCAGTCGGCCGCGAGCTTTCCGAGCGAGATGCGGGTGTCGCCGTCCACCACCTGCGGGATCGGCAAGTGCGCTTGCACGCGGCGCGCGGTGAGCGCCGCCACCGCGCCCTTCCTGATAGCTTCCTCAACGTACCCATGGCCATCAAAACGCTCGCCCACGATGGCGACGAAGAGATCGCCGGTCGCCACCGCGCGGCTGTCGGTGGTCACGCCCGAGATGCCGACACGCGAGCCGTAGACCATGCCACCCACGGCGCGCGCCACGTCGTCGAGGCTCATGAGGACCGGGGGCCGCATCGGGTAGTCGCCGCCGTTCACGCGGGCTCCCATTCGGCGAGAGCCGCGCGCGCCACGTCCGCGTCGCTGAAGGGCACGCGCGTGCCCGCGATCTCCTGGTAGGTCTCGTGGCCCTTGCCCGCGACGAGCACGATGTCGCCGCGGCGCGCGTGGTGCACCGCCGAGAAGATGGCGACTTGCCGGTCCTCGTGCACCTCGACCTTGTTTCGTTCAGGGCCGGCGCTTCGCGACCACGGGATGCCCTCGAGCACCTGCGCGATGATCTGGCGCGGATCCTCGCTGCGCGGGTTGTCGCTCGTCACGATGACCTGGTCGGCGAGCCGCGCGGCGGTCGATCCCATGATCGAGCGCTTGCCGGGATCGCGGTCGCCGCCGCAGCCGAAGACACAGAAGAGGCGATTGCCCGCGGGAACAAGCGGGCGAAGCGCTTCGAGCGCCTTCTCGAGCGCGTCGGGCGTGTGCGCGTAATCGACGACGACGACCGGCTGTGTCCCGCCGCCCAGCCGCTCGAGGCGCCCGGGCACCGGCTGGAGCATGCTCACCGCGCGCACCGCCTCGTCGAAAGTGAAGCCCGTGGCGATGAGGGCGCCGATGACCGCCATCAGGTTGGAGACGTTGAGGGCGCCGAGCACGGGCGCCGCGACGAGCCCCGAGCCCCATTGCGATTCGAGATGGAAGGCCACGCCGGCCCCGGTGAGCGCGATCCTCGAGGCCGCGAGCCGCGCGCCGGGCGCGGTGCCGAACGTGACCACGTCGCGCCCGCTTCCGGCGAGCCGCGCCGCGAAGCGCGCGCCCCACTCGTCGTCGATGTTGACGATGGCGCTGCGCAACCCGCGCGCCGAGAAGAGGCGGTACTTCGCCTCGGCGTACGCGTCCATCGTGCGGTGGTAATCGAGGTGGTCGCGCGTGAGGTTGGTGAAGATCGCGACGTCGTATTTGATGCCGGCCACGCGTCCCTGGTCGAGGCCATGGCTCGAGACCTCCATCGCGGCCACGCGCGCGCCGCGGCGCAGGTAGTCGGCAAGCAGGCGTTGGAGCACGATCGCATCCGGCGTGGTGGTCTTCGCCTCGGCGCGCTCGCCGACGAGGCCGTTGCCCAGCGTGCCGAGCACCGCCGAGCGCCACCCCAGGCCTTCGCACGCCGCGGCGATCCATTGGGACACCGAGGTTTTCCCGTTGGTGCCCGTGACGCCAATCATGAAGAGGGACTCCGACGGATTGCCGTAGATGTTCCCGGCGATCTCGGAAATCCTTTCGCGCAGGGCCTCGACGCCGAGGTTCGGGATCTCCCAGCGCTCCTCCCACTCGAAGCCGCGACGCTCCCAGATCACCGCCGCGGCGCCGCGAGCGATGGCCTCCGGAATGAACGCGCGCCCGTCCTGGTTGGTGCCGGGATAAGCGACGAAGATCGCCCCGAGCTTCACGGCGCGCGAGTCCGCGGTGATGTCGGCGAGGGGAACGCCGAGTTGCGCGAGGCGGTCGAGCAAGCTGCGGCCGGCGGCCGTGCGCGGGAAGTCGGCGGCGGCGATCATCCTTCGACCCGTCCCCTGGCTGCGAGCGTCTGCGGCGCGTCGGGCGGCACGGAGAGCAGCCGCAGCGACGATCCCATCACCGCCGAAAACACCGGCGCGCCGACGTCGCCGCCGTAATACTTCACGCCCGACGGCTCGTCGATCATCACCGCGACGATGAAGCGCGGGTCGGCCACGGGGCCGAAGCCGACGAACGAAGACACGTACTTGTGCTCGGCGTAGCCCCCGCCCTCGGGCTTGTGCGCCGTGCCCGTCTTGCCCGCGACGCGATAACCGGGGACTTGCGCGCGCGGCGCAGTGCCGCCGGGCAGCACGGCCAGCTCCATCATCCGCGTGACCGATTGCACGGTCTCGGGCCTGACGATGGGCTTGCCGATCGGCAGCGTGTCGCGCTTGGTGAGCGAGAGCGGCAGCAGCCGCCCGTCGTTGGTGAAGATCGAATAAGCGCGAGCGAGCTGCAGCAGCGAGACCGAGAGCCCGTGGCCGTAGGCCATGGTCGCCTGCTCGATCGGCCGCCATTTGTTCCAGGGCCTCACCTGCCCCTTGGCCTCGCCCGGAAATCCGGTCTGCGGCGGCGCGCCGAAGCCGAGCTCGCGGTAGAGCGTGCCCATGCGCTCGGCGGGCATCGCGAGCTGGATCTTCGCGGTGCCGACGTTCGACGACTTCTGGATCACCTGCGAGACGGTGAGCAGGCCGTGCGGGTGCGTGTCGCTGATGGTCCAGCTGCCGATCGTCATCGAGCCGGGCGCCGTCTGGATCATCGTCTCGGGCGTGACCAGGCCCGCGTCGAGCGCCGCGGCGATGGTGAAGGGCTTCATCGTCGAGCCGGGCTCGAACAGGTCGGTCACCGAGCGGTTGCGCGTCTGCCTGCCGGTGACGTTCGCGCGGTTGTTCGGGTTGTAGTCGGGCTGGTTCGCGAGCGCGAGGATCTCGCCCGTCTTCGCGTCGAGGATCACGATCGATCCGCCCTTCG
>Ga0079218_10000812_pt1 | contig 10289 bp, 4 predicted proteins | sample NCCompost_FD_77181 | JGI IMG/M metagenome (GOLD analysis project Ga0079218, IMG submission 77181) | Agricultural soil microbial communities from Utah to study Nitrogen management - NC Compost | ecosystem: Environmental > Terrestrial > Soil > Agricultural land | place: USA: Utah | collected... | reverse complement strand
CCGACGTCCGGCGTGTTGTTGAAGTTCTGCAGGTTCTCGGTGAACGCGAAGGACAGCACGCTGCGTCCCATGCGCCGGTAGAAACCGAGGCTGAGCTGCAGCTTCGTATCCAGCAGCTCGTTGAGCTGGGTGTCTTCCTTCGAGTAAATGCTGTCGCTGATGTACGTCTGCAGGACCAGGTGCGTCTTGTCGGTCAGCTTGCGCTCATAGCCGAGCACGAGCGTCGGCACGACCTGCGGGTCCGTCGGCGTGATGCTGGTCCTGCCGTCGTAGTAGACGGCCGAGGCGCTCACGTACCAGGCGTGGTGGTCGCCGAAGCGCTGCAGCGTCGCCTGCACGCCGTAGTCCGACCTGCCGGTCGACAGGAATTCCTCTTCTCCCTGGAGGGCGAGCTTCACCGCCGCCTCGACGACGAAGTTCCAGCCCTTGAGCTGCTGCGGGCTCGAATAGCGCACGCCGATGGTCGGGTCGAGCAGCCCCCCGCTGGTCGGCGAGTCGAACTCGGCGATGTTCGCGTTGTTCAGGTCTGCGATCAGGTTGACCGCGTCATGCTCGACCGCGGGCCGGGCGTTGTCGTCGAATCCAAACACGTCGTGAAAGCTCTCGATCGAACTGTCGAGGAACCCGCCGCTGTAGTTCACGCCGGAGAGCACGAGGTAGCCGCCCCAGTGGTCGGTGAACTTGTAGTGCAAGGTCACGTCGAGCTGCGCGAGCTCCATGTCGAACAGGTAATTCTCGCCCGGCAACGCCAGGATGTCGGCGACCTCATCAGGCCCGAGGCTGCGACGGCCCGGCAGCGTGTCGAGGTAGTTCCTGGCGCCCGAGCTCAACGCCCAGGTGTTCTGGTGGGCGAGCTCCGTCTCGATCGCCCAGGTGCCCGGAGACGAATGAACGGCGTGCGCGGGTCGCATGTCGAGCCGCAGGAAACCGAAGGTCGAGAGGTCGCGGCCGCGCAGCAGGCCGAGGTAGTCGCTTTCAGCAGCGGATAGCGGCGGCCCGAAGGCTGCCGCCGCAACCAGTAACGGCGCAAGGAGGCCTCTTCGCACAGGCATAGCGTTTCATTCTGCCGCCGACGGACATGTAGGACAATGGCGCGAAAATCCGGCAATGCCGGCGGTCAGAACTCCCGCGTCACGCGCACACCGTACTCGCGGGCGTCGTTCGACATGATCACGAGGATGTAATCGCCCGTGTTGAGCCGCGCGTTGTCGTAGCGCTCGTCGGTGACGTTCCGGCCATACGCCGACACCGACCAGTCACCGTCGGACGGCTCGTAGGTGACGTCGAAGTTGATCAGGTCGCGGCTGTCGATCTGCGTGAACCGGCCCGGGTCCGAGCTCGGCTCGCCGAACATCTCGTCGCGGAACGACCAGTCGGCACGCAGCGTCAGGTTGCCGCTGCCGAGCGGCAGGCTGTATTCGGGGCTGATCGACGCCGTGATCTCCGGCGTCAGCGGCGCGACCGCGGCCGGGTTCGGGTCGTCTACGTCGGCGTCGATGTAGCCGAGCGTCGAGTGCAGGCGGAAGGCGTCCGTGACCTGCCAGATGCCCTCCCACTCGACGCCCATCGAGGTCTGGTCGACGATGATGTTGACGGTGTTGAAGCCGCCGCCACCCGCGGTGGTGCTGACCTGGTACGGCAGGTCCGAGTAGTTCGTGTAGAACACGGAAACGCTCATCTGCAGGTTGTCGAGCGGCTGTCCCTTGATCCCGACCTCGTAGTTCAGCGCGGTGACGTTGTCGTTGGCCTCGAAGCAGTTCACCGGGTTCAACGCCGGCGGAGTCTGCGAGAAGTCCACGAAGCCGAACAGGCAGAACGGGCGCGGCGGGAACTGGCCCGACTGGTAGCCGCTCTGGATCGTGCCGTACACGTTCATGCGGTCGCTCAACTGGTAGTTGGCCGACAGGTCCCAGCTCGTCTCCGACCAGTCGCGCGAGGACGTGTCCACGATCAGCCCGCTGTTGATGTTGGTGCCGGCGGTCTTGTCGTCCTGCGTGTAGCGCAGGCCGGCCGACACGCGCAGATCATCGGTGAAGTGGTAGCCGACGTTGGCGTAGATCGCCTGGCTGTCCACTTTCTGCGTCAGCAGGAAGTCGCCCGGCCCGCCGAGGAAGATGGTCGGGTCCTGGCTGTTCTCGCCTTCTTCCTCGAACCAGTAGAGGCCCGCAACGTAATCGAAGGCCCCGAAGTCGCCGGTGAGCTGCAGCTCGGCGGACTGCTGGTCGGCCTCGCCCTTCTCGGGGAAGCTCAGGAAGTCGTCGAAGAATCCGTCGTCGTCGAGGCCGGACTTGTACTCCGAATGGCGGTCGCTGAGGAGCAGCTTTGCGGCCATGTTGTCGCTGATCTCGTTTTCCACGGTCAGCGCGACGCCTTTCGCCTCGTTGGTCACCTCGACCTGGGACTCCTGGCCCGTATTGTTGTTGTACGGGTTCGACGTCGTGTCCGAATTGCGGTAACCGGCGGCGTACACGCCGCCGTTCGGCACCTCGTCGATCAGCGTGTCGTAAGGACGCAGGCCGCCGTCGCCCTCGTTGCCGTCCGCTGCCAGCAGGAACGACAGCTGGTCGGTCGGCGACCACTTGAGCGCGACGCGCGCCGAGACGTCCTCCATCTCGCCGACTTCCTTGCGCGGGTTCTCGATCTGCAGGAAGCGCCCGAGGCCGTCACGATGCTGGAATGCGCCCGTCAGGGTCATGGCGAGCTGGTCCGAAAAGGCCATGTTCGTGTAGAAGTCCGCGTTCAGCCGGCCGCGCGTTCCTGCCGAGAGGGAGACCCGGCCGCCGTCCTCGTCGCCCGGCTGCACCGTGATGATGTTGATGGCGCCGCCGATGGAATTGCGCCCGTACAGCGTGCCCTGGGGGCCGCGCAGCACCTCGACGCGCTCGATGTTGGCCAGGCTCCAGTTCTGGCCCACCTGGCGGCCCAGGTAGACGCCGTCCACATAGACGCCGACGCCCGGATCGGTGGTGATCAGGTGATCCTGCAGGCCGATGCCGCGGATGAAGGGATTCGCCGATGACGTATGGCCGGCCGAGAACTCGGTGACGTTCAGGTTCGGCACGAACTTGCCGATGTCGGTCAGGGTCGTGATGCCCTGCTTTTCGATCGTCTCGGCCGAGAACGCGCTGATCGCGACCGGGACCTCGTAGATGCTCTGCTCGCGCTTCTGCGCGGTCACGATGACGGGCTCGAAGACTGTCGTCTCCTGCGCGATCGCGGATCCTGCAGCCACCAGACTGCCGAGCGACGCCGCAACGGCCATCGCGAGATTCTTTTTGTGCACTGCGAAAACTCCCGGGTTCGGACTCAATTGGCGCCGATCATAATCTAGTCTCGCGGCGAAGGGGCGCGGCTAGAAATAGCGCCGCCAGTCAAAGATGATCCGGACACCCAGTGAATAGACTCGGTCGAACCGGATCACCGACGCGCCTTCGGGGGCAATGACGCGCTCGCTGCGGGGCTCGTCGATGCCCGCGTAGAGCTGGAAGATCGCGGCGGACGATTGCGTCTGGTCGAAGGCGCGGTACGGGCGGTACTCGAGTATCGGCAGGTCCACGTACGTCGACTTGAAGCCGATGATGCGCAGTGATCCCGGCGTATCGCCGCCCGCGAAAACGGTATCGTCCGACAGCTCTCCGTAGAAGGTGACCCCGATTTCGCGCCCGAGCACGAACTGGAAGCGCCCGAAGCGCGTCGCCCAGCCCAGCTGCCACGGAATCAATCCACCGTTGCCCGCCGTCACCGCCATGTTCTGGTAGGTCGTCGGCGAAATGAAGTAGAGCGGCGAGAGCAGCAGCAGGTCGCCCGGAATCAGGTAGAACGGCATGCGCAGCCGGGCGTTGAGTGCAGTGCGGCCGGGGATCGCGGCCGTGAGGCTCCCGCCCTGCGCAGCGCCCGCGGTATCGACGAAATCGTTGGTCGACTGGGCGTCACCGCGATAACCGGCTGCCAGGAATATCAGACCGTCTCCCGCCTCGCCGAGCACGCCCTCGAGTCCCATGCCGACGCGAAGCGACAGGTCGGCACCGGCGACGTAACCGCTGCCTTCGAGCCCGGTGAATCCTTCGTCCAGGTAGCGGGCATCGAGGGTGCCGGCGACGCCGATGAAGGGCCCGACTTCCGCGCGGAAACGCGGCATGGCGCCCAGCCCTTGCTCGAGGCTGGGAATCGGCGTGAGTCGCAGGAGCTCCACGCCGAGCTGCAGCGCCTCCGGGTGCACTTTCGCCGCCTCCGGCCTGGGTTCGATGCTGTCGTGATTGCAGATGTCGAAGGCGTCCGGCTGCGAAGGCGCCTGCGGCTCGTACGGAAGGTTGTGCGTTCGAGGACGGCCGGCGGCCGTGTCGAGCAACTGCTCGATGCTGAGACGCACGGCCTCGCCCGCCCGCGCGGCGTCTTCGGGGCGCATGTGCGCATCGCCCATCAGGACGGTGGACGGGGCGCCCGGCTTCCAGACATTGACCTCGAGTCCATACTGGTTGTAGTAGTCGTGCGTGCCCTTGCGCTGGGACACGTCGCCCCAGGTCCCGGCGATGTGGCCCGCGGCATAGATGTCCTGCATGAAGTGAAGGGCAAAGGCCTCGTCGGCAAGCATCGAACGGATCAGCGTGGATCGTTCGTCCGCGCTCAGCGACTCCTGTGCCAGTCGCGTAGCCTTCTGCAGCGCGCTCAGGTGAAACCACCCGAACACGCCGGCCGCATTGATTTCCGATCCGCGGGTCAGGGTCGAATTCAGGTAGTCGAACGCGCTGAAGTCCGCCACCGGCCTCGCCAGCAGGAAATGCGCATTGTTCGACCCCGCGCGGGTCGCGTATTCGGGATCCGCCCGCTGCAGCCGGATGTCGGCCACGCGAACGACGTTCACGCGCTCGGCGCGGAGGGCTTCGCTCTCGAGCTGGCGCCGGATGTCGCGAATTGGCGTAATTCCCTGGCCGCCCGGCTTGGCGGCCGGTCCTTGCTCGATCCTCGACAGGTCGAGCTTGAACTGAGCCGCGACGTCCGCGACCGCCAGGATCCAGTCCGATTGCAGCACCGTATCCAGCATGTCCGCGCTCGAACACGAATGGTCGCCCGAGATCGCCGACATCGCCGCCCAGTCGATGCACGCCGGCGCGACGCCCTGCCCGGCATCGGCGCCCGCGGAGCACAGGCGGCTTTCATGCCCCGCGCGGGCCTCGGACCACAGTCGATCGAATTGCGCGCGACGCTCCAGGTCGAGTTTCTCGATTGCCAGCACGGCGATGTCGCGATGCTCGGGATACACCCAGGCGAGCGCAGGAGCCGGGACGCCCGCAAGCAACGGCACGATGCAAAGCGCGAGAGTGCCGATTCGCAGCGCCAAGACTTCCCCTACTTCGCCTTGCCCGAGAGATCTTCTTCGACGAACCGCATGATGGCCTCGGCCAGGGCTTCGCGCGGATAGGCATTCTCGGTCGCGAACCATGAGCCGATGTGCTCGTGCGAGCGGGCAATCGGCAAGGCGATGGCCCAGTGGTCCGCGTTCACGTAGCCCATGAGCGTGCTGCCCGGTATGACCTGGTCGTAGAAGATCATCTGCCCGTCATTGCGGCCGTCGATGTGCGAGAGCTTGCGGTAGCTCGATTTCAGCACGGCCGAGATGCGCGCCGGATCCGGAAAGGTCACGAGGGAGTAGAAAGGCAAATCCGTCGGCAACGGGTTCGCGGCGAGCCACGACCGGCGCACCGACGTGCGCAGGCTCTCGACGCCGCCGCCGTCACCCTCCGTGCAGGTCGCGTCGGGGAAATGCCGGAACATCGCGGCCTGGTATTGCTCGGCGTCGTTGGCGAGCGGCGAGCCCGCGATCGTGCCCGATGCGCTCACTACGGCGGCGACGCGATCGCGGATCTCCGGATAAGTGACGATCGCTTCCAGGATGTCCGGCGCGCCCTTCGAGTAGCCGACGAGCACGAGGCGCGCGGCGCCGGCGGCTTCGGGCATGGCGAGCAGGGCATCCCGGATCTGGCGGGCGTTGTTGGTCGAGCTCGATAGTCCGTCGACCCGCACGCTGCGAAGCCCGTAGCCGTTCTGCGCCAGGTGACGCTCGACCGTGCCCGCGGGCTCGAGCCAGGCGTGGACACATTCGTATCCGATTCCGCCCACGAATACGGCGATGAAGCCCCGGCTCGAGGGTTCGAGTCCTACCGGTCTCGAGGTCGGAACCGGCTCGGTCCCGACACGGGTCAGCGCTTCATCGCAGCTCCGGTAGTCGGGCAATTCGCGGCCATGGGCATCGAGGACGGCACAGTAGATTTCACGAAAGCGCGCCCGGCCGTCGTCGATTCCCGCCTCCCGGGCGTTCGCCATTACCAGCGGCGGCGTGTCCGCCGAATAGGCAATGAGCGGCGACGAACTGCAGGCACACAACAATGCGCCGGAGCACGCCAACGACAGCGTGACCGGTGCCCTCATGCCCACATAGCCGCAATCCCCACGACCCGGGAGTGTAGTACTACTCCCGGGTGGTGCGCATGGATGACGGCGTCAGAAGCTGGCGGTCACCGATGCCCGCACGGCCGGCGGCGAGCCCGGCGTGATGTTGTTGTTGTTGTGGGCGTTCGGGTAATAGCTCTCGTCGAAGATGTTCTCGACGTTCAGCTGCATGCGCAGCCGCTCGTTCGGCGTGTAGTAGAAGCCGGCGTCGACGCGCGTGAACCCGGGCAACTCCACGAGGTTGTCGGCAGCCGCGAACATCTCGGTCTGGTAGATCACGCCGAGTCCGACTCCGAACGTCTGGCTGAAGTCGTAGCGGTTCCACAATGTGGCGACGTGCTTCGGCAGCTGCGCAAGACGCGTCCCGCCGAGGTCTTCGGTCAGGTGCCCGTCCTGGTACGCATAGCCGCCCTGGATGCTCCACGACTCGTTGATGCGCCCGCTGATGCCGAGCTCGATGCCCTCGGTGCTCTGCCCGTCGACGAGCAGCGACGCCGCGGGATCGGTCGGATTGGCCGGGTCCGGGATGATGACGTTCTTGCGGTCCAGCTGGAACAGCGCGGCCGTCAGGGCGAGCGACGGATTCAGGTCCCATTTCGCGCCGACCTCGATGTTCTCGAATTCCTCCGGGTCGAATGCCTCGTTCGTGATCGCCAGCGACGCGAGCTGGGCACCCGCGCGCGGCACGTAGGTCATGCTGTAGCTCGCATACAGCGACAGGTTCTCGGCCGGCTTGTAGATCAGCCCGCCGCGCGGCGACAGCAGGTCGTCCGAGGTGTCGATGTTCACGCCTGCGCCGCGGCGGTCGGTGAAGTCCATGTCGAAGCTGTCGTAGCGAAGGCCCAGCACCGCGAGCCAATTCGACGCGAGCCGGATCTGGTCCTGCACGTAGACCGCCGCGATGGTCGCGCGGCCGTGGTTGTTGTTGTCGGTCTCGCTCGGCGCGAACGTCACCGGCACCGACACGTTCGGGTCGCTGGCGGGCACGAGGAACGCGGCGTCGGTGCCATTGAAGAGTCCGGTCATGCGCAGGTTGTCGGTGGTCTGTTCGCCGAGTTCCATGCCGACCAGGAACTCGTGACCGAGCGAGCCCGTTTCCGCCGAGAAAGTGAGGTCCGTCTGGTTGAAGAAATTCTCACGCAGCTGCTCGTTGTTGTAGGCGGCGAGCGGGACCAGGTCCGTGGCCGGGTCGACGGCCCCGCCGGCGTAGACGTTCTGGTAGAACTTGTCGTAGTCGGCGTACACCGTACGGTTGCGCAGGTGCACGTTGTCATTGAACGCGTGGTCGATCGTGATCGATCCCTGGTTCACCGTCGCGGCGGTCGGGCTCTGGGCAGGGTCGCCGAAGAACGTCGATTCGTCGGTGCGGAACGGCCGGTCGACCGTCAGGACATCGTTGTCGTTGAGCGACGGGATTCCGCGGTCCGCCACGCGATCGTAGTCGTAGTACTCGTACGACAGGCGGAGCACCGTTGCATCGCCGAGGGCGAAGGCGACCGTCGGGTTCACGCCCTTGCGCTCCAGCTCGAAATCGTCGCGGTAGCTCTCGGAGTCTTCGTAGACGCCGGTGATGCGCGCGGCGAATCCTTCGCTGACCGCATCGCCGAAGTCGAAGGTCGCGCGCTTGCCGTCCCAGGAGCCGCCCAGCAGCGAGACTTCGCGCACCGGTTCCCAGTTGGCCTGGCGCGACACGCGGTTCACGACGCCGCCCGCGCCGCCGCGCCCGAAGATCATCGCGTTCGGGCCCTTCAGGATCTCGACTCGGTCGAGGTTGTACAGGTCTCGGTAATACTCGACGTCGTCGCGCACGCCGTCGAGGAAGAAGTCGCTGGTCGAGCTGTTGCCGCGCAGGATGATCGTGTCGCGGTTGCCCTCGCCCTGCGCCATGCCGGCGCCCGGCACGTAGCGCGCGACGTCCGTGAGGCTCTGCATCGCCTGGTCCTGGATCAGGTCGCGCGTGACCACGGAAACCGACTGCGGCACGTCGATGAGCGCCGTGTCGGTCCTGGTGGCGGTCCGGCTGCGTTCGCTGAGGTAGCCCTCGGATTCGTGCTCGCCGATGACGGTGACCTTGGGCAGGGCGGTCGGCGCGCTTGCCGCAGCGTCATCCGCGGAGGCGGCGTGGACAGCGGACGTGGCAAGAATCGTGACGATCGCGAATCGCAGGACCATGAGAATCTCCGGCTTTTTGCCAAATGAGAACAATTCTCAATATGCTAGCGAATCGCCCCGGCGCTGTCGACCGTAATACGAATTATTCACATCCGCGTTTGGGAAGTTTGGCGAGCCCATTAGATTCATTGGGTTACGAGCACTTCCAACCTGAACCAAGGGCCAAGCGCAGAATGCGCGGCAACGCGCGAGGATCAATATCCCATGAACCCAGGCTTCCGGAAGCGAGTTGGATTGCTGGTCGCCCTGCTGACCGCAGGCGCCCTCGTCGCCGGCTGCGGCAAGGAATCCGACACTGCAAGGCAGTCCTCGGCCGACCAGGAGACGACAGTCGCGGCACCCGAGCTCACGGTCGACATTCCAGAGACCGGCATCGCGGCGATCGCGCTCTCGAAGTGGACCGGCGACCTCGACGGCATGATCGAGCGGCGCCTGATCCGCGTGTTGACGACGTACTCCAAGACTTCCTATTTCATCGACCAGGGCACGCCGCGCGGCCTGGTGCCGGAGGCGTTCAAGCTGTTCGAGGACGACCTCAACAAGCGGCTCAAGAACAAGCACGTCCGGGTCCAGGTCGTGATCGTGCCCGTCGCGCATGACGAACTCGTGCCCGCCCTGCTCGAGGGCCGGGGGGACATCGTGGCCGCGGGAAAACTGATCAGCGCCTGGCGCAAGGAACAGGTGGACTTCACGAATCCGACTCGCAGCGGCGTATCGGTCATTGCGGTCAGCGGTCCCGGCGTGCCGCCCATCAACGGCGTGCAGGATCTCGCAGGCCGCGAGATTTACCTGCGCCCTTCCGACGCCCCGAAAGCCGCCGTCGAGCGGTTCAACGCCGATCTCGCCAAGGCCGGCAAGCCGCCGGTGCGCATCCGGCCGGCGCCGGAAGTCCTTGCCGACGAGGACATGATCGAAATGGTGAGCGCGGGCCTGGTGCCCGTCACGCTCGTCGAGGACCACATCGCGGAGTTCTGGCAGCAGGTCTTTCCGAACATCGTGCTGAACACCGCGGCGGCCGTACGGACCGACGGCGAAATCGGGATGATGGTGCGCAAGGGAAGCCCGAAGCTCCTCGAGGAGCTCAATGCCTTTATCGCGCGCTATCCGCAGGGTTCGCTGACCCGGAACGTCCTGCTGGAAAAATACCTCAAGAGCATCAAGTACGCGAAGCCGGCCACCGCGGAAGCCGACATGAAGCGCTTTCGCGAGGTCATCGACCTGATGCGCAAGTACGGCGGGCAGTACGACATGGATTACCTGCTCATGGCGGCGCAGGGATACCAGGAGTCGGGGCTGGATCACTCGCGCAAGAGCCGCGTCGGCGCAGTCGGGGTCATGCAGGTGATGCCGAAGACCGGCGCCGAACAGAAGGTGGGAGACATCCGGCAGCTCGAGCCCAACATCCACGCAGGCGTGAAGTACATGCGGTTCATGATCGACCGCTATTACGCCAATGAACCCATGGATGCGGTGAACAAGGCGCTGTTCGCGTTCGCGTCGTACAACGCCGGCCCGGCGCGCATCCGCCAGCTGCGCGAAAAGGCGTTGGCCCGCGGCCTCGACCCGAACAAATGGTTCAACAACGTCGAGATCGTCGCGGCCGAGAGCATCGGCCGCGAGACGGTGCAGTACGTCGCGAACATCTACAAGTACTACCTCGCCTACCAGAT
>Ga0079218_10000810_pt1 | contig 10298 bp, 8 predicted proteins | sample NCCompost_FD_77181 | JGI IMG/M metagenome (GOLD analysis project Ga0079218, IMG submission 77181) | Agricultural soil microbial communities from Utah to study Nitrogen management - NC Compost | ecosystem: Environmental > Terrestrial > Soil > Agricultural land | place: USA: Utah | collected... | reverse complement strand
TGGCCATTTCTCGAGGCCGACCAGCGCGGAAAGTACGAGACGTTCAGACGGAGCTTCCCCTGTGCTCCATCAGCAACCCTGAAGACGATCGCTTCATCCTCGAAGCGCACGAGCTCCACCCTGCCTTGCCCCTGGGTGATGACGTAGGGATTGGGGTTCCAGTCGGTGAACTCGTAGAGGGCCAGCGTCCCGAACTGGCGCAGATGCCGCCAATCCGGCCGCTGGACCGCAACCTTGGAAATCACGTAACGGACGTTCAACGTCTGAAACGTCTCGTTCGACTCCGACGGAACGGCCAGGAACTCGCCGCTCTTGCCGAGGGTGTAGCGGAACGGTACGGCGGGTGTGTAGCCGAGGTGAATCATGGGAACGGGAAGCTCGGTGCCCAGGTCGATCAACGAGTGGTCGCTGACGTCGTTGCCACGCGCGGCCACCCGGAAGAACCGAGGGTCCTTCGTGTGGACGTCGCGAATCCACTGGACCACCGCGGCGCGATCGCCGTTCAAGCGGTCGCCGGATTTCGTGGCGGTGGTCTGGAGCACGTGCCGGTTCACGGCGACGATGATCCCGGGCAGCGTGGGCCAGAGCACCAGCGTCACCGCGATGACCACCCTCGCGTAGCCGTTCCACATACCGGTGGGAAGGAGCGGACCCATCCTCGACGCCGAGTGCTGCAGTCCCGTCCAGAGCGCCCACACGCCGACCGCTGCGCCCACGCACATGAATGGTTTGAACAACATCGAAAAGCGCGCCCATTCCATGAGGTCGTAGCCGGACCACCATCGCGGCAGGCCAATCGCGTCGTGCAGGCTGGAGGAGGCGCCGACCAGCAGCAGGAACATCAGCGCCGAGAGGAGCATCGGCAGCAGGCGTCGGCTCAGGAAGAGGATGGGGAGCGCGAGAAGGGACAGCACCGTGACGTACACGGCCAGTCCATCGACGGTCTCCGGCACGTACGCCATCGCATTGCTCGGGATCACCTCACGCGGGAAGAGCGTGGCGCCGGCCGGAAAGAGCGTCCCCTGGTAGATGTTGGCCCCGAGCTGATCGAGCGAGGCCCACTGCCAGCCGTACGCCTTCGAGTAATCGCTGTAGGCGAGAAACGGCAGATACCAGACGGCGCCGATCAGCAGGCCGAACCCGACGGCGGCGGCGGCGTACGACGCAGAGGCGCGCAGGCGCGTCCACCCGACGACGAACGTCGACAGCACGAAAGCGGTCGCACACAGGATCGGTATGTAAACAAGCTGCAACGGATGGCCGAGGAGCGCCAGCCCGATCAACACGGCGCACCACACGACGTCGCGGCGGGTGCCTCCCTCGAAGATCCTCGCCAGGAGCGCGGTGGCCATCGTGGAAAACGCGATCGAGAACGCGATGGGCCACGTGCCGATGTCGACGGTCCAGAACCACCCCCCGGCGGAGTTCGCGCCACGGTCGACCAGATACAGGACCGCGGCCACGATGCCGACGACGCGGTTGAACGCCAGCGTGCCAAGGAAGTACACCGAGAACCCGTGCAAGACGAAGAACAGCCAGAACGCGACGGCGTACGCGCCTCCGAACGACAACATCCCCAGCGTCAGCCAGTGGACGAGCACGATCCAGAGGTACGCCCCAACGGGATACGTGTAGTTGACCGGGTAGCCGGCGAACCACAGGTTGCTCCAGAAGAACCCTCCGTCACTCCAGAACCGCTCTTTGAGCAGCCACGCCTGGAAATAATGGACGGTGTGGTCGGCGCTGATCGGCCGGTCCCCCAACGCGACGTTCCCCAGCATCACGAGCGTCAGCGCAATCAGGAGGACGGCACACAGCACGTCCGGCAGCCACGGGACGCCGCGAGCGCGGGCGATCACCGGGGCGAAGACGCGCTGCCGGGCGAGGACGAACACGCCGCCCGCGAGGAACGCCATGCCGATCGGAACGAGCAGCGAGCCGCCGAAGAGGAGGACGGCTCCGGCGGTCAGCGACAGCACGGACAGCACCGACGGTCCGACGCGGCTCACGGCAGCAAGAATGGCACTTGGACCGTTGTCGTGGCTACTGCAGAGTCTTGAGCGCTTTTTGCACCCAGGTGGCAGACACCGGATCCAAGATCTGGCCATGACACTCGCCGACCGCCCGTTCCATGCATTCGCGATCGCCATCGTTGTGACGGTCACGGTCCACGCGGGCAGTACGGCCCGTGCCGCGGATGGCTGCGATCGGGACTGCCTCCGCGGGTTCATCACCCGCTATCTCGAGGCCATGGTCTCGCACACGCCGGGCGCGCTCCCGGTCTCCCCCACCATGCGGTTCACCGAAGACACGGTGGACATGAAGCTCGGCGAGGGGCTCTGGAAACACGCGTCGAGGATCAGGCCGTACCGGCTCGACATCCTGGACGTCGCGCAGGGCGTCGCCGCATCGCAGGTGGTGGTCGAGGAAGCGGGCATGCCGGTGATGCTCATGCTTCGCCTGAAGGTCGCGAACATGGCGATCACCGAAGTGGAAACGCAGGTGACGCGAAATCAGAAAGAAGGGACGATCTTCGCGATCGAGGGCTTGCAGTCGCCGAACCCCGCGATGGCCGCGCCCGTGGATCCCGCCAAGCGCAGCTCACGCGCGGAAGCGATCCGGCTGGCCGAGTACTATCCGGCGGGTCTCGAAGTCGGGAGCTTTGTCGCGGTGAACGCGCCGTTTGCGGCCGATGCCTATCGCTTCGAGAACGGGCGGCTCATGGCCGGCAAGGGCTGCGTGTTCCGGCCACCGTCGTGCGAAGACATCAAGGGGCAGGAGATCACGAAGCACCCGGGCTTGAGCTATCGGGTCGTCGCCGTCGATGACGTGCTCGGCATCACGCTCCTTCGCATGAACTTCGGCGCGGGCGGGGGCCGGTACGGCGAAGGCAACGGGCTGATGGTGTGGGAAGCGTTCAAGGTCTACGACGGGCAGATCCACGGCGTGGAGGCGTTCATGAAGATCATGCCTGTGGCGGCGCCGTCGGGCTGGGATACCGACGTCCGGCATCCGAGGCACTGACCACGAGCGGACCTGAGGGACCGCAGCTACGTACGGCTACGTCCAGGCGGGAACGACTTCGAGAACGTCACCGGGCTTCGTGTCGCGCTCGGCCAGCGTGCCGGCGCGCATTTCGATCACCGCGAACGCGCGCAGCGCGCCGCTCATGCGCCACGGCTTCACGCCGCCGCGTGTCTTCACCACGCGGCCGTCGCGGCCGACGAAGATCAGGTCCAGATCGAACTTCATGAACCACGTGTGGACGGCGTTCGAGGGGGCGATGACCATCGCCTCGCCGTCGGCGAGCGACGTGTGCTTGAGGAGACCCGTCTTCCGCGTCGCCGAGTCGAGCGCGGGCAGGAGCGTCGTGGCCAGCACCTGCCCCGTGCGCTGGTTACGAAGGCACAGCCCGGCGGGGGCGCCCTTCACGAGCCGGAGGAGGAAGTGCGGCGCGCGCGCCATGACTGTGCCTCAGGCCTCTGGAATCCCGAGTTGGCGCATGCGCGTGCCGAGCGCCTTGAACCCAAGCTGCAGCGCATCGGCGGCAGCCATCCGGCTGCCGCGCGCGTCTCTGAGCGCCTGCTCGATCTTGCGCCGCTCCACTTCGGTGGCCACGCGCCGCAAGGCTTCCGCCATCGTGCCGGACAGATCGATCTGATCCCACGGACTCGCCGGCGCCTGCGGCGCCGCAACGGCCGTCGGCGCCGTTCCGTTGACTGGCCCGGCAGTCGTTGCAGCCGGAGGCGGACCCGGCTGCCGGAACGACAGACTGAGATGGCGCGGCTGGATGGTGTCGCCTTCCGTCAGGATCACCGCGCGCTCGATGCAGTTCTGCAGCTCGCGCACGTTGCCCGGCCAGGCGTAGGCGCGCAGCTCCTCGATGGCCGCGTCGGACAGCATGAGCGTCTTCTTGTTGACGTCGCGGCAGATGCGGTCCACGAAGTACCGCGCCAGCGTGAGGATGTCGCCGGGGCGCTCGCGCAGCGGCGGAATCTGCACCGGAAACACCGACAGCCGGAAGTAGAGGTCCTCGCGGAACTGGCGGTCGGCCACACGGGCCTTCAGGTTGCGGTTGGTGGCGGCCACCACCCGCACGTCCACGTGCAGCGACTGCGTGCCGCCGACGCGCTCGAACTGCTTCTCCTCGAGCGCGCGCAGGATCTTGGCCTGCAGCGTCAGCGGCAGGTCGCCGATCTCGTCGAGGAAGAGTGTCCCGCGATGCGCCATCTCGAAGCGGCCCGGCTTCCGGTTGGCGGCGCCGGTGAACGCGCCCTTCTCGTGGCCGAAGAGCTCGGTCTCGAGCAGCGTCTCGGGAATGGCGGCGCAGTTGATGGCGATGAACGGGCCGTCCTGACGCGGGCTGAACACGTGCAGTGAGCGCGCGAACAGCTCCTTGCCGGTGCCGCTCTCGCCTTCGAGCAGGACCGTGGCGTCGGTGCCGGCGGCGCGATGCAGGTGCTGCAGCACGCTGCGCAGCCCGGGATCCTCGCCGATGATGCGCGGGGCGCCGCGCTTCTCGGCCAGCTCCTCGCGCAGCACCATGTTCTCGGTGAGGACGCGCCGGTGCGCGAGCGCCCGCGCCACCATCAGCGACAGGTGATCGGGGTCCACTGGCTTGGCCAGGAACTCCATCGCCCCTTCCTTCATCGCCGACACGGCGTCCTGAATGCTGCCGTAGGCCGTCATCACGACCACCGGCAGATCCGGATCGAACTCCTTGGCCGCGCGGAGCACGCCGAAGCCGTCGCCGTTCGGGAGCTTGAGATCGGTGAGCACCACGGCCGGCCGCGCCTGGCGCATCTCCTGGATGGCCTCGCTTTCGTCGCGCGCCTCCACCACGGCGTGGCCCTGCGCTTCGAGCGCATGGCGCAGCATCGTGCGGAGCGAGTCCTTGTCCTCGACGAGGAGTACCGTGGCGGACGGCATCGGGGCGCGAGGCGCCGCGCTTAGCGGAGCCACCCAGCCGGGACGCCGCTCTTGCGAGCTTCTTCCTGGAGGTCGGCGAGCGCCTTGGTGTTCTGCGCGATTTCCCTCTTCACGCGATCGAGCTCGGTGAGCGCCTTCTGCCGCTCGGTGGCGACGATGTTGCGCTGTGCCGGATCGTCCCGTGCGGAAAAGTCGGCGGTGAGACCGTTGATGCGGCTCTGCAGCGCCTCGGCAAACGTCTTCGAGCGCTCGAGAGCCGTCTCGATGGTCTCGCGGCGCTTGCGCCACGTCGCCGCGTCACCCTTGGCATCGGGCGCGGGCGCGGCGTCGGGCTTCGCACCCTGAGCGTCACCAGCCTTGGCAGTGCCGTCGGCCGGCTTGGTGCCGGCGGGCTTCGTGGCGTCGGCCGGCGCGGCGGGAGCCGGGACCGCCGGAGCTGACGTGGACGGCGTGGACGGCGCCGGACTGGCCGGCGCGGGAGCGCCGCGCAAGTCGCCGTTGGTGTAGACCTTCCCAGCCGCTCCGGTGCCCTTGCGGCGCGCTTCCTCCCGCCGCGCCACGTCGCCGAGCGACTGTGCGGGCGCTCCGGAGGTCAAGACCGCGGCAAGGGCCACGACAACGACCAGGACCTGGGTGGCGAGTCGGCGAAAGGACAACAGGTTCATGGCTGGCTGCATATGTTTTCGGCCGGTAGCCCCGCCGTCCGCAGCACGAACTTCACGCAATTTCACGCCAGACGCGAATCCGCAGCTGCGTGGCGGGCCAGCGCGGGTCCCGCTCGACGATGGCTTCCACCGTCCGCCGGGTACCCGAGCGCCCATATGCCCGCGCGTGCAGCCACAGCGCACCGCCGCCGGGATTCGACCGGTTCGCGTCGTCTTCGACGGCCGGGGGGCCGCCGTCCCGCAGCGGCTGCGCGTCGTTCTCCGACGGGTCGTCTCCCACCCAGACCACCACGTACGCACGTCCCGCCGCAAGCTCATCGGCGGGCAGCAGCTCCGTCAGCGTGCCCGACGCAAAGACGGTCCATCGCGGGTTGTTGCGGCCCCAGGGGCGCTCCGGCGCCACGCGGTCCATGTCGGCGTCGCCGCACGCAGCGGCCCCGCACAGCATGCGGTTGGTTTCCTCCGCGACGTCGAGCCGGCTCCCGTCCGGCAACGTGACGTCGCCGCCGCCGTCGGCGAAGGATGACGTGACGAGGCCGGCGAGCACGCCGTCCCAGTCGGCCGCCGCCAGGTCGGCGATGGCCCCTTCGAGCGCCGCCTCGGCGGCGTGCAGCGTCTGCACCGCGTCGCGGTGGTTCGCGGCGATGCCCACTTCCACGGTGGTGGTCAGCGCGAGGCTGAGCCCGAGAGCGAGCAGCAGCGACGAGGCGGACATCACGGCGATGAGCGCGACACCGCGTTCGTCGAAGGGATCCCGCACGTCAGGGCGGGCTAAAGCCCGCCCTCTACGTACGAACGGGGCCACGTACCGGGTCATGGTGCCACCGCCAGATTGCGCGGCGTCACGTCGAGCACGATCTGCTGGTCTGGCGCGAAGAGTTCGGGCGACGTGGACGTGCCACCCCTCGCAAACAGCCGGCCCGCCGGACCGCGCATGGCCGCCACCGCCACCTGGACGCGCAGCCGCAGGCGCACGCGGCGGATGCGCAGCAGGTCGGCGTCGAAGCGCACGGCATGGGCCGCGTCCGGGCACCAGGGGCCGTCCTGAAACCGCGCCGGGTCGAGGAGAATCGGCGACGGCCCCGCCGCGATCTGTCCGAGTCGAGGCACCGGACCCTCGGCGTCCGCAAAGAGACAGTTTTCGCCCGCGCCCCACAGGTCGCGGGGATCGTCCACGTCCGGCGAAGGCGGAGCCGGGCCGTACGATGTGGACGGCCGCGGAGGATCCGCGGCGGCCGCGGGTGGTAGCGGCCGTGGTGGCGCGGGATCGCCGAAGTACTCGAAGCGCGCGTCCACGACGTTGTCGATCATCGGGCGATCGGTGCGGAAGCCGTCGTAGCGCACGAGTTGCAGCGCCCCGCCCGCCGCGTCGGGCCTCACGATGTAGGTGGGCGCCATCACCTCCGCCATGACCGCGCCGCCGTCGTAGGTGGACGACAGCCCGCCGTCATGCTGCACGCGCACGCGGTCGCTGGCCACGTCCACCACCGTGGCGAGGTCGAACGCGCCACGCCCGTCGAACAGGACGACCCGCATGCCGGCGGTGAAGCCGCAGACGCGCTCGTGCACGACCACGCCGCAGTTGGGCGCGAGATCGACCAGCAGCTCGCGGCCGAGGTCGAAGGCGTGGACGACGTCGGCCTCCGCCCTCGTGTCGGGCACGTAGACGACGCTCATGGCGCCGGGCCGGTAGAACACGCCCGCGCGCGCGTCGTCGGTCTGCCCGCGCCGATAGGGCGCGATCGGCGGAAAGCGCCGCACGAGGGGGCCGGAGAACGCCGTCGATGCCGGACCGGCACCGGCCATCAGCAGATCGCGGCCCACGGCCGCGGCGGCCACGCGCGCGCGCTGCTGCATGTCGGCCACCTCGGGCTGGGTGCGGAACGTGAGCTGCGCGCGCATCGCCGCGGTGCCGGCAACCGCCGTGACCGCAAGCAACACGCCCGACGCGACGAGCAGCTCCGCCAGGCTCATGGCCGCCGCCGCGCCCGGAGTGTCGTGGCGCTCGCAAGCTCGTCGTCGCGGCCGGCGGCGAGCACGCGTGCTCGCAGGACCAGTACGTCGGGGTTGCCGCCGAACAGCTCCACCGCCCAGCGCCGGCGATAGCGCGTGCCGGGGGGTGGGTGATCACCTCCCCCGAGCGACTGCCCCAGCGCGTCGAGGTAGTCCACATATCCGCCGGTGTCGCGGCTCAACGTGCCGTCCCCCGACGGCGTCAGCCCCGTTCCGCCGGCGGCCCGCTCCGGCTGGACGGCGGTGTCGGTGGCCATGTCGGTGACGGGGAGGCCCGCGTCGTCGAACGCAAACGCCAGCGACCGCAGCTGGTCGATCTTCTGCCACGCGAGCAGCGCGGCCTCGCCCACGCCGCGGGCACCGGCCGTGGAGCTCGTGGCGGCCACGACGAGCTGCGCCACCGAGAGCACCGCGCACGCGAGGATGGCCGACGCCACCATCACCTCTATGAGCGAGAAGCCTGGCGAGGATTCGAAGGACCGCATCGCGCGGTTGTGCGATGCAAGCGGAGGACCGCGTGTGACGGGCCGCCCAGTGGGCCACCTAAAGGTGGCCCCACGTACGAGAGCGCGGAATCAGCCGATCTCGGCGGCGACGACGGTGGCAGTTTCCACGTCGCCGGCGCGCAGCGGGAACACGATCTGGAACGACGCGCCGCCGAGCGGCGAATCGCCCACGCTCACGCGCCCGTTGTGCGTGACGACGAGCTTCTGCACGATGGCCAGGCCCAGGCCCGTCCCGCGTGACCGCGTCGTGAAGAACGGCTGGAAGATCTTGGAGCGGGCCGCGCCGGGCACGCCGGGACCGTTGTCATCCACGGCGATCCGGCACGTGCGCCCGTCGCGCTGCGCCTGGATTTCGATCCGCGGCGCCACGCCGGACGCCTGGCAGGCCTCGGCGGCATTGCGAATGAGGTTGCCGAACACCTGGCGCAGCAGCACCTCGTCGCCTTCGATGGCTCCGAAGTCGCCGCGCACTTCGACGGTCGTCTCCGGCAACTCCATTTTGAGGTCGTCGGCCGCACGCCGCACCACGGCGTCGAGATCGACGGGCGCGAACACCACCTGCTCCGGCCGGGCGAACTTGAGGAAGTTGGTCACCACGTGCCCGAGAGCCTCGGTCTCCTGCCGGATCCCGTCCACGTACGGGCGATAGACCGGCGGCAGATCGTCGGGGCGGATCAGCCGGCTGTAGCCGTGAATCGTGGCGAGCCCGTTGCGGAACTCGTGGGCAATGCCGGCCGTGAGCTCGCCGACGCGGGCCAGCGCCTCCTTCAGCCGCAGCTGCTCTTCCAATTCCGACATCTGCGTCAGGTCGGAGAACAGGCAGATGGCGCCCTGGCTGGAGCCGTCGGCCATGGCGAGCGGCGACACCGTCACGGACAGGTGCGTGACCTCGCCGCGATGCACCGGAATGCGACGCCGGGCCACGGGCGACGCCGTCTCGAGGCATCGCGCGATGAGCGCCTGCAGCTCGGGCGCGTCGTCGAGGAACGCGCGATAGTCGCGCCCGGCCACATCCCCCGGAGCGCCGAGCATGCGATGCCCGGCCGGGTTCAGGATCTCCACGCCACCCTCACGGTCCACCACCAGCAGGCCCGCGGCCAGGCTGTCCACGATCTGTCCGTTCAGCTGTTCGGATGCGATGGCGCGGATGCTCATGGCGTGCTGCTGCGCCTTGAGCTTCGACACGGCGTCCTGGAGCGCCGCCGACAACACGGCCGCTTCCGACCCGGTCTCGCGCAGCCGGCGGCGGGCGCCCTTGGCCGCCGACGACAGCCGCAGCACCGCGAAGATCAGCATCGTCACGCCGACCGCGCTCACCGCCGTGAGCCCGAGCGTGAGGACGCTGTAGTTCGTCATCGATAGAGCGAGACGTACCAGTTGAAGATCTGGTCGCCGGCCACGGCCGCGACGAAGGCGCCCGCCGCAAGGAAGGTGCCGAACGGCAGCGCGGCCTTCATGCCGCCGCGTCCCGTCACCAGCATGGCGGCCCCTGCCAGGGCGCCGGTGAACGACGCAAAGATGAGTGTGACGAGCGTGAGCCGCCAGCCGAGGAAGGCGCCGATCATCGCCAGCATCTTCACGTCGCCCATGCCGAGCCCGTCGATGCCGCGCAGCCGGTAGTACGCCTCGCCGATCGCGAAGAGCACGCCGCCGCCGACCAGCAGGCCGATGAGCGACTCCCTCCAGCCGGGAGGCAGAAACAGGCTCAGCGCGAACCCGATCGGCACACCGGTGACAGTGATGACGTTGGGCAGGATGCGGTGCTGGAGGTCGATGACGAAGAGCACGATCATCGCGCAGCCGAACGCAATCCGCACGAATCCGAGCGGCGTCACGCCGTACAGCAGGTAGCCGCCGACGAACAGGGCGCCGGTCACCAGCTCGACGACGGGATACATCGCGCTGATGGAGGTCTGGCACGTCCGGCAGCGGCCGCCGAGCGCCAGCCACGCCACGACGGGCACGTTCTCGTACCAGTCCAGCTCCCGCTGACAGGTGGGGCAGCGCGACGCCGGCCACACGATGGACTGCTTCAGCGGCAGCCGGTAGATGCACACGTTGAGAAAACTGCCGACGACGAGGCCGAAGGCGGCGAAGAGCACTCCGATGAGGATCGGCGGCACCTCGCTCACGGCTGCTTCTGGCCTTCCCACGGCAGCGGCAGCAGTTTCGACTCCGGATCGAG
>Ga0079218_10000809_pt1 | contig 10304 bp, 4 predicted proteins | sample NCCompost_FD_77181 | JGI IMG/M metagenome (GOLD analysis project Ga0079218, IMG submission 77181) | Agricultural soil microbial communities from Utah to study Nitrogen management - NC Compost | ecosystem: Environmental > Terrestrial > Soil > Agricultural land | place: USA: Utah | collected... | reverse complement strand
CGCTCTGCTGTCTTGCGGGTTCAGTACTGCTGCGATCGCTTAACGCGACCCTGCTTCTGTGCATCAGCTTCGTTTGTGCCGGGGCGACGCTTACTGCTGTGGAGCAACACTTTCGCAGTGCTGGAAGCCTCAGCATTCTTCTGGACCAGGGAGTAGTGAGAGCCGGCGAACCGGTCGAGCTTACTGCGGTGTTGGCGAGGCAGCCCGAAGCTGCGCCGGACGGTTTCTATCTCACCTTGCGCGTTGAGAAGTTAATCCGAAAGTCGGCTGAGAAGCACGCTAACGGAACCGTTTCGCTCTTTTTGCAGATTTCAGGGAGCGCGGCAACAACTGAATACGAGAAACTTGATTTACGCTACGGCGCACGTATTCGCGCGCTGACCACCTTAAAACGCGGCGAAAGTTTTCGTAATCCCGGCACCACCTCTTTTACGAAGTATTTAGATCGCAAGGGTTTCGCTGCTACTGCTTTTGTTAAGAGCCCTCACTTGATCGAACGACTTGATGACGAGGGCGTGCTGCTGCCCCTGGCGTGGCTCTACGATTGGCGTCAGCAGCTGCAGCAAGCTTTCAATACTCACTTCGCTCCAGAGACGGCGGGTGTTCTCAATGCCGCTGTCCTCGGCAACCACCACTTCCTCTCAAAGCCGGCTTCAGAAAGATTTCGAGAAGGCGGAACGTTCCATGTTCTCGTAATCAGCGGCCTGCACATCAGCTTCATCGGCGGCGTGTTCTTGCACATTGCCCGTAAAGTTACCCAGCGAAGACTGACGCAGTTTGTGACGTCGGCGACTGTACTGTGGAGTTACGCCATCGCCGTTGGCGCCGAAGCCTCGGTAGTGCGGGCAGCGTTGATGTTTACCTGCGTGGCCTTTGCTCCGGTCGTGGCTCGGCGCGCGGCCTCATTAAACGCGCTTGGCGCGGCGGCACTCGTGTTGTTGACATGGCAGCCGCGCGATCTCTTTGATCCATCCTTTCAGCTCACATTCCTGTCAGTTGCGGCGATTGTGATTTTTGCCTGGCCACTGCTGCAGCGAATGTCAGAAATTGGTTCCTGGCATCCGACTCGTGCGAGTCCTTATCCACCTCGTTGCGGTCGCTGGTTACGGGGTCTCTGCGAGACGCTTTTTTGGTCGGAGAAAACGTGGCGGCGCGAGCTGTCGCAGCTTAATTACCGTTACAGGCTCTTTAAGACACCGATCGCCGCGCAATTGGAGCGCTTTCATTTTCAGGCGTTTCTTCGTTATGCGTTCGCGGCGCTGCTGGTTTCCTGCTGTGTCCAGATCACGATGCTGCCATTGTTGGTCGTGTACTTCCATCGCTTTTCACTCTCCGGTTTGGTTTTGAATATAGGAGTGAGCGCGGTCATGGCGTTGCTTATCTTCACCGGAATGGCCGGACTACTCGCGGCGACGCTCAGCACGACTGCCGCCGCACCGCTCTTTGAACTCAGTAATCTCTTACAGTGGTTGATGGTGCACAGCGTCGATCCATTTGCGCGTTTGGGTATAGCCTCCGTGCGCTTGCCGGAATACTCAGGCCATGCGGCAATGGTCTATGGAGTGTTCTTTATCCCGCTGATCCTCCTGGCAATGTTTTTGCCACGCTGGAATCCGTTGGCCAATCCCAATCACACCGTGCTGAGATTGCGCTCCCAATTGGTCGTAACAATCATCGCGATTGTCCAAGTGTCACTAACCGGCATCGTCTTGTTTCATCCGTTTAGTGCCGTCAGCTCACTGGGAGAGCTGCGCGTAGATTTTCTCGATGTCGGTCAGGGAGACGCGGTGTTGGTGACGATGCCTGATGGGACAACTCTGCTCGTCGACGGAGGTGGACGACCGAAGTTTTTGAGGAAAAACTCCGAGGGCGAGTCTAAAGCGACTTTCGAACGTGATGCTCGCTCAATTGGCGAGGCCGTGGTTTCGGAGTATCTCTGGTGGCGCGGTCTGAATCACGTCGACTACGTACTGGCCACTCACGCGGATGCAGATCACATCGATGGGCTGAACGACGTCATGCGGAACTTCGAAGTTCGGGCAGCATTCGCGGCGAGAAGACCGGCAAGCGATCGCGAGTTCGTTGAATTTGCGGCTGCGGCTGACAACAAGCGAATTCCGCTGGTGTTAATCGGAGCCGGCGACTCTTTAGGCTTTGGCGCAGTCCGCGTTGCAGTGCTTTGGCCGCCTGCTGCGAACCACGTCCAGGCACGCTCTTCTAATAATGATTCCCTTGTGCTGCAAATTGAATACGGCAAGCGGAGGATTTTGTTGCTGGCGGATATCGAAAGCAAAGCGGAGCGGTCGCTGTTGCATGAAGCGGGCGAGGCGCTGCCAGCGGACGTCGTCAAGGTTGCGCATCATGGCAGTCGCACATCTTCAATCGAAAGTTTTGTTGCTGCTGTTCAGGCGAAGCTGGCCGTGATTTCCGTAGGGCAAAAGTCGATGTTTGGTCATCCTCATCGGGAAGTGGTTGAACGCTGGCGCGCAGCAGGCGCCGAGATTCTAACGACCGGGCAAAGCGGCACAATCACCGTCACGACTGATGGGGTCGGGCTGGAAGTTACAACCTATGTAGGGAGGTAAATGATTGCGGATTAGCCGATTGCGGATTCCGATTTCTTTTTTTTCTCTACGGGCCAATCGGCAATCGCCAATCGGCAATTGGCAATAGGTCTCAGGTAGGAAAGTCGTTGGGAGTGTAGAGATCGATGTCGGGACTGCCGACTTTGTAAGTCTTGAGCACGCCGAGCGGCGGCGAGTAGATGTGAATCGTGATTAAATCCTGACCACTGACGTCGGGATTGCCCAGTTGGTGAATATCGGGGATTGCGGCGTCGGTCACTTCGCCGGGGCCGTACTCGCGTCCTGATTTGTAAGACAGTCCGGGACCTGAATCGAAGTTAAACGTCGTCTCCCACATCAGACCTTCGTAAACCATGACCGCGCCCTGCGAGCCATTGTGATCGTGTATCGGTGTGCGTTGTCCGGGTCGCCAGCACAAGACCAGCATTTCCACGAAGTCGTTGCGGAAAACGCGATGCCGCCAGTAGTTGCCCTACTTAAAGCCAAGATAGGGCAGCAAGTCTTCGCGATTGATCGCTGAATTTGCCAGTCACGAGTCTAACTGTTCTAGTGGCGGCAGGTCTTGCGTGGCTGCGAGCGCCGCTACTAAACCTGCGAGCGAGGCCGGATCGTTTTTCGGTTCCGCTTCCGCTGCGCTGTTGGTTAGTGGTTCGACGGGTGTTAACAAGCTCGCGGCCCTCCTGCTTGAAGTGATTTATGATTGATGCGAAGGCAAAAATCAGAGGCAACAACCCTTATATGATCCCGCGAGAGTTGAGTCAAGACGATCCTAGCCAGCAGTTCGGCCACAGATAAATATGGACGGCACAGACTAAGCCCTGACTTCCGTGTGAATCAGTGTAAATCTGTGGCTAATTCTTCGGTCATTGCGCGCGAGAAGCACGCTATCCCACGAGAACTAGTCTTACGTCGCGCACGTTGGTGCCCGTCGGGCCGGTAACGATCAGGTTACCGAGCTGTTCGAAGAGATGAAACGCATCGCTCCGCTCGAGAAAGTCTGAAGACTCGAGACCCCTACGCTTCGCGCGAGCAATCGTAGTTTCATCGGCTAATGCTCCCGCCGCCTTACTATTGCCATCCACGCCATCGGTTCCCGCGCTTAGCACGGCCCAGTGCTGAGTTTTCCCCGCGCCTGGCATCTCGTCCATTTTCATCGCACAGCGCAAGACAGTTTCCAGATTTCGCCCGCCAACACCACTACCCCGCACTGGACAGGAAAACTCACCACCCGAAATCAAACAGACAGGCTTTCCTTTATTTTGATTCGAAAGCGTAAGCGCCCGAGCAATAAGTAATTCGCAGCCAACTCCAATCTCCTGTTCCTTGATGTCTGAAGCGAGCTCGACAATGAATCCGCGTGATCTTGCTTCTGCGGCGGCGGCCTCTAGCGCGGTGCGATTATCCAGCAAGACGTAGTGCGCCCGCAGCCCGGTTGCCGCTGCGTCTTCTTTAACCTGAGATTGGGCGATTGCTTTCAAGATTGACTGGGGCAGTGAATCTCCCAAGCCATAACGTTGCACGACTTCCCGCGCGTCAGCCGTTCCGGCATCGGGCTCAAGGGTAGGACCGGAGGCGACGCTCTTGACGTCGTCGGGATTGGTGTCAGAAACAATCAGGGTGATCTGATCGGTGTGTGGCGCGCTTGCCGCAAGCTTGCCACCCTTCACTGCAGAAAATACACGTCGCACCGCATTGATTTCCGCGATTGACGCACCACATGAGACGAGCTGGCGATTTGCCTCGCGCAGGTCGGCAAGGGTGATTGATTCGTCAACCGGCAGTTCAAACATCGCGGATCCACCCCCTGAAATAAGAAAGACGATGAGAGCATTTCTTTCGGCATCCGCCAGAAGACGCACAGTTTCACGCGCGGCCGCGATGCTGTCTGCTGTAGGAAGGGGATGTCCACCGGCAAAGATCGCCCAGTTCGGGTGAGGTTCTTCATGGGCAGGGCCGCAGACGATGCCTTTTGCAATTCTGTCGCCCAGCACTTCCGCCAGTCCGGCCGTCATTGCCCCGGCAGCTTTGCCGATCGCAACCAGGTAAACAGGACGCCCGGCGCTGTCGATTGCCGTGTCGCCTACGCGCAGCAGGGAATTGTTTAGACTTACGGCGCGCCGTGTCGCAGCGCGCGCGTCGACGGCTTGCAGCGCGCTAAAGAATATTTCCCGGGCGCAGGCATCAAGACTCGTCATCCCATTCTTTCCATTGGCTGCAATTGGAGCGACCATCAAGACGAAGCGTAATTCAGCGAGCGATCAATTTATAGCCAAACAATACTTTGTGAAGACTTTACGAGCACGCCGCTGCCGTGTGCAATTTGCTACAAGTGCTCGGATATCTAAAGTTTTATTTGAAGGTGTGAAGGTTGTCCACAGACTTTTCCACAGTGAGAGGTGGAAATGTTTACAAAACTGTAACGACGGGTAACGCCGGAACAAATAAGAACCGCCAAGACGCCAAGAACCACAAAGGACGCAGAGAAGTAGTAATAGACGGAAGAGTGATGGCGCACTATCTGTTTTGCTTGGAAATTCCTTGGCGTACTTTGCGGTTCTTGGCGTCTTGGCGGTTTCTTTTCTTAGTCTTCAACCCCAGTTTCGTCCCACTGCGCGATCATTTCGTAAGCGCGACCCAGCACTGGTCGCGGCCGCGAACCATCGGCCTGCCCAATCAAGCCTTCTCGTTCCATGATGTCGAGAATTGCCGCGGCGCGCCCGTAGCCGATGCGGAGCCGCCGTTGCAGGACGGATGTTGAGGCGCGTTTCATCTCGACGCAGATGCGCAGGGCTTCTTCGAACAGCTCGTCGTGTTCGCCATTACTGTCTTCGAGCCCGAGTGCTTCCTCTTCCGATTGCGTAATCGTCTCGTCGTATGAAGGCGGACCCTGTGTCTTGATGTGATTTACGATCCGGCCAATCTCCGTTTCGTCGATGTAGGCGCCGTGTACACGAATCAGGCGCGAAGTTCCCGGCGGCAGGAACAACATGTCGCCGCGACCGAGCAAGTGTTCAGCGCCGTTGGTATCAATGATGGTGCGCGAATCCACTTTTGAAGAGACGCGAAACGAAATGCGCGAAGGGAAGTTCGCCTTGATCAACCCGGTAATGACGTCAACTGACGGTCGTTGTGTCGCCAACACCAGATGAATGCCCACCGCGCGCGCCATCTGTGCGAGGCGCGTAATCGATTCCTCAACCTCTCGTCCCGAAGTCATCATCAGATCTGCGAGCTCATCGATAATGATGACGATAAAAGGCAGCGGTTTATAAGGTTCACCAGTCTCATCGTATTCCTTAACGAGATTGCGACGCATGATCTCGGTGTTGTAGCCGTCAATATTGCGCACGCCCCAGCCGGCCAGGTCGCGATAACGGCGCTCCATCTCGCCCACGGCCCATTTCAGTGAACGCGCGGCCAGCTTCGGATCCGTGATGATCGGAGTGGCGAGATGGGGAATGTCCTCGTAGAGACCAAGCTCCAGTCGTTTCGGATCGATCAAGATGAACTTAACTTCGTCCGGACGCGCTCGATAAAGAATCGAGACGATCAGTGAATTAACGCCGACTGATTTGCCGGCGCCGGTGGTGCCCGCTATCAGCAAGTGCGGCATCTTTGCGAGATCGGCAACGTAATTGAGGCCGTCAATAGTCTTGCCGAGCGCGATTGTTAGTTTCGAGCCTGACTCACGGAAGGCGCGCGACTCGATCACTTCTCTGAGGAAAATCGTTTCGCGCCGCGGGTTCGGGACCTCGATACCCACGTGCGGCTTTCCGGGCATGCGATCGATGCGAATCGATTCCGCCTTCAACGCCAGGCAAAGATCATCAACGAGAGAGACGACCCGCGAGTACTTAACGCCGGGATCGGGCTTGAACTCGTAAGTCGTGACTACCGGACCAGGGCAAATATGTTTGATCTGGCCGGTGACATTAAACTCCTTACACTTCTCGGCAAGATTGGTGGCGAGTCTAAGCAGCTCCGCATCGGCCTGTTCGCTTGGTGGCGGCGCCTCATTAAGAAATTCAAGCGGTGGCAAACTGTAGTCGCTGTAGCTAACCTTCTTCCGATCCGCGTCGAAAGGCAGCTTTCCCGTCGCCGGTGCTTCGGCTTTGGTCCGGAGCACAGAGGCGCCCTTCACCATTTCCTCAGCATCCGGATCTTCGACGCCGACAGCGCTGTTTCCTGAGGGAAAGATCGAACGCCGGCCGGATCGGCTCTCGACGATCGTCGCTCCAGCGGCAGCGGCGGCTGCACGTGCCGGCTCAGCGACGCCGGCAATTGAAGCTTGCGCCGATGACACGGTTTCGCCGCGGAGGACCGAAGTGGGCGGCAAAATCTGGGGCTCCTTCATGAATTCTGCAACACGCTCGGCCGGTGTCAGCTCACGTACTTCGCGCAAAGTCGCACGCGCTGCTTCCTCTTCAGCCTTTAGCGCCGCCTGCTTCTCTTTTCGTAAACGCACTTGTTCGCGTCGCGCCCCGCGCCAGGCTGCAAATCGCGCCGGTAACGAATGAACTACGTCAAAGCGATTACCAACCAGTTGGACGACCTTTTCGTAGAGCCCTACGAAAGAAAAATTGGTGGCCAGCAACAACCCCGTGCAGGCGATGGCGACTAAGAGCACGGTGGCGCCGACTGTGTTCAATCCGCTGGCGAGCGCGCGGGCGATCAAGGTGCCAATCAAACCTCCGGGTTGCACGCTCGAGTCAAACAAAGGACGCATCTCCGAGATAGACAGAAGCGCGGAAGCGGCGAGCACGAGAGTCACGAGGCCCAATAAGCGATTTAACGGTGCATGAATGCTGCGGATGCGAAACCGGCGCCATGCCGCTGCCAGGAAAAGCACCGGCAGCAGATAAGCCGCCAGGCCGATAAATTGAAACAAGGCAGCCGCCACCGAGGCACCGATTGCGCCTGCCCAGTTATTTGTTTCGGATTGTCCGGCGGAATTCCATGAGGGGTCGTTAGGGTTGAATGCGGCTGAGATCAAACAAAGCGAAAGCAGCAACCCAAGGGCGAGAAACAGAATGGCGATGATTTCATTTCGCCGGCTGTTGCGCGGCGTGATGATCCGGGCTTTTTCCTCAAGCTGACTAGTGGCCATCAACACTCCAACGAAACTGACTTCAAGTCCGCACGCAGTTTACGCTGCTTTCTTTGCCAGGAGGTAGGCTTTTATGAAGTCGTCCAGATCGCCTCCCAGCACCGCTTCGACGTTTCCGCGTTCCAGTTTGGTTCTGGTGTCCTTCACCAGCTGGTAAGGAGCGAGCACGTAACTTCTGATTTGCGAGCCAAACGAAATGTCGGCCTTGTTGGCTTCAAGCTCCGCGGTGTCCGCCCGGCGCTTTTCGATCTCCAGCTCATACAGCCGGGCACGCAAGACCTGCATCGCCACGGCCCGGTTCTGGTGTTGTGAACGTTGGTTCTGACATTGCACGACGATGCCTGTGGGAATATGCGTGATGCGAATTGCCGAGTCAGTCGTGTTGATGTGCTGGCCGCCGGCCCCCGTGGCGCGGTAGGTATCCACGCGCAAGTCCTTGTCGTTAATTTCCACTTCAATGTTCTCGTCGATTTCGGGATAGACGAAAAGGGAAGCGAAGGAGGTGTGACGGCGCGCTGCCTGATCGAAAGGAGAAATTCTCACGAGGCGATGCACACCTGCTTCGGCCGAGAGCAGCCCATAGGCATACTCGCCTTCAACGCGGAATGTAACGCTCTTCAAACCGGCTTCTTCACCTGGCTGGTAATCAATGACTTCACTCTTGAAGCCGCGCTGTTCTGCCCATTTCAAGTACATGCGCAACAGCATCTCGGCCCAATCCTGAGACTCAGTTCCACCCGCTCCCGGATGAATGGTGCAGATAGCATTTAGCTGATCATTTTCGCCGGCGAGGAGCATTTCAGTTTCAGCCTGATCTAAGTCATGTTCCAAACGTTCGACGAGTGAACGCAATTCATTCAACGATTCCGGATCTTCTTCGGCAAATTCAAAGAGAACACTCGCGTCGGCTACCTTCGCGGCAAACTGTTCCTGCCGTTGAATCTTCTTTTCCAAGCCGCTTCGCTTCTGCAATAACTTCTGCGCGGCTTCCTGATCGTTCCAAAAATCAGCTGCCGAAGCCTGAGTCTCAATAGCGTTCAATTGCTCGCGCGCTGCCGGAACATCAAAGAAACCTCCCGAGCTGTTCGACTCGCTTCAGAAGGTCTTCATAAGTGGTGCGCAGCTCCTGTATTGATAACGTCTCAATCATTCTTATCCTCTAACTCGGTTTGGTTCGCAGGCTAAAAGTACTCATTAACAAAATCAGGCTTAAGAACGTGCAAGCGGCCACGAAGACGTCGCCGTAGCGCGAATAAAATGTTTGCGTGCTCTGCGTGCCTCCGATTCTCCAAATCCTGACCGCAGGCGAAAAACTATCCGTTGCATCCCAAACTTCACCTTGCGAAGTGATGTACGCTGAGATTCCGGAGTTCGTTACCCGTAACACATTGCGATCATTTTCGACGGCGCGAAAGACCGAGTTTGCTAAATGCTGGCGTCTTACCGCCGTTGGCCCCAGATAGCCATCGTTCGAAATATTGATCAGCACGTCGGCGCCCTCTCTTGTCAGTCCGCGCGTGATGAACGGATAAGCAGACTCAATGCAAATAAAGACTCCAACACGAGCCTCGCCTACCGGCATCAGCGTAAAGCGAGTGCCTGGCGTGAAGTCTCCGACGATTGCAGTTATCAAATTCGCTCCAGGCAGCCAGCGCGGAAGCGGCACATATTCGCCAAACGGCATTAGGCGAATCTTATCATACTGAGCGATCAGCCGGCCCTGCTCGTTTACGAAGAGCGCGGAGTTGTAGATGCCGTCATTGGGCGCTTGCTCCTGTGAGTTAAAGAGTATTGAAGTGTTGTGCTTCGTTGCGAAGTTCAACAACAGTTCTCTTAGCTGCGTATCAGTTCCGTAGTCAAAGCTCATCGGCGACTCCGGCCAGATGACTAGCCGTGTTTTCGCTGACTGCGGCAAGGAGTTCAACGCCGACTCAGTCATGCTTAAGTGTCGCTCCATGAGGGCCTGTATTTCGGCATTAGACTTTACGAGATCCATTGGCACATTTGGCTGTAGAGCGACAACCGTTGTGTCGTCGGGCGAAAGGAATGGGTCCCTCTGATGTATTTCTTTCGAGAGAGTAATCCAAGATAAAACGGAGCTGACCACCAGGCCCACGATTGCCGCCTTCACTGTACGGCGCAGGAGAACGAAAGCGATGGCGCCGTTAATCGCAACGAGGACAAAACTGACGGCATAGACCCCGCCCCAACTTGCTCTCTGAATTAACAACGGTTGATAAGCGAGCGCATACCCTACTGCATTCCAAAGCTGTCCCGTGATTCCGAGCCGCGCCCATTCTGTAGCCGGCCAGATAAACGCAGCGGCAAGCAATGCCGCGGTGCCCCAGCGCCTGATCGAGTGCGCGAGAACGAGGGCAAAGATGCCGGGGAACAGACCCACCATGAGCGGGACCGGAATCAGCAGTAGATAAGCGAGCCACGTCGGAACCCCGCCGTAGTGAATCATCGAATAGGTGAGCCAATAGCAAGAGCCGTAAAAGAAAACAGTCCCGGTCAGCCAACCGAGGAAAAACGAGCGCAAAGGCTTGGGCCTTTGGGCCACGACGATTAACAAAGGAATCAACCCGACAGCCGCGAGGGGCCAAAGCTCG
>Ga0079218_10000808_pt1 | contig 10310 bp, 9 predicted proteins | sample NCCompost_FD_77181 | JGI IMG/M metagenome (GOLD analysis project Ga0079218, IMG submission 77181) | Agricultural soil microbial communities from Utah to study Nitrogen management - NC Compost | ecosystem: Environmental > Terrestrial > Soil > Agricultural land | place: USA: Utah | collected... | reverse complement strand
CTCACGCCTGAAACCGAGGAACTGCTGCTGCGATACCAGTGGCCCGGCAACATCCGCGAGCTGAAGAACATGACCGAGCGGCTGGTCGTGCGCGCGAGCGAGACGCCGATCCGTCCGGAGGACCTCCCGCGCGAGGCGCGCGGCGAGCAGGAGCCGAGCGTGGCCGTGATGGCGCCCGCTGCCGCGGAGGATGGTTCTCGCGCGCAGGCGCCCAACGCACGTCACATCGTGAAGGGGTCTGAAGCCGCCGAGCGGCTGTGGAACCGCTTGATCAACGGCGAGGACTTCTGGACCGTCGTGCACCAGCCGTTCAAGGCGCACGAGCTCACGCGCGACGATCTCGCGGCGCTCATCGACCGCGGCCTGCAGCACACCCGCGGCAGCTATCGTGCGCTGCTCGCGACGTTCGGCCTGCCGACGTCGGACTACAAGCGTTTCCACGCGTTCCTCTACCAGCAGAACTGCAATCTGCCGGTGGGGCCGTACCGCAGCGCGAAGGCGACGATCCGCGGGAACCCGCGCCCGGATTCGTACTCCCGCGCGTCAGCGTAGCAGCGCGGTCAGCGTAGTTTGTTGAGGGCGGTCTTCAGACCGCCCTGCTTCCCGAGACGCCCTCGCCAGGCGGGGCTAAAGCCCCGCCTCTACAGCACGTCGAGTGCTTCGCCCATTTCGTAGTCGTACATCAGCGCCACGTCGAACGCTTCGAAGAAGCGCGCGCCCAGCGCGTCGTGCGCGCCGTGCGCAAGGTACGCGGTGAGGTCGGCCAAGGTGTCGAATTCGAGGATGGCCGCGTACTCGTAATCCACTGACATCAGCTGCTCGTACGGCCGGCCATGCTTCACGCGCCGTCCGATGTGCGCCCGGCGGATCGACGGGATCTCGCGCAGCGCCTGCTGGAATGCCTCGACCAGCCGCAGCCGCGCGGCCGAATCGAGATCCGGCTTGGGCGTGAAGAGGACGACGTGCGCGACCATCAGCGCTTCGGGCCGCGGGGACCGCGGGGCCCACGAGGAGGTCCGCCGGGGCCGCGCGGCGGCCGCGGTCCGGCGGGCCGGCCCGAGCCGAATCCGCCCGACGGCTTGCCCGGCGGCCGCGGGCCACGCGGCCGATCGGTCCACTCGCGCCGGCCTTCCGGTTTCGGCCCCGGCGGGCGATCTTTCCACTCGCGGCGGCCTTCAGGTTTCGGCCCCTGCGGGCGGTCACTCGATCCGCGCGGTCTCTCGGGCCGTGCACCCGCTGGACCGCTTGGCCGTTCCTTCCAGTCGCGGCGGGCTTCGGGCTTCGGCCCCTGCGGGCGGTCACTCGATCCGCGCGGTCCCTGAGGCCGCGCACCCGCTGGACCGCTTGGCCGTTCCTTCCAATCGCGCCGGGCTTCCGGGTTCGGCCCCCGCGGGCGTTCCTTCCACGGCTCGCGCGGCCCGGCGGCGCCCTCGCCCTCCTGCCGGCGCTCGAAGCGCTTCTTGCGCCCCTCCTGGTTGCGCGCCTTCTTCGCGTCGATGAACTTCTGGCGCGGGTCGCGATGCTCGCCGCCGGGACGCCAGTCGCGCCCGCGCGGCGGACCTGGGGGACGGCGCGCGTCGAGGAGGGCCGCGCGCGCGGCCTCCGGAGAATCCCAGAGCTGGCCTCGCGAAAACCAGCGCATGGCGGCGTCGGGGTGCTTTTCCTGCAGCCGCTTGAACGTGGGCAGCAGCTCCTCGCGTTCGGCGGCGCGGAACGCCGTCGGCAGTCCGTCCACGAGAATCGTCCAGTACGCGAAGCGTGGTGGCACGGGCTACTCCAACCCGAGACGCTTCATCTTCTCGACGAGCGTGGTGCGCTTGATGCGCAGGATCTCGGATGCCTTGTTGCGGTTGCCGCGGGTGCGTTCGAGCGCGCGCCGGAGCAGGTCGCGCTCGATCCCGGCCAGATAGCTGTTGAGATCGAGGCCGTCCTCCGGCAGATCGACGTACGGCGTTGCCGTGGCCGGCGGCGCCTCCTGCATTTCGGGCAGCAGATCCCCGACGTCGATCTCGGGCCGCGAGCCGCGCATCGTCACCGCACGCTCGACCGCGTTCTCGAGCTGCCGCACGTTGCCCGGCCAGTTGAACGCCATCATGCAGCGCATGGCGCCCTGCGAGATCTGGGGCGGCGCCTCGGGCGCGAACTTGTTCACGAAGTGCTTGATGAGGAGCGGAATGTCCTCGCGCCGGTCCCGCAGCGGCGGCAGCGTCACCTGGAACACGTTCAACCGGTAGAACAGGTCTTCGCGGAACGTTCCCTCGGCAATCATCTTCATCAGCGACGCGTTGGTGGCGGCGATGACACGCACGTCCACCTTGATCGTCTCGTTGCCGCCGACGCGCTCGAAGGCACGCTCCTGCAGCGCGCGCAGCAGCTTGGTCTGCAGCCCGAGGCTCATCGTCCCGATCTCGTCGAGGAACAGCGTGCCCTTGTTCGCCAGCTCGAAGCGCCCCTGCCGCGTGCTGACCGCGCCGGTGAACGCGCCCTTCACGTGCCCGAAGAGCTCGCTCTCGAGCAGCGTCTCCGGCAGCGCGGCACAGTTGATCGCGACGAAGCGGTGCGTCTTCCGCGGGCTGTTGTGGTGAATCGCCTTGGCGATCACCTCTTTGCCCGTGCCCGTCTCGCCGGTGACGAGCACCGTGCTCGCGGTGCGCGCCACCGTCTCGAGCATCGAGAAGAGCGGCTGCATCGCGCGGCTGCGGCCGATGATGCCTTCGAACTGATAGCGCTCCTCGAGCTGCGAGCGCAGGTACGCGTTTTCCGATCGCAGCCGGCCGCGCTCCAGCGAGGTCTGGAGGACGTGCATCAGCTCGTCGAAGTGGAACGGCTTGGTGATGAAGTCGGACGCGCCCTTGCGGATTGCCTCGACGGCGTCGCGCACGGTGCCGTAACCGGTGATCACGATCGCGACGATGGCGGGGTAGCGCTGCCGGGCGGCGTCGATCACCTGTGTGCCGTCCATGCCCGGCAGGCGCAGGTCGGTGACGAGGATGTCGAAGGCGAACCGGTCGAGCAGCTCGAGCGCCTGTTCGCCGCTGCCGGCCTCTACGACCTCGAACCCGCGTTCGGCCAGACGCTCAGCCGTCGGCCGGCGAAGGCTCTCCTCGTCATCCACGAACAAGAGGTGCGGTCGGCTGGGGTCGGCCACGGGCGCCAACATTTTGACACATGTGTCCAGCCAGCGCGGCACAGGCAACACCGCGCAGCCTAACGAATCTCCCCCAGCGGCCGATACGCGTTCTTGAGGGCTCGCCGGGACTGTCCCCGGCCGCGTTCGTGACGCTGAAGCCAGGCCCACAGGGGCCGAAAAGAGATCATATGGACCGTCAGACGCTGTCGATCATGAAGGCGTGCGAGGTGGTGGGAGTGAGCCGCCGCACGATTTACAACTGGATTTCCGCCGGGAAGGTCGAATACATCCGCACCGCTGGCGGCGCGATTCGCATCTTCGCCGATTCGCTGTGGCGTGATGCGGGTTCGCCCTCGCGTCAGGTGACCGCGACCGTCCGGCCGACCGGTTCCCACGCGTGAACCAGCTCCGGGAGTCCGCGATTACCGCGGACTCGGCGCTTCAGGCCGGTGGGGACCTCGGGGTCCTCTTTCACCGCTTGAACAACCAGCTGGGGATCATCCTGGCGTGCGCCGAGCTCCTGGAGATCAAGGCCGTGGACGACGTCAGCCGCACTCGTGCGTCTGAGGTCGTCGCGAAGGTGCTCGACGCCATGGGCACCGCCAAAGAGATCCGCCACAAGACCGACCTGCTCTAACCCTGTACCCTCCCGGGACAGGACGCCTCTGATCGCCCCCTCGCTGTTCCAGCCCGGCACAATCACCCTCAGTTTCGTAATCTGAACCGTCAGTTCTTTGGCTTGGAACCGGCGCGATTCGTCAACCGCTTGACGATTTGTTCCGTTTCAGCGCATCCCACGAATGCGGAAACTGCACAAAAGCTCGACCGCAACGTGTTCCATTTATTGAACTTAGAACACGGCTTCTGACCACGATTACGTCGGAATGACCGAGGCTGCGCGGTTTGGTACTTCGGTTGCGATAGTAGGGCGCGGAGGACAACCAAACGTGATGCGCCCCCAGCCCGCCACCGCCACCGACAACACTCGCGTCGTCAACAGCATTCCCTTCGTCGAGCAGCTCGCTCGGCGCGTGGCGGCCACGATGCCCCACTCAATCGATATCGGCGACCTCGTCCAGGACGGCGTCATCGGCCTCATCGATGCCGCGAACCGCTTCGACGAGGGCCGCGGTATCAAGTTCGAAACCTTCGCCGAGCGGCGTGTCCGGGGCGCGATGATCGACGCGCTGCGCAAGGATGCCTGGCCGCGTGGCGTCCGCCGTCAGCGGCGTGAGCTCGAAGCGGCACGCGAGGAACTGCGCCGCGAACTCGGCTGCGAGCCGTCGCTGGCCGACCTGGCCGCCAAGGTCGGGTCCGACGAAAAGCGTCTGGGCCGCACCATCGTCCGCATCAACGCCATCGAGTCGACCTCCCCGCTGGCCAACAACGAACATCTCGACGAATCCACGCTGCCGGCGGCGCTGATTCCCTCCGAACCCGAGCGCCCGGATGTGGCGTTCGAGCGCGGAGAGACCGAGCGCCGCGTGCAGGACGCGATTGCGTCGCTGCCGCCCCGCGAGCAGAAGGTGATCGGCCTCTACTACTACCAGGAGGCCACGATGAAGCAGATCGGCGCGGAGATCGGCGTGAACGAGTCGCGCGTGTCGCAGCTCCACGCGCGCGCCATCGGCCGCCTGCGCGACGCGCTGTCGCACATGGCGCCCGGCGCGGAAACGTTGAAGATCCTCCGCAGCGCGATCCTCGAGTTCCACAAGCCGAAGATGGCCAAGGCGACGCTGGCGAGCAGCGCCGCGCGTCCGGCCGCCGCCGTGGTGGTGGATTACGCCAGCGTGTCGCGCACGGCGCGCAGCAAGTCGCCGATGCGGAACGGCTTGACCAGCCAGCGGCAGCCGCTCTCGGCGAGAAAGCGCTCGGCGTCGGTGGCCGACACGTCGCCGGTGACGAAGATCACGCGCCGCGCGAGCGACGGCGTCGCCGCGGCAATCGCGCGGTAGATCACCATTCCGCTGACGCGCGGCATCTTCAAGTCGCAGATGACCGCGTCGTAGCCGTTCTTTCGTATGCGGGCGAGGGCGTCCTCGCCGTCGCCCGCAATCTCCACTTTCAATCCGGCATCCTGCAGCGCTTCGGCCATGGCGCTCGCGAGCGCATGCTCGTCCTCGACGACGAGCACCGACGCGCCGCGCAGCGCCTCCTTCGGCGGTGGCGCCGGCGCGGGCGCGGGCGGCGCCTCCGACGTGGCCGAAACCGGCAGATCGACCACGAACGACGTCCCGCGGCCCGGCTCGGAGTCCACGCGGATGCGGCCGCCGTGGTCCTTCACGATGTTGTACGCCACGGCGAGTCCGAGCCCGGTGCCTTCGCCGACCGGTTTGGTGGTGAAGAACGCGTCGAAGATCTTGGCGCGGATCTCCGGGGCCAGGCCGGGCCCGTCGTCGCTCACCTCGAAGGACACCGTGTTGAGCGCCGCGTCGTGCCAGGTGCGCACCACCAGCGAGCCGCGCCCGTGGCTGGCCACCATCGCCTGCTCGGCGTTGTTCATCAGGTTGAGCAGCACCTGCTGGATCCGGTGGGCATCGGCAAATACCGGCGGCAGCCCGGCGGCCAGCGCCTTCACCACTTCGATGTCGTTGGCGGCCTGCTCTTCGGCGCGCAGCTCGAGCGTCTCGCGCACGACGTGGTTCAGGTCGATCATCGATCGCGTCGAGGGGCGCGGCTTGGCGTAGGTGAGCAGGTCGCGCACGATGCGCGTGGCTCGCTCAGTGGCGGAGATGATCGCATCGACGCCGCGTTTCGACGTGGGATCGAGCGGCTGCTCCTGCAGCCGTTCCGCCCAGCTCAGGATGGTTGCCAGCGGGTTGTTCAGCTCGTGCGCCACCTGCGAGATGGTCTGCCCGAGCACCGCCAGCTTCTCGGCCTGCAGCAGCTGCTGATACAGATCGCGCGAGCGGTCCTTCAGCCGCCGCTGCTCCGTGGTGTCGCGGAAGAGCGCTTCGACCATCACGACGCCGCGCTGGCGATCGATTTCGGCGCGCGCCGTGATTTCGATCAGCAGGACGGTGGCGTCGAGGCGCAGCATCCGCACCGGGTACGCCGTGAGCGAGCCTTCGTTGGCCAGCCGATCGAGGAAATCCGCGCGCGCCTGCGCATCGGCGAACCGCTCGATCGCGAATGGCACGACGCGCGCGTCCGGAATGTCGGGAGCGTGTCCGAACAGCTGTTTCAGCGCGGGGTTGGCGATGAGGGTGGCACCGTCTTCGCCGCTATGGGGACGGACAGTGCCCACGAACACGCCTTCGTGCATGGCGTCGAGCAGACGCCCGAAGGCTTCAGCGCGGCGGGCGTCTATCGCGATGGCGCAGCCTTCTTCGCGGGAGCCTGCGGCGGCTTCGGCGTCGGCGTCGAGGAACCGAAATACGCGCCGTACTTCTTGTCGATTGCCGCGCGGATCGCGGTGACCGACGCGCCGGAATTGAAAAGCAGCATGGCTTCGCGGCCGACGTCGATGCAGATCTGGCAGCCGATGCCGTGGGATTCCCACTGGGTCACCATGCCGCTCGCGGCGCGCGATTTCACGAAGCAGTCGTGGTTGCCCTTGTGACCGAGGCTGGGATTCTCGCAGCCGCAGTAACACGGCACATACGAGAGCACCTCGGGGTGCCGCGCCGCGAACTCGAAGACCTGCTGAACCACTTCCATCGGGCGTGCCGGCGCATACCCGACTCGCGGCAGCGGCGGGAGCGGCCCGACCGCGCCCTTCAGCGGGACCGGCGCGGCCTTGGCGGCCGTGGCGCGCGCCGCCGTCGCGGGGGCGCCGTGTTCGTGTTGCCCGGCCGCGGCGGCCACCGGCAGGGCGGCCAGCAGGGCGGCGAGCGCAATTGCGTGCAGTCGTGACAGCATCGGCGCCATCGTAACCGATCTGCCGCGTGGGGCGACAGACTGGGACGAATGGCTGTGATGTAGCCACTTTCCAGGGCCGATAAACGTGACGTGAAGAACGGCGTTTATTACTCGAACCGCAGCGATCCGTTCCTGGCGCTTGGCGTCGCGATCGTGAGCTACGTGCTGCTGTCCAGGCCGACAGCGGCCTTGTTCGAGTGGGTCGCGACGATTCCGGAAATCCGCGAACTCCGGTTGATGCCGGCCGCCATCATCGCGGGCACGATCTTCGGCCTCTACCAGTGGCGGCAGCGCCGCCAGCTCAGTGGCGTCGCCATCGGCGCCGCCATCGCCTCGAAGGAAGCCATGGAGCGCGCCGAGGAGACGTCGCGCCTCGTGAACTTCGCGCACGCGCTCACGCGCATTCCCGAACTCAAATCGGTGGCGGCCGCCTCGGCCACGCACATCCCGCTGCTCGTGCCCAACCGGCGCGCCTGGGTGATGATCCGCACCGCCGGCGTGTGGGAACCGCTGATGACGGTGGGCGACACGCCGCCGGCCGATCGCGAGCGCGCGGCCCGCCGCGCCATGGGCGAAGGCGGCCTGCAGGTGAGCCTCCCGACCGACGACGAGTGCTTCCCGGTGGTGATTGCCGACACGCCGGTGTGCGTGCTGGGCGTGGCGTCGGAGCCGCCGCTTACGGCGCACCAGCGCAGCGTGCTCACGACCGGCGTGGCGCTGCTGGCCGCGTCGCTCAAGAACGCCGAATTGCTGCAGGAGCTGCACGAGAACGGATTGCAGGACGGCCTCACCGGCTGTTTCAACCGCACGCACGCCATCGACTCGCTCGACATCGAGCTCAAGCGCGCGCGCCGCACCAAGCGGCCGCTCTCGGTGCTGATGTTCGATCTCGACTCGTTCAAGTTGACCAACGACCGTCACGGCCATCTGTGCGGCGACGCGGTGCTGGCCGCCGTCGGCGATCGGATGCGCGGCGCCACGCGGGCCGGCGACCTCAAGTGCCGCTACGGCGGCGACGAGTTCATCGTGCTGCTGCCCGAGACGCCGCTGGCCGGCGCGAAGCTGGTGTGCGAGAACCTGCGCAAGGCGATCGAGAAGGATCCGATTCCGTGGGCCGAGGGTCGGATCTCGCTCACGGCCAGTTTCGGCGTCACCGAGATGCATGCCGGCGAAGCCGACCCGCTGGCGGTCATTGCGCGCGTGGACGCGGCGCTCTACAAGGCCAAGCGCGCCGGCCGCAATCGCGTGTGCGTCGCTGAGGAATCACCGACCACGGCGTAATCGCGGAAGAAGCGCCCCGGAATATTCCCTACCGGCACAACTGTATTGACAAGCTCAGGCGTGGGACGTAGCCTCTCGCGCCGTGCGTCGGTTCCCCCGCCTCGCACAAGCGGCCGTCTCGTGCCTCGTGGCCGCCTCATATGGCACCCTCGCCTGCGTTCTGACGTGGCCGCTACCGCTCTACCTCCGTACCCGTCTCCTCGGAGACCCCGCGGGCGACCTGGGCGTGTACATCTGGAACGTCTGGATCTTCCGGCATGAGCTGATTCGCCACGCGCACCTGCCGTTTTCGACCGACCACGTGTTCGGCATGACCGGCGCAGCCGACTTCAGCCTTCACAATTTCACCCCCATCGCGGGCGCGCTCGGGGCGCCGCTCGTCGGCCCGCTCGGCGTCGTGGCGGCGTTCAACGTCGTCATGCTCGTCCTGATGGCGGCGACGGGAATCAGCACCTTCGCGCTGGCCCGGCAGCTGGGTCTCGGGCGCGGCGCGTCGTGGTGGGCTGGGGCGCTGTTCATGGCCGCGCCGGCGCTCACGGCCCGGGAGACCGCGCACTTCAGTCTCGTGATCGCCGCTCCGCTGCCGCTGTTCCTGTGGGCGCTGCTGCGGACGCTCGACCGCCTGCGTGTGCGGGACGCCGTCCTCGTTGGCGCGATCACCGCGCTGGCGACGTACTCGGACGCGTACTACGGGATCTACTGTGCTCTCATGGGAGCCGTCGTCGTCGCGTGGCGCTTCCTGCGGGTATGCCGGCCCGAGCATCCAGTGCCCTGGCGGCGGGTCACGTGGGCGGTCACCGTGGTCGTGGGGGCGCTCCTGCTGATCGTCGCCGCGCGCCTGGTAGCCGGGCCGACGGGCATCGCCCTCGGCTTCGTGAACATCAGCCTGCGTTCGCTCTATACGCCGCTGCTGCTGCTCACGGTGGCCGTCGCGTTCCGCGTCTGGCTGCGGCAGCGCCCGCGCGTCGCGCTCGACGATGACGATGGGCGGCTGGCGGCCTGTTTCCGGCTCGGTCTGATCGCGATGGCGACGTGCCTCCTGCTGTTGCTCCCGGAGCTCGTTGGCCTCGCGCTTCGCTATACGGCCGGCCGGTTGCCGGACACGCAGGTGTTCTGGCGCAGCAGCCCGCGCGGGATCGACCTGCTGGCCTACCTCGTACCCAACCCGAATCACGCCTGGTTCGGCGGCCACACGCGTTCCTGGTTCATGCCGCCGCATCCTGACGCCTTCCCCGAGTTCGTCGGCGCCTTTTCACTCGTCGCGCTGGCGCTCGTGGCCGTCGGGCTCTGGTATCGGCTTCTGCCCCGCGTCTGGGTGATCTTCACCGCGGTCTTCGCCTGGCTGTCGCTCGGTCCGTTCATGCACGTGGCCGGCGTGGACACGAACATCATCGGCCCGTGGGCGCTGCTGCGCTACGTGCCCGTGATCGGCATGGCGCGGTCGCCGGCGCGATTTGCGATCGTGGCCGCGCTGGGTCTGTCGTTGCTGGCGGCCTTCGCGATCGCGCGCCTTCGCGAGCGAGCTCACTGGCGCGGCGTCTGGATCGTCCCGCTCCTGGCGGCTCTCCTGACGTTCGAGCTGGTGCCGGCGCCGAGGCCCCTTCATTCCGCGGCCGTGCCGGACATCTACAGCCTCGTCGCCACGCGCACGACGCGCGACGAGGTGGGCCGCCTGCTCGAACTGCCGACGGGCGTACGGGACGGAACGTCGTCGCTCGGTGACTTCAGCGCGTCGTCGTCGTACTTTCAAACCAGCCATCGCCGTCCGTTGGTCGGCGGTTATCTCTCGCGAGTCTCGAGCTGGCGGAAGGCCGAGAAGCGGCGCATGCCCATGTTCGGGGCGCTGATGACGCTCAGCGAAGGCGGCACACTCGCGTCCGGAGAGGCGACGCGTGCCCGTGACGCGCGCGACCCGTTTCTCGCACGCTCGTGCACCCGGTTCGTTCTCGTCGATCGCCGGCGGGCCTCGGCCGCGTTGCACGACTTCGCCGTCTCGAACCTCAGGCTGACGCTGGTCAGACAAGACACGGACTACGCG
>Ga0079218_10000806_pt1 | contig 10314 bp, 8 predicted proteins | sample NCCompost_FD_77181 | JGI IMG/M metagenome (GOLD analysis project Ga0079218, IMG submission 77181) | Agricultural soil microbial communities from Utah to study Nitrogen management - NC Compost | ecosystem: Environmental > Terrestrial > Soil > Agricultural land | place: USA: Utah | collected... | reverse complement strand
GGCGCCGCCGCTGACAGGCGCGGCGTGGCTGGATGCCTTTCCCGATTGGCTCGAGATGTACTTCCGGCAGGCGCCCGGGCGGACCAGCTTTTCGCTGTTTCCGTGGCCCGCGTACTTGCTGGCCGGCGTAGCCATCGGTTCCTGGCTGGCAACTGCGGACGGCGCCGCCGAGGACCGGGTTGTGCAGCGGCTCGGCTTGTACGGGGCGGTGCTGGCGGCGGCCGGCGGACTGGCGACGTTGCTGCCGCCGTTTGCCGGCGAGCCGACGCCGATGACCAGCGCGCCGAGCTTCTTTTGCGTGCGGCTCGGGATGGTGATGCTGGCCGTGCCGCTGGCCCGCGCGTGGCACGAACGGCGCGCCGCGGTCTGGTCCCCGGTGCGGGAATTCGGCGTGGCATCGCTCTTCGTCTACTGGATTCACGTGGAGATGGCGTATGGCCGGCCCGCCCGGGCCCTGCACCGGGAGCTCAGCTTCTGGGAGGCGGCCGCGGGGACCCTGGGGCTAATGGTCCTGCTCTACGGACTGGTTCGGCTCAAGGCCGTAGTGGCCCCGAGGCTCTGGCCCTCGGCTCCGGGCTCCCGGCCAGTCCAGGCCTAGACCCTAGAGCCTAAAGTCCAGACTCTAAAGGTGATAGGGCGTGTCTGCGCTGTTCGTCGGGTCCCTCTTGCATGGCCTGATACAATTCGCCTCTTGGTCGGCCGCTCGCCCTGTTGAGGACCCATGATCAACGTCGCCGCAATCCGAATGAAGCAGTTCGGTGTGCAGTTTTACCAGGCCTCCCTGTCGGCTGGAGACATCGACAAGCTGGTGCGGTTCGAAGTGCTGAACTACGGCGAGTCGGGCCCGCCGGTGCGCGGCGGCAAGAAGAAAGTGCCGTCGAAGGTCAACTGGGACCTGCTGGAGCGGCGGATCGCCTCGAGCGAGAAGGCGTATCAACGTCAGATCATCCGCAAGAAGATCGAGGAGCTGGTGCAGTACTACGAGCAGTGCCGCCAGGCCCGCGATCTGCCCTCGATTGCCGGGGCGGTGATCATCTCGTGCGATGAGAAGCTGACGTTCGAAGCTGTGGAGGCGGGTGCCTCAGTTGGCCGGCTCAAGGTACCTGAGCGCGAGGGCATCCTCCGCGCCATCGACGGCCAGCACCGCTTGTTGGCCTTGCACGCCGACATCGAGAACATCCAGGACGACGACTTCAGCGTGCCGGCAATCATCTTCGACCGGCTGCCCGAAGACCACGTCGTCCAGATGTTCGTGACGATCAACGCGAAGCACACGCGGTTGAATGCGTCGCACCTGGTTACGCTTTCTGGACGCCAGCTCTACCGTGACGAGGCGCTGGCCGCGGCGCACGACGTGGTGCGGGCGCTCAACGACCGTGACGACTCGCCGCTGCACGGCGAGATCAAGCTGCTCGGCGTCGGGCGTGGGCGCGTTGCACAGGCGCCGCTGGCGCAGGAGCTGAAAAAGCTGTTTGCCAGCGACGCGTTCGGTGGTCCGCGCAAGTCCGCCGCGTTCCTCGACGACTCGAAGCGCTTCTTCGTCAATTACTTCAAGCAGGTGTCGGTGGTGTTCGGCGCCGCCTGGGCCGGCCGCAAATACAGCGTGCGCAGCGCCACCGCGCTGCGCGCGTTCATCCGCGTGGCACCCGACGTCGTGCGGCGGTTGGATCAGATGCACGCCGACCGCGCGGACTTCCGAATGATTGGCCGCGTGATCGCGCCCTGGGGCCGGCGAATCGGCGACCAGCGGTTCGAGAGCGAGGGGGCGTGGAAGCGGACCGGGACCACGGTGGATACGTTGTCCCGCGAGCTGAAGCTGGCGTTGGAATACCCGGAAGGCGCGGCTTAGGTCGGCTTCGGCACCCGGCCGAGAGGCGGCCGGGATGCGGCAGAGGCGTACAAAAATTCAGGATGGGGCGCGTTAGCACCCCATCCTGAGTGCCGGCCTGGCTCCCCCCAGCGTTTACGGCCCCTGCCGTAAACCACAGACCGACACCACCTTCATAGGCAACTGCCATGCCGGGCCGGTTTCCTAGGTTTTGGAGCTTTCGGCGATTTTCGGCCTGTCCAGGCTGTGGCAAGAATTACAAGGGTGTTCTCGGATGAGGCATGAGCTCGACCGTTGACCTCAACGCCGATGTGGGCGAGTCCACCGGGGCTCAGCGCTACGGGGACGACGAGGGCGTGATGCCGCACATTACCTCGGCAAATGTCGCCTGCGGGTTCCACGCTGGCGATCCGGGCGTGATGCGGGCCACGGTGGCCCTGGCGCGGGCGCACGGCGTGGCGGTGGGCGCGCACCCCGGGCTTCGAGACCTGGCCGGCTTCGGCCGCCGCGAGATGCCCGTCGCGCCCGATGAGGTCGAGGACCTGGTCGCCTATCAGGTCGGCGCGCTGGCGGGGGTGGCCGCGGCGCAGGGGGTTCGGCTGACACACGTCAAGCCGCACGGTGCCCTGTACAACATGGCGGCGCGCCAGCGTCCGCTGGCGGACGCGATCGTGCGCGCCATGCGCGCGGTAGATCCGTCGCTCGTGCTGTTCGGGTTGGCCAACTCGGAGCTGGTGCGCGCGGCCCGCGACGCAGGCGTGGCGGTGGCGTCCGAGGCCTTCGCGGACCGCGGCTATCTGGCGAACGGGGAACTGGCGCCGCGCGACGGCCCAGGCGGCCTCGTCTCCGACGTGGACGCGGTCCTGGCCCGCGCCGCGGCGATGGTGATGGACCAGTCGGTGGTAGCCATCGATGGAGCGCGAGTGCCGCTGGCCGTGGACACGCTGTGCGTCCACGGCGACACCCCAGGAGCGGCCGAGTTGGCCCGGCGCCTGCGCGCCGCGCTTCACGATGCGGGTGTCACGGTGCGGGCGGCCGCGCCGCGCTGAGCACTCTGGCTAAGACGCGCGCGCGTCCTGGGCCTCCGCCAGCGCCCGCCGCAGGATCTTGCCCACCATCGTCTTGGGCAGGAACTTCCGGAACTCGACGTTCGCCGGCACCTTGTAGGGCGCCAGCCGTTCACGGCAGTAAGCGCGAATCGCCTCCTCGGTGGCCGACTGGCCCTCCTTCAGCACCACGTAGGCCTTGGCCACCTCGCCTTTGGCCGCGTCGGGCACCCCCGCGACGCCGACTTCCATCACCGCCGGGTGGGCGGAGATCACCTCTTCGATCTCGCGCGGCCACACCTGGAAGCCGCTGGTCTTGATCAGGTCCTTCTTGCGGTCCACCAGGAACACGTAGCCGTCTTCGTCCATGTAGGCCAGGTCGCCGGTGTGCAGCCAGCGCTCGCCGGTGGAGTGCAGGCGCAGCGTCTCGGCTGTCTCGAGCGGGTTGTTCCAGTACTCGGCCATGTACTGCGGCGCCCGCATGATCATCTCGCCGACTTCCTTGGGCGGCAGCAGCCGCACGCCGTCCTCGGCGTCCACGATCCGCACCTCGACGTCGGGCAGCGGCATGCCGATCGAGCCGAGCTTCTTCGTCCCCTGCACCGGGTTGACGCAGCACGCCATCATGCCCTCGGTCAGCGAATACCCTTCGACGATGCGTGCGCCCGTTTTCTCCTCGAACTGCTTCTTCGTTTCGGCCATCAGCGCCGAGGCGCCGGAGAAGCACAGCTTCATGAAGCTGAGGTCCACCTGGCCGCTTCGAACGGTAGGGTGGTTCAGGATGGCGTTGTAGAGCGTCGGCACGCCGTTGAAGACCGCGGGCTTCACCTGCTTGATCGTCGCCAGCAGGTCGTCGAGGTCCCTGGGGTTCGGCACCAGCGACAGCGGGTTCGGGCCCACGAACGCCAGCGGCTGCACGCCCACGTTGCCGTAGACGTGGAAGAGCGGCAGCGGCAGCATGATCACGTCGGTCCAGGGTTTTTTGGCCGACTTGGTCCAGTCGAAGAGCTGTAGGCCGGCCGCCACGTAGTGCCGGTGCAGCCCGACCACGCCCTTGGGCGTGCCGGTAGTGCCCCCGCTGGACAGGATCACCGCTCGATCGTCGGGGCGCACCACGACAGCCGGGCGCGGGCTGCCGCGATGACGCCGCACGAGATCCCGCAGCCAGGCGTCACCGGATTGGAGCGCGATGCGGTGGCCGTCCTTCTTCTCCTTGAACAGCGTGAAGAGGACGCGAAGCACGCCCGGCAAGTACTCCTTGATGGAGGTCGCGACCACCCGCCGCACCGCGGTTCGGCCCTGGGCCTGCTTGAGGCGGTTGTAGAACGGCGTCAACGTGACCACCACTTCCGCCCGCGTGGAGTCGAGCGCCTGCTGCAGCTCGCGCTCGCTGTAGGTCGGGTTCAAGGGCACGGTGACGCCCCCGGCCTTCCACACCCCGAACTCCGCGACGAAGAACTGGGGGCAGTTGGGCAGGACCAGCGCCACCCGGTCGCCGGGCCGCACGCCGTCGGCGGCGAGCGCCGCCGCGAAGGCGTCGCTCTCAGCCTCGAGGCGGCCGTAGGACACCGAGGCGCCCTTGAACAGCAGCGCGGGCTTGTCGCCGTGGTGGCGAGCGAGTTCGGTCAGGTAATCGACGAGCGTCTTCTCCGGATAGGGAGTCAGCGACGGCCGCACGTCCGAGTCGTAATGCGCGAGCCAGGGTTTCATTGCGGGCACATTGTAGGCTCGTGTGCCTCGTCAATTTACAATTCACAATTCACAAGTCACAAACGGCCCTGAGCGAGCCGCCTCGCTCAGCTCGCCAGCAGCAGGTGGAGCAGCGCCTTCTGGGTGTGGAGGCGGTTCTCGGCCTGGTCGAAGACGATCGACGCGGGCGACTCGATCACCTCGGACGTGACCTCTTCGCCGCGGTGCGCAGGCAGGCAGTGCATGAAGATGGCATGGGGAGACGCGGCCGCCATCAACGTCGCGTTCACCTGGTAGGGCGCGAACACGTCGCGACGGTGGTCGGCTTCGTGCTCCTCGCCCATCGACGCCCAGACGTCGGTGTAGACGGCATCGGCGCCCTTCACAGCAGCCAGCGGATCGGCGAACCGCTCGATGCGCGCCCCGCCTCGGGCCCGGCCGGCGGCCTTCTGAACCACCGCGTCGGACAGTGCGTACTCCGCCGGCGAGGCCAGCCGTACGTTCACACCCATCATCACGGCGGCTTGCATCAGCGACGTGGCGACGTTGTTGCCGTCGCCGACATACGCCACCGTACGGCCCTCGGTGGTACCCCACTGCTCGCGCATCGTCATCACGTCCGCCAGGGCCTGGCAGGGGTGCTGGTCGTCGGTCAGCGCGTTCACGACAGTCAGCTGCTTGCCCGCGGTGGCCAGGCGCTGGGCCTTCTCCTGGCCGTAGGTTCGTATCACGAGCGCGCGCACCCAGCGCTCGAGGTTGCGCGCCACGTCTTCCAGGGGCTCGCGCACGCCCTCGGCGAAGTGGGCCGGCAGGTGCAGGGTGTCGGCGCCGAGCTCGCGGATCGCGACCTCGAAGGTCGAGCGGGTCCGCAGCGACGGCTTCTCGAACAGCAGCGCGACGTGGAGGCTGCTGAGCGACGTCGCGGTGGGCGCCTTGGCGCCCAACGCCCGCTCGGCTTTCATGCGCACGGCCAGCGACAGCAGGCCGTCCAGCTCCGCGTGATCGAAGTCGAGGATCGAGAGGAAGTCCTTTTTTCTTGGGCTCCGGGCTCCGGGCTCCAGGCTCGGGGCCTTGGGGGATGCGTCTGCCACGGCGTTACGTCCGGTATTCGCCATTGATGCGGACGTACTCGGCGCTGAGATCGCAGGTCCACACCGTCGCCATCTCCTCACCGGCGCCCAGGTCCACGTCGATGCAGACCTCGGTGCCCTTGAGGTGCGTGGCCGCGTCCGGCGCGGCGTGGTCGTGCGGCAGGCCGTGTTCGAACAGCAGCACGCCGCCGACGTGCACGGTGGCGTGATCGACGTCGAAGTTGACGCCCGAGCGCCCCGCGGCCGCGACGATCCGCCCCCAGTTCGGGTCGGCGCCGTGCACCGCCGTCTTCACCAGCGGCGAATTTGCGATCGTCTTGGCCACTTGCATCGCGTCGGCGTGGGTCCGTGCGTGCTGCACCGAGATCGTGATCAGCTTGGTGGCGCCCTCGCCGCCGCGCACGATGCCGATCGCCAGCGCCTTCGACACCTCGTAGAACGCAGCCTGCAGCGCCGGGTACAACTCCTCGTCCACGCTCATGCCGTTGGCTCCGGACGCCAGCGCGAACACGCAGTCGTTGGTCGAGCACTCGCCGTCCACGGTGATGGCGTTGAACGTGCGTCGCGCGGACTCCTGGAGCGCCCGCTGCAGCAGCGCCGTTGGCACCGCGGCATCAGTGGTCAGGAACCCGAGCATCGTCGCCATGTTCGGCTCGATCATCCCCGAGCCCTTGGCCGTGCCGCCGACGCGGAAGTCGCCGCGCGGCGTGCGCACTACCACCGCATGGTCCTTCGGAAAGGGATCGGTGGTCATGATGGCCCGCGCCATCTCGGCGCCCTTGTCCCTCGCCAGCGCCGCCGCCGCGCCCCTGATGCCCGGCACCACCCGATCCATCTTCAGGCCGACGCCGATGACGCCGGTGGACGCGACCAGCACTTCCTCCGGCGCGCAGCCGAGCGATTGCGCAGTCTCGGTGGCCATCCGCAGCGCGTTGGCCATGCCGTCGTCGCCGGTGCAGGCGTTGGCGCAGCCGCTGTTCACCACCACCGCCCGGGCCCGGCCGCCGCTCTGGGCGAGATGGCGCTGCGACACCAGCACCGGCGCCGCCTTGGCGAGGTTGGTGGTGAAGAGGCCCGCAGCCGTCCCCACCGTGTCGGCGGCCAGCACCGCCAGATCCAGTGCGCCGGCCTTCGCCTTGATGCCGCTGTGCAGCGACGCGGAGCGGAAGCCATCGGGCGCCGTGACGCCGCCCTGTGCCGGCTCGACGGAGTAGGTCATGCGCCGACCTCGGCCGGAATGCCGGCCAGCACGCCGTCCAGGATCTCCACCGCGTCGTCGATCTCGGTGGCCTCGATGATGAGCGGCGGCAGCAGCCGCACCACACGCTCGGCGGTGCGGTTCACCAGCAGGCCGTGGTCGCGCGCCTGATCGACGACGGCGGTCGCATCCACCCGTAGCTCGAGGCCGCGCATCAGGCCGGCGCCGCGGGCTTCCACAATCACCGGGTGTCGCAGGGCCAAGGTGCGCAGCCGCCGTTCGAAGTGGCCGCCGACCTCGCGCACGTGTTCCAGCAGCCCGTTGTCCATCAGCTGTTCGAGGAAGAAGGCCGCGGCGCGGCACGCGAGCAGGTTGCCGCCGTAGGTGCTGCCGTGATCGCCGGCGGAAATCGCCTTCGCCACGCGCCCGGAGACCAACGCGGCCGCCACCGGCACGCCCGAGCCGAGCGCCTTGCCGACCGAGACCAGGTCGGGGGTCCACTGCAGGGCCTGGAAATAGAACGGGTGTCCGGTTCGGCCGAGGCCCGACTGCACCTCGTCGGCGATCAGCAGCGTCCCGGTGTGCGCGCACACGTCCTTCACCGCGCGCACGAGGGCGTCGGGCAGCGGCCGGATGCCGCCCTCGCCGCGGATTGGCTCGGCGATGATCGCCGCGGTGTGGTCGCCGACCGCGGCGGCGAGCGCCTCGGGCTTCTCGGGATCGACGAACGTCACCGGCCCGACGAGCGGCTGGAACGGGCCGCGGTAGTGCTCATCCCAGGTCACCGACAGCGCGCCCATGGTGCGGCCCGCGAACCCGTTCTCCAGCGCCACGTAGCCGACGCGGTCTCTTGCCCCCAGCGTGTACCAGTAGCGGCGCGCGAACTTCAAACACGCCTCGTTGGCCTCGGTGCCGCTGTTGCAGAAGAACGTCCGCTCGAGACCCGACAGCGCCGACAGCCGCGCGGCCGCTTCGGCCTGGAAGGGATGGAAGTACAGGTTCGAGGTGTGAAGCAGCTGCGACGCCTGGTCGGTGATGCAGGCGGTGAGGCCCGGGTGCGCGTGCCCCAGCGAGGTGACGCCGATGCCCGACACGAGGTCGAGATACGAGCGTCCCGCGGCGTCGAAGAGACGCGCGCCCTCTCCCTTGACGAATGCCACCGGCTGGCGGCGATAGGTCTGGAGGACGTACTGCTGTTCCCGTGCCCGGATCTCGTCGAGGTTCGTGTTCATCGCACTACCTGTGTGCAGCTGCGCTGCACCGCCCTGGTATTCGCCAGCTGTTTGAAGTTCACGTCGCGCCCGTTGCCGATCACCACGTCGCCGACGCCGCCCCGTATCGCATCGCGGCAGGCCTGCAGCTTCGCCACCATCCCCTTGTTGGCCGTGCCCTCACGCACCAGACGGGCGGCGTCCGCCAGCGTGACCCTCGCGATGGTGCGGCCCGCCTCGTCCAGCACGCCGGCTGTACCACCCGCGATCACCAACCGCGCCGCCCTCAGCCCGACGGCCAGGTGCGACGCCAGCGTGTCGGCGTTCACGTTCAGCAGGTCGCCTTTCGCGGTGGCGCCGACGCAAGCTACCACCGGGACGTACCCTTTCCGCATCAAGTCGGCGAGCAGCGCCGGCTGCGAGCGGCCCGCCGGAGCGCCCACCAGCCCAAGGTCCACGGTATCGCCCTGAGTACTGACGATCGGCGCCGCGCGTTTTATCACCGCGACGCTCGCGTCCGCACCGGTCAGCCCCACCGGCCGGCCGCCGGCGCCGCGCACGGCGGCCACCAGCCGGGTGTTGATGCTACCAGCCAGCACCCCCACCACGACGCCCAGCGTCGCCGGGTCGGTCACCCGCAGGCCGTCCACCTGCCGCTTGGGGATCCCGGCGGCGGCCAGCGCCGCGTCGATCTCCTTGCCCCCGCCGTGCACCACCGTCAGCTGCGCCGCGCCGGCCAGTGCGCGGATGCCCTTCGCCATCCGCGCGAGGTCCGCGGCGCTTTCCAGCAGCTCGCCGCCCAGCTTGACGACGATTCGGGGCCGTGGGGCCATTTACGCCAGCCCTCGGCAGTGCTTCCACGCGCGGTATGTCATCGGCCCCCTCGGCCAGGGAAAAGTATTTTTATACATGGCAATGCATAATCAGTCAAGATCTCGTGTATCCTCTCAGCCAGGGGAGATGAAGACCCGCCGCCAGTCCGCAATCGTCGACGCCGTCCGGCGCCAGCCGATTCGCAGCCAGGAACAGCTGCGCCGGGCGATTCACGCCGCCGGCTTCGACGTCACCCAGGCCACCCTCTCGCGCGACATCCGGGAGCTGGCGCTGGTGAAGGGAGGCGCGGACGGGGCCTACCAGGCCCCAGGGCACGGCAGCGCCAACGGCCACGGCGCGACCGCCAGGCTGCAGAAGGCGGTGGGCGAGTATCTGAGCCGGATGGAGCGCGTGCAGCAGATGGTGCTGCTGCGCACCGGCCCGGGCCAGGCGCAGATCCTGGCCGTAGCCATCGACAGCGCCGAGTGGCCCGAGGTGGTCGGAACCGTGGCCGGCGACGATACCATCTTGGTCATCGCCCGCGACGCACGCCGGGCCCGCGAACTGGTCAAACGGCTGGACCAGCTGACCCACTGACGCCGTGCGCCGGCCCGCACGGCCAACCGAGGATTCGATATCGATGGTGAACCGCTCGTGACCCTGTGGTCTGGCCGCTTCGACACGGCGCCCGATCCCGCCGCGTTCGACTTCGGCATCTCGTTCGGCGTCGATCGGGCGCTGTTCCAGGACGACGTGACCGGCAGCCTGGCCTGGGCCGAGGCGCTCGGCCAGGCCGGCGTGTTGTCCAAGGACGACGCCGCCGCGATCGAGGGCGCGTTGTTGGCGATTCTCGAGCGCGGGCAGCGCGAGCCTGCGTTCGTGGCCGGGCCGGACGAGGACGTACACAGCTTCGTGGAGCGGCAGCTGGTCGATCGCATCGGCGACACCGGCCGCCGTCTTCACACCGGCCGGTCGCGCAACGAACAGGTGTCACTGGATCTGCGGCTGTACCTCAGACGGCGGATTCCGCTGCTGCAACGCGCGGTCGCGGCACTGGTCGCCGCCTGTGCCGATCGCGCGGAGGCGGCCGGCGACGCGTTGATGCCGTCGTATACGCACCTGCGACGCGCCCAACCAGTGCTGGTCGCGCACTTCTTCCTGTCGCACGCGGCCGCGCTGCGGCGTGACCACGCCCGGCTGGATGCCGCGGCGGACGAAGCCGACGCGCTCACGCTGGGCAGCGGCGCGGTCGCCGGCACGAGCTACGCCATCGACACGCGCGCGCTCGCCGCCCGCCTCGGCTTCTCGCGCATCGTCGCCAACAGCATCGATGCCTCCAGCGACCGCGACTTCGTGGCGTCGTTTCTCTACGCCGTGTCCCTGACGATGGTGCACCTGAGCCGCCTGTCCGAGGATTTCATCCTCTTCACCGGCGAGG
>Ga0079218_10000805_pt1 | contig 10318 bp, 14 predicted proteins | sample NCCompost_FD_77181 | JGI IMG/M metagenome (GOLD analysis project Ga0079218, IMG submission 77181) | Agricultural soil microbial communities from Utah to study Nitrogen management - NC Compost | ecosystem: Environmental > Terrestrial > Soil > Agricultural land | place: USA: Utah | collected... | reverse complement strand
CCTTGGAGAGATGTCCGAGTGGTTTAAGGAGCACGCTTGGAAAGCGTGTGTGGGGGAAACTCCACCGTGGGTTCGAATCCCACTCTCTCCGCTTTCACCTCTCGTCTTTCGTTTTGAGGGGAACTTCCAGGATTCACCCAGCAGTTCCCCCCAACGTTTACCTTGCGCATCTCCACCATGCGCTGCTGCGCGGATTTGGACGGGACCGTCGAATCCAGTAGAATTCCGCTTCCCAAGATCGGGGGTGTCCCCCGGAAACTCGACCATGGCGATCCAGCGCATTACTCCGATGTATCAGTGGCCCAAGCAGCTTCCCGTTCTGAGCGAGGAACAGAAACGCGCGCGCGAAGACTTCATGCTGCACTGGCATAATGTCCTGCCCAACCGCTACGGACTGATCGAGCGCTTCAATCACCAGGGCGCTTTCAGGGAGCCGGTAAAAATCGGTGCCCGCACGCTGGAAATCGGCGCAGGATTCGGAGCGCACCTGGAGTTCGAAGACCTCGCCAAGCAATCCTACGTAGCCAACGAACTGCGCCCCGAAATGGCGGCCGAAATCAGGAAACGATTTCCGGCCGTCGAGGTCCTGACAGGAGACATACAAACCGGCCTGCCGTGCGCGACCGCGAGTTTCGATCGCGTTATTGCGGTTCACGTGCTGGAGCACCTGCCAAGACTTCCCGATGCGGTCGCCGAGATCCGCCGGCTGCTGAAGCCCGATGGTTTCTTTCAGGTCGTGATCCCCTGCGAGGGAAGTCCGGCCTATACGCTGGCGCGCAATATTTCAGCGCGGCGCATTTTCGAAAAGCGCAACGGGATGTCGTACGATTTCGTGGTGGAATCCGAGCACGTTAACCTGGCCGACGAAGTCATCTTTGCGCTGAAGAAACACTTCTCGGTGGAAGGCCGCAGGTTCTTTCCACTTTCGTTTTTGCCTCTCCAGACCTGCAATCTGGTGATGTCGATGGTATGCCGGCCGCTCTAGATCGAGAACGTTTCCCATCGGGTTTCTCAACCCAGGCGCTTCAGAGCTTTCACGACGTCGCTCGAATCAATAACGTCGACTCGTCGATCCCCAAACGCGGGGACATCCATGGACATATCGGGTCCGCAAGCCCGTGTTAGGCTTGAGCTTGATGTCGTCAAGGGACGAAAACTCGATGCCCCTGGCCGATTATTTTTCGGACACTCTCTCCGCTGCCGGGAATTTCGGTGAGGTCACCGTAATTCCCGCTTCTCTTTCTGCTAGACTCAACCTCCGGAGAAACACTCCGCTATCAGGCAAAGGGGGGCTGTGCAATTGGACCCCGCAAACCCCGCCAGGTCCGGAAGGAAGCAACGGTAGCAGGTCATCCAATGTGACGCAGTATCCCCCGTGCCTGACCCAACGATGAAATATCAGGTCATAGCCAGAAAGTTCCGCCCGCAGGTCTTCAGCGAGGTTGTCGGCCAGAAGCCGATCGTCCAAATACTGCAGAACGCCATTAAGCTGAACCGCACCGGCCACGCCTACTTGTTCTGTGGTCCACGCGGCGTCGGCAAGACCACGATGGCGCGGATTCTCGCGAAGGGTTTGAACTGTGCCCAGGGACCGACGATCGAACCGTGCAATGAATGCGCATCCTGCAGAGAGATCGCAGCAGGGCAATCCATGGATGTGCTTGAAATCGACGCGGCCTCGAACACCGGCGTCGACAACGTTCGCGAACTGCGCGACAGCGCGCGGTACGCGCCGTCGCGCGATCGCAACAAGATCTTCATCATTGATGAAGTCCACATGTTGTCGACGTCCGCCTTCAACGCGCTCCTTAAGATCCTCGAAGAACCACCACCGCACGTCATCTTCATCATGGCGACAACCGAGCGCCAGAAGCTTCCCGCCACGATCGTCTCCCGGTGCCAGCAGTTCGTCTTTCGAACAATCGCGCCGACCGAGATTCAGGCACACCTGAAAAAGATCGTCGAACGCGAAGGTGCGAACATCGATGACAACGGTCTCAGCTATATCGTCAAGGCGGCCGAGGGCAGCATGCGCGATGCGCAGTCGCTGCTGGATCAAATTATCTCTTTCAGCGGTCAGGATGTCTCCAGCGACGATGTCCGCGATGTCCTGGGTTTCATCCCAACGGAAATCCTGGACCGCACGATGGACGCGGTTGCGAATAACAATTCGCAGGAGTTGGTTGAGACTGTCGCAATCGTTGTCGATCAGGGGCTCGGTCTTCAGCAATTCGTCCGGGAACTCATCGCAAGGATGCGCGACTTGCTGATGATGAAACTCCGTCTCCGCGATAAGGTGCTCGCGAGCGAAAGCGACAAAGCTGCACTCGAGCGCCGTGCGGAAGCGTTCTCCGAGCAGGATCTAATTCGATATTTCGATCTGCTCCTCAAGCTCGAAAGCGATCTGAAATGGACTTCTCAACCGAGATTCCATCTCGAAGTCGGACTCGTAAAGCTGGCAAAGGCCGGCCATATGCGCGACATCGAAGAGGTCCTTCGCGATCTGAAGCAGGATCCTTCGCCGCAGACGTCTTCGGAGCCCTCGACACCGCGTCCCCCGGCGAATCGCACACCCGCTCCCGCAGCACAGCCCCGCTCTGAAACGAAGGCTCCTTCTCTTGTTTTGCCATCGGTTCCATCGTTTAAGCCATCCACTCCGATGGCTGCTGCTGCACCGGCCGTTCAAAGAAGCGTCGAAAAGCCGGACGTCGGAATGTCGATTGAAACCAGTGAATCGCGCCCGCCATCACCGGTTCGGAAGGCGGATGACACTGCGATGAGTTCAGCGAAAGAAGAACCCCTCGTTAAACGGTTCCTCGAAGTATTCCGAGGGGACATTGCTCAGGTAAAACCACCCAAGGGAGAAACACCATGAACGTGCCCAACATGCAGCAACTAATGAAACAGGCTCAAAAGATGCAGGAACAACTGCATAAGCAAAAGGAAGCAACTGTTGTTGAAGCCACTGCAGGCGGCGGCATGGTATCCGTCAAAATGAACGGTAACAAGCAACTGCTCTCCATTCAGGTCGACCCCGAGGTCTTTGCCGGCGGCGATAAGGAGATGCTCCAGGATTTGATCGTGGCCGCGGTCAATGAGGGCATACGCAAAGTCGATGAGAGCCTCGAGAGCCAGCTTGGCGCCCTCACCGGCGGCCTCAAGATCCCCGGACTGCTCTGACACATGGATGTTGCAGAGCCCGTCAACAGGCTGATCGAACAATTCAGGAAACTTCCCGGCATCGGCACCAAGTCGGCGCAGCGCCTGGCATTCTTCGTACTACGGATGGATGTGACAGATGCGGATCAACTCGCCGACTCCATCCGCGAGGTCAAAAGATCCATCCGTCGCTGTTCAACCTGCAACAATCTGACAGATATCGATCCCTGCCAGTTCTGTATCGCGCCCACGCGCTCGGACAAGCTTCTCTGCGTCGTCGAAGAATCGAACAATATTCTTCCCGTGGAAAAAACCCGCACCTTCAACGGCCGCTATCACGTTCTGATGGGTTCTCTCTCGCCGTTGAAAGGCGTAACACCCGATCAACTTGCGATTACTTCATTGCTCCAGCGACTCCAATCTCAAACCATCGAGGAAGTGATCATCGCAACGAATCCGAATGTGGAAGGAGAGACAACTGCACTCTACCTGTCTCGCCTGATTAAGCCCCTCGGAATTCGAGTGACGCGACTCGCACTGGGGTTACCTGTGGGGGGCGACCTGGAATACGCGGATGAGGTGACCATGGCGAAAGCGATCGAAGGTCGAAGAGAACTCTAAGCAGAACGCTCCTGCCTTTTACTTCCTCTGCAGCAAGTTGAGCAATTTCAGTTACGGTTCCCCCACCGTGTCTTCGTGCGGCAATTTAAGTGCTGATAAGGAGTGTGTATTGCCGGTCGAATTAACGACCTCAGCGAACTGCCCGATTTACATGGAGGATTATCATGCGACCATTCCCCTGGATAGTGCGTGCGGGTTTATTTGCTGTTGGGTTCGGGGTTGGACTGTCGCATTACAAAGCACCATCGACGCAACCACCCATCCTCGTGAACGTCCTGGTTGTAGATTCGGAATCGCAGCGTGCCGCTTCCAAGTCACTCGTGTGGCCTTCGGATGCTGATTGCCTGGCGCCGCCTGCATCCAACTTGAGGCTTCTTTCTGCGAGTAACTAAAACCGGCTTCAGGGCTCGACGAGTAGCGCCTGAACCACATATCGCTCGGGCGCAGGACCGAGATATCGGAACGGATAGCAGGTTATCAGAGTGAGCGCAGCACGCGACTGCGGCCGAAGGACATGGGTATCCTTCGGTGAAACAATGCGGATGTCCGTAATTCGATAGGTGTAGTCTCTGCGTGCGCTCTCAACGCGAATTTCATCGCCGATCAGAACATCCTTCAACACGCGAAAGTGCGTGTCGCGGTGCCCTGCGATCACGACGTTGCCGTGCTCGCCGGGTAGCGGCGTGCCTTCCAGATGCCCTGGCCCTTTGCGAAGTGCTGCGGCAGTGGTTCCTTCCACGACCGTAAACGCAGCGCTGTGCGCAGGCAGAGACAACTCGAACAGAGCGGCCCCAGGTTCGAAACGGGCGGAGCTCGTGAGGTCAGAAGACAAGGAAAGCTGCGCGGTCGGGTTTGGAAATAGTGAAGGATAAACCGCGAAGCTCCCCTTCACAAGAAGGAGAGCTCCGGCGATCACGAGCAGCCAGAAAAAGCGGCTACTCCGAATCATTTAGGACTTACCCTCTCACCGTCGCAGTTCGACGGAGTAGTCCCGCTGTCATGAGAAGCAGCCCGCCACCGAGCATGTAGGCGAGCCAGTTCGACGCAGTTGCAGGCAGTTCGTCTCTCTCGCGCCCGGCCGCTGCGGCGTTGTCCTGACTTGTCTGGACGCTTTCCCGCGGTCGCTGGGCATCCTGACCTGTCTGAGCATTCTGCTGGCGGCTGTCGATACCAGGTGCCGGAGTCTCACGCTGCTCCTGTTGAAGCGCCGCGACCTGCTGCGGGTCGTTGTTAAACGGTTCTACCTGTGCGTCGCGGACTTCACGATTCTGCGACTCTTGTGCTGCGGCATCAGCAGGAGAGTTCTCGACGGGGTTTGAGCCCTGAGGTACGGGTACCTGTACCTGTGCCGCCGCCGATTCCGTGACCGCTGCTCCCTGCACGCTCTCGTACTTTGCTGGTACTGTCACTGCAAGCTCGCGCTGCAGCGCACGTGCGCGCTCCGGAAGTGGAAACTCGTAGCCATAGGTCTTCCCTTCCATCCAGATTTTGTCGAAGTAATACTTATCGCCGATGTGGTGTAGAAGGATTTTAGTTTCTTCCGGGGGTCTCTCTTCTTCAGCCGGAATCGTGATGGCAACGGTTTGGTAACGAAGTTTGTCTTTGTCGAAGAACCTCAGAATCTGATCCGTAGTAGATGACGCTCTGCGGATTTCATATTCTCCCGGCTCAAGGACGACTTCGTCCACCGTAACCGGATAAGGCAAAGTGACTTTCACACCATCGGTCAATCCTTGACTCATGAGCGTGAAAGAAGCGCCCATGACGATCACCGAGGCAACCGCAAAAAACAGGTTCCTTGGATTCATGTGAGTCCTCCTGAATGTCTTTACGTCGCGGGCGCTTTCGCTTATCCAAAGCTAAAGCAGTCCCACAAAAAACAAACGCAAGACTCCGGCCATCCGCTGAATGCGCTTGCCCCGGAAGGACTTCACGGCAATCGTTCCCTTCCTGGATCCGAAGGGATGTGCACATCGTGTCGGAATTCTGAACATCAGTATTTCCCTGTAGTTCGGACAGGGCGAGCTTCGGCGACGAACATGCATGGCAATCCTTCGGTGGGAGCACCAGAAGGAGGACCCTTGCATGTCTATCGGAGTGTATTGCATGACACCGGACGAACACCGGGCGAATGCGATTCTCACGGCTCTACGAACCGCTGGATTCTCCTCCGAAATGTCCGTGTTGATCGGCGACAAGGCTCTCAGCCGAGACATTTCGGTTAAAGAAGATGCGGTGCGTGGTGCAAAGGTCGGAACGATTGTTGGAGCCCTGGTCGCGCTCACGCTTCCTGGTATTGGAGAGGCGCTGCTCATCGGCCCCCTGTTGGCGGCGCTGACTGGCGCTGCTGCCGGCGGCGCTGTGGGCGGTCTCGCTGGAGGTTCGGGAGCCTTGGGAAACATTGGATTGCCCGAGGATATGGCGAACCGCATTAACCAGGGGGTGTCCAAAGGTGAGATTTTGATCGCTGTTCATACGGACGACTTATCGCGAAAACAGCAGGCGCTCGACATTATGCAAGCTGAGAAAGTCGAGTACATCTATGAGGAACCGCGCGCCGCTTGAGTCCCATAACCCACACAGAACATTGGCATCATTCGTGCTCACGAAAACGACGACGGCGACACAGCCTAGACGGACCGCCGCTGTGCGGACTTGCATCCGAGAAGATCAGAACCGTGTTTGCGGTTCCCATCCTTCTCAAAGCAGAGAGCCGAACCATCAATCTGAAATTGTCAGGAGAGGAGAGATACACGATGTTGAGATTGTTTGTTGGAAATATTCCGCACGCGTGCGGCGAAGTAGAACTTCGGCAGTGGTTCGAAGATCAGGGCCATTCCGTCACGTTCGCGCAAGTTATCCGCGATCGCGTGACTGGTCATTCACGAGGGTTCGGTTTTGTTGAACTCCAGGATGCGTGGGACCTGAAAGCAACAGTGGAACGTCTGAACGGCCAGCGTCTGTCAGGACGTGTGCTTACGATTAATGCCGCGACGCCCCGGTCCACGGGACATGCGGTCCATCATCCCGTCTAGCTTCCGTCAGGCTTCAATTCCAGAGGTCGCTGGTGCTCGAAGGCACATGCGACCTCTGTACAATCTTCAGACACATTCGACACTTATCTACATTCTAGCAACTACCGTCCATCCGCATCGGTGCCACTCCAAAGCCTTGACAGTGCTATCTGGAGTTCCAGGCAGGGGGGTCACTCGCAGGAAACGACTCCTCCGAAGCCTCATCAACTATCGCCTCGTCGGTTCGCGATTTACACCATGCTTTGTATATGCGGCGAATGCCGAAGAGCACACTCGCCGCGAAACCCACCAGGCTCACAGCCTTAATTACACGCATCGTTCTGACCTCAGTGATTTACCCCAGTCTCGCGGACCGCACCATCTGGTCGAAGGCGCCGCGGAAATAGCTCTGATCGTTTGAGGGTACGACCTGAATGATGTGGAACAGGTGGCCGGCGCTCGTGAAAGCTGTATAAACATCGACAATCTCACGACGATTGGTGATGGGAGATGTCCCCAAGAGCCTCATTCGCAGCGCATCCTTTCCATCGATCCGAACACGTTGATAGCGTCCACTGACGTTGAGATACGCGTTGCCATCCAGAATTCCCGAGATCAATTGATCGGACTCGCGATTCAGGTCGCGGGACGATGCGTTTACTGCTCCCACAATGGCGCCGTGCGTAAAGACCGACTGGCCGTCCACGTTGCCATAGGCTCCGTCAGGCGCGACCGTAATCAGTGAACCATCACGAAACTCTCTCCAATTGTCCGGTACCGGAACCTGAAAGACGCCGGCTACTTCCACCGCGCGGTATCGTGTGGACGGTCGTTGAACTGAGCCGATTGTTGCATCGTCGGGGTATCGCGTCCCGCTTTCGGGTTTGCGCGATTTCGCGATCTCCTCAGATGTAGCCGCCGGTGCCATGCGTCTCAGAGACGCTTTAGCCTGACTGAATTCGTTGGACTGGCCACGCCTGTTTCCGGCAATCGTCAGTTTTCGACTTTCCTCCGCAATCCGCTGATACCGGTTTCCGGGGTTGGGGTGGCTACTGAAAAATTCCGGACCCGAGGATCCTCCCTGCTGCTCGATCGTTTGGAACATCTTGGCGAGGTCCATGGGATCATAGCCGGCTCGGGCAAGAATCTGCGCGCCCAGGATATCCGCCTGCGTCTCATACTCTCGGCTGAATTTCAGAAGATAAGTCCCCAGGCCAAGCTGAGTCCCCTGCGCCACAATATCGCCGGCATCACCGCCGATGATTGCGCCCAGAATGGCACCGCCAATGGCTCCAAGCTGAATGCCGGCGCTTTGGGATTTGGTGGCTTGAGCAGTTCCATGGCGCAATGCCACGTGACTGATCTCATGGGCCATGACCCCCGCCATTTCCCCTTCAGTAGTCGCTGCTTCGATCATGCCTCGATTGACGAACATGGGCCCGCCCGGTAGGGCGAATGCATTAATGTCCTTCGCGTTGACAACGCTGAACTCGTAGCGAAACTCGGGGTGCGCAAATTCGGGCGGAATCGCCGCCGACAGACTATTGCCGACACGTTCGATGTACGAATCGATGTCACCGTTCTCTGGGAGCAGGGGTAGCTCGCGACTCACTTGCGCGGCCGCTTCGCGCCCGACCTTCACATCATCTGCGGGGCTATATCCATTCTTTGGTGCCGTGATTTTTGTGCCCTGACCAACAACGACAGACACCATCAACAACAGTACAATCCCAGCGGTTCGGAAACCCATCTTAGGTTGATACATGAAGCCGCCTTTCCGGAACGCCTCCTGCATTTATGCTTCGCGGAATCGTTCCATCAGAGTCTTGAGATCGTCAGCATGCTCTTCTTCAGTCGCCAGAATTTCCTCCAGCATCCGGCGCGTTGTCGGATCGGTGTCGCCAAGATAGCGAATGAACTCCGTATAGGACTCAATCGCAATCCGCTCGGCAACGAGGTTTTCCCGCAGCATCTCCGTCAGCGTCGCGCCTTCCACATACTCCGCGTGACTCCTTGCAGTAAGGGTATCCGGGTTCAGGTCCGGCTCCCCGCCAAGCTGCATGATTCTCTCGGAGATGCGGTCGGCATGCGACTGTTCCATGGTCGCGTGCTCCAGGAATTCAGCTGCCGCGGTTTGCGCGTGTATTCCGGACGCCATGTAATAGTGCCGCTTGTAACGAAGGACGCAGACCCATTCGGTAGCAAGCGACTCGTTCAGGAGCCTGAGCACTGTCTCTCGATCCGCGCGATATCCTTCGGTAATAGCGCCGTTTTCGACGTTGGCGCGGGCGTGCTTCCTGATTTCGGCAACCTCGGTCGTGGGTTGGTTTTTCGGATCCTTAGTCTCGGTGCGATTGATCGCTTTCATTTACCACTCCGGTGAAACGCCCGGCGCTGGCGCCGAGCCGGTTACTGACTTCGTTGCGCGGCTGCCTCTAAGAAAGAATCCCAGTCCGAAAGCGACCAAGCCAAGGGCGATCCATGTATACGCTCGATGTTGGCTGGCCATTTCGGCGACACCCGCAGCTCCTTCACGCAATCGACCACTCTTCCTCCAAACATAATCAGAAGCTCGGCCGACCTGGTCCGCCGTTTGGTACGCAACATTGGAAACGGCGTCTGCACCGCGATGCACGCGATCATCGATCATCGATGCTGCTCTAGATGCAGTGCGGGCTACACGGTTGGGATCTCGAGGTCTGTTTTCGGACTCGTAAACTGGATTCATGCAGCACCTCCACGACTCTAGTTCGCAGACGAACTCTCTTGTGAAGCTGCACGCACGTTGCCAGACGCCTGAGAACAGAATGGTTCAAACCTGCGCGGATTTCACAGCGCACTTCATGTATTGAATGCATACAGACGGAACATCGCGCCTGTTTGCAGAAAGCCAACCTTCTGATTTCTATTGGCTCGGCAGAATTTGGTCGGGGGATTGCAACCTAAGAGCCGACTGGCATCCGAAGGAAAGGAGGAAACAATGCTTTGGACCATTTTTGTCATTCTGTTCGTTATGTGGCTTCTCGGAATGGCGACATCCTACACTCTGGGTGGATTCATCCACATCCTGCTGGTCCTGGCCATTGCCGCGGTGTTGATCCGCCTGATTCAAGGGCGAACCCCGGTTTAAAAGCCGTGCCGCAGGCGCGGTAGCGCCCGCGCCTGCGAACGCCAATAGCGGTATGAGAAGCAGCAAGCCGGCAGTTCCAACTGCAGCTTCGTACCTGCCCCGACATCCCACTGTCGAAAAGCTCAGAGCGGCTGCCATGGGATGCAGGGGCTGTCATCTTTGGGAGCGGGCAACACAGACGGTCTTCGGCGAAGGACATCCAGGGCTCGAGGTAATGCTCGTCGGCGAACAACCTGGAGACCAGGAAGACCGCCACGGCCACCCGTTCGTAGGTCCGGCGGGACGCATCCTGAATTTTGCTCTGGAAAAAGCGGGGATTGATCGAAGCCAGGTTTACGTCACCAACGCGGTGAAGCATTTCAAGTTCGAACCACGTGGAAAGCGACGAATCCAT
>Ga0079218_10000804_pt1 | contig 10319 bp, 11 predicted proteins | sample NCCompost_FD_77181 | JGI IMG/M metagenome (GOLD analysis project Ga0079218, IMG submission 77181) | Agricultural soil microbial communities from Utah to study Nitrogen management - NC Compost | ecosystem: Environmental > Terrestrial > Soil > Agricultural land | place: USA: Utah | collected... | reverse complement strand
TCGAATCATTGAGTCATTGAATCATCGAATCATTGAGTCATTGAATCATCGAATCATCGAACATTGGGTCATTGAATCATTGAATCATTGGGTCATTGAATCATTGAATCATTGGTTTGTTAACATTGATTCAATTCTTGTCGCTAATGTGTGTTAACGCACAGACGACCCCATTTACTCGAGATAACGTAAACAGGGAATAAAACCCCTGCTGAATGAGGAGGCAGTCACGCCATCCCACCCGCAAACCCGCGTTCTTTATGTCGATCACCACGACGACTCCCGCGAAATGTTATGCACGCTACTGGCAATTTCGCAGATTGATGTTACAGCCGTCGCCAGCGCGAAGAATGCTGTGTCGCTGATGGAATCAGAACGGTTTGACATGTATTTGCTCGAGTCCTGGCTTCCCGTAACGGATGGTTTTGAATTGTGCCGGATCCTCCGCGAGCGTCACCCCGAAACACCTGTTGTTTTCTTCTCCGGCGCCGCTTTTGACGTTGACCAGAAACGCGGAATTGAAGCAGGTGCCAGCGCGTACGTGTGCAAGCCCGATTTAAATGGCTTACTGGGAAGCATTACCCAGTTTATTTCTCAGGGGGAAGGCGTTGCAGCCTAGACCGAACGCTCATGTCAGAAGAGATTGTTGTCCTGAGAGTCTTTGATAATGAGCTTGAAGCCCAAGTGGCTCGACAAAGGCTTCAGGATGCTGGTGTGGAAGCTTTCATATTCAAGGACGATGGTGGCGGAATGGAGCCGCATCTGCAACGCACAATTGGTGTCAGGCTGGTGCTGAAGAGCGAAGATGCTGAGCGGGCAGAGGGCATTCTCCGGGCATTAGGGAAAACGGCATAAGCGCGCACGAGGAACGCGATAGCCCATCGTTCGTACGCCCTATTGGACAGCAGAACATCTCAATCAAACTTTATTGCCGGTAACGGTATGCGAGGATTGCTTTCGACCCTCAACTTAGAGTCATGTGCGCGCGGCATTACGGGTAACAAGTAGTCAAGCAGTGGTTGCAGCTCTCCGTAGTCAGAGAGTCGGGTAATATACTCATCTCGATGAGCCCCAAGCTCCATCAGGGGCCTCGCATCTACACTTTCCTCATGAGTGACAATTACCACCGGCAGCTGTCCAATTCGCGCAAGTTTTATGATCTGACGCGCTGCAACCAACTCATAGAGTAGCGGCACGTCCATGTCCACCACCAGTAAGTCAGGACAGATCTGGCGAGCATGTTGAGCAGCATCCTGCCCATTGTCAGTATCGATCACGCGGTAACCTTTCTGTGTCAGCACTTGCTTTAACTCCGGGCGCGCGTCCTGGTGATCTTCAACCATTAGCACGACGGGTTTAACTTCGCCGGCAGAAACAGCATAAGTGATGTTGCCGGAGGAGCCGGTCCACTGCCTATTGAGAGACATCGAGATACCGCCTTCTTTCTTGAATTGAGAGCGGGAATTTAGAATAGTGCGGGCCAGGCATCTGTGCGTTGGCACACATATGATCACAAACTTTTGTTTGGAGTTACGACGGCCGTAAGGGCAGGGAACCGAGGAGCATGGCAGCAAACGCCAAGGTGTCAGGTGATGAGTTTAGAAGTTTAAGGTTCAGGCGGTTGCCGCATTCAGTTCGGTTAGCCTTTGGCTTACCGTCCAAGTGTCTTTGTCCGTTGAGGCGACGCCTCGACGAACACCTAGTTGAGTTGGATGTGATTGATTGTAGCGAAACTACTCGCGATTAATTTCCTGCAGGTCCTGGTCGGCTGCTTTTAAATCTCAACACTCTCGCTGAGGAAGAGGGGAGCGTCTTCCGGATGCAGCGGTTTCGTAACTCGATCCTGAGCCTTTCGTTTATCGTCAAGTTCTTTAGCTTCTATTTCCCCTCTCACAGTAATTGTCCTTTGCTTAGTGTCCCACTGGCACGCGTTGATACCGTGTCTTGCCGGCCGGATCTTCCCAGGAAATATTCAGGACGTAGGGACTGACTTCTCCGGACACAATCTTGAGTCTGGCTAGCTGATCGGCATCAGCGTCTGCCGGCTTTCCATTGATCCAGGTACGATGCGTCAGCACCACTCGCTCCTTCGGTTGCATGGTCTTGATGCCATCGAACCGAATATGAGCTTGCGAAGGGCCGTTCGGAGTCTCCTGATCTTTCAGGAAGACGGTCAGAATTTCGATCGATTTCAGATTCACTTCGGTGACATTCGTTAACTCCAAAAGCACCGTTGCCGGCGCCTCGATGAAACGGAAGACAAATGGCTTTTCGGTATTGTTAGCAGAGCTCATAGTTTCTGTTTCTCAGGGAAGCGAATAGGTAGTTGAGACCTCAAACGGCAATGGAGTGCTGCTCAACAGGCGGATGAGCAGGCTTCTCAGTTGATTAAAATTGTCTGGCCGCGTCACGTGCACATTCTGACCTAGCGCAACTTCATCACCCTCTTTGATTTCTTCAATGCAGAATGCCACGACCGGAACATGCTCTCCGACTCCTGCGCGACCTCGGATGCGGCGCGCAGTGGAAATTACTTCGCGCGGCGAGCCGGCCAGACTTACGAGAATCAGATCTGGACACTTTCGCTGGGCACTTTCAATTCCATCGCGCTCATCTCGTGCGACTGCCACGCGATAACCGTCCGCTTGGAGCAATTTTTCAATGCCATCGCGGGTTTCGTGAACATCTTCGACCACCAGAATGAGTGATCTCGCATCGTCGTTCGTGTTGCTGAAGTAGCAGGAATCCAAATTATCTCCCCAGGGTTTTAAGCAGAACCTCTTGCAACTCAACTATGAGGCCGCAAGTGCACGTTGTCCGTGCGACAACACACATACGCGCAACTTTGTGACGATGGTGAACTCCGAGGGTCGCAAAAACAGAAGATGTAAGAGAGGATAAAATCCTTATAAGAGGTCTAACGCACAGACCCGTCCTCCTACTGCGCCTAATAATGAATTGGGGGGGTTATGAGTCCTATTTATGCTATGCGCCGCGCAAACGGCGATTGGTTTGCTTCCGACGACCGCGGCCGCTTTCTGGTTCCGATTTTTCACAGCAGCGGCGATGCCATGATCGCCCGATCTCGTAACACGGCCATGCTGCTCTTCAAGCCGGTTGCGCTGGATGCTCGCTTGCTTACGCAACTCGTGCCCGTAGGTGGTGGCGATGTCGACTTTCGTATGGTTAGCGATCCGATCGCTAACTTGAACCGGGGTAGTTTGTTAGAACTGGCGCAGATGGCGTCTTTGGTGGCCACATGATTTTTAGTTTTTTGCACCGGCAAGGGCGAAGCGGGCGGATGAAGGCAACAGCAAATTCGCTCCCTTCGCCCTCGACGCCCTCAAGCAGTAACAAGGAGGCAGGCAACGAGGCGCTGCCGCCACGGTTTGACCCGATAAAATGGGCCCGCGCAAATCCGTGGCTAGTGGAAGGGCAGGCCGACGACCGTTTACCGGTGAGCGGAGCTGTGACGCCCGGCGGTGGAACACCTGCCGAACAACGATCACTCGCACGGCGCACTCATCAGCAGAGTTTCAAAAAATGGTCGCAGGCAAGACACGACTGACATCCACAAGACCACCGTTGAAAACAATAAGCTCAAAACAATTCGGCGAGATGTGTGACGGGGTCTGGGGTGACCGTGCCGCCGTCTTAAGAGACCGTGGCGTCTTAAGCGGCGACGCTGCCCTGGTGCGCGCGGTGTTTTGGCGACTGTGTAAGGCGGGAGTCAAGCTCGACACTGCCGCTGAAAATTATGAAACGAAGCCGACGATTCTTGCTTATCAGTTAGTAGTGAGCCGCATGCTCGAAGTCAACGGTCAGCCGGCGTTTGACGGTGCGCAAATTCTGAGAGAGCTTGTCGAGCGGTATCAGGCGGAAGTTTCGGAAGGCAGTGTAGGCTAGTCTCAAGTCTGAACTTGGGACCTGAGACCTGAGACCTGAGCCTTAAGACAGCCTACTGCCTACTGCCTGCTCCTGCCCCTCCTTCTCCTCCCGCTTTCCCACCGGTATGGCGTGAACCTCGCGACGTTGTCGCAGGGCATACTTAAGAGTCTTTACAGTTCCGCCACCCTTACTGGACCAGAAGCCAAATACAATTTGAGCAAGATCTACCATGTGGCGATTTCTAATCGCGTTGGCAGTCTTGCGCTTTGGAAGTTGCAGCTCGACGATGCGATCGACCTGCTCCAGCAAAGGCTGAGTGCGCCGCGACGCTTTGAAACGCGTGTAGGGAACTACAGTCCAGCAGGTTTCACTGTTCTCCAGCAGCCATTCGAGGGCCCACTGGTCAACGCCGCGCGCCGTTCCTGCGAGCCAGGTTCTGCCCTGAGAGAGGAAGGGCGATAGATGCCGTTCGAATAACGCGCGCGCGAGGTCGCGCTCGACATCGCGTGAACCGGTGATCATTATCGAGCCGCTGACGTTCATGGAAGTGACGATAGGTGACGCCGCCTTTGTAGCGCAAACTGTTAGTTGCGTCACGCAAAACGTCGTTTGAGTTAAAACTCGAGAACAGCCGACGTTTGGGCCGCTAAGGGCCACTTGAGTTTAGCCCGGCTTTAAAGCCGGGTTCGGGTCTATAACACCTCTCGGCGTCGTGAGCGAGGTCTTGAGTAAATTCTTGAATGACGAAAGAAAAAGGGCAGCCGGAAAGGCCGCCCTTTTCTTGATCACCAATAGTGAGCTATTGAGTTAACGAACCATCTACTCACTAGGTGGAATCTGGGAGGCAATGAGTGAGAAACGGAAATTAAAATCGTTTCTCCTGGTGAATGTCAGTCCCCCGTTCGTGGAGAGGAATGACCGCCCTAAGATCGGAGCCTGACTGCTTAAACCGATCAGAGGCGGCTGGTTGCTCACTCCTGGGAACGGTGAACCTGGAATCTGAATGACTAGAAACAGGTTCTGAATGGACCCATCCGCAATCCCCAGCCGGATAATTTCACTGAGGTCCTGCGGGTTCTAAAAGTAGAACGGCGCGAAATCAGGGTCTTGGGCAAGAAATGCGATGGAGCTAGCAAGGGGGGTTACCAGATCAATGGTGGCAGTGGTGTCTGCGTTGATCACGCCCTTGGCTAACCACGCGTTTGCGAAAAGTACGGGAGCGGATGCATCAACCACTGAAGTGTCGAAGAGTCCCGCTTGGATAAGCGTGGGATTCCCACCGTTAAGAGCGCTGATCTGCGAGGCCGGAAAAGCTACCGCGTAGATAAAACCGCCCGCCGGAGGGTTGATGAATCCAATGTTAGTACGCGCACCAAAGCCGCTGAGATTGAACACAGCGTTGGTGGTGATATTGTTGCCGCTGTTAGCGACCCCCGCATTTACGTGAACGTTCTTAGCATCACCAGGCTCGCGTTCAATCGCTGCTTCCTTATTAGGGTTGGAAAACTCTTCGATAAAGTTCTGCTGACCGTAGAAGTTTCCGATCTGCGTGGTGAAGCTGACCTGGCCGGCCGTCACCGGACTACCGTCAATTGCTTCTACGCCAACACTGTAATTGCCCGGTGGAACCGGCAATGTGTAGTTGCCATTCAGAATCCCCTGGCCAATATTGGCAACGGGAATGAAGAATAATCCTCCATTAACCGGATTGAACGAAAGGTTTGTCGTGCCGCTATACGCGCTCACCGTATTCGAATTGTTGCTGCGGTCAACGGCGAACAGACTGCCGCCGGCGATTGGTTGATTCAAGACGCCGTGTCTCAGCTCACCCGTGATCAATCCGAAGGCATTGGCGAACGCGACGTCTCCAGACTGCAACGCAGCCGGACCCGAGGCTGCCGAGCCCTCAGGATAGGTGTAGGACGCCCATGCGATATCGTCTATGTCCGGTGTCGCCTGTCCTAATTCAGCGGCTGGATCGCCGGTGTCGATCAACGGAAACATTGTTGCGCCGTGACCATCGCCGGCGTTTGTTTGATTGTCCATCGAGTGCGACAAACCAAAAGAGTGGCCAAATTCGTGTACCGCAACACACTCTATATCTACCGAGCGTGTAACCGTGTCTGCCAGTGCATCATCGCTAGTAAACCTAAATCCATTACTGACCTTTGTATTGAACTGAACGTCGTTATCGAGAATCGTTCCGGCTTTGTAGAAGCCCGCCGGAAACTCATGATCGCCATCGGAATCAACGTCTGCGACGACGGTAATCAGATTGGAGACGTCCGAATCGCCATCGCCATCGATGTCATCTCCATCCACAAGCGTTACGTCCTGAATCAAGTTAACGGAGGGAGAGGAAGCAATCGCGGCGAACCCTGCTGCAGTGCGGAAAGTGAGCTCATTGATCATGTCGAACCGGATCAAGCCCGGGTTGTTCGTTGTCCCAATAATATTCATGTCGATGTAGGATGTTGGGATCGAATTCCAGGCATCGAGCGATGCCTGCAATGCCACGGTGGCCTGGGCCACACTAAGAAAGGGCGCTCCTAGTGGGTTCGGAACCGGATCCAGAGTGTTATTAATGCGATATTGCACCGGTATGGTGCGCGCGTCCCACTTGATAGGAATCACACGGGCTAGCAAATGACCGGCGATTGGTGACGGACCAGCATCCGTAATATCAAAGCTCTCGAATGGCCCACCCGCACGGGTGGTCACAACACTCATCAGCATCATGGCTGTAGTTAACAAAATTGACGTGAATTTTCTCTTCATATGTCCTCCTTGGGGAAAAGCTTCTCGGATGTTTCTTGAATTAGCCTTACCGACTAATCGAAAGTGGGTTACGGCAAAAGGCAGAGGGATTATTCGTTTTTCAAATACCCTTTTACTTGTGCCTTGAAACTCGAGAGTGGAGTCGCGTTTGCCCCGCCTCGACGCACTCCGTTATTGCCCTGGAGCGACATCTTGGTCAGATCACGCGAAACCAACGGTTCCCCGTCTTCGTCTTTCACGATTGAGAACTTGCCTTGAGAAAAACCAGCAACGATGTATCCATTTCCATAGTCGATGTCGGCGTTGAGAAACAGAAACACATCTTCGCCGGGCGTTAGCCGTGGAGCCCCCGGATAGGACATCGCAACTGGAAACTTACGATTGGCGTCGACGCCGCCGGGCAGTACTACGGTGAGGCTTGCCGCTTCGGCTCCCTTGAGAGTTTCGCTTACGGAAACGTTGGCCAAAGTTACGAGACTACCATCCACCCAGACGCTTCGTGTCTCAACACAACTCCCGATCGCGATCACGTCAGACTGGTCGACCATCTCGTCCAGTGAAAGCGCGACGGCCAAGGTTGTGTCCGGCGTCCCGAGAGCATCCTGGGGTGGAGCGTTGACGGCGTTTGTACCCCAGCGGGCTGAAACCAGCAGGGCTAACACGATAAGCAAGCAGCTTACTAGCAGTGTCTTTTTCATGCGCGATTCCCTTTCTTTCTATGCTTGAAGTTATAAGACGGAGCGCATCCCGAAGAGAGTTCGGGCTTACGATCAGAAGGACTACCGTTAAATTGTCCGCACGTTTATTTGCTGAGGCTTCGGAATAGGCACGCATAAGTGGCTACTCGCCGCCGTCAGGCTCTCAACGGAGTGGGGGGACATTAAAGTGATGTCAGGATAAAGTCAAGAGAATAACTGCTTGCGGTCGATCAACTTACGTTGAGCAAACAAATGTGGTGTTGAGTATATGGGACTGAGTTTTGTTCGAGACACTTCGGTAGCGTTTGAATCCGACCCAATGCTAACTTCCGGGGAGGTGTTTGAGTTCGACACCCAGACTTTAGGTCTGAACATCAGACGGACACCATAGACATTGAAAAGAGAGGAGGAAATTTGATTGCACCTCGGCTCCCGACTCCCTCCAATCCTGAAGACAGTTCCGCTACTTCCCGTCGAGGCAATTTGAGAGGCGGCTTGCCGGCTTCCGCGCAGTAAGGCTTGCTTACCAGGCCGATCATTTTTTCTTTACAGCGCCAGGCTCAGCCTCGCGCGAAATAATAAACGATTGTCGGTAAGGCAAGCCTTACTGCACGGAAGACCGCAAGCCCAGCCTGCTTTCGCAGCCTACCTGGTGGCCTGCGCAGTCACCTGCCGGCCAAAGCGAGAGCTGGCAGGGGTGATGTCCGCGCGCTCCCAGGATTTCTTGAAGCGTGCTTCCACGAGCGTCGCGTCATCATTCTTATTTTGGGCGCGCAGAGCCTGGCTTAATCCGAAAAGCGACCAGCCGTTATTGCGATGTCGCTTTAGATCCGCCCAATAAACTGTTTCCGCTTCAGCAGGGCGCCCAGCCTCCAGCAGAATCGCGCCCAAGGCCTGGCGCGGCGGATAGTGCCACTCCGCAGGTTCGGTGTATACGAGTGCATCTTCCAGTCGAACAGCGCGCTCCAGATGGGCGATCGCGCCGTCGTAGTTTTTCTTTGCCGCAGCGATTTGCCCGGCCAGAACCTCGGGAGCTATGGAAAGCACCGCCCGGCCTTTGTTCGGAGAAAAGAGTGGCTGCTCAAGGATCGGATCTTTGAGCACTTCCTTGATCTTCGCCAGCTCCTGCTCGGCCGCCTCAAGTTGTCCCTTTTCGGCAAACGCCACTCCGCGCGCGTAATGCCAGATACCTCTCGAGTACGGGCTAAACGCTGGCGGCTCCGGCTCTTTCAACATCTCATCCCACTTACCAAAACGAGTTAGAGCGTAGTAAGGCACAATGCGAAATATCGCCAGCAGCGGAATCTGTTTCAGTGCTTCATCCGGAATCTTCGAGGCACTCTTGCGGGCTGAATCAATTGCCAATTTGCTCCGACCATCGAAGCTGGCCGCGAACCAAAGGAAATGGATGTTGTGTGGGTAATAACCCATCGGGTAGAGCCCTTGAGCCTGACACTGTGTGATGTAGTCCTCATCAGCCGCGATCGCGAGTTCGTTGCTGCGCGCCGCGTCCGCGTAGCGGCCCACGCGTTGATAGATGTGCGCGGGCATGTGCACCATGTGTCCGGCGGCAGGCATGAGGGTCAGCAAGCGATCGGCAGCACCTTCAGCCTTGTCAACCTTTTCGGTCGATTCCATCAAGTGGATGTAGAGGTGCAGCGCGCCCGGATGTAGCGGGTTCTTTTCGATCACCTTTTCGATTACTGAAACGACCTCGGCCGTTCCTTCATAGGGCTGGCCATCACGTGACCAGTAGCCCCACGGGCGCAAGTCCATCATCGACTCCGCATAAAGCGCCGCGGCGTCGAGATCGTCAGGAAAGCGTTCAGAAAGTTTGCGCATCGCCGCCGCATAGGCACGGTCGCGCGCTTGCCGATCGGCCGCCTTTCCTGAGTAGCGCTCGACCAACGCGTCGATGTAAGCCTGTTCGCGTGGCGAAGCGTGAGACTTAAGTGCAACAGCCTTCTGTACCAGTTCATGAGCTGTGGGCTCGTTGTTTGGGTCCATTGCCGCATTGATGTTTGGACCAAGGACAAGCGCCTGACCCCAATAAGCCATTGCCAGCTGCGGATCCAGGCGTGCGGCCTCGCGGAATGCCCTGGCGGCTTCAGCATGATTGAAGGCAAACGATAGATTGAATCCCTGGTTCATGAAGAGCTGTGCTTCTTTGCTCTTCGTGGTCACGGGGAACACATGCTTGCCGAGGTTCTGCAGGCGCGGCGCGAGGGCACCCGTGGGCGATGGCTTATCCTGTTCGGCGGATTTGGTGTAATGAACGTGGCCAGGGGCGGCTGCGTCGGTCTGGGCTAGTGCAACATTTGACGAAGTATGCTGAAACCCAATCAAAGTCGAGCCTACGGCGACGGTGATTAGGAGAAGTCTTAGGGATCTCATGGCTGAACTCCTTTTTGGATAAATCGGTTGGCTTATTTGTGCAGATAGTATAGAGGTCGGCCTAGATCCTCAAGGGCACTTGTATGCCTAAGGCTGCGTCAGGTGTAGACTATCGTCCGATTCTAAGGGCATCTCGGGAGCGTCGTGAAGAGATTTTATCTGTCAATCGTTTCATTCCTGGTATTTGCTCTTTTACTGAGCCATGTTTCCTTTGCTTGTACAACATTTTGCCTGAGACACAATGGAGAAGTTCTGTTCGGGAAAAATTACGACTGGATGGTGGGCGACGGCCTAATACTTGTTAACAAACGGGGCGTGGAAAAGTCGGCGGTCTCGGCAGGTGGCCCCAATCCGGCACGATGGGTCTCCCAATATGGCAGCGTTACTTTTAACCAGTACGGAAGAGAGAATCCTTCCGGGGGCTTGAATGAAGCCGGACTGGTGATCGAACTAATGTGGCACGCAGACGCTCAATACCCGAAAGCCGATGCGCGGCCGATCGTGGGAACATTGGAATGGATCCAATTCCAACTCGACAGCTCGTGTACCGTCGCTGAAGTA
>Ga0079218_10000803_pt1 | contig 10320 bp, 8 predicted proteins | sample NCCompost_FD_77181 | JGI IMG/M metagenome (GOLD analysis project Ga0079218, IMG submission 77181) | Agricultural soil microbial communities from Utah to study Nitrogen management - NC Compost | ecosystem: Environmental > Terrestrial > Soil > Agricultural land | place: USA: Utah | collected... | reverse complement strand
TACCGAAGCGATCGGCGACGCCCTGCTTGACCGTGCGCGCGAGTCGCAACACGTCTGCAGCGGTCGCGCCGCCGCGATTCACGAGGGCGAGCGGATGTTTCGTCGAGATGCCGACAGCGCCGTCGGCATGGCCCTTCGTGAATCCCGATCGCTCGATCAGCCACGCCGCTGGTATTTTCACCCGTCCATCGCCGGCCGCGAAACCCGGCGTCCGCTCACCGGCGATCGACGCGACACGTTCACGATCGGCTTCGGTGACCACCGGATTCATGAAGAACGAGCCGACGCTCCGCGAGTCTGGATCGCGCGCATCAACAACCATGCCTTTGGAGCGACGGATGTTCAGCACTGCGTCGCGAACGATCGAGACAGTTGGATTGGAGATGGTCGATCGCTTCAGATACGCGGCGACGTCAGCGTAGGCGGTCGTGGGGGGACCGGGCCGCAACCGGAAGGTGACATCGCACACGACAAATCGTCCCTCGTCTGCCCCCTTGAAGCGGCTCATGCGATACGAGAAACCGCACTCTGCGGCGCGCATCGACCGCACCGTGTGGTCCTCGCAATCGTAGACGGTGACGAGCTCGATCGTGCTCGACACTTCCTGACCGTACGCGCCGACGTTCTGGACCGGTGTACCTCCGACCGTTCCGGGAATGCCGGACAGGCATTCGACTCCGGCCAATCCGCGATCCACGATTGTGTCGACGAGCCGATCCCAACTCTCACCGGCGCCGGCCGTCATCAGCGAATCTTCGCCGTCGCGCGTCGTCGTCATCCCGCTCATGCCGATTTGCACCACGAGGCCGTCGAAGCCGCGGTCGGCGATCACGACGTTGCTTCCGCCACCGAGCACGAACCACGGAATGCGCTGCTCCTCGCACCATCGTCGAGCAGCCGCAACATCGTCTGCGTGCTCGGCGCGGACGAACCAGCGCGCCGCGCCACCGACGCCCAGCGTGCCAAGCGCAGCGAGCGAGACGTTGGCGCGCGGCGCCAGCACCTTACTGGAGCGCAAGAATCGCCCCTTCCTGCGCGATCAACGCCGACATGGCCTGGTGACGCGTGCAGATCTCGAACTCGATCCAGTCGCCTGGCGCGAGCTGGCCGGCGAGCGGCAAATCCGCGGTGATCACCGTCGCGATCTGTGGATAACCACCGGAGGTCTGTCGATCGGACATCAACAGGATCGGATCGCCCGAGGGAGGCACCTGCAGTGCGCCGGCAAACGTCGCGTCCGAGATCATCTCGCGGCCGTCGAGATGCGGAATCGTGGCACCGGTTAAACGGTATCCCATTCGATCGGACTGCGACGTCACGGTGAAGCGGGTGCCTTGCAGCGCGTCCAGGGCCGCGGGTGGAAAGTAATCCTGCTGCGGACCGGGAATGACGCGTACCTTTGCACCGCCGGACACGCTGCGGGCCGGGGTGCTCATCACTCGCCAGGGACTGATACCGCGCTCATCGCCCAGCGGAAGGCGGTCGCCAGGCGCGACCGTCCGGCCGTCGCGTCCGCCGAGCCTGCAGTGCGTATGCGTCGCGCGGCTGCCCAGCTCCGCCGGCACGGTGATGCCGCCGCTGAACGCCACATATGCGCGCGCGCCGGCGCGGCGCTCGCCGAATCGCAGCACAGCGCCCGGCCGGCATTTGACCGGCCGATGAAGTGGAATTTCTTCCGCATCGAGGCGTGCGCCGAGATCGGCGCCCGTGACGGCGATCACGGCGCCGTTCTCGATTCGGATCTCCGGACCTGTGAGCGTGGCTTCGAGCAGCGCCGCGGTGTGGTCGTTGCCGACCAGGGCGTTGGCGACACGATGCGACAACCGGTCCATCGGTCCACTGACCGGCACACCGCTGGCCTGGTGTCCCCAGCGGCCGATGTCCTGAATCGTGGTGAAGAGACCGGGACGAAGAACGGTGATCGATCGTACGTAGTGTCCAGCTTTAGCTGGACCCTCCGTGGTCCGGCTGAAGCCGGACACTACAGGCGCGCTGATCTTGTCGCGCACGAAGCGCACGGTATCTCCCGGGGCAACGAGCGCGGCGGGAGTGCGGTGCGTGTTGAACAAGGACACGGGCGTCCGTCCGATCAGCTGCCATCCTCCCGGAGAGTCGCGGGGATACACACCGGTCTGACGGCCGGCGATTCCCACAGAACCTCCAGGCACCTTCACTCGCGGTGTCGCAAGACGCGGCATGGCGATGGCTTCATCCACGGTGCCCATGTATGCGAAGCCCGGCAGAAAGCCGAGCATGAACACCCGATAGCGCGCGCCCGCGTGCCTCGCCACGACCTCGTCGGGGCTGATGCCCGCAAACGCAGCAACCGCCCGCAGGTCAGGCCCCATGTCGCCGCCGTATTGCACGGGAATCACGACGGTCTTGCCTTCGGCGAGCGCCGGCGGCGCATCGGCCGATCGGGTCAAGGTGTCACGAACGGTGTCGATGTCGATCGCGAGGGGATCGAAGTGCACCGCGACGCTGCGGTAGGTGGAGACGACATCACGAACGCCAGGCAGCGACGCGCGGCGTACGGCTGCAGCAATGGCAATCGCCTGAGCATTGACCGAGACGTTGATGACCTCGTCCAGCTCCAACAGCAGCGCCGAGTCCCCCGCCTCGCAAATCCGCATGTGTGGTCCGTATCCGCTGAGAAGGCCCCTATTCGCGAAGCGCCTGCAGGAGCTTGCCGTGAATCCCGCCGAACCCGCCGTTCGACATCAGGACGACGACGTCGCCGTCGCGTCGCTCGCGGACGATCGTCGAGACGATGTCGTCGATCTCGGGAATGTGCCGGGCGTGCCGGCCCTGGCGGGACAGGTCGTCAACCAGCTCCTCGGCGGACAGCCGCTCCGCTTCCGGGAGGCTCGAGCGGAACACGGCGGCGAGGACCACTTCGTCCGCCGCGCCGAACGCTTTGGCGAAGTCGGCCTGGAAGACTCGCCGGCAGGAGGACGCCGATCGCGGCTCGAACACCGCCCACAGACGGCGGCCGGGATAGCCGGTGCGCAGCGCCGACAGCGTTTCGTGGACCGCCGTCGGATGGTGAGCGAAGTCATCGAGCACCGTCACGCCCTTCGCGACGCCAACGGTCTCGAGCCGTCGCTTGATGCCCGTGAACTTCCGCAGTCCCTCGGCCAGCGTCTGCGGCGTGAGGCCGACGCGAGTCCCGACCGCGATGGCCGCCAGCGCGTTGCGCACGTTGTGCGCGCCGAGCAGCGGCGACTCGAATCGTCCGAACGGCTTGTCCTCGCGATGGACGTCGAACCGCGTGAGCCCGTCGCGAACCTCAATTGCCGACGCACGCCACGTGGCGAGCTCGTCCAGCCCGAAGGTCTCGACCGGGCTCACGGCTGTCGGCACCAGCGCCTTCGCATGCGGACTGTCAGCGCCGATGAGCAGCAATCCGTTTCGCGGCACGAGCCGCACGAGACGACGGAACGCGACGAGGACGGCGTCGAGATCCGCGTAGATGTCGGCGTGATCGAACTCGATGTTGTTGATGACGGCGATGTCGGGCAGATACTTGAGGAACTTGGCCGTTCTGTCGAAGAACGCACTGTCGTATTCGTCGCCTTCGATCACGAAGTCGCGGCCCGCGCCAACACGGTAACTCGATCCCTGCGTAGGGCCTGTCCCGTCGGACCGGCCGAAATTGAGCGCGATCCCACCGACCAGCATCGACGGGTCCAACCCGCCATGCGTGAGCAGCCACCCGGTCAGCGACGTGGTCGTCGTCTTGCCGTGCGTTCCGGCGAGGACGATGGAGCGAGCCCCCCACAGGAAGTGATCACGAATCGCCTCAGGCAGCGAGCAGTAGCGGAGCTTGCGTTCGAGGACCGACTCGAGCTCGGGATTGCCGCGCGAGATCGCGTTCCCCACCACCACCAGATCGATGTCGTCGGTAATGTTGTCCGCCGAGTAGCCGGAGAAGGTCTTGATACCCTCTGCCACGAGGAAGTCGCTCATCGGCGGATAGACCTGCTGATCCGAGCCCTGCACGTGGTAGCCACGGCTCTTGAGCAGGGCCGCCAGCGTCGCCATTGCAGTACCGCAGACGCCGATCAGATGAATACGCAGTGAACGATCAGGCAACAGCGGAATCCTCGACGACGATGAAGGGACGGGGTCTGGATTCGACGCGCACGTCCACACCGAATGGCAGGCTCCAGCATGGGCCGCTCGTGTGACCCGATGGAAATCCGAACAGCACCGGTCCCGGGAAACCGGCGGTCAGACGGGTGATGACTTCTCGCGCGGTCACCGGGCCGCCAGGTTCATCACAGCCGCGCATCTCGCCGAAGACGAGCGCACGCGCACGGCCCAGCACGCCGCTGAGCCGCAGCTGCGTCAGCATGCGGTCGATGCGGTACGGCCGCTCGTTGACGTCCTCGAGAAAGAGCACACAGCCGTCCGGCGGATTGAAGGCGAACGGCGTCCCAAGCGATGCGACCAGTTGCGCGATCGTCCCGCCAAACAGCGGACCTTGCACCTGGCCGGAACGAAGCACCTCGAGCCCTTCGGGCGCGAGCTCGACGCCGCTGCCACCACCGATCAGCGCGACAAATGAGCGTTCATCGTACCCGGCCGCACCACTCGCCAGCCGGCGTTCGAGCATCGGTCCGTGTAGCGCGGTGATGCCGCTGCCGCAATTCAGCCACGAGAGCAGCGACGTGTTGTCGCTGTAGCCGATGAACAGCTTCGGTGCGGCGACGAGCATGGGCGGATGCAGGAGCGGAAGCATCTGCACGCTGCCGTAGCCGCCGCGAACGGCAATCAGTGCCGCGACCGACGCATCGTTCCAGTGCTTCAAGAACGAGGCGGCCCGCAGTTCCGCCGAGCCGGCCAGGTATCCCGACTCGCTGGCAAACACCGAGTCGTCCCAGGTGGGTTCGAACCCGAGCCGCCGCAACTCCCCCACGCCTCGATCGAATTCGTCACGCGCGAACGGGCTGGCCGGCGCCACGACCGCGATCCGATCACCTGATTTCAGGGGCCGGGGCTTTCTCATCTGAAGCATGCCCAATGCAAAATGCTCAATGCACAATGCTCAACGAAGATATTCATCGAGGGGGGGTCGGTAGTCTCTAGACTGGGCATTGGGCATTGGGCATTGGGCATTCGGCATTCGGCATTGAGCATTCGGCATTGAGCATTGTTCACGCGTAGCGTGACATCTCGTCCACGATGCGCTGGTGTTCGTCGCAGCCGAGCACGTGACGGAGCTGGGCACGCTGATTCATGGCCACCGGCGCCGCCAGGAACCGCTCCTTCGCCGTGCGTCCCCGCTTCAGCGCCTCCTCGAGACGCTTGTAGGAAATCACGTCCTGCTCGACCGCCCGCACCAGCGCCTCGAGCGTCGCGGCCTGCACGTTCACATCACCGCTGCAGATGAGCAACCCATCGCAGCCCGCGGCAATCGCCTGCACCGCAGCATCGGGCACGGTGTACGACGTGGCGATGGCCTTCATCTCCAGGTCGTCGCTGAGGATCACGCCGGGGTATCCCAATTCGTCGCGCAGCATTCCCTGGACGATGCGCCGCGAGAGCGTGGCCGGTTTCTCCTCGTCCAGTGAGGGCACCAGGACGTGCGCGGTCATGATGAAGGCCACGCCGGCCGTGATCGCGTCCCGGAACGGGACGAGCTCGACGCGCCTGATGCGATCCGGCGGATGCTCGACGAGCGGCAACTCGAGATGCGAATCCACAGACGTGTCGCCGTGTCCCGGAAAGTGCTTCCCGCAGGCGGCGACACCGTTGTTCTGCAGCGCGTCGATAATGGCCGCGCCGAGCCGGGCAACGCTCGCGGCATCCTCGGCCAGGGCCCGGTCGCCGATGATGGGGTTCTTCGGATTGGTGTGGATGTCGAGCACCGGCGCGTAGTCGAGCGTGATGCCGACGGCGCGCAGCTCGGTGGCCAGCGCCACGGCAAACCGCCGCGCCAGTCCCTCGTCGCCGCTGCGCCCGAGGGTCGCCATCGGCGGCCACACCGTGAACGGCGCCTTGAGGCGCGCCACACGCCCGCCTTCCTGATCGACGCTCACCCACAGCGGCAGTGAGGACGCGAGTCCCTGCACGTCGTGCGAGAGCTCGGCCACCTGTTCAGGCGCCTCGATGTTGCGCGCGAAAAAGATGACGCCGCCCAGCGAGAACTCGCGGGCCAGCGATCGCATCTCAGGGGTGACGGTCTTGCCCGGCAGGCTGCCAATCAGCAGCTGTCCAATGTCGCGGCGGATGGTGCTCGGCACGCGAACATTATAGAACCCTCAGAACATGAACCACGGAACCGAACGTGAACACGAACCGGGCAGCGAGAACCGAGAAGCGTGAACGATATAATTGCCGACGTGAGGATCGAAACCTCTGCCCCGACCCGCATCGATCTCGCGGGCGGTACCATCGACATCTGGCCGCTCTACCTGTTTCACCCCGGCGCGCAGACGATCAACGCTGCCATCAGTATCCGCGCCAGCGCGCGCGTCGAATCGCGCGACGATACGCGTATCGTGATCCGATCGGAGGACACTGGCGCGACGCTCGAAGCCGACGACTGGCGCGAGCTCTGGGATCGCAAGGAACTGCGGCTGCTCTCGTTCCTCGTGCACTTCTTCGAGGCCCGCGGCATCACGCTGACGACCACCTCGCAGTCACCGGCCGGCGCCGGCATCGCCGGCTCGTCGGCGCTCAACGTCGCCGTCTGTGCGGCGCTCGCCGAGTGGAACCGCACGCACTACGACCCCGAGGGCCTGCTGCAGATCGCGATGAACGTCGAGGCGCGCGCGATTAACGTACCCACCGGATTGCAGGACTATCGCCCCGCTCTCTACGGCGGGATTGCGGCTCTCGAGCTCGAGGCCGACGGCGTCAAGCGAGTGCCACTCGACGTCGATCTCGCCGAGCTCCAGAAGCGCATCGTCCTGTGCTACACGGGCGAGCCGCGCAACTCGGGCACGAACAACTGGGAGATCACCAAGCGGCACATCGACGGCGACCGCTTCATCTTCGACTGTTTCGAGCGCATTCGCGACACGGCAGCCGTCATGCGCGAGGCGCTCGAGCGCGGCGAGTGGGACGCGGTCGGACGCGCCATCGCTCGCGAGTGGGAGAACCGCAAGCAACTCGCGCCGGGTGTCACGACGCCCGCGATCGAGGACCTGATCGCCAGAGCCACCGCGGCCGGCGCGACGGCCGCCAAGGTGTGCGGCGCCGGCGGCGGCGGCTGCATGTTCTGCTACGGGCCCCCTGAGGCCCGCGAACGGATCGCCGGCGCCCTCGCCGGTGGAGGCGCGCGGCTGCTCGACTACACGTTCGAGCGCCACGGGCTGGCGCGTGGATAACAAGTCGATCGCGCAGGTGCTGGCGCAAATCGCCGACCTGCTCGAGATCAAGGGCGACAACGCGTTCAAGATTCGCGCGTATCGCTCGGCCGCCGACGTCATCGCCACCTGGCCCGACGCAGTCGCCCGCATGGACGCGCAGCAGCTGCGCACGATTCCGGGCGTCGGCAAGGATCTCGCCACGAAGGTCCGCGAGCTGGCGGAGACCGGCGCTTCTCCGTATCACCAGGAGCTCCTGGCACAGTTCCCGCCGACGATCCTCGATCTGCTCCGTCTGCAGGGCGTCGGGCCCAAGACGGTGGCGATGCTCTACACGACGCTCAACATCTCTACGCTCGAAGGGCTGGCTGCCGCCGCGAAGGAAGGCCGTCTGCGCTCGCTCAAAGGGATGGGCGCGAAGAAGGAAGCACAGATTCTCAAGGCCATCGAGGAGCGGGCGAAGGACGAGGGCCGGCATCTGCTGACTGAGACGGCGGCCACAGCCGCCGACCTCGTGGCCTATCTGCGCAGCCACGCGCCTGATGTGGAGTTCATTCCGGTCGGCAGTCTGCGACGCGGCTGCGAAACCTGCGGCGACATCGACATCGTCGCGGTCGGTGGCGGCGAAACACTCATGGCTGTGTTCGTCGCGCACCCGAAGGTTGAACAGGTGCTCGGCCAGGGCACCACGAAGTCCAGCGTCAAACTGGCCGGCAGCTATCAGGCCGACCTGCGTCTGGTGCCGCGTGAAAGCCGAGGCGCGGCCATGCAGTACTTCACGGGCTCCAAGGCCCATAACATCGTCGTTCGCGACCGGGCGATCCAGCGTGGCTTCAAGCTGAACGAGTACGGCCTGTTCAAGACGGACACCGACGAGAAGGTCGCGGGTGAGACTGAGGAAGGCATCTATCAGGCGCTGGGCATGGCGTGGGTCGAGCCCGAGCTGCGCGAGCATCGCGGCGAAATCGAGGCAGCCGTCGCCGGCTCGCTGCCCACGCTCGTCACCGTGGGCGATCTCCGCGGCGACCTGCACATGCACACCACCGCGACCGACGGCAAGGACGACCTCGAATCGATGGCAGCCGCGGCACACCGCCTCGGCCATCAATACATTGCCATCACCGACCACAGCCAGGCGCTGGCAATGGCCAACGGCCTCGACGAGAAGCGCGCGCTCGAGCATGCGGCCCGCGTCCGCGCGCTGAACGGCCGATTCGAAGGCCTGACGCTGCTCGCCGGCATCGAGTGCGACATTCTCGCCGACGGCCGTCTCGATCTCGCCGACGATTGCCTCGCTCAGCTCGATCTCGTGGTCGCCTCGATCCACTCGCACTTCGCGCAGGATCAGCAGGAGATGACCGATCGCGTCCTGAAGGCGCTCGAGAACCCGTGGGTGGACGTGCTCGGCCACCCCACGGGACGGCGCCTGCTCAAACGCGAACCGGCGAAGATGGACATGCCGGTGATTGTCGCGGCTGCCAGGGAACGCGGGGTGGCCATGGAGATCAACTGCCAGCCCGAGCGTCTGGATCTCAGCGACGCACACGCGCGGCTGGCCCGCGACCGCGGCGTGTCGTTGATCATCTCCACTGACGCACATTCGGTCGCCGCGCTCGATCGCCTGCGCTGGGGCGTGCAGATGGCACGGCGGGCGTGGGTCCGCCCCGAAGACGTCCTCAACACACGCGGGATCGACGAGTTCCGCAGCCGCCTCCGCCGGCACCGGAGCCAGTGAGGTGGCCAAGACACCTTCCGGGTTTGTTTCGCTGAAATCGCTCAAGCAGGGACCGCCGGACGCCGCTTCAGCGCTCGCCGAGATCAGGCGCATCTATTTCAAGACCAACCGGCAGACCATCGACAACGACCTGGCACACGCCATCGAACTGCTGATGGGCCTGCCGAGTGAAGAGGACCGCGAGAAGGCGACCGTCTACATGCACGGACTCGCCGAGATGCAGCGGAACTGGGCGAAGAAGAAGTCGGCGCGCGGAAGTGGAAAAAGTAGACGACGTGGAAAAGTGGACAAGTAGAACGTCGCGGCTGCTGCCTCACTCGCCCTTGTTCAGGACAAGCTTCTTGCGAGCGCTGATACGCAGCACGTCCGGCACGTTGCGATCCGTCGAGAGCGTCCGCAGATCCTTCTCCGTCAACCTCGCCATCAGGTTCATCGAAATGCCTATCGGCGTCTTGGGGTTCCGCGTCAGCGCCGCAACCACGTTGTAGTTCTTCATCCACGCCCGTGTCATCGCAATGACACGCAGGCAATCCTCACCCACGTTCCCCGCCCGAGCGAACGCCTCGATCTCGCTGAGGGTCAGCTTGGGACTGCTCAGCACAGCCATCGCGATCATCTTGTTGGGATCGCGAATCAGAATCGCCCGCTCCTCGCGCGAGCCTTTGGTGGCGCGCTGCACCTTCTGCGGCACGTTCATCTTCGACAGGCGCTGCAGTGCCGTGCCCTCGTCATCCTTGTCATCGTCCACCTCGTCGGCCTTCGCCGACGTGTCGATCAGCGGCGCCTCGGTGTCCAGGGCGGCAGCCCCGGGCTCGATGCCACGGCCGGCGAAGAACGTCTTGATCTCAGTGGACGCATCAGGACGCGCGAGAAACGCGGCGATTGAGTCACGCGGGATTGCCTGCAGTGTCTTTTCGGCGGTGCTCGCGATCTCGGCGTCCGCATCCTGAACCAGCAGCGCCAGCAGCCCAAGCTGTTCGTGCACGCGGGGCGCCAGCGCACCCTGCGCGGCGACCAGCTTCACGTCCGGCGCCACTTCACTGTGCTTGAAGAACTCGAGTAAGGGCGTCGCAAACCCGCTTTCCATCCAGTTATCCCTTCGTGAAGTCCTGGTCAGCAAACCAGCCGATGGCGGCATAGCCCGCACATCCGGTCCCCTCCAGCTGCGGCACCGTCTCGCTCGAAATACCGCCGACGGCCAGCACCGGCAGGGGCGACGCCTGGACGACCTCCGCAAGCGCGTTCACACCGGCCGGGCTCTGCCCCGGC
>Ga0079218_10000802_pt1 | contig 10334 bp, 10 predicted proteins | sample NCCompost_FD_77181 | JGI IMG/M metagenome (GOLD analysis project Ga0079218, IMG submission 77181) | Agricultural soil microbial communities from Utah to study Nitrogen management - NC Compost | ecosystem: Environmental > Terrestrial > Soil > Agricultural land | place: USA: Utah | collected... | reverse complement strand
GTTCTGGGAGGCCCACCCTTACGGGTGGCCGGTCGTCGGCTGGCCGTCGGACATCCCGGCGATCACGAAGGCGCAGGCGGACGAGTACTACGCGACTTACTACGCGCCGCAGAACATCACGCTCGTGCTCGTCGGAGACCTCGACATCGAGGGCGCGACGCGGCTCGCCGAGAGCTACTTCGGGCGCATCCCGCGCGGCAGGAGCGAGGCTCCCGACGTCGTGACGCTCGAGGTCCCGCAGATGGCGGAAAAACGGATGTACGCGGAGGCGGACGCCAACCCGCAGGTGGACGTCCTCTGGCACACGGTTCCGTTCGGCCACGCGGACTCCTACCCGCTCCAGGTTCTCGCGCAGCTGCTCTCGACGCGGACGGGGCGCCTGTACAAGGGCCTCGTGCTCGGCTCCCAGGTCGCGACCGACGCCTTCGCGCGGCAGGAGTCGCGCAAGTGGGCGGGCCTCTTCAACGCCGGAGGGGAGGCGAAGGAGGGCCGGCGCCCTGAAGAGGTGGAGCAGGCGCTCTACGCGGAGCTTGAGAAGCTGAAGAAGGAGGACCTCCCGGCCGAGGAGCTCCAGAAGGTGAAGAACAACTTCGCGGCGGCGGAGTACCGGCGTCTTTCGTCGAACTTTCCGATCCTCGTGCAGCTCATTCAGAACGAAGGGCGCGGCGACTGGCGCGAGGTGAACGAGGCCGGCACGAAAGTCCAGGCGGTGACGGCCGCGGACGTGAAACGCGTCGCGAACCGATACTTCACGAAGGAGAACCGCGCGGTGGCGGTCTACACGAGGAAGGCGGGCGCTCCCGCGGCGGACGACCCCGACCTCGCCGGTCTGACCGATCAGCAGAAGCAGATGGTGCGACAGTTCTCGCAGCGCCTTCAGACCATGGAGGACCTCGACCGCCTGCGGCAGATGCAGAGCCAGATGGAGTCGCAGGCAGGTGGGGCGCCGCCCGAGATGAAGCCGGCGCTCGACGTCATCCGCAAGAAGATGCAGGCCCGGATCGACGAGCTCGAAAAGGCGAAGGGGAGCAAGGGATGAACCTGAAGAAGACATCCGTCGCGATCGTCCTGTTGGTTTCGTTGGCGGTCGCTGCCTTCGGGCAGACTGACCTGCAAGAGTTGCAGCGCGCCGAAAACGCCCGGTCGTTCAATTTGTGGGCGATGGCTCGCGCGGCAAACGCGACCACGAAGCGCGCGACGACCTCGCGGGCGGCGATCCCGAGCCGGCCCGAGAAGCTGTCCTACCCGCCGCTCACCTACGAGCCTCCCTCGCCGGCGGACTACCGGGTGAAGCTCGCGAGCGGCCCCGTCGCCTACGTCGTCCCGGACAAGGAGCTACCGCTCGTCAACCTCGTCGTCTACGTTCGGGCCGGGCAGTACGTCGTGCCCGCCGGCAAGGAGGGCCTCGCGGACCTCGCGGGATATCTGCTCGCGAGGGGCGGAACGAGGTCGAAGACGGCCGAGGAGCTGGAAGAGCGGCTCGCTTTTCTCGCCGCTCAGTTGAACTCGGCGGTCGGGGAGACGCAGGGAAGCGTGTCGCTCAACCTGCTCTCCAAGGACCTGGACGAAGGGCTCGCGATCCTCAAGGAAGTTCTCACGGAGCCGCGGTTCCAAGACGACAAGATCGCGCTTCGCAAGCAGCAGGTCCTCCAGGCGATGAAACAGCGCAACGACGAATCCGCGGCGATCGAGGCGCGGGAGCGCAACTTCCTCGCGTTCGGTGAAGAGTTCTTCTCGAACCGGCTGGAGACGGAAGCCTCCGTCAAGGGACTCACGAAGAAGGACCTCGAGGAGTTCCACCGGAAGTGGCTTCACCCCGCTCAGTTCGTCGTCGCCGCGAGCGGCGACTTCGACCGCGACGGGATGGTCGGCAAGCTGGAGAAGCTCTTCGCCGACTGGCCGTTCCGCGGCGAGACCGCTCCGGCCGTTCCGACGAACACGGTGTTCGCGAAGCCGGGCGTCTATCTCGTGGACAAGGACGTCAATCAGGGTCGCGTCTCGGTGATGCTGCCCGGGATCCGCCGCGACGACCCCGACTACTTTCCGGTCCTCGTGATGAACGACATCCTCGGAGGCGGAGGGTTTACTTCGCGGATCACGAACCGCGTGCGGTCCGACGAGGGCCTGGCCTACAGCGCGGGCTCGACGTTTCCCGGCGGTGTCTATTACCCTCTCGCTTTTCGCGCCGCTTTCCAGTCGAAGTCGCGCACCGTCGCGTACGCGACGTCCGTCGTCGTCGAGGAGATCAAGCGGATCGCCACCGAGCCGGTGACGGCGGAGGAGCTGAACACGGCGAAGAAGTCGTACGTCGAGACGTTCCCGCGGACTTTCGCCACGAAGGCCCAGGTCGCCGTCACCTTCGCGCAGGACGAGATGACGGGCCGTTACGCGAGTGACCCCGAGTACTGGAAGAACTACCGGGCGAACGTCGAGAAAGTCGCCGCCGCGGACGTCCAGCGGGTCGCGCGCAAGTTCCTCGCGTCCGACAAGCTCGTCATCCTGGTCATCGGCAAGAAGAGCGACATCCTGGCCGGAGACCTGAAGCACGACATCGCGCTCCAGGCTCTGGCCGGCGACCGCCTGGTCGACGTACCGCTCCGAGACCCGATGACGATGAAGTAGGGTCAGGTCTCCACTTGCCACTATGGCGCTAAGGTCTGCGCCCTCTGAGGGTTAGGGAAACCTTAACGCCCCAGTCTTAATATTTCCCCAAGTCTCGCAAATCGAGTGAGTTAGGAGACAAAGTGGCAAGTGGAGACCTGACCCCATGATTGCGGTGCCGCCGGTTCCCGTGTCCCGCCTGGTTCTGCTCGGGCTCGTCGCCGTGGCGGCGGTCACGGCGGTCGCCACCTCGCCGCCTCTTTCCTCCTTCGCCGCGGGGTTCGCCGCGGGCGCCGGGGCCGTCTTCGTCATCTCCTTTCTCTTGAACCCGCGACGCGCCCCCGCGCCCGAGGAAGAGGAGTCGCATTGAAGGTTCTCGTCGTCGAGGACGAGGAGAAGATCGCCCAGTTCCTGAAGAAAGGCCTCACCGAGAAGGGCTACTCGGTCGAAGCGGTCGGGGACGCCGACGCCGCGCTCGCGCGGCTGGAGGGCGCGCCCTACGACCTCCTGATCCTCGACCTGCTGCTCCCCGGTTCGCGCGACGGGCTCGAGCTCTGCCGGGAGATCCGCGCGCGCGGGATCCCGTCGAAGATCCTCATGCTGACCGCGCGGGACGCCGTCGAGAACAAGATCGAGGGCCTCGACGCCGGCGCGGACGACTACCTCGTGAAACCGTTTTCGTTTCGCGAGCTGCTTGCGCGCCTCCGGGCTCTCACGCGGCGCACCGAGGTCCCGGAGCCCGCGCCGCTCGTGCACGGCGAGCTCACGTACGACCCGGAGTCGCGGGAAATCCGGCGCCGCGGCGACGTGATCCGCCTGACCGCCCGCGAAGGCGCGCTCTTCGAGCTTCTCCTCCGGCGGAGGGGGAGGGTGGTCTCCCGCTCCGAGATCCAGGCCCGTATATGGGAGGACTCCTTCGATCTTTCGACGAACATCATCGACGTCTACATCAACGCGCTGAGACGCAAGCTCGACTCCGGCGAGAGGGACCGTCTCATCCAGACGGTGCGGGGGGTGGGTTACCGCCTGACGGACGCGGGCGAAGCGACTTCCCCAACCGGGGAGTGATGGCCGCGCCGGCCGGGCGGCGAGACGCTTCCGCATGGTCGTTCGCCGCCGCGGCTCTGCTAGCCGTTGCCCTCGCCCTCTTCGCGTCCTCGTTCGCGCCCATCGCTTTTGGAACGCTGCGCGTCCTCGCCGGCGGCCTCGCGGCGCTCGCGGTGCTCGTCTTCCTCGGCGGTCGCCTCGCCTCGCCCCGCGCGCTGCAACCACCTCGGGAAGAGGAGCCGGGCGCCGTCGCGACGCCGGGAGCGGAGCTCGAAAAGCTTCGGCAACGTCTCGTGGAAACCGAGACGCATCCCTTGCGGCGGATTCCCGTGACGGACCTCGACCTGCCGGCAAAGGAGCTCGCCGAGCGGCTGAACGCGCGACTCGACGCGCTGCGGGACGCGGAGAAAGAGCAGCAGCAGTTCATCGCCGACGTCTCTCACGAGCTGCGGACACCGCTCACGGTCCTCCGAGGGAGCCTCGAGGTCGCGCTCGAGGAGGACCGCCCCGCCGAGGAGTATCGGGAGTCGATCGGGAACGCTCTCCTCGAGATCAGACACCTCGCCCGGATCTCGCAGAACATCCTCTTTCTCGCGCGCGGCGAAAGCGGGCGAGTGACCCTCTCGTTCTCGAACCAGGACCTCGGCCGCTTCGTCTCCGACATCACGCGGGAGCTCGCACCGGCGGCCGCCGATCACGAGCTGGAGCTCTCGGTCGACGTGCCGGACGAACCGGTCATCGGTTTCGTCGACCCGGGACGGATGCAACAGGTCCTTCACAACCTGCTCGAGAACTCGATGCGTTACACCCCGGCCGGCGGCTCGGTTCGCGTGCGGCTCACGAGAACGGCAGACGAGGCGCGCATCGAAGTCTCCGACACGGGCGTCGGAATCCCGGAATCGGATCTCCCGTTCGTATTCGAGCGCTTCTTCCGCAGCGACCGAGCGCGCCGCGCGTACTCGGGAGGTTCGGGGCTCGGCCTGTCGATCGTCCGTTGGATCGTGGAAGCTCACAAGGGGAAGGTCGAGGTCCGGAGCGAGATCGACGCCGGGACGACGGTCGCGGTCCGGCTGCCGCTGGTCCGCTAGGAAGGTAACGCCGCACGGCGCTTGTTAGAGTCCCGTCCATGAGACCGGTCTTCGTCCTCTCGGCCGCGCGGACCCCGATTGGCCGATTCGGCGGCGTCTTTGCCGCGCTGTCCGCTGCGGACCTCGGGGAGGCGGCGGCAAAGGCGGCGATCGAGCGGTCGGGGCTTCCGGCGGCGGCGATCGACGAGACGGTCTTCGGCCACGCCCGCCAGGCCGGCGGCGGCCCGAACACCGCCCGACAGGTCTCGCACCGCGCGGGTGTGCCGGATTCCGTGCCCGCGTACACGGTCAACAAAGCGTGTGCCTCTTCGCTGAAAGCGTTGACGCTCGGGGCGCTGTCGATCGCTGCGGGCGAAAACGAGATCGTCCTCGCCGGCGGCACCGAGTGCATGTCCGCGACGCCCTACCTCCTTCCGCGCGCCCGATTCGGGTACCGCATGGGTCACTCCGAGGTCGTGGACGCCATGTATCGCGACGGATTCCTGTGCCCGCTGTGCGGCCAGCTCATGGGGGAGACCGCCGAGAACCTCGTCCGCGAGTACGGGATCCTTCGGGCGGAGCAGGACGCTTTCGCCGCGGAGTCGCAGCGGCGCGCGGCCGAGGCGATCGCGTCCGGCCGCTTCGCCGACGAGATCGTGCCGGTCACGGTGCAGGGGAAGAAGGGGTCGGTCGTCGTCGATCGAGACGAGCATCCCCGCCCCGACACCACGGTCGAATCCCTCGCGAAGCTGCCGCCGGTCTTCGACCCGGAGTCGGGCACCGTCCACGCCGGAAACTCGTCGGGCATCACGGACGGGGCCGCCGCGCTCGTGCTCGGCTCCGAGGAGGCGGCGCGCAAGTCGGGCGTCGAGCCGCTCGCGCGCGTCGTCGCGTGGACTTCCGCCGGCGTGGACCCCGCCCGGATGGGGGTCGGGCCGGTGCCGGCCCTCCGAGCGTTGCTCGCGCGACAGAAGCAGGAGCCCGATGCCGTCGATCTCCTCGAGCTGAACGAGGCGTTCGCCGCCCAGGTGATCGCTTGCGCCCGGGAGCTGCCGCTCGACCTCGCGCGCGTCAACGTGAACGGGGGGGCGATCGCTCTCGGTCACCCGATCGGCGCGACCGGCGCGCGGATCTCGACGACCCTGCTTCACGAGATGAAGAAGCGAGGGTCGAAGCGTGGCGTCTCGACCCTCTGCGTCTCGGGCGGGATGGGGATGGCGGTCCTGTTCGAGAGAGAGTGACCGGCCCCGTCGGCTAACATCCGCTCGTGCGCATCGCCGTGACGCTCGGCCGGAGGGGTACTCCGCGGCAGCATGCCAAGCAGCGGGACTACGTCCAGGCGCTCCTGGACGCCGGCGCCCGCCCCGACGAGATCGTCGAAATCCGGCCCGGCGACGTTCTCCAGGGGTCATTCGACGGGTTGCTCTTGAGTGGAGGCACCGACGTCGCGCCCGAACGGTATGGCCAGGAGCGGCTCCCGAATGCCAGCCTCGACGTCGACGAGGAACGCGACGACACCGAGTTCCCGCTTCTCGCCGGCGCGCTTCGCGACGGAGCGCCGGTGCTCGGCGTCTGCCGCGGTCTCCAGGTCGTGAACGTCGGGCTCGGCGGCACGCTGATCCAGGACCTCCCGAGTCAGAACCCGTCCGAGATCCCCCACGACGACGCGGGGGACGATCGAGCCAACCGGATTCATCCGGTCCAGGTCGATCCCGATACGCGACTCGGACGGATCGCCGGCGTGAGCGAGATCGGCGTGAACAGCCGACACCACCAGGCGATCGACCGCCCCGCGGCCCCCCTCGTCGTCTCCGCCAAGGCGCCGGACGGCACGATCGAAGCCGTCGAGTCGGTCGAGGGGCCGTGGCTCGTCGCCGTGCAGTGGCACCCCGAAAACCTGCGCGATGACGAAGTGACGCGGCGGCTCTTCCGGGAGTTCGTGGAGGTCGCGCGGGAGAAGAGCGGCGCGGGTGCCCGGAGCGACGTGCGCTGACCGTCGTCGACGGAAGGGGGAAATTCCGCGGGCATCCTCGCTTGTTCTCGGGGCTTCGGAGACCCCACTGACTGAACCGTCGAAGGAGTTGCGAATGAGACTTCGTCTCGGAATCCTCGCTGTCGCTCTCGGCCTCGTCCTGACCCCCCTCGACCTTTTCGCCCAATCGAAGCTCGCGGTCCAGAAGCTCGCCGAGGGCGTGTGGGCGGCGACGCCGGAGCGGGGTGGAAACGTGGGGTGGTTCCTCTACGGCGACGGCGTCGTCGTCGTGGACGCCGGGAACGACAACGCGATCGCCAAGGAGATGCTCCGGCAGATCGCCGAGACGACGGGCGGGAAACCGGTGCGGTACCTCGTGCTGACGCACGCGCACGCGGACCATTCGACGGGCACGAGGGAGTTCGTGGCGGCCGGCGCGCAGGTGATCTGCCACGAAAAGGCCGCCGGCCCGATCCTCGCCTACGTCACCCAGCCCGCGGCCGGTGCGTCGGATCCGATGTCCGGCAAGAAGATCTCGCCGACGCTGATGACGATCTCCGAAAGACTGATCCTCTTCGACGGCACGCGGCGCGCCGACGTCCAGTGGCTCGGGCCCGCCCACACGGCGGGCGATCTCGTGGTGCTCCTCCCGGACGAGAAGATCCTCTATTCGGGTGACCTCGCTCTGAACGGCCGGGTACCCGACCTCCACCTGCCCGATGCCGACCCGGGAGCGTGGGCGAAGACGCTTCCGCGACTCGCGGCGGCGCCGTTCGAAAAGATGGTGCCCGGCCACGGCACGATCGGCCCGCGAACGGGGCTCGCCGACACGCTCGCGTACGTCCGAGGCCTCGACGAGATCGTGCAGCGGCTCATCCGGTCGGGCGTCCGCGAGGAGTTCGTGGACATGCGGCTGCGCGAGGCCGACAACCGGATCCGGAACGTGCCGATCTCGGAAGCGCACCTCGCGAACGCGCACGCCGTATACAAGCGCAGGAAGGAAGAGCTTTCGAAGCCGACGCCCACGCGCACTCCGCGCGCTGCGACCCCCACTCCCCGGCCGCCGGCATCGTGAGTTAACCAAGCGCGTGCCGCTCAGCCTGGCGCGCTCGGGGGGACGCGCCGACCTCGTCATCGACCGAGCGCCGGTCAACGTGCTCGACGGAGAGTCGCTCGAGGAGCTCGGCCGGCTCGTGCGCGGAGTCGACGAGCAGGTGCTCGTGCTCTCCGGTCTCCGGCGAGCGTTCTCCGCGGGGGTTTCCGTCGCCGAGCACGCTCCCGAACCAGCCGCGATCGAGACGATGCTCGCCGCGATGCGGCACGCGCTCGGCGCGCTCGTCGACACGCCGGCGGTGACAATCGCCTCCATCTCGGGCGCTTGCCTGGGAGGGGGAGCGGAGATCGCGGCCGCCTGCGACCTCGTCCTCGTGAGCCACGACGCGCGGATCGGCTTCCCGGAGATCGGTCTCGCGTGTTTTCCGCCCGGCGCCGCCGCGCTTCTCGCCCTGCGGATCGGGGAGGCTCGAGCGAACGAGTGGATCCTGACCGGCCGGGTGCTCTCGGGACGCGAAGCCGCGCGCGCCGGGTTCGCGGCTCGGTCCGTCGCTCCGTCCGAGCTCGAGTCGGAGACGACGAGACTCGCCGAACGCCTTTCGACGACGGGCGCGGCCGCGCTGGCCGCCGCCCGCGACCTGCTGCGCGAGGAACGCCGGCGCGCTCTCGCCGAGGTCCTGCCTCGCGCGGAGGCCGCCTATCGGAGGCTCGCGGGCGACGCGGACCTCGCGCGTGCGGTCGAGGGGTTCGGAAAGAGGAAAGGGTGAAACGCTCCTCCGCTTAGAATCGCGCCCCTTGATCGTCTATCTGAACGGCCGTTTCGTCCCGCGCGAGGAGGCGAAGATCTCGCCGGAGGATCGCGGATTCGTCTTCGCGGACGCGATCTACGAGGTCGTCCGCTTCAATCGCGGCCGGCCCTATCGCCTCTCGGAGCACATGGACCGCATGCGAGATGGCCTTCAGGCGATCCGGATCGCGGCGGATCCCGGCTTCTTTCCGGCCGTCGCGTCGCGGCTGATCGAAGAGAACCGCCTGGACGGAGACGATGTGCTCGTCTACGCGCAGGTCTCTCGCGGCGTCGCGCCCCGGTACCACGCGTTTCCGCCGCCGGAAACCGAGCCGACGATCTTCGCGTTCGCGAGGCCGACCGACCCGCCGCCGCCCTCGGGGGGCGGGCGCGCGATTCTCGCGCCGGACGAGCGCTGGGCGCGCTGCGACGTCAAGAGCGTGATGCTTCTCGCCAACGTGCTCGCCGCGCAGAAGGCGCGAGAGGCGAACGCGGTGGAAGCGATTCTCGTAAGGGACGGGATCGCGTGGGAAGGGACGAAGGCGAACCTCTTTGCGTTCCGCGACGGCGTCGTGCGAACGGCACCGAAAGGCCCCCGCATCCTGCCCGGCGTCACCCGCGGGGCCGCGCTCGAAGCCGCCTCGGGGCTCGGGTTCCGCGTCGAGGAGCGGTCGCTCTCCGTCGAGGAGCTCTTCTCCTCGGAGGAGCTCTTTCTCGCCTCGACGACGCTCTGGACGTACCCGCTCGTCGAGGTGGACGGGCGCCCGATCGGCGACGGCCGCCCGGGCCCGGTGGCGGCGCGCCTCTGCGAAGTCCTCCAGACGGAGTTCCGAAGCACTCTTAGCGGCCGCCTCGACGGCGGCCGGTAGAGAGCAAACGGCCGTAGAGCAACATCCCATCGCTCGCGAGCAGCACGGCCGCTGCTCGGTCAGTGTCTTGAAAAAGGGGACAGATCTATTTTCGCAAACGGCGGAGAACGGATTTACGGAACTGATCCGTCGTTGCGCCTGAGTAAATAAATCTGTCCCGTTTTCGGGGGCTCTACTCTTCCGGGTACCTCGCTTCGACCGTCGAGGAGATTCCCCCGCGCGACGAGAACCGTCCCGTCACGCTCATCCTCACGGGCCGGCACGCCCCGACGCAGTCGCGCAGGATCCGGTTGACGGCGTTCTCGTAGAAGATGCCGACGTCGCGGTACGCGACGATGTAGAGCTTGAGAGACTTCAGCTCCAGGCAGAGCGCGTCCGGGACGTAGCGGATCGTGAGATGCCCGAAGTCGGGGAGTCCCGTCTTCGGGCAGATCGCGTTGTACTCCGGGATCTCGACCGAGATCTCGTACCCGGGAAACTGGTTCGCCCACGTTTCGATCGAGGGAAGCTTCGCGTCGAGCCCGGCCTTCGCGTGCTCGTCGGTGTATTCGGGCACGCGCGAATGCTACCCGAGAGGGCGAGACGCGCCTCTGCTACGATCCGGCGCTCCCGCGCCGATGACCGAAGAGATCCACGACACGAAGGCGAGCCTCTCGCGCGTCCTGACCGGCGCGGCGACCTCCCTCGAGGGGGAGACGACGTCCGTCCGCGAGCTGCTCGCGTTGATCGGCGAGCAGGGGATGCTCATGCTCTGCATCTTCCTGACGATCCCCTTTCTCGTCCCGGTGTCGATCCCCGGCGTCAGCACAGTCTTCGGTCTGCTCGTTATCCTGATCGGCGTCGGCGTCGCGACGAATCGGGTCCCCTGGCTTCCGAATCGGCTGATCGACCGCCGCTTTCCGACTCGCAAGCTCTGCCCTGCGCTGGAGCAGGGGGCG
>Ga0079218_10000801_pt1 | contig 10337 bp, 15 predicted proteins | sample NCCompost_FD_77181 | JGI IMG/M metagenome (GOLD analysis project Ga0079218, IMG submission 77181) | Agricultural soil microbial communities from Utah to study Nitrogen management - NC Compost | ecosystem: Environmental > Terrestrial > Soil > Agricultural land | place: USA: Utah | collected... | reverse complement strand
GCTCTGCGGGATCTAAACGAAAAGGGCCGAACTCGTATACCCTCTTCTCTGGGCTGCTCATCACTGCCATTACCCAATCCTAGTTTTGCGCTTCGCTCGAATTTGGGGAAGTGGGGGGTTCTTTGTGTTTCGGATTGCGGGAGAATTCTAAGAGTTGAGCCAGTCAGATGGGCTACTCCCATCTTCAGCTCCCAACTTGAGGCCGAAATATACATATGCCCCCACGCGCTCGTCAACGAAAAGGCTTTCCCAAGTTAATGGGCACTCCCCAAGGATCCCAGATTCTCACAACCCCGTTTGAGATTGCGGTAGGCCCAGCATTCGCGAGTCAGCCAATTGTGTCAGCAGTTGGACACCCGGATTAGGAAAGGTTAAAAGTATTACCACGATGCCGCTCCGGCACACTCTCGTCCGGTGTTAGCTTAATCATCTCTGAAAGGCCTCGGATGCGCTCCGCACTTGATCAGCGAGATATGATGCTGCTTGCCGCGTGGAGAACCAACAATCGCGTCACAGCCTACCTCCTTGAGCACCTACCCCGCGAGCTGTGGAGCGCCACAGTGCCAGGGGCTCCACGACGAACGATTCGGATGATCGCCGGTCACATTCACAATGCGAGGTGTATGTGGATAAAAACGCTGGGTAAGGAACACGGCATCGCCGTGCCACAGAACGTCAATCGACACAAAGTTGGACCGAAAGAGCTGCTTCCAGCGTTGCGCCATAGTAGCCGGGGCATTATCAGTTTGCTGACGCTCGGGCTTGACCGAGGCGGTGTAATCCCACCCCCCTCCACTTATACTTGGCGAAACCTACCCCTCGACGTTGGGCACGTTCTAACTTATTTTGTCGCTCATGAGGGTCATCATCGCGGGCAGATTGTCATGCTGGCACGTCAGCTGGGCCATCGTTTGCCCGTTGAGATTACAGGCGGCCTTTGGCATTTCTCAAACCGCGCTAAGGAAGCTCGAAAGTAGATTGATATCATGAGCACTCAAAGAGGGACGGCAACATTGCTTCAGGCCCCAAACAATACGTTTATGCAACCAATTAGATTGCGAACCTTGTTTCGTTGTGAGTTGAATTCTTAAGTTAAATGCTGGCGGGGTGAACCCGAAAGCGGACGCTAATTTAGGGATACTATGAAGAACTTAATTCTCACCACCCTTCTCGTTTTGCTCCTTGCCCCTCAGCCGACTGCCGCTCAAGGTCCGTCCTCAGCCACTCAGGCTGCCAACAGGTTTTATCGAACATACCTGAAACTCAAGATTCTCGGGCTACCAAACTCCGAACAAATGAAAACGCTTACGCCTCTGATCACCGCGGATTTGAACGACCTGTTTGAAGCCGCCAGAATGACCCAAGCGAAATTCATTCAGGAGCACCCCGATGAAAAGCCGCCATGGGCCGATGGCGATCTCTTTACAAGTCTCTTTGAAGGCGCCCAATCGTTCAAGTTAGGTCACCCAACAGCGAATGGTGATCGGGTCGAGATTCCTGTTCACCTGACATACCATCAAGGTGGCTCAACCACGCGCTGGTCTGATGTGATCGTGCTGGTGCGCGACAAGAACCGTTGGTTAGTCTGGGATATTCTGTTGAAAGGTGAATGGGCCTTTAAGAGTGGCGACAGCCTGCGAAAGAATCTCAGCTCCAATTAGTATTGGAAGTTCTAAGAGTGTCGAGTAAAACTTCTACAAACAAGACCGCGCCGGCTGCTGCTTGTGATGACTGCGGAGCGGTCGTTGCACAAGGCAAGGCTGGCTGTCTAACGCTGTTTGAGGAAATCCTCGCCAGAGAATTTAGCGATTATCGTTATGGCCGAATCCACCGCCTGACGGTAGATGCCTACTCACTCCAACATCCTGACTCCTACATGAAGTCAGGCAAATCGTTCGTCGCACATCTGACGGGCATGTGCGCTGCCTTTGAGTTTGAAGAGACCTTCGCCCTCAATCAAGCCGTGCAAAAGTGGCTTAGTACGAATCCAAAGATTCAAAAGCCTGCTGATATTCCAAAACAAAGAGGAACCCTGACGGTTGCATATGTGTACGCTGCCGTTGATGCAGAAGAGCACACAAAGCGTGTACGAGAGTGGGCACGAGACGTGTGGGCTGCGTGGTCCCAACATCACGGTTTAGCAAAGCAGCTAATTGGTGAAGCCACGTCTGGAATTACCATTCGTCACTAACGCGACGTTACGTCCTTGTGATCTTCATTGCTTCTAATGCCACAGACTTGGAGCGGCAGGCCGACGCTTTCCTTATAACGATTCAGGCGAAGCGTTAAAGCCAGACTTGAGCCAAAAAGTACTGACAACATTCGCGCCAGGTTTTTCCAGGGAATGTGAAATGGTGCTGATGTGATGTCTTGAATTCTGTGGATCGGTCTACTCACTTTATGAGGAGAAACTCTTTATGAATCATTTGAAGTTCCGCCTTTTAGCGATGGTACTCATCCTGCTCTTTGGAGGGTTGATCTATTACAACTGGCATCAGTTAACAAACGAAGGTAGCTACTCAATGAAGATTGCGACTTTCGGGCCTGTTGGAGTCTTAGGTGGGCTCTTCATGCTGTTTTTCCCAGGGAAGGCAGGAAAGCCCGAGACGGCAAAGGACAAAGTCATCGTGCTGCTGGTGTTTGCCGTAGGGTTGGTACTGGGTTTATGTAACTGGTATCTGATGGATCCGGGATTCTTCGGGAGTTGAAGATGATATTTAGAGAAATAACCTCTGAAGATTACGAACCTGTTCGAGGATTTCTAATTGAAGTAGGCTGGCAGCATCGCGTTTCTGACCCGGTAAAATTCAAGAGGTTGCTTGAGAACACCAGCCGAACAGTTGTGGCCCTGGATGGCTCCAGGATTGTCGGGTTCGCCAGAGCCTTATGCGATGAAGTCTCGAATGGCTATATCTCAATGGTTGCTGTCGCTAGCGATCTACGCGGACACGGCATTGGGCGTGAACTTGTGCGTCAGCTCATCAACGACGATTTCGGAATAACGTGGGTCTTGCGTTCAGCGCCTGACAGTATCAAGTTCTGGGAGAAAGTTGGTTTCAAATCATCTGAAGTGGCCATGGAAAGAGTTCGATCATGAACGCCGGATTCAGCTTGGTTCTGATTGACACTTCCTCCTTATGCAGTTCCCTTCCCATCTTTCATGCGGAAGAAAATTAAGACAACACCGCTACAGCGTGAAATTCTCGCGGCGTTAGCCAACACGGGTGAGTGCAGCCTGTCCCCGTTGCTTAGTAGTCTGCGATCTAAGTTTCCAAATCTCGCTTCGGCTACCCTCCAAGATCACGTCGAACAGTCGCTCGGCATTCTGTGGCGTGCAGGCTGTATTTACCTGATGCGGATTGTCAAAGGCGAGAAAAGGACTGTCCTTGCTCCTGAAATGGAGGAGCTTGACCTGGGCAAGCTGCTAAGGTGGGATGGCGCGAGCGATCGGTGGATTGCCGGGGAAGATAATGTCGCCGATGTCATAATCCAGATTACGAACAACGGGGTTCAGTGGCTTGAGGTGATTGCGGCTGAATCAAGTGATCCTCTTCATGTTTGGAAGCCTCGCCACTGATTGCTCTCCGACCGTCGGATAGTCACAAGAGTGAGACAAAATGTCCTTAGCTTCACGGAAACTAAAATTTCGACTCGTCTTTTCAACTTTGGTCGTTTTAGTGGCGCTGTCGGTCACCTGGCTCATCATGGGTGACAGTTCACCGCTGCATGACTATTTTGTGTGGCACGTTTCGCTCCCAAATACCTGGGGGATGACAACACTAATCCCATACATTTTCAGCGCCATGATCGAGGGTAATCCTCACTCGCCTTCAATGGTGATATTCATGTTCGCCCTGATCATTCAATGGTGGCTAATTGGTTTCTTATTATCTATTCCAATATCAAACTTCTTTCTGCGTCGGCAAAAGAAATGAACAGACAGAAGCCTCTTTTTGGAGTGCGGCGACATGTCGCCGCTTTTGGTTGAGCGACCTCCAAATTGGGAAAGCTGCGACAGATTGAACCACTCCAAGCAGCGCTTTTCTTTTCGGCGTGGCGTTGGAGCTAGCGGCGCGATCGCCGTTGACTTTTCGTGGCGGTTGAAATAAAAGCGGCTTACTTCAAAACACCTACCGCTTGCACCAGACTTAAGAGGCAGCGGACCTCGCCGGTGTTTAGTGGCTGCCTCAATCCATGGCAGGTAAAAATCTGTACCCAAGGAGAATTAGTCATGACCAGAAAATTATGGTTCTTGCTGCCGGCAGTATTAGGCGTGATATCTATCACGTTCGTTTTGTTTCCGATGTCCCAGCCGTCGCTTGCCGACAATGGCAATCAGAGTAAATGCCAGGGCTTGCCTACTGAAACCCAATTGAGGGCATTCCTGATTGGGGCGCAGACTTCAGGTGGTGTTGTGGGCGGACTTTTCGGCGGCTCGCGTATGTGGGGGGCATTAGTCAATCGCGACGGAGAATTGTGCGCTTTCACAACCTCGCAAACAGATCCCAGACAAGTTTGGCCAGGAAGTCAGGCGATTGCTAAATCGAAGGCCTACACAGCCAACGCCTTTAGCCTCGATACCCTTCCGCTCTCCACCGCCAGACTTTACACCTTTACTCAGCCCGGTCATTCACTTTGGAGCTTGGGGCAATCCAACACCTTCAACCCTCAGTATTTGGCTCCCCCAAGTGGTGCCGGCGGAGGCAAGAACCAAATAACCGGAGGACAGATATTCTTCGGCGGCGGCGTGCCATTGTATAACTCAAGCGGACAGATCATCGGCGGGTTAGGAGTTAGCGGGGACACGTCATGCGCCGATCATGAGATAGCCAAGCGTGTCCGCAATTTGGCAGGGCTTAACCCTCCGGGTGGGCCTCTTGTGGATGACATCGTTTACTCTCCACCAGATCCACCTTCGGTGTTCGCTCATCCCATATGCCTGAACACTTTCCGGAACGGCGTTTTCATTGGCAACGAAACCCCTGCCAGTTACTGACGGGGCTTCAGCACCCACAATCAGCGAAGACCCCGAAGCCTCGGGGTCTTCGTTTAAGACGATGCCGCCCAAGCTAAACATGAATAGGCATGACACGCTTGACCGCAGTCTCTTCCTCCGATGGGTTCGGGCCACTTGGGCTGGTTGGCTGTTAGGATTCCTTTCATCGTCATCCTCGCGTTAATCGGAGAAGCTGTCGGTATTGGTGGCGTCAGTTCCTGGTCGGGGCAGGCATGGGTATAGGCACCGGATTGCTGCAGAGTTGGGTCATCCGAAAAGTAACCCACAATGCCCTTCCATGGTTTTGGTCAAGCGCCGTCGGACTTGGGATTCCTTTTCTTGTGGCAGACATCTCAAATGTTGCTGGATGGGGCATAGAATATTCGCTGTCGATTTTTGTGGCGCTTGGCGGTGTTCTCGCTGGTGCATTGCAAGCATTCATTCTGCAATCACATTTCCGCAAAGCCTGGTTATTGGTAGTGGCGAGTGTGTCGGGATGGGCCCTTGCTGGAGGAGGAGCGCTTCTCGCAGAGCACATCTCTCGCACGAACTCACTCCGTGGAATTATGGGTGCGCTCGTATACTTGAGCATCGCCGCGGCCGGCGGTCTCATCTTAGGTTCCATAACGGGTTTGTGTTTGGCATGGATGGCTTCGACTCAAGCCCGCGACCCACAGTCTCCGTGATCGCGAGTAAACTGGTTTCATTCGCTGGTTGAATTTGTTGGTGTCCTAATTTGCAAACGGAAGAAGAGTTCAGTTGGTTGACGCCACTCAAATACGGAACCGGGAGCGGTAGCGACCGGATACCGGCATTCACTGTACTTCTTAGACTGCTTTTAATTGATTGACAAAGGATCCGGTCGCTACCGCTCTCGGTTCTGTAACGTGCGTATTCGTACCGTGGTGCAACCTTGATGAGAATTTCAAATTAAGACACTACCTTGATTTTCTGGTCGTTTCCCTTGTTCTTAAATGATGGTCGCGGGTTTAGACCTACTGATTTGAGGCACAATGTATGAAATCTCTAACGCTGATCTTGCTTCTCCTGGTCTTGTTTTTCCCCGTGCACGCTCCAGCCCAGGATTCTAAATTCTTTAAAGAGAAGCTCGGTAAACCGGCCGAATTATACCGGCATAAATCCGGTATCAATGTAAGGGTTGATTTCGATGATGAAGGCCAAGCTTGTCGCATCACGATAACGGACCCGTCTCCTCAGGACGGCCGTATTCGCTCCTGGAAGCGCGTCGAAGCTGTTGCTAGCGAACTGGTGCCCCTATCATTGAGAGGAAGCCTCGTCAGCAAAACGCAGGAAATCGGCAACTGCATCAATGTCCGATATGAGAATTACGAACGGGTCTTTATCGAACTAAATGAGAATGCTTGCTACGAACAATCGGTACGAATCCTCTTCAAAAGAAAGTCCTGTCCACAGCACCCAAACATACCCGGGCTGGTTCAGACGAAGGAGTAGATTCAAGACCTGTTGCGCCGGACGGCTCGATAGCCTGTTTCTCAAACATTGGGGATTAAGGCTCTGCTTGAAAATGGTTGTTCGCCACTGGCGAACTGCGGCATTAGAAATTCCCGTGGTTAAGTGAAAGACTGTAGACCGGCGGAGGATAGGGAGATTGTGACTCGACACATAGGTATCGTAGCCGGTAGTGCCGAGGGCGCTGCCTTGTGTTATCGCACAATCTGTTTGGAGGCGCCGGCCCTCATGGGTGAGCATAATCACCCTGAGATAACGATGAACTCGGTGCCTATGGCCTCGGTCATGGGCCCCATTCGTGGGAACGACTGGGCAGCTGTTGCCGAGATTCTGGCAGCATCCGCCCAAAAGGTCGCGAAGGCCGGAGCCGACTTCGCCATATGCCCTGACAACACCTACCATCAGGCATTCAAGCACTTAATTCCGAAGTCTCCCATCCCGTGGCTGCATATCGCTGTCGCCGTCGCTGAAGAGGCCCACCGTTTGGGTTATGCGCGGCTTGGGATTCTAGGGACAAAGTATCTGATGGAGGGTACGGTCTATTCTGAGGCATTAGAGAAATTTAGGATCGAGAGCAATATTCCTGATAAACCGGATAGAGAAAAGATCAATGAGATCATCTTCAAGCAGTTAGTTAACGGTATCTTCCCGGAATCCTCACGCTTATACTTCAATGAAGTTTCAGAACAACTTAAGGCACGGGGATGTGACGCAGTGGTCCTCGGTTGCACCGAGATACCTTTAATCGTGCGCCCGGAAGATACTCCTCTCCCCACCTTAGATTCGACACGCTTACTCGCGAAAGCAGCCCTAAAAAGGGCTCTTGAGCAATAAGGAAGTGCGTACCTTGCGCGAGTTGACCACGTAGATAGTTGATTATCTTGACGTTGAAGCTGGAGGAGCAAATGCGAATCGCAAGCCTGATAATTCTTTTTCTATCGATTGCCTTACCCGCATTAAGTGTCGGTACACGTTCTCAAGGAGAGTCCCTTTCTCGAACGTATTCCTCACCTAAGATAGTCAACACATTAGTTGTTGATGGCCCACAGACACCGAGTCTCATTTTTCTGCCGCAACAGCAGGAAATTGAACTTGCCCTGAGCGCAGGCCCGGAGCACTTACGCAAAGATGCAACGGTTTATGTTTTCGGCAAGAAAGGCTATGAAAGAGTTCGAAGTGGAAAGAACGGGTTTACGTGCATGGTCAACCGCGACGGTAACCAAAACGCAGACAATGATCTGAAGCCCACTTGCTGGGACGCGGAAGGAAGCGCAACCATCGTCCCTGTTATGCTACGTGTGGGTGAGCTGTTAGCGCAGGGAAAGACGGCAAAGCAAATCGAGCTTGATATAGCCGGGGAATTTAGCGAAGGTCATTTGATAAGTCCCCGAAAGACTGGAATTGCGTATATGCTCCGAGGTGATGTGCACTACGATCCGAGGACCATGGCAATCGGCAAGACGACATTCCCGCCCCATTACATGATATATGCTCCCGGCGTCAGCAACGCAGACATTGGCATGAATATGGATGCGTACAAAAGAAATCCATCTCTCCCGCTTGTATATTCGGGATATTCAGGTGGTTCGCGCACGGCTTACATTATTGTGGTCGCAAGCGAAAGCAAAGCACACACTCATTGACGTTATTGCTTCGCCGTAGCAGCCGTCGGGAAGGAATCTTAGTCCGCAGTCGTCGCTTAACATTTATGAGATTACCGACAATCCAGGGAGTCATCCGCAGACGAATTCTCGCCAACTTCCGCATTGATCCTCAAGTCATGCAGCAGCAGCTCCCATCACGTTTCCGGCCCAAGTTACATGAAGGATCTGCCGTTGCCGGTATCTGTTTGATTCGTTTGGAACATATTCGACCGAAGCTAATGCCTGACATCATGGGCCTGAGCAGCGAAAACGCCGCCCATCGCGTTGCGGTTTTATGGGACGAGGATGGTGTTTCCAGAGAAGGAGTCTTCATCTCGCGCCGGGATACGAGTTCGCAACTTAATCATCTGCTAGGTGGGCGCATCTTCCCGGGAGAGCATCATCAAGCATCATTCAATGTTGCTGAAACAGAGTCGGAAATAAAGTTGATGATGAAGTCTGCGGACTCGAAGGTTCAGGTCGAGATCGAGGGCAAGTTGTCAGGCGAGTTACCTCCGACTTCTATCTTCTCATCTTTGGAACAAGCGTCTTCCTTCTTTGAAAAGGGAGCACTGGGTTATTCAGTGACGGGTGAGCCTGGTCGGTTGGATGGATTAAAACTAGAGACAAAGGAATGGCGCGTCCAGCCGCTCGAGGTAGGTAGAGTCTACTCGAGCTATTTCTCGGATGAGAAGACGTTCCCAAAGAGCGCCATCAAATTTGATCATGCACTCATCATGAGGAATGTGGCTCACGAGTGGCATACTGCGGATGATCTTTATGTGTGAATGAGGTTCGACTGCCGTTCGCTACTCAAACAGTCCACCTCCAGTCGGATCCTCAGCGGCATCCCTCTTCGACTTCGACCGCGCAATGATCGAACAGCTATCCAGAAGTTTTGAGGACCAGTTAGTCCGAGCGTTGGTTGGCTTGCTCTTACTTGTGACAGGAATACTCCAGCTTTTCTTCATCAATGAAATTAAGAAGAAGTTATTGCGTTTGCAGCAATATTTAGCGCGGGTATATGAGCGCCATCCCATCCTAATGAGGATGTTTGGTCCACCTCTGAAAACAATTGACCTCAAGGGATACACCTTAGCAAAACGAATAGGAGGCGTCATCCTCATCATCCTTTCAATCGTACTTTTGATAAGTATCTTTCAGGCGCCTAATCCTTGCGATGATTATTGGAGCATGACTCGGAGCGGGCGCTGCTAAACAGAAGGCAGATATCAAGAGTCGGTCAAAGCCGCGCCGAAGGCGCGAAATAGGGTAGCCAGGGGCAAGCGGCTTTGCGCGCCGCCCCTGGATCGAGGTCCTACAAATTCAAGTGCGCCCTGAAGGGGCGCACTGCGGGCGAACATGAAAAATGAATGGTCCAAACGGATGATTTAGCCGCGTCTCTGAGTAAGCGTTTTTGATGACGAGTAGATATTGCGCCCCTTCCGGGCGCTGGTTGTATTTGACCTCGATCCAGGGGCGGCGCGCAAAGCCGCTTGCCCCTGGCTACCTTATGTCGCGCCTTCGGCGCTGGCCGCGCTAATGTGTGACGAAGGTGCAAGCTATCGCGGACCAACGCCGGCCTGACGTTCCTTCAGCAGTAGTAGACAATGCCCTCGGAGAAAACTCACAACGAAATCGATGACCAAGCGGAAATTTCTCCAATCGAATCAATCCGGGAAATAATCCGACTGCATCTCGAGAACGAACGGGTTGGTAATCACCCGCCGACCACAGCGATCAATGGCTCTTTCGTGGGAATCGAACTTCGTAAAAATGCCGGCCAAAGATTCTTGGTATTTGAGTTCGGCGTTCGATGCTATGAAACCAAGAATCAATGACATGTCAAAACAATACTGAGTCGGTTAGGTTGAACCGTAACCGAATAAGGTGTAGCGCGGCTTAAGATCGATTAAGTTCGCCGAGGAGGGCAACTTTGCTCTACATGATAGTCGAGCACTTTAAGAACCAAGATCCTCTGCCAGTGTATCGACGCTTTCGGGATTGTGGCCGCCTTGCGCCCCAGGGATTGCGCTACGTATCAAGCTGGGTGGATGAAAAGCTCGAACGTTGCTTTCAACTTATGGAGACTGAGGATCGCCGGTTTCTCGACGAATGGATTGCCCAATGGATTGACCTTGTTGACTTCGAAGTCTACCCGGTCATCTCATCGAACGAGGCGTCAGAAAGAGTTTCAGAGCGTCTTT